>Ga0209333_1000611_pt1 | contig 19150 bp, 14 predicted proteins | sample BlaSpr_A8_OM2_O3_FD_187982 | JGI IMG/M metagenome (GOLD analysis project Ga0209333, IMG submission 187982) | Forest soil microbial communities from Thunder Bay, Ontario, Canada - Black Spruce, Ontario site 2_A8_OM2_O3 (SPAdes) (version 2) | ecosystem: Environmental > Terrestrial > Soil > Boreal... | reverse complement strand
AATCCGCGACCGCCGTCCACGTCATCTCGTCGAGGAACCGATTGATCACGATCGCCGACAGCTTGAGCCCTTCGGTGTTCATCTGCCCCAGCAGCTCACGCGCCTGCCGGATTCTGTCGGGCTCGGCCGTCGTCACCATCACGAATTTAACCGCGGGCGAACGCAGCAGCGCTTCAGTCTTCTGCAACCGATCGATAATCCCATCCATGCTCTCGGCCATCGCCGCGAAAAAGTCCGTGATAGTCGAGAGCACGTTGTTGCCGGCGAAGCGCTCGAGCTCGCGCACGACAAATCGCGCCGCCTCGCTCGCGACTTTCATCGCAATCCTCCCGGCCGACAGCGACGGTGTGAACAGCCATCGCGCGGTCCGAGAATCGAGCAAGCGAATCAGCCGCGCCGGCGTTTGCAGGAACTCAAACGAATGCGATGCGGGCGGAGTGTCCACCACTTCGAGCTCGAACGCGCCCGCCTGATGAAGATCGTAAAGCCGTTGCAACGCGGCGAATGCCTCAGACCCGGCGAACTCGGCGGTCAGACTTTTGTAAAATGGATTATCGAAAACCCGCCGCCGCGTCGCAGGATCGGCGACAAAGCGCTCGACGATTGCGTCCCACGCGCCGGTCACGTCGAGCATCATTGCCGATAGCTGAAGATGGGGGTCGAGTCCCGCCGCGGCCAGCTGCCGCGCGCCGATCCGCGTCGGTTGTCCGCCAAGATGGTCGAGGCCGAGCGCATCGCGCAGCCTTTCGGAAGGATCGACGGTTATCACCGCAGTGTTGAGATTCGCCGACGCCCCCGCGAGCGCGAGCGCAGCGGCAATCGTGGTCTTCCCGACCCCACCTGTCCCCAGCAGGATCGCTATCGACCCCTTAGTGAGCAAGTCTTTCAAGTATCGGCTCCATCGAAGGTCACAATATCAGTCCCACTCCAGATTTCCTCTTCCTGATTTCAGAAGGACGGAATTCATTCCGTGCGACCAAAGACAGCGACAACCGTTGTCATCCCGCCACGCTAAACTATCCACAGTAAGTTCGACGCCACTCGCATCTAAGGCTACAATCAAACGCGGATGGCGTGGGAGGTGGTCCGATGGAGCAGGAAATGGTTGCGGCGGCGTTGGTTGTTCTGAGCATTTTCTCGATCGCAGGCTTTCTGATCGTAATCAGCAAGCTGCGCTCACTCCCGGCAAGCGATTCCTTCACACAATTGACCGATCGCCTCGATTCGATCGCGCGCAGCCTCGACGAAAAACTGACTCAGACGCGTACCGACCTCGCCGGACGCCTTCAGCAGGCGCAAGGCGATCTCAATCTCGCGACGGCTGATCGTCTGTCGGAGGGATTTCTGAATCTCAACGCGGCGCTCGGGCAGCATCTCTCGGCGGGGCGGCAGGAGCAGGCCAATTCGCTCAAGCTTGAGATTGCGGCGCTGACCACCCAGACCCGGGAAAGCATCGAGGCGATTCGCTCAGACGTCGGCGACAAGCTCGCGGCCATCACGAGCACCGTGCAGGTTAAGCTGGATCAGAATATCAAGGACGGCTTTGCGCAGTTTGAAAAAGTCCAGAACCATCTCAACCAGGCGCAGGAACAACTGAAAAATCTCGGCGTGATCGGCGCGTCGATCAACGACCTCAACAACTTGCTCAAGATGCCGCATCTGCGCGGGCGCTTCGGCGAGCAGGGGCTCGAGCGCCTGCTCGAGGATTTTCTGCCGCGTCACATGTACGACCTGCAGGCCTCGCCCGGCGGCGAAGGTTCGGGGCGCGTCGATGCGATCATCAAGTTCCCCGACCGCATGTTGCCGATCGATGCGAAGTTTCCGCGCGAGCAGGTGCTGGCGCTGTTCGAGACCAACGATCCCCAAGCGCTCGATCAGGCGCGCGTCGAGTTCGCGCGCGTCATGAAGGAGCAGGCCAAGCGAATCGCCGGTTATATCAGGCCCGAAGCCGGCACCACCGACATGGCGCTAATGTATCTGCCGAGCGAGACGCTCTACATGGAGGCGGTGCTGAACGCAGAGCTGAGTGACTGGCTCAACAAGCGGCGGGTGTACCCGGTTTCGCCGAACACGCTGATCGTGACGCTGCAATCGATCCAGATGGTTTTCAAAATGTACGAGTACGCGAAGGGCCACGAACGCGCGACCGAGGAATTGAAAAAGGCGCAGAACGCCTTCGGGCATTTCGAGAATCAGTTCGAGGCGCTGGGCAAGTCGTTGGCGAAGGCACAGGACGCATTCGAAGTCGCCAAGGGCCACCTGACGCGCTATCGCAATCGCGTGACGAATCTGACCGGAGAGCCGCCGGCCGAGCTGGATTTTCCCCCGCCGCCTACTAATCTGCGGGAGATCGCTTAGGACGAGAGCAGCGGCAGAATCCTGAATCGCGCGAGGCGCGCTGTAAACGGACCCTCACCTTCATCCTCTCCCTTACAGGGAGGGGGGACAGAAACTATTCAGCTTCTTGATCGGACGGAGGCGGCGGCTTCAGTTGGCTGCGCTCCTTGCCCGCGACGATCCATCGCTCGACTTCGTGGCGCTCGCGCTTCAGGAAGCCGGAGATCGCGCGTTTCAGATCCGGATTCGATACATAGTGGATGCTTCGCGTCAGCGCGGGATCGAAGCCGCGGAGCCATTTGTACTCGCCGCTCGCGCCGGGCTCGTAGCGCTGGATGCCATTCAGGATCGAGTACTCGATGCCGGCGTAGTAGCAGACATTGAAGTGCAGGAAGCGGACGTCGCGGAAACATCCCCAGTAGCGGCCGTACATCACGTTTGCTTTCGCCAGGTTGACGGCGCCGGCGACCAGCTCGCGCCCCGCGTATGCGCCGATGAAAACCATGTTGCGTTTGAACGTCCTGCGGATGAGGTCGAAAAAATCCGGGGTGAGATACCGTCGCCCCCAGTAGAGTTTCTCGATCGTCGAGCAATAGATTTGGTACATCTCGGCGAACGTCTTGTCGGGAATTTCTTCGCCCGCGGTGACGCGGATGCGGACGCCTTGCTCGTCCATCGCGGCGCGTTCATGCCGGACCGCGGTGCGTCGCTTGTGCTTGAGGCGGTTGAGGTAGTCGTCGAAGGTCGCGAAGCCCGCGTTGTGCCAATGGTACTGGTAGCCGAGCCGCTCCATGAATCCGATCGGCGCGAGCGCACTGGCTTCGTCGGGCTCGCAAAAGTTGACGTGCACCGAAGAGAGCTTGTTGTCCTCGCAGATCGACGTGAGCGCGAGGCCCAGCAGATTTATCAAGCCCCCGCGATCGCTGCCCGGCGCCGTGAGAAATCGGCGACCCGTATGCGGCGTGAACGGCACGCCAACCAGAATTTTAGGGAAGTAGCGCAGGCCGGCGCGCTCGGCCGCATCGGCCCATCCGTGATCGAAAACGAACTCGCCCATGCTGTGGGTCTTGAGGTAGAGCGGGCACGCGGCGACGATTTGTTTTTTGGGACCCTGCCGAACGATCAGATGATACGGCGCCCATCCGGTGTCGCGCGAGGCCGAGCCGGACTGCTCCATCGCGCGCAACCAGTCCCATTCGACGAATGGGGAGTCGTCGCGCGTGAGCAGGCTGTCCCACGCCTCGCGCGAAATCTTGTCGATACCCTCGACGATTGCGACGTCGAGCCGTGGCGCGGAATCATTCATATCGATTCAGAACGATCAAAATATCAGACCTGTAGCAACCAGTGCGATTTCTTCCGATGCTCACTAGGCATCGGCGAATTTGTTATTATATTTAGCAGACGGGGCGAGGTGCTCCGAGCGACAGAGGTGCGATGGCGGATTTCGTGCGCAAAATCTCGGCGCGAATCACCGACGGCGACGGCAGTAGCGACGGCCGCAACGGCGACGGCGATACCGTTACCGAGCGCAAGACCCGCACCAAGTCGAAGACCGCCAAGCCGCCTCTCTACAAGGTTATTTTGCTCAACGACGACTACACGCCGATGGAGTTTGTGGTCGAAGTCTTGAAAGCGGTGTTTCATAAGCCGCATGCCGACGCGACGCGAATCATGCTGCACGTCCATCAGAACGGGATGGGCGTGGCGGGCGTGTATCCATTTGAAGTCGCGGAGACCAAGACCCACACCGTCGAGGAACTCGCGCGGCAGGCCGAGTATCCGCTCAAATGCGTGATGGAAAAGGAGTGACAGGCTATAGCATCGATGGCTTCACCGAATAACAACATTATGATCAGCCGCGAACTGCAGGTAACCCTGCAACTCGCGATGACCGAAGCAGTTAACCGGCGCCACGAGTTCGTATGTCTCGAGCATCTGCTGTTTGCGATGCTGCATGACGTGACGACGACCACGATTCTGAAGAGTTGCGGCGCCGACCTCGACGCGCTGCGGCGCAAGCTCGCGCATTATCTCGACGAGCAGGTCGAGCGGATGCCCAAGGGCGAAGAGGTTTCACCGCGCTACGCGATCGGAGTGCAACGGGCGCTGCAGCGCGCGGCCTTGCACGTGCAATCGGCGGGGCGCCAGGAAATCACCGGCGCCAACGTGCTGGTCGCGATGTTCCATGAAACGGAATCGCCGGCGATTTTCTTTCTGCAGGAGCAGGGCGTCACCCGCTTCGACGTGATCAATTTTATCTCGCACGGAGTTTCGAAGACGGGCGCGGAAGAAGACGACGACGGCGAGGAGTCGGACGGCAAGGATTCAATCGAGCGCGACGGCCATGAGCACGAAGGCGGCGGCGACGAAGAGGGCGAGCGCAAGATGTCGCCTTCGAAGGCACTCAATACTTACGCGATCAACCTGGCCAAGCGCGCGGCGGATGGAAAAATCGATCCGCTGGTCGGCCGCAAGAAAGAACTCGAGCGCGCGGTGCACGTGCTGCTGCGACGGCGTAAGAATAATCCCGTGTTCGTTGGCGAGGCCGGAGTCGGCAAGACCGCATTGGCCGAGGGACTCGCGCTCGCGATTCACAAGGGTGACGTGCCCGACGCGTTGAAGGGCGTCGAGATCTACGCGCTCGACATGGGCGCGCTGCTCGCAGGCACGCGCTTTCGCGGCGATTTTGAGCAGCGGCTGAAGGCCGTCATCAAGGCGGTAGTCGGCGACTCGAAACGGATTCTGTTTATCGACGAGATTCACACTATCGTCGGCGCGGGAGCGGCGTCCGGCGGGACCATGGACGCGTCCAACCTGCTCAAACCGGCGCTCGCGTCGGGCGATCTGCGCTGTATCGGATCGACGACCTACCAGGAATACAAGCGCTCGTTCGACAAGGACAAGGCGCTCGCGCGCCGCTTCCAGCGAATCGACGTGGTCGAGCCGACGCAGGACGAGGCGGTGCAGATTCTCAACGGCATCAAGTCGTACTACGAGAAGCATCACAACGTTCGCTACACGAACTCGGCGATCAGATTGTCGGTCGAGCTATCGGCGCGGTACGTCAACGACCGCTTCCTGCCCGACAAGGCGATCGACGTGATGGACGAGGCCGGCGTCGCGGGACATCTGCGCGGCACGGGCAACGCAGAGCCGGTGACTGTCGGTACGCGCGACGTCGAGCGGACGGTCGCGCGGATGGCGAAGATTCCGGAGCGCACGGTGTCGGCGACGGATCGCGGGCGGCTGCAGTCGCTCGACGAGGATATGAAGCAGGCGGTCTTCGGGCAGGACGAGGCGATCAACTCGGTTGCTCGAGCGATCAAGCTTGCGCGCTCGGGGCTGAGTCATCCCGACAAGCCGGTCGGCGCGTTTCTGTTCGCGGGACCGACGGGCGTCGGCAAGACCGAAGTCGCGCGCCAGCTCGCGAAGGTGATGGGCGTCGAGTTCATCCGCTTCGACATGAGCGAGTACATGGAGCGGCACACGGTGTCGCGCTTGATCGGCGCGCCTCCGGGATACGTCGGATTCGATCAGGGCGGATTGCTCACCGACGCGATCAACAAGACGCCGCACGCCGTGCTGCTGCTCGACGAGATCGAAAAAGCGCATCCCGATTTGTTCAACATCCTGTTGCAGGTGATGGATCACGCGACGCTCACCGACAACAACGGGCGCAAGGCGGATTTCCGCAACGTGATCCTCGTGATGACCACCAACGCCGGCGCGCAGGAATTGTCGCGCGCGATGATCGGCTTCCACGGCGGACTAGGGCAGGGCGATTCGAAGAACGTGCTCGAGCGGATGTTTTCGCCGGAGTTCAGAAACCGCCTGTCGGCGACGATCCACTTTGAGCCGCTCAGTCCGGAGACAATGGTGCGCGTGGTGGATAAGTTCATCGCGGAGCTGCAGGAACGCCTCGACAAGCAGAAAGTCACCTTGACGGTAACGCCGGCCGCAAAGAAGTGGCTCGCTGAACACGGTCACGATCCAAGGTTCGGCGCGCGTCCGCTGGGACGGCTGATCGAAAACGAGATCGCGCGCGAGCTTGCGGACCAGGTCCTGTTCGGCAAGCTGACCAAAGGCGGCAAAGCAACCGCAGACCTCGACGGCGACAAGCTCGCATTCTCATACGAGCCAAATCAGGCAAGGCAACCCGCGCCGGTCGCATAAGCTAGCCGCTCTCTTCTGATCCCCTCCTCCAACGGTGGAGGAGGGAATCAGAATGTCGCCAGTCGTGCGTCGGTGAGGCGGTTCTCGAGTACTGCGATTCGGTCGTGGCCCCAGAAGGGTTCGCCTTCGAAGAAGAATAGCGGGACACCGAAGACGTGATCTGAGGCGGCTTCGTCCTGGGCGCGTTGGTAGGCAAGGGCGCCTTCACCTGACAGGTATTCGCGATAGTCATCGGCGGACATGCCGAGACTTGCGATCACGCTTGCGACTGCGTCGGGTTGGTCGGCTTCGAGTTCGCGCTTGAAGAATAGTTCGTAAACTTTGCGGCTGTAATCGAGCAGGCGGCCGTGATGTTCGGCGAAGAGGCCGCCGATGAGCGCGGGGGTCGTATCGTAAACCTTCAACGGACCGCGAATTATCAGACCGCGCGGCTTGGCCCATCGGCGCGCGTCGAGATACGAGTATCGCGCCTTGTGCTCCGAGTAGAGACTGCGCTCGCCCTTGCCTTTGATGCGAAGCTGGAACGGAATCCATCGCAGGCGAATTCGAAAGCGCTGTTCGAGCGCGAAGGCGGGATCGAAAGCAAGGTAAGCGAACGGACTCTTGTAGTCCGAGTACATCTTCACTTCCGTTGGCTGCATGATTTTCAGATCTGATCGGCGGGCTTCTGCAGCACGGTCGGATGCACGCATTCGGGACCGCCCGTTTCGGGATGATCGATATTGTAGTGCAGGCCGCGCGACTCGCGCCGGCTCATCGCGGAGCGCACGACCAGCTCGGCGACCTTCGCCAGGTTGCGCAACTCAATCGTGTCGGCGTCGAGCAGATGGTCCCAGTAGTAGCTGTGAATCTCATCCTTGACCAACTCAATTCGGCGCAGCGCGCGCTCGAGGCGCCGGTCGCTGCGCACGATGCCGACGTAGTTCCACATCAGGCGCCGAATCTCATCCCAGCTCTGCGTGATCATCACGCGCTCTTCGCTGCGAATCGCGCGCCCGGGATCCCATTCGGGAAACTCGGGCGGCGCGCCACCTCCCGACGCGACGACTTCGCGCGCCGACGCGAACCCGCGACGGCCCATCACCGCCGCCTCGAGCAGCGAGTTCGACGCAAGCCGGTTCGCGCCATGCAGCCCGGTCATCGCAACTTCGCCGGCTGCGTACAGGCGCGGAATCGAGGTGCGTCCGTCGAGGTCGGTCTGCACGCCGCCGCACAGATAATGAGCCGCCGGCACCACCGGAATCGGGCCCTTGGTCAGGTCATAGCCAAAACTCAAGCATCGCTTGAAGATATTCGGGAACCGCCGCTTGATGAAATCGGCCTCGCGATGGCTCAAGTCGAGGTACACAAAATCCAGGCCGTGACGCTTCATCTCGGAGTCGATCGCGCGCGCAACCACGTCGCGCGGCGCCAGTTCGGCGTCCGGATGGTAACGCTTCATGAACGCGGTGCCGTCGGGCAGTTTCAGAATCGCGCCCTCGCCACGCAGCGCCTCAGAAATCAGAAACGACTTGGCGGCGGGATGATACAGGCAGGTCGGATGGAATTGGTAGAACTCGAGATTGGCGACCGACGCGCCCGCGCGATACGCCATCGCGACGCCGTCTCCCGACGCGATGTCGGGATTGGTCGTGTACAGATAGACCTTGCCGGCGCCGCCCGTCGCGAGCATCGTGGCGCGCGAAATCACTTTGCGGATTTCGTGCGTGCGTCGATCGAGCGCATAGACGCCCCAGCATGCGCCCGGCCTGCCCGCGCTCGGGGTCTCGACCAGCAGGTTGATCGCGACGTGATTTTCCAGCGTGCGGATATTCGGGCGCGCGGCGGCGGCCTCGGTCAGCGCGCGCATTATTTCACGCCCGGTCAGATCCTGCGCATGAAGTACGCGGCGATGGCTATGCCCGCCTTCCTGGCCGAGATCGTATTCAAGCTCGTTGTCGTCAGGACCGCCGGCCTCGACGCGCGTGAAGCGAGTGCCGAGGCGGATCAGCTCGCGCACTGCCTCGGGACCTTCGCGCACGATCGTCTCGACCGCGGCGCGATCGCACAGGCCAGCGCCCGCGCGGATCGTGTCGTCGATATGCGATTCGAACGAATCGTCGACGCTCCACACGCTGGCGATTCCGCCCTGCGCGTACGCGGTGTTGGCCTCGGAGCTGCCGGCCTTGGTCAGGACGGTGACGGTGCCGATCTCCGACGCCTTGAGTGCGAAGGTCAGGCCCGCGATGCCGCCGCCGATTACCAGGAAGTCGCTGAACAGTTGCGCGTTATGCCTCATCAGGTTGGCCTCAGTCTTGGTCCGCAGATGAATCGCGGAGAGCGTTGTGTCAATTTGACGCTACTCGGTCTGCGCGCGGCCAGTCAAGGCGAATCGCGCGGCCGCGATTTGCCCCCTCAGGCTGATTCAAATAATCTTGAGGGCGCGGATCGAAACGAAAGAACCGAAGATTCGTCTAAAGGCTGAGGGTCGAATCCCGTGCCGATGACGCCGCCAAATATTGTCACACTGTTCCGCATCGCGACTGCGCCGGTGCTCATCTGGATCCTGATGCACACCGGGCCGTCGGCGTCGTGGGCCGCGGCGGGAGTGTTCTTCTTCGCGACGGTCAGCGATTTTTTCGACGGCTACCTCGCCCGCAGCTACGACTACGTCACCACGCTCGGCAAGTTTCTCGATCCGATGGCTGACAAGCTGGTTGTCACAACCGCGCTGATCATGCTTGCGGGGATGGCCCGCACGCCGCATGTGCCGGCCTGGATGGTGGTGGTGCTGGTGACGCGCGAAATAATGGTGACGGGATTGCGCGCGGTCGCGGCGGCCGAGGGGCTGATCGTCGGCGCCGAGGAGCTCGGCAAGTACAAGATGTCGCTGCAGGCGATCGCGATTCACGGCCTGCTGATTCACTACACCTACCTGCACGTCGATTTTTTCGCGGCCGGGATGTTCATCCTGTGGCTCGCGATGGCGGTGAGCGTGTGGTCGGGCGTCGATTACTACGTGCGCGTGGTGCGGGAGCTGCGTCCGAAGCCGGTCGCGGCGACGGGCAAGCGCGCGGTGATTTGACAGGCGGCCCCGCGCCGGATAATCAGAAGGATTCGATCTACCGGTTCGGAGAGCGGGTGTAGCTCAGTTGGTAGAGCGCGTGCTTGCCAAGCACGAGGTCGTCGGTTCGAAACCGATCACCCGCTCCATTGATTTCTCAGTCAATCTAAAAATCCAGCCAAAAGCGAAGGCCTCGCGCGTCGTCGCGCAATAGGGCAGGTCTTTGCTGCGCACGGCCGGCCTCCTTTCTTTTAGGAAGTTGCAATCGGGGGGAATCGGGACTAAACGAAAATTTCCGCCATTTCGCAGCGTTCCAATAGTGGGAGGGAATTTCGATGAAGCGGATCGCATTGTTCGCGGTAACTGTCGTGCTCCTGCTCGGATGGAATGCGTCGGTATTCTCGGATCCTGGGTCGCGGCCTGACGAGCCGCATCCTCAGCCTTCTCCGGCGGTGCTTGGGACCACCTTGCCTCCAGATTTCCCGGTAATCCTCAACCCGTATCTCGGCGTTCCGGTTCTCGGATTCGGAGCGAGCGGCAACACTCACCGCTTCGATCGTGTTCCCGTCATCTTTTTGCATGGGAATAACGACACTCCCTTTCCGACCTCCTGCAATCCGTTCGGGTATATCTACAATCTTGCCCAATTTTTTCTCAATAACGGATACGATCCCGGCGAGTTGTGGGGTTTGGGCTACCAGGGAGACCAGTGCGATCTCATAACCAATCCGAGCTACAAGTCGGGCGTTGCTCACAGCACGGCTGCGGCGGTTCCATTGTTGCGCGCGTTTGTGCATGCGGTTATGGCATACACCGGAGCGCGGCAGGTGGATATCGTGGCGCACAGCCTCGGCGTGACGGTTGCGCGCGAGTGGATGTTCCAGGACAACGCGTACAATACGGTGCGGTCGCTGGTGGCGATCGAAGGGCCTAATCACGGCATCATCGACTGCTCGCCGGATCCCGCCAACTTCTTTCAGCTTCCAGCCGATGGCGGCTTTATTCCGACCAGCGCTATCTGCGACGAATACGGCAACGAAGAGACCCAACTTCTCACGACGCTCAACGCGGCTGGTGAGTCTCCTGGCCCGACCAGGTATCTAGTGCTCCGCAACGTGTTCCGCGCATCGCCTGAGAGTGGTGATTTTGTCTATCTATCGGCACAGGATGGGTTTTTCCCCGCGGTGCCTGCCGAAGACAGCACTGGCGCACCACACGATTTCTCCGAGAGCGCGCTTTTGACCGGCGCACCGCACATGGATTTCGTTGGACAAGGGCAATTCGATACCATCCTGGGGACCTCGCATCTCGGGATCTTGAACTCACCGGCAGCATGGAGTGCGGCGTTCCAGTTCGTCGAGCACTACTAGATTCTGATCTGGTTCGTTTGTGAGAGGCACTGAAGCGGAATGACAATCCGAATAGCGCTCGACAATTACGTTTATGAAGATATCTATCCCGCCTTCAAGGCGACGACCGACGAAAAGGCGATCACGGCGAACATCAGCCAGGCGTTTCTGAATAATCTTGTACAGCAGGAGATGGTGCTCGAGGGCGAGACTCCGCTGACCGTCGCGGATATCGGCTCCGGGCCGTGCGATACGATCGTCATGTACCTCACCGGAGTTCGGTTCACGCCCGGGTATATCGTGCGCGCCACGGATTTTCTTCCTGAGTACGCTGATTCGGAGCGTGGCGAGGCGCTCAAGTTGTTGGCGGAGGCGCAGGCGAAAAATACGATCCGCCTTGCGGGATTCTCGGCGCGCGCGGGCGATGCGTTCGGCGGGAAGTTACTCGAACTTCTCAGCGGACCGGACGGTGCGGACGCGCGCTCCGGGTTCCGAATCGTATTCGCGTCGCATGTCATGTATCACGCCGACGGCATCGCCGATGTGCGTCGCACGATTGGGGACATCGCGAACAATTTACTTGCGCCCAATGGCATCTGCATCATGTTTCATCTCGCGAGTACGCCAGGGACCTTCCAGGGATTTCGCGCGCGATTCGGAAGCGAGCTTGGCTCGAGCCCCAGCGACACCGGCGCTGTAACAATCGACGATCCACCAACCCAGATAGCAAAGGCGTGCAGCGACTTGGGCGTGCCGATCCACCAGATGGATTTCACAACCAGGTCACGATTCGGGACGCTGGGCGACAACGAATGGCGCGCATTCAAGGATCCGGATTCGTACGATGCTCTCTCCGGATCGAATCCAGGCGCGTACGAAGATCTCAAACGCCTCTACTTTATCCCTCAGCGCGCGCCGCGCGAATTCGCCGCCGATCGCTCGAAGACCGGGTTGAATCAATACATGGACGAGATGCGCGAGCTGCTCGAGCGTACTCGCGGCGCGCTCCCGCTCGCGGAGCGAATGCAAGTATTTACACGAACCGATGCGCCAGCTCGGCTGGCGGCTGCGATACCGGTCGCGATGGCGTCGGCATCCGTAGCCGCGGACCCGGCCATCTGAGCGAAGATTGACGCGGCGGGCCGGTCGGGCAAGGATCGATCTGGAGTCCAGGAAGTCGCATCGGGAAATGCAACCAGGCAAGCAGGAGATAGATCGCATGAAAATCAGAAGAAAGTTGATTATGAGTTTGTTAGGCGGCGCGATGCTTGCGCTGCCAATGACCGCGCCCGCATTTGCTCAATCTTCTTTCAGCGCAAACTCAAATGGCATCGAGCAGGTCGATTGGTGGTGGGACAATTACAAAAACGACCGCAACGGTTATGCCAATCATGGTTGGCATAGCGGGTACTACGAATACAGCGGCAAGCGATATTCCTGCGGCCGCGCACGCCAGCTCCAGAACCAGGTGTGGCGAGATCGGTCGACAGGGCATCCGGCTGCGGCCAGTGACGTTGAGCAGGAAGCGGCCGCCGCCCGAGCCCGCTGCTACAACCACTAACAACGTCTTTCTCGTTCGAAGGTTGAGGACGTCGCTTCAAAGCGCGCTGCGATTCCGGTTGCGATGGCGTCGGAATCCGCAGCGGCAGAGCCGGCCGGGCATACTTCGATCAAACTGGAAAGAATCGATTCCGCCAATCTGGCCGGCGTAACTATCGGTACACTTATCGCTCTCGCAATTCTCCTGTATGCGGTGAGACTGCGACAACGCGGAATTTTGCGATAGCTTGATAACTATCACACTGGAGGATTTCCCACTGCGGCGGGACCGCCGGGGGTTGTCTTCGAGTCCGATCGATCCAGCCAGCGCACTGAGAAGTAAGCGCCGATCCATGAGCCGGTCGCAGCGAAGATTACGTAGATCGAGTTGCCGGTGTAGCTGATCACGGCGAACGCCGACAGCAGGTACCAGAGCGCGCTCCACGACGCTGCCCGCGACGGGCGGCGCGCGGTTACTGATGCGTTGAACATGACGTACACGGCGTCGGTCGCGGCCGTCGAAGCCACGACGCCCGCCGCGATCAGTGGATTCAGGTTGAGCGTCATTGGATCCTCCGTCGGGCTCCTCCACCGGGGAAAGCTTGTCTGACTCTTCGACGCCTTGGCGGCTTTGAGGCGCGCGCTCAATGACGATTTGACGATTCGTTCGGGGCGCTCAGTGGCAGTTTCCCATCGGGCTGGTGACCACAGCTTTGCCGCCGTGCTTCGGCGTACAAGTAGGCGCGGCGGTGTCGCTGCCGATGGCTGTAGAGCCCTTGGTCGCGAGCGCCGTTACATCGCTCCCGGTCTCCTCAGCAACCGCTTCCGCATCGCTGCCGTCGCCCGACGCGGTTGCTTGAGCGCTACTGCCGGCCCCAGCCTCGGCAGTCGCGTCGGCGTTATCTCCCTTCGCGGAACTGACGGCCATGCTGCCGCCTCCCGCCTCGGCGGTCGCATCGGAGTGCGATCCCTTCGCGGTCGCTTTAGCATCGCTGCCGCTTGAGGCCTCGGCCGTGGCATCGGCATCGTCACCCTTCGCAGAGCTGACGGCCATGCTGCCGCCTCCCGCCTCGGCGGTCGAGTCGGAGTCCCCTCCCTTCGCGGATGCGCTAGTGTCGCTGCCGCCTGATGCCTCGGATGTCGCATTGGCGTCCTTTCCTGAGGAGTGGGCCGTCGCACCGTTGGGTCCGCCGGTCTCTGCATCGCAAGTGGCGACAGCACCGTCGGAGCTTGGACCCTCGCTGACGTCCGTGGTGGTCGTCGAACATGACTCCTTGTCCGAGGCGAACGCCTCAGTTCGAGCCACCATGAGCGCAATTGCGACTGCGGCTATTGCCGCCCCCATCTGAATGATTCGCGTCCGCATAAGTTCCCTCCGTGACGACGCATTTAGCAGAGCGGCAAGCAACCGACAAATGTGATTGTGGCGAACGCGCTACTTAGCGCGCTCCACCGATCAGACGATTCAAGTTGAGCGTCATCGGCTCCTCCATCGGGAAAGCTTGTCTAACTTCTGAAACTTGGCATCCATGATGGCGGTCTCCCTCGGAACGTTTGTAGCGAAAACTTCACGTCCTGCGTCTATCACCAAACTGACGGCAGTGGGAGAATTTTGAAGAAGCTACCGCTATCCGAGGTTCCTTCTTCGTGTCAGAACCGCTCTCAGACCAGCAGCTTGCTCTAATCGACGCGTACTGGCGCGCGTCCAACTACCTGACTGTCGGCCAAATCTACCTGATGGCGAATCCTCTGCTGCGCGAGCCGCTCCGTGTCGAGCACGTCAAGCCGCGCCTGCTCGGCCATTGGGGAACCTCGCCGGGGCAAAACTTTGTTTACGTGCATCTCAACCGGCTGATTCGCGAGCACGACGCCAACATCATCTATATTTCCGGTCCCGGCCACGGCGGTCCCTCAGTCATGTCGCACACCTATCTCGAAGGCACGTACTCCGAGATCTATCCGCGAATCTCGGAAGACACCGAGGGGATGCGCCTGCTGTTTCGCCAATTCTCGTCGCCCGGCGGAGTGCCGAGTCATGCGGGCCCGCACGTCCCCGGTTCGATCAACGAAGGCGGCGAGCTTGGCTACTCGCTGGTGCACGCGTTCGGCGCGGCGTTCGACAACCCCGACTTGATAGTTGCGTGTGTGATCGGCGATGGCGAGGCGGAAACCGGGCCGCTCGAAGGAGGATGGAAAGGCGTAAAGTTCCTGAACCCGGCCCGCGACGGCGCGGTGCTGCCGATCCTCCATCTCAACGGCTACAAAATTTCCGGGCCTACCGTATTCGGCCGCGACGACGACGAGGACATCCGCGTGTTGCTCGAAGGCCACGGCTACGAGGTCCACTTCGTCGAGGGCGACGATCCTACATGGATGCATCGCGAGTTCGCCGCGACGCTCGACCGGTGCTATGCGACGATTCGTGCGATCCAGAACGACGCGCGCGCTCATCGGCTCCGGAAGCGGCCGACATGGCCTGCGATCGTGCTGCGAACGCTCAAGGGATGGACGGGTCCGAAAGTTGTCGATGGCGTACAGATCGAAGGAACGTTCCGCGCGCATCAGGTGCCGCTGGAGAAAGTACGAGAAAATCCCGAGCATTTGAAATTGCTCGAACAGTGGATGCGCAGTTACCGGCCCGACGAGTTGTTCGATGGACGTGGAGCGTTGAAGCCGGAGCTCAAAGCGATCGCGCCAAAAGGAAATCGTCGGATGGGCGCGAATCCGCACGCCAACGGCGGAATCCTGACCGTCGCGCTCGACATCCCGTCATTCACCGACTACGCGGTGGCGCTCGAACAACCGGGCAGCGTCGAGGTCGAGTCGACGCGCCCCTTCGGCAAGATGCTGCGCGACATCTTCACGCGCAATTCCAAGCAGCAGAACTTCCGCCTGTTCTGCCCCGACGAGACCAACTCCAATCGCCTTGGCGACGTATTCGAGGTCGAGAACCGATGCCTCGTGAGCCGCGTTGAGAGCTACGACGATCACGTCTCACCCGACGGCCGCGTGATGGAAGTGCTGAGCGAGCATTGCCATCAGGGCTGGCTCGAGGGCTACACGCTGACCGGACGCCATGGAGTGTTCGCGTCGTACGAGGCGTTCGCCATGATCGTCGATTCGATGGCGACGCAGCACGCGAAGTGGCTACAGACCTGCCAGACCGAGCTGCCGTGGCGCCATCCGATTCCGTCGTTCAACTACCTGCTCACTTCGACCTGCTGGCGCAACGATCACAACGGCTTCAGCCATCAGGGTCCCGGCTTTATCGACACGCTGTTGACCAAGCGCGGCATCGTGTCGCGAATCTACCTGCCGCCCGACGCCAACTGCCTGCTGTCGGTCGCCGACCATTGCCTGCGCAGCCGCGACTACATCAACCTGATCGTGATCGACAAACAGATGCATCCGGTGTGGCTCGACATCGACGCAGCCCGCGAGCATTGTTCGCGCGGCGCGTCGGTCTGGAAATGGGCCGGCAACGACGGCGGCAACGAGCCGGACCTGGTGCTCGCATGCGCCGGCGACGTGATGACCGAAGAGGCGATCGCGGCGGCATGGCTGTTTCGCAAGTATCTGCCCGAGATGAAAATTCGGGTCGTGAACGTCGTCGATCTGATGACGCTGTTCCCGCCCGACCGCCATCCGCACGGCATGAGCGAGGACTACTTTCTCGAACTCTTCACCCGCGACAAAGACGTCGTCTTCGCCTTTCACGGCTACCCGGGCGAAGTTCATCAGCTCCTGCACGGACGCCCAAACCCGGATCGATTTCACGTGCGCGGCTACGTCGAGGAAGGAACCACGACCACGCCGTTTGATATGCTGGTGTTGAACAAGGCGAGCCGTTACCACCTATGCATCGAGGGTCTGCGTCGCGCGCCGCGTTACCAGGATCGCGCCCGCGAACTCATCGCGATGACCGAAGCCGCGCTCGACGCCCATCGCAAATACATCGTCGAGCATCTCGAAGACTTGCCCGCGATTCGCAACTGGAAATGGACGCCGGATTAATCCCATGAAAGTAAGCCCCCTTGCCGGAAAACCTGTCGAACTAGCGCAGCTCGTCAACGTGCCGCGTTTGATCACCGCGTACTATAGTCTCGTGCCCGACGTTGAAGTTCCCGCGCAACGCGTCTCGTTCGGCACCTCGGGGCATCGCGGCTCCGCGTTTGACGTGGCCTTCAACGAAGCGCACATCCTCGCGATCAGCCAGGCAATTTGCCTCCATCGCAAGAGTCAAAATATCAGCGGCCCGCTCTACCTTGGGATGGACACGCACGCGCTTGCGGTCCCGGCGTTCGCCAGCGCGCTCGAAGTGCTGGCTGCCAATGGTATTGAGACGATGGTTGATAGCGCGGGCGGCTACACGCCGACGCCGGCCATCTCGCACGCGATCCTGACCTACAATCGCGGACGCACCAGCGGGCTCGCCGACGGGATTGTGATCACGCCGTCGCATAATCCACCGCCCGACGGCGGCTTCAAATACAACCCACCCAACGGCGGCCCTGCCGATACCGGTGTCACCGATTGGATTCAGAATACGGCGAACGATTTTCTCAAGAACAAACTTGCTGGCGTGCAGCGTGTGCCGTACGAGCGGGCGCTGAAGGCCCCGACGCTTCATAAGCATGATTACATCGCCGCCTATGTCGGGGATCTGGGCAACGTCGTAGACATGGAGAAGATTCGCAGCGCGGGTGTGCAGATCGGAATCGATCCGCTGGGCGGCGCGGCGGTGAACTACTGGCCGGCAGTGATCGAAAAGTATGGCATCAAGGCGACGGTCGTCAGTGACGTGGTCGATCCGACGTTCCGCTTCATGACCGCGGACTGGGACGGCAAGATTCGGATGGATTGCTCGTCGCCGTACGCGATGGTGCGGTTGCTAGCGATGCGCGATCGTTTCGACGTCGCGTTTGCCAACGACACCGACGCTGACCGCCACGGAATCGTCACTCGCTCAAGCGGCCTGATGAATCCGAATCACTATCTCGCGGTCGCAATTTCGTACCTGTTCCGCAATCGCACGCGATGGCGCAAAGATGCCGCCGTCGGCAAGACCGTGGTGAGCAGCAGCATGATCGATCGCGTCGCGGCGAGCCTCGAGCGCAGGCTGGTCGAGACTCCGGTCGGCTTCAAGTGGTTCGTGGACGGCCTGATCGACGGCTCGGTCGGATTCTGCGGCGAGGAAAGCGCCGGCGGTTCATTTCTGCGCACCGACGGCAGTGTCTGGACGACCGACAAGGACGGACTCATCCTGGGTCTGCTCGCCGCCGAGATGACGGCGCGGGAAGGGCGCGACCCCGGCACGATATACAATGAGCTGACGAAGAAGTTCGGCACGCCGGCCTATGAACGTATCGACGCGCCTGCGACGCTCGCGCAAAAGGAAATTCTGAAATCGCTGACGCCCGAGAAACTGAATGCGCGCGAGCTCGCAGGCGAGAAAATTCTCAACACCTTGACGGTGGCGCCCGGCAACGGAGCGCCGATCGGCGGAATCAAGGTGGTCGCGGAAAGCGGATGGTTCGCGGCGCGTCCGTCGGGCACCGAGGAGGTCTACAAGATTTACGCCGAGAGCTTTAAGGGTGAGGCTCATCTGCATCAGATTCAGGCCGAGGCGCAGGACCTGATCGCGCGAGTCTTCAAGCAGGCCGAATCATCGCCACCGGCGCGGGGCAACTGAGGCGTCAGCCTTGTCGGCGCCTCACACCGTCCTGTGCATCAACGTCGGCTCGTCGTCGTGCAAGTTCGCGCTCTACTCAGTCTCGGGCGGCCTCGAATCGATCGTGGCCGAAGGCGCCGCTGATCGAATTGGCGGTACCGGCGGCAAAATTGAAATCCGCGACGCGAAAGGCCGCATGCTTGCCAAATCGGATCGCGCGCTCGCGCGCTTGCAAGTTGCCGTCGAGGCGCTGTTAGACGAGTTCGAGCGCCTGAAGCTGCCGCCGCTGGACGCGGTGGGCCATCGAATCGTGCACGGCGGCGCGCATCATGTGGCGCCGGAGATAGTTACGCCCGCGCTGATCGCCGATCTGAAAAGCCTGATCCCATTCGCGCCGTTGCACATGCCCGGCGGTATCGAAGGTATCGAGGCGGTTTCCGGACGCCATCCGAAACTTCCCCAGGTCGCCTGCTTCGACACGGCGTTCCATCGCGGAATGCCGGAGCGAGCCGAGCGCTTCCCGTTGTCGCGCGAACTATTCGACGCTGGAGTGCGCCGCTACGGCTTTCACGGAATCTCCTACGAATACATCGTGCAGGCTCTGGGAGCCGCGATTCCGCCGCGCTTGATAATCGCGCACTTGGGCAACGGCGCGAGCATGGCCGGGGTCAAGTACGGCCGCCCGCTCGATACCACGATGGGCTTCACGCCGGCCGGCGGCTTCATGATGGGCACGCGGCCGGGCGATCTCGACCCTGGGGTGATCCTGTACCTGCTCGAGCAGAAGGGCTACGACGCCGCACGACTGGGTGAACTGGTGAATTTCACATCCGGCTTGCTCGGCGTCTCGGGACTCAGTTCCGACCTGAAGACGTTGATCGACGCGCGCGCATCGAACCCCGATGCGGCAATTGCGATAGAGATGTTTTGCTATCAGATTAGAAAAGCAATTGGCGCATTGGCGGCAGCGCTCGGAGGATTGGATCTGCTCGTCTTCACCGGCGGGATTGGCGAGCATGCCGCACCGGTACGAGC
>Ga0209333_1000608_pt1 | contig 19243 bp, 16 predicted proteins | sample BlaSpr_A8_OM2_O3_FD_187982 | JGI IMG/M metagenome (GOLD analysis project Ga0209333, IMG submission 187982) | Forest soil microbial communities from Thunder Bay, Ontario, Canada - Black Spruce, Ontario site 2_A8_OM2_O3 (SPAdes) (version 2) | ecosystem: Environmental > Terrestrial > Soil > Boreal... | reverse complement strand
GGAGGGTGGGGAAGGGCTCAGGGGGGGCGGGCAGGGGCTCAGGGAGGGCGGGGCTGGAGAGGGCGCGCCGGTCAAGGTCAGCGTGGCGCTCGCCAACGGCGCAGCCATCGCCGCGCAGGTATGGATCGCGCAGATCGGCAGGGTCCCGCTGCTGCTGCTCGACTCGTACGTCGAGGAGAACGACCTCCCGCTGCGCGAGGTCACCGACCGGCTGTATGGCGGTGGCAGCGAGCACCGGCTCCGGCAGGAACTGCTGCTCGGCATCGGCGGGGTCAGGGCGGTCAGGGCATTCTGCGCGATCACGTCGCATCCGGAGCCCGAGGTCTTCCACACCAACGAGGGCCACGCCGGATTCCTCGGCCTCGAGCGCATCCGCGAGTACCTCGGCCAGGGCCTGACCTTCGACGAGGCCCTGCTGATGTGCCGGGCGGGCACGGTGTTCACCACCCATACGCCGGTGCCCGCGGGGATCGATCGGTTCAGCAAGGACCTGGTGACGGCGCAGTTCGGCGACGTCGCTGACCCGGAGCTGCCGGCCGACCGGGTCCTGGCCCTTGGCGCTGAGACCTTTCCGGGCGGGGATCCTGACGTGTTCAACATGGCCGTCATGGGCATGCGGCTGGCGCAGCGCGTCAACGGCGTCAGCGCCCTGCACGGGCAGGTCAGCAGGCAGATGTTCACCGGCCTGTGGCCCGGCTTCGACACCGCCGAGGTGCCGATCGGTTCGGTCACCAACGGTGTGCACGGCCCCACCTGGGTGGCCCCGGAGATCCTGCGCCCGGCGCGGGGCGGGGAGTCGCAGGAGCTCGCCGAGGACGAGGCCGCCTGGGAGCGCGCGGCGGAGGATCCCGCGGCGATCTTCGCCGTCCGCAGCCTGCTGCGGTCCCGGCTGGTGGCGGAGACCCGGCGGCGCCTGCGCGCTTCCTGGATTCAGCGAGGAGCCTCAGAGGCCGAGCTGACCTGGATCGACGATGCGCTCGACGAGAACGTGCTGACGATCGGGTTTGCCCGCCGCGTCCCCTCCTACAAGCGGCTGACGATGATGCTGCACGACCCCGAGCGGCTTATTGCGTTGCTGCTCGACCCGGACCGGCCGCTGCAGATCGTGATCGCAGGGAAGGCCCATCCGGCTGACGACGGCGGCAAGCTGATGATTCAGCAGATGGTGCGCTTCGCTGACGACCCGCGGGTGCGGCACCGGATCGTGTTCCTGCCCGACTACGACATGGCGCTGGCCGGCGCGATGGTGCAAGGCTGTGACGTCTGGCTGAACAACCCGCTCCGCCCGCTGGAGGCGTGCGGGACCTCCGGGATGAAGGCGGCACTGAACGGGGCGCTCAACCTGTCGATTCTGGACGGCTGGTGGGACGAGTGGTTCGACGGGCACAACGGCTGGGCCATCCCGTCAGCCGACGGGGTCGGCGACCCGGAGCGCCGGGACGAGCTCGAGGCGTCCGCGCTCTATGACCTGCTCGGTCAGTCGGTGGGGCCGCTGTTCTACGACCGGGGCCCGGACGGACTGCCCGGCCGCTGGCTGGAGATGGTGGCGCACACGTTGCGGGCGCTCGGGCCCAAGGCCCAGGCGACGAGCATGGTCCGCGAGTACGTCACTCAGCTGTACCTGCCAGCCGCGCGGTCCTCACAGGCGCTGGCCGGCGGCGGGCCGGAGTTCGCCGGCGCACGAGAGCTGACGGCGTGGAAAGACCGGGTCACCAAGGCGTGGCCCGGTGTGGCCATCGAGCACGTCGAGGCCGACGATGGCGAGCAGAGCCCTGGAGCGAACCTCGTGGTGCGGGCCAGCGTGGCGCTGGGCGGGCTGTCCCCCGACGACGTGACCGTGCAGGTGGTCTACGGCCCGGCCGGGGACAACGACGAGATCACCGCTCCAGCATTCGCCGACCTCGAGCTCGAGGTGGAGCCGTCGGGCGGTTCGCCCGCACGGTACGTTGGCGAAGCCGAGCTCGGCCGTCCCGGGCCGTTCGGCTACACGGTCCGGGCGCTTCCACGTCATCCGCTGCTAGCCTCACCAGCGGAAATGGGGCTCATCGCGCTGCCGGACGCTCCGGCCGGGATGACCAACGGCGATCTGCGGTAATCCCCTGTTTTGGCTCTGTCGGCTGTTTTGGCTCCGTCGGCCATTGTCATGACGTACCGTATCTGACTAGTTACGCGCAGCAAGATAGACCGCTGCGCCGGCCGTGGCGTCCAGCCAAGTGCGTCAGCCGTGCTGTCTAGCCAAGTAAGGACAACACGGCCTGCCAGGGAAATTTCTCCCCGTGCCACGCAGAACGCCAGCAAAACCCTGGCCGATGTGACATCCTGTAATAGAACGCTGGCGGTAAGTAATGGTCAAGTGTCGTTACTGTCCGTCATCGTGTAACTACCCCCAAGCGCGAGAGGACCATCCGTCGTGAGAACCCAGATCAAGCCGGAGAATCGTCTTCTGACCCCGGCCGAGGTTGCCGCGATGCTTCGGGTCGACCCGAAGACCGTCACCCGGTGGGCGAGGGGCGGCAAGCTGTCGTCGATCCGCACCCCGGGTGGCCACCGTCGCTACAGCGAGAACGAGGTCCGCGGATTCCTGAACGGCTGGCAGCACGTGTCCGTGCCGCGGCCGTCGGGCGAGTAAGCAACCGATTTTGCCGCAGCCTCTTCGGGCGCCCGCCGGCCGTGGCCGGGGGCGGGGGATACGACGAGGCCGGTCCCGGGCGGCGGTGGCCGCCTCCCGCGCAAGCCGCAGGTCCGGCAGCATCGGCGCCGCAGTGGTGCCGATGCTGCCGGTGAGATGTCGGGTCCCAGCGCCGTCGGTGACACCGTGGCAGAGCAACTCCCGGTGTCACCGACGGCGCTCTCGAACGCTGAATGCCTGATCGCCGCCGCGCCAGCCCAGTCGCCCATCCGCACGCCTGGCCGCCCATCCGGATGACTGGTTGCTCGTTCACATGGCCGGTATGGCCGCATACCATCCCCAGCCGCCATTTCCCGATGGCCGCGGAGCCGGCCACCCGGCGAGAAGTGTGCTACGTGCCGTAACGGCGCTCTTCGGCTCCTGCCCTGATTCCCAGTTGCACCGCGATCGCTGCCAGGAGCTCGCGTGCCTGCTCGGGGCTCATCTCCCTGACCCGCTGCAGCATCTGCTCGTGGCTGGCGTCCGTTTCCCGGCTCGCGAGCGCCTTTGCCGCGTCCGCCCGGCCAACCCCGGTGAGCTGCGCCGGTGTAACTCCGGCCACGGCGGCCATCCGGGCCAGCGTCTGCGCTGGCCCGTGCACCGGGGCGTAAACCCCGGGACTGACGACCTGATACCCGCTGGCGATCTGCCGCCAGCGCCCCTCACTGATCCCGGCGCGCCTGGATGCCTCCCTCGCCGAGAGCTGCGCGTCGGCGAGAGCCCTGGTAAGCAGAACCCCCCATGGCGGCGGGGATGGGCGTTCGGCCATGCGCCTACCTTCGCACGACCTTCGCGTAGCTGTCTAGTCATTCAGACCGATCTCGGTACTTACTGTGGGTCATCTGCCTGCACTTTTGTGATGGAGGTGAAGGCCAATGGCCTGCGAAGATCTTCGCGTGCCTCGTTGACCCTTCGCACCCTGCCCACTAGGGTTGCTCAGGGGATCCGTGGCGTGCCGCCCGGACGCCCCACCGAGGGGGGCAGCACATGGGAGTCATGCTCTCGCTGGACCGGCACCGGCCTGGGGGCGGCCGCCGCCGGGCTCAGCACGCGCGTCGCGAGGACGGCTGGGCGCGCGCCAGGGCACTGGCCACTGCGCGTCGCTGCGACGCTCCGGTCGGCGCCGGATTGCTGAGCAGGCTGATCCGTGTCCTGCTGCCGTGGCGGGAAAGATCTGCCGGGAGCCGGCTGTCCAGCTACGAGCGTGATCATTATCGCGGTACTGCGGCACCTCGCGGCGCCGCGGCGCCACCCGGCGGCCGGGACGCGGGCAGGGCGCCAGCGGCCTGACCGTGGTGCGGGATACTGGCGGGATGGCTGATTTCGTAGAGGTCGAGACTAATGAGGCGGTCGCCACAATCCGTCTCAGCCGCCCGCCGATGAATGCGCTCAACGCGCAGGTCCAGGACGAGATCGCCGCGGCGGCCGCGCAGGTTACCGCCGATGACGGGATCCGCGCGGCCGTGATCTACGGTGGCGCGAAGGTCTTTGCCGCCGGGGCGGACATCAAGGAGATGGTCGAGGCCAGTTACGGCCGGATGGCCGCGGACACCAGGCGCTTGCAAGCCTCGTTCAGCGCGGTGGCGAAGATCCCGAAACCCGTGGTGGCCGCGATCACGGGGTACGCCCTCGGCGGCGGCCTCGAACTCGCGCTGTGCGCGGACTTCCGGGTGATGGGGGAGAGCGCGCGTGTCGGGCAGCCCGAGATCCTGCTCGGCATCATCCCCGGGGCGGGCGGCACGCAGCGGCTGCCCCGCCTCGTCGGCCCGGCCAGGGCCAAGGACATCGTGTTCACCGGCCGGTTCGTCGGTGCCGAGGAGGCGCTGGCGATCGGCCTCGTCGACAAGGTAGTCCCAGACGCCGAGGTGCATGACGCCGCCCGTGAGCTCGTCGCGCAGTACGCTCGCGGCCCGGCGCTCGCGCTGCGCGCCGCCAAGCAGGCCATCGACGACGGGCTCGAGGTCGACCTGTCCACCGGGCTCGAGATCGAGCGGCTGCAGTTCGCGGCGCTGTTCGCCACCGAGGACCAGCGCGCGGGAATGCGGAGCTTCATGGAGAATGGACCCGGGAAGGCAACCTTCGCCGGGCGGTGAGAGCACCGCCACGGTGGCCAGGGCGCGTGCCGAGGAGTAGCCACGTTTATGTGCCGAGCAGCTGACAGCGACGGGCGGGACGGGCAGTGACCGAGCTGGACAACAGCCCGGACGGGCCGTCGCTCGACATGGTCACGGCCGCGCTCCGCGCGGACAGTGCCGACGTCACGCTCTACACGCGCGTGCTCACCAAGTCGCTCGGCGAGGCGCTCCCGCCCGAGTGGGTCACGGTCGACTCGGACCGGAGCATGTCCGACCGGATGCACGGCCGTCCCGGCAAGGTATCGAAGATCACCGTGCGGCTCGGGGACCGGGTGATGACGCTGGGCATTCAGCGTGGGGCACCCGTCGCCGAGGTCTGCAGCGAGGTGCGCGGGGTGGTGCTGTCACGTCAGCAGGTTCCGCTCGGTGTTTGGGCGGAAGAGCTGGCCAAGGCCCTTCTCGCGCATGCGGAGCAGAATGCCGAGGCAGCCAGGGCGCTGCGCCGGCTTGTGGCTGGAAGCTAGCTCGCGGTCGGCGGCGTGCGGCGGGGGACCGCTGAGCCGTTGGCTGCGGAATACGAGGGGACATGCAACACGCCTGCCAGGCCGCGCCCGTCACCACCGGTTGGTCGGGCGGCGCCACCGCCCTTCCGGGTCGGTCAATTAAGGTGCGGCAGCAGGGAAATCCGTAGGCTGGTGGGGTCATGACAGCTCAGGACCACACGCCGGACAGGCTCGGGCCGTACCGCCTGCTGGAGCGGCTCGGCGAGGGCGGCATGGGCGTCGTCTACCTGGCTGCCGACCAGCAGCAGCGCCGGGTCGCTGTCAAGGCGCTGCGGCCGGCGATAGCAGCGGATCCGAATGCCAGGCGGCGGCTGGCCCGCGAGGTCGAGACCATGCGGCGGGTGCGCAGCCCGTTCGTCGCCGAGGTGCTCGACGCGGACGTGACCAGCGATCCGCCGTACATCGTGACCAGGTATGTGAGCGGCCAGACGCTCGAGGACGTGGTCGGCCAGGAGGGCCCGCTGACTGGCGCGCAGCTGGCCAGGCTGGCCTCGGGACTGGCCCTGGCCCTGTCCGCGGTGCACGCGGCTGGCGTGGTGCACCGCGATCTCAAGCCGGGCAACGTCATGATCGCCAATGGCGAGCCGGTCGTGATCGACTTCGGGATAGCCCAGGTTCCCGACTCCACCAGGCTCACCCAGACCGGCATGTTCATGGGCACGCCCGGCTACCTCGCGCCCGAGGTGATCGAGGGGAAGCCGAGCGGGCCCGCCTCGGATGTGCATTCCTGGGGAGCCACGATGGCGTTCGCCGCCACCGGCCGTCCGCCGTTCGGCACCGGGGCCTTCGAGACGATCTTCTACCGGATCATCAACGGGCAGCCGGACCTGAACGGCTTTCCCACGCCGCTGGTGATGCTCGTCGGACAGGCGCTGTCGCGTGACCCGGCCCGCCGGCCGGACACGGCCGAGCTCTGCCGGAGAACTGCCTCGCTTGACCCGGCCTCTCTGGTGCCCGCCGCGGCGGCCGCGGCAGGCGCCGTGCCGTTCGTCACACCCGGAACCGTGGCCGACCGGCCAGCTCCGATGCCGGCCGCCCTGGCCGACCGCGCGGGCGCTGCAGCGCCCCCGGCAGCCTGGCCGCCGGGCACCCGGCCGTGGCCTTACGCCGCGGGCGGGGTCGCCGGCGCCGGCGCGCGGGGTTCCGACACCTACGGCGACGTGCTCCCTCCGGTGCAGTACGGCCCGCCAGGCCGGCCGTCGGCGCCTGCGGCCTGGCCTGGTCCTTCGGCTCCCGGGGCCCCGGCCACCCCGGCCACCCCGGCCAGCCGGTCACCGGCCGGGCCGCTGCTCGTCGGTGCCTCGATAGCCGCGGCCGTCGCCATCAGCCTCGTCTTCCCCATCGCCGGCACGGTGGCCGCGCTCGTCGCGCTGATGGCGCTGCGGGCCGGGGACCGGGCCGCAGGGGGCATGTCGCGCCGGCGGGCGCGCCGCGGCTCGCGGGCCAGCGATCCGCTGCTGGCCGCGGCCATGTTCCCGCCGGCCCTCGCCTGGTCAGTGATCCGCTCGGTGCTGCTGCTGCCGCTGGCGCTGGTGGCCGCGGCGATCGCGGCGGGTGTTGCCGTCGTCGCCGTGCCGCATCACGCGATCCCGGTGGTGTGCGCCTATGCCGCCGGCATGCTGGTTGCCTTCTACGGCCTCGGCCCGGGTTCCGCCGGCGCGCGCAGGCCGATCAGGAGCTTCTTCGACAGCGTCGCCGACTCCCCGCTGCGCGCGACGGCAGCGTTCATCGCGATCGTCGGCGTCTTCGCCGCCGCGGTCGCCGTGGTGGCTGCGCATCCGCCGTTCTTCTGGCCATTCGACAACCTGACCGCGTGGCTCGGGCATTTCAACATCGTGCACACGGTGCTGCACCAGACCAGAGTCAAGGTGCTCAGGGTCTTCGGCAGGTCCTGAGCTGTTCGCGCGATCTGTCAGCCGGGAGTAGCGGCGCGCAGCCCTCCGGTGCGGCGCCGGCCGTGCGCGCCCGTCGGCGCGGCCTGCGCCGGAATCGCCGGCTGCGGCGGCGCGACGGCTGCCAGTGCCTTGCCCGCCGGGGCCGGTGCCTTGTCCGCCGCGGGCTGTGCCCGCTCTGCCGGGGGCTGTGCTCTCTCTGCCGGAGGCAGTGGCCGGACCAGGCCGAGCGCTACCACCTCGTTGGCCAGCCGGACCCGGCGGTTTGCGCCCTCGGGGATCCGGAACTTCTGGTACAGGCGGAGCAGATGCTGCTTGACCGCCGCCTCGGTCACCACCAGGTCGGCCGCGATCTCGCGGGCCGTCGCCGGTGCGACGAACGCCTCGTCGGACAGGGCCGGCCGGCACAGCGAGGTCACCACGTCAAGCTCCCGGCGGGTCAGCTCGGGAGCCGCGGGCCGCCTGAGCTCCACCTCGGCGGCGAACTCCTCGGCCACGAACCCGAATACCCGGCAGCGGGCTACGCCGAAGCTGAGCACGTCGCCCTCATCGAGCACCCGGCGCGCCACCAGGCGGCCGTTCACCCGGGTCCCGTTGCGTGATAATCCCAGGTCGGTCACGTAGGCGTAGGCCCCGCGGCGGACGATCTCGGCGTGCAGCCGGGACACGCTCGGATCCGACAGGTGAACGTCGACGGACCTGCCGCGCCCGATGGTGGTCACATCCTCCCGGAGCGGCATCGTGAGCCCGCTGTCCTCGACTCGGATGTAGGGGCCATCCATAGCGCGTCCTCCCGGCTGTCGGAGCAGCTACTGAGATCTCACTTTCCAGCTACCCTTTCCGGCGGTTGTTGTACCGCGTCCGGCGCAACGGATTAGCGGGCGATGCCATGCAGCTTGCTTTTTGCGGCTGTGCAGGCTGCGCACAGCGCGCGCAAGTACACTGCCGAGCGAGCCGTCCGAGAGGAAAACACATGCCCGTCTGGCTGCCCGTGGGCCCGGCGCGATGAGGCACTCCGCGCCTCCGGCGTCCCGTCTGCACAGGCACCGCCGGGCGGAGACGACGCGGCCGGCCGATGCTCGCCAGTGGTGGCAGCAGCTTCCCTACGCAGTCGCGATCTGCTGCCTGGCCCTGGCGTTGGTCTGGATGCGGCAGAACGGACAGAATGTCAGAGGGGGTACGTTGGCGGTGGCCGGAGTCCTGTTCGCGACCGCCCTCACCAGGCTGGCGCTGCCCGAGCGCCGGGTGGGCATGCTCGCGTCGAGACGCCGGCTGACCGACGTGGCGGTCCTGGCAGCACTCGGCACCGGCCTGCTCGTCGCGGGGCTGCTGCTGCCAGCACAGCCCTGACCCCCGCGAGCGACGGTGCTCGGACGATGAAGGGAAGTAGTGGCATGTCCAAGATCAAGGTAGTGAATCCCGTCGTCGAGATAGACGGCGACGAGATGACCAGGATCATCTGGCACTTCATCAAGGACCAGCTGATCCTGCCCTACCTGGATATCCAGCTTGATTACTACGACCTCTCCATCCAGAACCGGGATGCCACCGACGACCAGGTGACCATCGACGCGGCGAACGCCATCAAGCGGCACGGCGTTGGCGTGAAGTGCGCCACAATCACCCCGGACGAGGCCAGGGTCACCGAGTTCGGCCTGAAGCGCATGTGGCGCTCGCCGAACGGCACGATCCGCAACATCCTCGGCGGGGTGGTCTTCCGCGAGCCCATCGTCGTGGCCAGCATCCCGCGGTTCGTGCCCGGCTGGACCAAGCCGATCATCATCGGCCGTCACGCGCACGGCGACCAGTACCGGGCGACAGACTTCGTCGTCCCCGGGCCCGGCACGGTGAACATCTCCTATGTGCCCGACGACCCGACCGCCGAGCGGACCGATCTGGAGGTGGCCCGCTTCACCGGCGGCGGCATCGCGATGGGCATGTACAACTTCGACGACTCAATCCGCGACTTCGCGCGCGCCACCATGCGCTATGCGCTCAACCGCGGCTATCCGCTGTACCTGTCCACGAAGAACACGATCCTGAAGGCCTATGACGGACGGTTCAAGGACATCTTCGCGGAGATCTTCGAATCGGAGTTCAAGTCCGAGTACGAGGCGGCCGGGATCAGCTACGACCACCGGCTGATCGATGACATGGTCGCCCAGGTCATCAAAGGCGAGGGTGGCATCGTCTGGGCGTGCAAGAACTACGACGGCGACGTGGAGTCCGACATCGTGGCCCAGGGATTCGGCTCGCTCGGCCTGATGACCAGCGTGCTGATGACGCCGGACGGCAGGACGGTCGAGGCCGAGGCCGCGCACGGCACCGTGACCAGGCACTACCGGCAGCATCAGCAGGGCAGGCCAACGTCGACAAACCCGATCGCCTCGATCTTCGCGTGGACCAGGGGCCTCGCCCACCGCGGCGAGCTTGACGGCACGCCCGAGGTCACCGCGTTCGCAGAGACGCTGGAGCGGGTGTGCGTCGAGACCGTGGAGGGCGGCCAGATGACGAAGGACCTGGCGCTGCTCGTGGGCCCGGATACGCCGTTCCTGACCACCGAGGAGTTCCTCGCGGCGCTGGACGATAACCTGCGCAAGGCGATGGGTTAGTCGCGGAAAGCAACAAGAGAGCAGGAGACATGACCCGCACAGGCAAGGTGACCGTCGTCGGGGCCGGGTTCTACGGCTCGACCACCGCGCAGCGGCTCGCCGAGTACGACATCTTCGACGAGGTCGTACTCACCGACATCGTGGAAGGCAAGCCCGAGGGGCAGGCGCTGGACATGAACCAGTCGCGCCCGATCGAGGGCTTCGAGACGAAGGTCACCGGGCAGACCACCAGCCCGGCGGGCGATGGCTACGAGGCGATCTCGGGCTCGGAGATCGTCGTGATCACCGCCGGCCTGCCGCGCAAGCCGGGCATGAGCCGGATGGACCTGATCGAGGTCAACGCGAAGATCGTCCGGAGCGTCACCGAGCAGGTCGTCAAGCACGCGCCGGAGGCCGTGCTGATCGTGGTGTCGAACCCGCTGGACGAGATGACCGCGCTCACCGCGAAGGTTTCCGGGTTCCCGCACCACCGGGTGATGGGCCAGGCGGGCATGCTGGACACCGCCCGGTTCAGCTACTTCGTGGCGGAGCGTCTCGGCGTGCCCGTCGGCTCGGTCCGCACGCTTACCCTCGGCTCGCACGGGGACACGATGGTGCCGGTCCCGTCGGCCTGCACCGTGGACGCCAAGCCGCTGACCGACATCATGGGCGCCGACGAGATCGATGCGCTGGTGCAGCGCACCCGCAACGGAGGCGCCGAGGTCATCGCCCTGCTGAAGACCGGGTCGGCCTATTACGCGCCGTCGGCCGCAGCGGCCAGGATGGCGCGGGCGGTCGCCGAGGACAGCGGCGCGGTGCTGCCGGTCTGCGCGTGGGTGGACGGCCAGTACGGCATCTCCGGCGTGTACCTGGGCGTCGAGGCCGAGATCGGCCGTACCGGCGTGCGCAGGATCGTGGAGCGCGACCTGACCGAGCCCGAGCTGGCCTCGCTGCGGGCGGCCGCCGACGCTGTCCGGGCCAAGCAGGCCGACGTCGCGAGCCTGTAGCGGGCCCGCGGCCTCAGCCGGCCAGCCTGCGCAGCGCCAGCTCGGCCAGCAGCGTCGCACCGTCGGCCAGCACCGCGTCGTCGAACACGGCCTCGGCCGAGTGGTTGAACGGCGCCGTGGCCGGGTCGGCGTCCGGCGGGCACGCGCCCAGCATGATGAACGCGCCCGGCACCTCGTTGAGTACGTAGGAGAAGTCCTCGGACCCGGTGATCGGGAACGGCGTGCGCACAAAACGCTCGCCGCCGAACAGCTCGGCGACCGTGCGCTCGGCAAAGGTCACCTCGGCCGCGTCGTTCACCGTCACCGGGTAGCTGTCGACAAAGTCGACGGTTGCCGAGAGCCCGTGCGCGGAGGCGATGTCGTGCACCAGCCGGTACGCGGCCTCCTGCATCGTGGTCCGGGTTCCGGCCGAGAAGGACCGCATGGTCGTAGAGAACTGGGCCCGGTCCGGGATCACGTTGCTCGCGGTGCCGGCGTGGAAGCTGCCCACCGTGATCACGACCGGGTCGAATACGTCGAACCGCCGGGTTACCAGCGTCTGCAGCGCGGTCACGATCTCGCAGGCCGCGGGGATGGGGTCGGCGGCCCGGTGCGGCTGCGACCCGTGGCCGCCGCGGCCCTGGACCGTCACCTCCATCGTGTCGGCCGAGGCCATCATCGTGCCGTCCCGGCTGGTGAGCATCCCGAGCGGCAGCAGGCCCGAGGCTACGTGCAGGCCGAACGCGGCGACCGGACGGGACCCGGCCGCGTCGAGAACGCCCTCGGAGATCATCTGCTCGGCCCCGGCGTAAGACTCCTCACCGGGCTGGAACATGAAGATCACGTTCCCGGCGAGCTCGCCCTGCCGGGCGGCCAGCAGCCGGGCCGCGCCGGCCAGCATCGCGGTGTGCAGGTCGTGGCCGCAGGCGTGCATGACCCCGTCGTTCCTGGAGGCGTACGGCAGGCCGGTGGCCTCGGTCACCGGGAGCGCGTCCATGTCGCCGCGCAGCAGCACGGTCTCGCCGGGCCTGGTCCCGCGCAGCACCGCGGTGACCGAGCTGAGCGCCTGCCCCGTGCTGACCTCGAGCGGCAGCCCGTCGATGGCGGCCAGCACCTTTTCCTGGGTCCTGGGCAGATCGAGCCCGATCTCGGGGTCGGCGTGGATGGCCCGGCGCAGCTCCACCAGCTCGCCGGAGATCTGCGCCGCATCGTCCCTTACCTCACCCATGACCGTTACCTCCTCGGCCGCGGCGCCATGCCACCCGGTTCAGGGTCCCATGAACCCGGCCGAGGACGGCCGACGGGCAGGTCTTGACCATGGATTTATATCCAGTTTCGCGGGAAACACAGAGAAATGACGGCAAGGTCTGCAGGCACGATACGGGAGGCACTCACTTAGACTGTCCGGACACCGCGCCGCGCGGTGCCGAGTCAAATCCGGGCCAGCTGCCTAGGTCGGGGATCCATAGGTGAACACCGTCGGCTGGGACATCATCATCGTCCTGGTCATCGTCCTCATCGGGGGGTTCTTCGCCGCCGCGGAGATGGCCCTGGTGTCACTGCGAGACGGCCAGGTGCGGGCGCTGGCCCGGCGCGGCAAGCGCGGCCAGCGGGCGGCCAGGCTGGCCCAGAACCCCAACAGGTTCCTGTCCGCCGTCCAGATCGGCGTCACGTTTGCGACGCTGCTGTCCGGCGCGTTCGGCGCGGCGACCCTGGCTAGCGCCCTGAAGTCCTGGCTGCTCCGCAACCACGTGTCGGACGGCCTGGCCTCCACCATCTCGATCGCCGTGGTCACGCTCGCGATCTCGTTCCTCACCCTGGTCTTCGGTGAGCTGGCGCCCAAGCGGATCGCGCTGCAGCGCTCGGAGCGGGTCTCGCAGTTCGCCGCGCCGATCCTGGACCGGCTCGCGACGATCGCCACGCCCGTGGTGTGGCTGCTGTCCAAGTGTGTCAACCTCGTGGTCACGATCCTCGGCGGCGACCCGAGCCTGGGCCGCGGCGTCATGACCGAGCAGGAACTGCGCGACGTGGTCGACGGCTACCAGGCGCTGAGTGCCGACCAGCGGCACATCCTCGGCGAGGTGTTCGACGCGGGGAAACGCCAGGTCCGCGAGGTGCTCGTGCCACGGACCGAGGTGGAGTTCCTGCCCGCGACGATGCCGATCGCCGAGGCCGCGACCACGGTCTCGGCCGCGCCGCACACCCGGTTTCCCGTGTACCAGGAGTCCTACGACGACGTGATCGGCTTCGTGCACGCCAGGGACCTGCTCGGCCCGCACGCTGGCGAGGGCGCGCTTCGGGTCGGCGAGGTTTGCAGGCCAGTGAAGTTCCTGCCGACGAGCAAGACCGTGCTGTCCGCGCTGTCGGAGATGCGCCGGGAGAACGCGCACCTGGCCATCGTGCTCGACGAGTACGGCGGCACAGCGGGCATCGTGACGCTCGAGGACCTGGTCGAGGAGCTGATCGGCGAGATCCAGGACGAGTACGACACCGATGAGGGCCAGCCACGGCAGCTGCGTGGCGGCGAGCTGGAGGTCGACGGCCTGCTGAACCTGGATGATTTCGCCGAGCAGACCGGCGTTGAGCTGCCCGAGGGACCCTACGAGACCGTCGCGGGCTATCTGCTCGCCGCCCTCGGCCACCTGCCCGGCGAGGGTGAGTCGGTGGAGGTCTCCGGCCGGAAGCTGGCCGTGACCCAGCTGGACGGGCGGCGCATCGCCCGGGTCCGGGTGGGCCAGGTGAACGGCGTCGCCGCGACCGACCGGGATGCGCGGACCGAGCAGCCGGCCCCGCAGGCCGACTAGACTGACCGCCGTGCACGCGCCTGAGGGGGACGGGACGGACACGCCTGACACCGTTCTCGTAGTCGATTTCGGGGCGCAGTATGCGCAGCTGATCGCGCGGCGCGTCCGCGAGTGCCAGGTGTACTCGGAGATCGTGCCCGCCTCGATGCCGGTCGCGCAGATGCTGGCGCGGCGGCCCAAGGCCATCATCCTGTCCGGCGGCCCCGCCTCGGTCTACGCGCCGGGAGCCCCGCCCGCCCCGGACGGGATGTTCCAGGCGGGCGTGCCCATCCTCGGGATCTGCTACGGCTTCCAGCTGATGGTGTCTGGGCTCGGCGGCACGGTGCAGCGCACCAGCGGCGGTGAGTACGGCGCGACCGCGCTCGAGGTCCTCCCCGGCGCCGGCGGCGCAGCCGGCGCGCTGCTCGGCGGGCTGCCCGCCGAGCAGCAGGTGTGGATGTCGCACGGCGACACGTGCGCCGCCCCGCCGCCCGGGTTCACGGTCACCGCGCGCACGGCCGGGACGCCCGTCGCCGCCGCCGAGGACCCGGCCAGGGGGTTCTACGGGGTGCAGTTCCACCCGGAGGTGCTGCACACCGCGCACGGGATGGAGATGCTGCGGCAGTTCCTCGCGGCCGCGGGATGCCGCCCCAACTGGACCATGCGCGGCGTGATCGAGGAGCAGACCGAGCGGATCGCCGCGCAGGTCGGCGACGGCCACGCGATCTGCGGGCTGTCCGGCGGCGTGGACTCGGCGGTCGCGGCCGCCCTGGTCCAGCGGGCCATCGGGGACCGGCTGAGCTGCGTTTTCGTCGATCACGGGCTGCTGCGCACCGGCGAGGCCGAGCAGGTGGAGCGGGACTTCGTCGCCGCGACCGGGGTGGACCTGACGGTGGTGGACGCCACCGGCGAGTTCCTGGCCGCGCTGTCCGGGGTCGTCGATCCCGAGGAGAAGCGCAAGATCATCGGGCGGGAGTTCATCCGCGCGTTCGAGCAGGCTGCCCGCGCGATCACCGCGGGCGGGCGCGGGGAGCACGCGTTCCTGGTCCAGGGGACGCTGTACCCGGACGTGGTCGAGTCCGGCGGGGGAGCGGCGACGGCGAACATCAAGTCCCACCACAACGTCGGCGGGCTCCCCGATGACCTGGCGTTCGAGCTTGTCGAGCCGCTGCGGACGCTGTTCAAGGACGAGGTGCGCGAGGTCGGCCGCGAGCTCGGGCTGCCCCCGCAGATCGTCTGGCGGCAGCCGTTCCCCGGGCCCGGCCTGGCGATCAGGATCGTCGGCGAGGTGACCGCCGAGCGGCTCGCGATCGTCCGGGCCGCCGACGCCATCGCCCGCGCCGAGCTTTCCGCCGCAGGCCTGGACCGTGAGATCTGGCAGTGCCCGGTGGTGCTGCTCGCCGACGTCCGATCGGTCGGCGTCCAGGGGGACGGCCGCAGCTACGGCTATCCGGTCGTGCTCCGTCCGGTGACCAGCGAGGATGCCATGACCGCCGACTGGGCCCGGGTCCCGGACCCGGTGCTCGCGAGGATCTCCACCCGGATCACCAACGAGGTTGCGGAGATCAACCGGGTTGTTCTCGACGTGACCAGCAAGCCGCCCGCCACGATCGAATGGGAGTAGCGGCCGTAACGCGACGCCGCCTTCCATCAAGCCGCCATCGGCGATCTGGAATTGTCGGTACCCCGTGCCACGGTGGAAGTCATGTTAGGCAGGAGCGCATGGCTAGTCGCAGACCTGGCTGGATGCGAGATCGTCGTGGTCAACCGGGTGTCGCTGTCCCCGGAACGGGATCTGGCCGAGGACTTGCTGGCGATCGTGCACACGTTCTTGTGTCGTCTGTACGGGCTGCGGAACTACCGCAAGACGCTGAAGCAAGCGCTGGCCCAGGATGTGAGCCAGTGACCCAGGTGACCAGGGTGGCATGCTCCCGTGACCTCAATCCGGGCAAGTATGCGCAGCTCATCGAGCAGGCTGTCCGGCTCGGCCGGGTCCGGTCCGCTGTGTGGCAGCAGTACGGATCGGTGAGCGGCGCCCAGGTGGGCGACCGCGGTGTTCGCGATCAGTGGATGGCCGACGGGACCGGCGCGTCGTTCGGGGTGCTGGCGAACCCGTGGAAGGAAACCGTCCGCGATGCCATGGGTGATATCCGGGCCAATCGCGACGCCGCCAAGGCCACGGTCCGCGAAGCAGTCCGCCGACACACCCGCGATGAGCAGGAGCGCCGCCGCCTGTATGGACTACTCAAGTCCGGCCGGTGGGCCGATGATCCGTACCTGGCGCGGATCATGCGGAAGCATTGGCGGCACGGGCACAACCACACCACCAACCAGATCGTGGTCCGCTCCGACCAGTACACCACGTGGACGCTGGCCGAAGGTGGGAACGTATGGATCGGCGTCCCTGGGCTGGAGCGCTGCTCGCGGGTCGCGATCCCGCTCAACACGACAGTCGCGCCCACCGGGACGCTGCGGCTAATCCTGCGCGGCGGCCGGGTCGAAGTCCACTACCAGGTTGACGCCGCCACCCTGAAGTCGTCGCAACGACCCTGCGGCACCCGCTCGGTCGGGGTCGACAAAGGCTACACAGAAGTCCTCACCGACTCCGATGGGGAGCACCACGGCATGCAGCTCGGCCCCCTGCTGACCGCACAGTCGGACTTGCGCAAGCGTAAGGGGCAGGCCCGGGCGAAGCTGCGGGTCGTTCGTGATCGCGCCATCGAGGCAGGCGACCAGGCGAAAGCCGCCCGGATTGAACGCAATAACCTCGGCACCGCCAAGCGTGACCGGCAAAACGCCCGCTGGCGTGGCCGGGTCCGAGACATCACCTACCAGGCCGTCCACGAGGTCGTCGACAAGGCCGCCGTCGTGGCCGCTGAGGACCTCACCAAGCCGTTCGCCGGGCGCAAGAAGCTCGGCCGGAACGCCAGCCTCGCCGCTTGGACCAAGGGCGTGACGGCGCAAGCACTGCACGACGTGCCGGAGCGCAGAGGTTCTGCGCTCGTGCTGGTCAACGCCGCATACACCTCACAAGCCGATCCCCGCGACCACTGCACCCTTGGTGCACGCCGCGGGGACAGGCTTCACCTCTCCGGAGGGGTCGTGATGTGCGCCGACCATGCCGCCGCGATCAACATCCTGCATAGAGCCAGTGACCCCGGTATCACGCTGCACACCCCCTATACGAGAGTGCGACAGATCTTGCAGGATCGGGCCGATCGCCAGCGGACCAGACTGCCGGTCCAGGACTCCAGCCCTCCGGGCGGAGAGCGAAGCATCCAGGCACCTGTGCGCAGAAGTGCATAGGTAAAAGGAAGCAGGCACCATGGTTGCTATGACGCCTGGGGCTGGGCAGCTCTTCACCGTGAACGACCTAGAGCGGACGCCCGATGACGGCCGCCGCTACGAGCTCGTGGACGGGATTCTTATCGTGAGCCCAGCTCCGCAGCTGCCACATCAGGAGGTGCTGGGGGAGCTGATCGTCCTTCTGCACGGATCATGCCCGCCAGGCCTGTTCGTGGTTCCGGGTCCGGCCGTGCGGATGTCGGTCGATACCGAGCTGATCCCGGACCTCGTGGTGATCCGGCAAAACCAGCTCGCCGAGACCCGGGTCACCAGGGCGCCGTTGCTGGCCGTGGAGATCCAGTCGCCGAGCACCGAGCTGTTCGACCTGAATACCAAGAAGGCCGTGTACGAACGATTCAGCACTGGGTCGTGGTTCCCAACGTCGACCGGCCCGAGTTGATCGCGTTCGAGCTGCGCGAGGGTCGTTACGAAGAGGTAGCTCACGTCGCTGACGGCAAGCCGTTCCGCGCCACGCGGCCGTTTGACGTGGAGGTCGTGCCCGCTCGCCTGGTGGCCGGGCTGCTGCCGGGCTGAGCGGTGGCGAAGGCAGGCCGTCGTCAGGTTACGGCGGAGCGCGTTTGCGGGACGTCCAGGTAGGTCTGATCCGCCAGGATTTGCCGCAAGATGTCCAGCGCGTCCCAGACGTCGGTGAAGCAGGTGAAGACGGGGACGGGCCCGAGCCGGAGCCGGTCCGGCGTGCGGTAGTCGCCGATCACTCCCCGGCGGATCAGCGCCTGGCTGATCCGCCAGGCCTCAGGGTGGGCGAGGGTGACGTGCGCGCCGCGTCTCTCGTCCTGCCGGGGTGAGGCGACCGTGACGCCGTATTCGGCCAGCCACGCGTCGGCCAGGCCGATCAGGTAGCGGGTCAGCGCCACCGCCTTGGCGCGCAGCCGGTCGATGCCGGCGTCGGCGAGCAGAAGGACGCCCTCCTGCACCGCGACGGTGCCGATGATCTGCGGCGTGCCGGTCAGGTACCGGCCGATGCCGGGGACCGGGTGGTAGCCCTGGCCCATGTCGAACTGATCCTGCTGCCCGAACCAGCCCCAGACCGGCTGCTGCAGCCCCGGCTGCAGGTCGCGGCGCACGTAGAGGAACGCGGGCGCGCCGGGCCCGGCGTTCAGGTACTTGTACGTGCAGCCGACGGCGAGGTCGGCGCCGCAGGCGTCGAGCCGCACCGGGACCGCGCCGGCCGAGTGGCACAGGTCCCACAGCGCGAGCGCGCCCGCCTCGTGCACGATGCCGGTGATCGCCGCCATGTCGGCGAGCGCGCCACTGCGGTAGGCCACGTGCGAGAGGCTGACCAGCGCGGTCCGCTCGTCAACGGCCGCGCGCACCGCGTCCGCGCCGATGCCCTGGTCCGGGTCGGTGTGGATCATCCGGAGCTCGCAGCCGCGCTGCGCGGCGATCCCCTCGAGGACGTACCGGTCGGTGGGGAAGTTGTCGTCGTCGGTGACGATCACGCCGCGGCCCGGGCGGGCGTCCAGCGCGGCCCAGGCGAGCTTGTACAGGTTGACCGTTGTCGAGTCGCACACCGCGACCTGGCCGGGGCCGGCGCCGATCAGGTGCGCGCCGAGCTGGTCGCCAACCTCGAGCGGCAGCTCGATCCAGCGGTTCCAGGACCGGACCAGGCCGGCTCCCCATTCCTGGCCGACCACCTCGGCGATGCGTGCCTGGGTGGCGCGCGGCAGCGGCCCGAGCGAGTTCCCGTCGAGGTAGATCAGCCCCGGGTCGTCGCGTACCAGGCGGTCCCGAAAACCGGCCAGCGGGTCGGCCGCGTCAAGACCCTCGGCATGGGACCGGTCGGCGGGAAACGTCGTCACGGCCCCAACCCTACGGGCGGCTAGCCGCGGGCCTTCCTGCGCTTGACCCGGATCCGCAGCACGATAACGGCCACGGTGACGACGGCGGCGGCGACCGGGATCGCGCGCTTGAGCACCGGTGCGCCCGCGACGCTGAGCAGATCGATCGCGTCGTCATCCGACGCCCGGCCGGCGTTGCTCGCCGCGGCGGCCGCGGGGCGGACAGGCTCGGTCGCCGGCTCGGCGGCCGTGGCAGCCGGGACGGTGGGCGGGGGCTGGACGGCGGCCGACCCGGCGACGCCGTTGCCGCTGACCGGGGACTCCCTGAGCGTCAGCCCGCGGTCCGCGAGCTTCTGCCGGATCTCCTCCACCGACGCCGGGCCGATCCCCTCGATGGCTAGCAGCTGCTCCCTGGTCTGCGCCGCCAGGTCGTCGACCGTGTGGATGCCCGTGCGGCGCAGCCCGTTATAGGTCCGGACGGGAAGGACCAGGCTCTCCAGGGAGCGCTGATCTAGGTCGCCCTCCTGTTCACCGTCGGCGC
>Ga0209333_1000607_pt1 | contig 19250 bp, 20 predicted proteins | sample BlaSpr_A8_OM2_O3_FD_187982 | JGI IMG/M metagenome (GOLD analysis project Ga0209333, IMG submission 187982) | Forest soil microbial communities from Thunder Bay, Ontario, Canada - Black Spruce, Ontario site 2_A8_OM2_O3 (SPAdes) (version 2) | ecosystem: Environmental > Terrestrial > Soil > Boreal... | reverse complement strand
GCCGGACTGAGCTCAGTCGAGGGCTACGGCCGGGGTGAACTCAGTCGAGGGCTACGGCCGGGGTGAACTCAGTCGAGGGCTACGGCCGGGGTGAACTCAGTCGAGGGCTACGGCCGGGCCTCAGCTCGGCCGAGGGCTACGGCCGAACGGAGCTCAGGAGACTTCATGGCTGACGTCGCGCGGACGGTGACCGGGCGGGGCGACCCCGCCGCGCCGGACGAGGAGCGGTCGGCGGCCCTGGTCCTTACCGCGCTTGCCATCGCCGGGCTCGTCGTCTCGGTGATGCAGACGCTGGCCCTGCCGCTGCTGCCGGAGTTCATGCGGGCGTTCCACACCTCGGTGTCGGCCGTCACCTGGGTGTTCACCGCGACGCTGCTCGCCGGAGCCGTGGCCACGCCGCTGCTATCGCGGTTCGGCGACATGTACGGCAAGAAGAAGATGATCCTCATCGCGATGGCGCTGCTGGTCGCCGGGTCGGTGGTCTGTGCCGTCTCCGGCTCCCTCGCGGTGCTGGTCGCCGGCCGGGCGCTGCAGGGTGTTTCGTCTGCGATGATCCCGCTGGCCATCGGCGTGATCCGGGATACGTTTCCGCGGGAACGGATCACCACGGCGATCGGCATCGTCAGCGCCACGCTGGGGGTGGGCGGTGGCCTCGGCATGCTGGTCACCGGGATCATCGCCGAGCACACCACCAGCTACCGGCCGGTGTTCTGGATCTCGGCCGTGCTCGGTGCGATCGGCCTGATCCTGATCACCATGCTGGCCCCGGCCGGTGGCCGCCGCGCGGCGGGCCGGCCGGACCTGGCCGGCGCGGTATTGCTGGCGGCCTGGCTGGTCTGCCTGCTGCTCGCGATCAGCGAGGGCCCGTCATGGGGCTGGGGCAGCGCGGGGACCATCGGGCTGTTCGCCGCCGCCGTAGCGGGATGCGCCCTGTGGGTCGTGCTCGAACTGCGGATCCGCGAGCCGCTGGTCCGGCTGACGCTGCTGGTCGGCCCGAAGTCGCTGTCGGCGAACCTGTCCTCCATGCTGCTGGGCTTCGCGATGTTCGCGGCCTTCACATTGTTCACGAACCTGGTGCAGACGCCGAAGGCACAGTTCGGGTACGGCCTGAGCGGCTCGGTGCTGGACGTCGGGCTCTACCTGCTGCCCGCGACGGTCGGCATGCTGATCTTTTCCGCGCTGGCGGGCCGGTTCGAGAGAAAGCTCGGCGCGGCGTACACGCTCGCGATCGGATCGCTGTTCGTCGCGGCGAGCCTGGTCTGGCTGGTGGTGTCGAACAGCCACGTGTACGACGTGGTCGCGTCCAGCGCCCTGCAAGGCGTCGGTTTCGGCATCGGCTACGCGGCGCTGGGCACCCTCGCCGTGCAGCACGTCCCCATGGACTCCACCGCGATCGCCAGCGGCGTGAACTCCCTTGTCCGCACCACCGGCGGCAGCATCGGCGCAGCCGTGGTGGCGTCGGTGCTGGCCAGCGACGTCATCCACGGCACCATCGTGCCCACGCTGCACGCCTACGTGATCAGCTACGCAATCCTGGCCGTTGGCGGGGTCCTCGCCGCCGCGGCAGCCGCCTGGAACGGCCTGCGCTACCGCGAATCATGATCGTGGTAGCTGACCAGCGCCATAGGGGCTCAGGGTAAATCCGAAAAGATCACCGCTGCCGAGCTCGGACGACGCCTGGCCATCGAGTGGACTGCGCAGCTACCTACCACGCGCGTGAAGCCGTGACACGATGAGCCCACCACGGGCGGCTGAGTCGCACACGATCCTAACGTCAGCCGCCCGGCCGCCTCCGGGATCTAGCGCCAAGAAGGGCGGCATCACCAAGCCTGGGCTGGGTCTTTGTTCTTTCAAGCCGGCCAGGTTCCAGGTGTGGCGAGACGTCGGCGAGGTCGCCGGGTGCTCTGTCATGGCTGACGGGAAGTGGCTTGCCTGAGGCGACACCTAGACAGCGTGCGTTCTGGTTCTGGCTTCGGTGCAGGCGATCGGCCGCTACGTCGCTGACTGCGGTTGATGTGGTGCCGTTGCGGCAAGCTCGATCAGCGCGGCGGCGGCTGATCGCGCGGCGTGGACGGGTGAGGCTGAGAGCTGGATGCGGGCGTGGATGGCTGCCCCGTGGTAGAGCAGGAGCAGGTGCGTTGCGAGTGCGCCGGGGTCGGCGGCGGCGGCCCGTGCGGCGGTCTCGCTCAGGAAGGCGTGCAGGTGCGCTTCGTGTTCGGCGGCACAGAGGCGTGCCGGGTGGCCCGGGGGGAGCTCGGTGATGGTGCTCGCGAAGGCGCATCCGCGGAAGTCGACTCTCCGAGCTTCGCGGGCCAGGTGGTCGAAGATGCCCAGCAACTGGTCCCGGGGGTCGTCGCCGGCGCTGAGCGCGGCGCTGGTGATCGCGTCCCGGATCGGCTGGTCCATGGCGCTGAGGTAGGCGACGACGAGGTCGTCCTTGCTGGGGAAGTACTTGTAGAGGGTCTTCTTGGAGATCCCCGCCTCGGCGGTGACGAGGTTGACCCCGACGGCACGGACGCCGTCACGGGTAAAGAGGGTGCTGGCCACCTCGACGATGTGGGCTCGCAGCGGCTCGCCTCGTCTGTGGTAGGCGCTGCGGCCGTTCCCGGCGCCCGGTGCTGTCGCTGCCACCTCGTAAGTGTACCGTCCTGTTTCCTTCCATGTTATGGTGCTGGCCAGGTAAGGAAACAGATTTGTTTCCTCTTGAGGCAGGGAGGACCCGCGTGCGGCCGGGGAGGATGCCCCGCCGGCCGGGTGCCGCCCGGTCGGCGGGCGGGCACCCGCCGCTGCTGCTGGCAGTGCTGTGCGGGGCGCAGTTCCTAGACACGGTGAGCCTGTCGTCGGTGAACGTTTCCCTGCCTGCCATCCAGCGGGGGCTGGGGCTGTCCTCCGGCGGGCTGCAGTGGGTGGTCTCGGCCTACGCCCTGGCCCTTGCCGGCTTGCTGCTGGCAGCTGGGCGTGCCAGCGACATCGCCGGACGGCGCCGGGCTTTCACCGCAGGCCTGGGCCTGCTGGCGGTCTTCGGAGTGGTCGCGGCGCTGGCCCCGGTCGCCGGCGCCCTAGTGGCGGCCCGCGCGGGCCAAGGCGCCGGCGCCGCGCTGACGATCCCTTCCGCGCTGGCCATACTTACGACCACGTTCGCGCCGGGACCTGCGCGCAGCCGGGCAGTGGCCGCGTTCGGGGCCGCAGCCGCCGCCGGGTTCACCACCGGGTTGGTCTACGGCGGTGTGATCGATGACCTGCTGGGCTGGCGGTGGGTCCTTGGCCTGACCGTCCCGGCCGCGATCGCTATCCTCATGGCTGGCCTGATGATCATCCCGGCCGACCGGCTGGATCGCCGCGCTGCCGGGCACGCCGACATCCCGGGGGCGATCTGCGTCACCGCCGGGCTGCTGCTGCTGGCCTACGCCCTGACCGCCGCAGGCTCAGCAGGCTGGGCGAGTGCCCGGACGGCGGGCTCCCTGATCCTGGCCGTAGCGCTCCTGGCGGCCTTCCTCGTGCTCCAGGCTCGCGGGAGCAGCCCGCTGATGCCGCTGCGGATCTGGCGCAGGCAGAACCTCGCCGTGGTGCTGACGGTGGCCTTAATCGCGGAGGTGCCCTGGAACGGGCTGCTGTACTTCGCCACCCTGACCATGCAAGATGTCCTGCGGTACTCACCGCTCGCGACGGCGATGGCCTTCGTCCCGCTAGGCGTTGGCGGCTACGTCTTCTCCGCCAGCGCAGGACGCCTGCTGCCAGGTGCGGGCGTTAAGGCGCTGCTGGCGGCCGGGCTTGCCCTGGTCACTGCCGGCGTCGCCCTGTTTGCCCTCGTCGGCGCCCGGACCAGTTACTGGCCGCTCGTCCTGACTGCCCTCATCACTGCGGGCGCGGGGCTGGCCGTGACGTTTGTCTCCGCGAACGTCGCCGCCGTCGACGGCGCCGACCCCGCCGAGCAGGGTCTTACCAGTGGCCTGTTCAACACCGCGCTCCAGGTCGGCAGCGGAGTCGGAGTCGCATCACTCGCCTCGATCGCCTCCGCCCGCACCCATGCTCATGCCACCGCGGTGGGCGCCCTGCCTGGCTACCATGCCGCGCTATGGACAGCGGCCGCCGTGGGCGCAGCCGGGTTCGCCATCGTCCTGCTTTGCTACCGCCAGCCCCGGCCAACGCTGGCCCCAAGTACACCGCTACATGCTGCGAGCGGGTCTCGTCCCCCTTGAAACCCTGCCGTCCCCAGGTGTGGCCCTCCGCTCGCCTTAAGCCCCCGGACCCGTCCTCGAAGGCCAGCCAGGCGCCCAGGCCCGCCGTTTGCAGGGCCTGCCACGTCACCTCCCGCGGTGCGGCGATGACTGCCTCGTCCCGGTCGGCCGCCGGGCGGGCCGGGACCTGCACGCTCCATCCCGGCCCGTGCAGCGGCACGTCCATCGCGACTGCTGTGCGGCCACGGCGCTCAGCCAAGTGGCTGCGACCACTCGCTACCTCCTCTCTTCCCTGCGTCTGACGCCGACGTCGCGCTGCAGGGCAGGAAAAGAAAGCAGATAGAGCTGGGCCGAGCCATACCGAGCAAGCACTACGGTACCTACCGATTAGCGCCGAGCGAAGGAACACGAATGGCGTGTTGCCCGCAGGCGCGTGGTTGAGTAGTTGCCACGAAGACCCATACACCGCCCGCACAGGACCCGCCGAGTGCGCAAACCGCGGGTGCGGCCCTTGTGCAGCCCCGGTGATCACGGCACGGGCTTGCGAGCAGGGAGCGGCTCTTCGGGCTGCGGCTCCCTCCTAGATATCTAGCGCGATCTCAGCCATGGCCGCCACACAGCACGCGCACAACTCCCGTACACCAGCCCAACCTCGCGTGCGGACACTGTGCACCCGCGCTGCGCGCGGGTGCCCTGCTGGCAGGGCAAAACCTAAGATCAAAACCTAAGACCCAAACCCCGGGTATCGTCGGCCTGCGGCCTCCATCTGCCACGTTCCGCGTGGCACACGACAGCACAGGTCCGCGGCCATTCAGCCAGGAACACCGGCAGCCCAGTGCTCCCAGAACGGGGCATGTAATGCAATCAACGCGCCTTTGGTTCCGATTGCCGCCGTCAGTCAACGTGCGGGTATGTCCCGTCGCGGTAATAGCTGATCTGCCGCCACTGTGTCGGATGAATGTCCAGCGACTGGAGGTCGCCGGGCTCCACCCAGGCAACCGCGCTCGCCTCGTCGTTAACGCTGGGCTCGCCGCTAACCGGCCGGGCAAGCAGGATCACCTCGTATTCCTGCCGGATCTCACCGTCGCCATACTGCACGATATGAGCAGGATCAGAAAAGATCCCGAGAATACCGGTGATCGCTACTAGCACCCCGGTTTCCTCACGGGTCTCGCGAATAGCACACTCGCTCGGTGTCTCGCCCAATTCCATCTTGCCCATCGGCAAGGCCCACTGGCCGGTGTCACGACGGCACTGCAGCAACATCCGGCCCTGGTCGTCCACCGCCAGCACCCCGCACGCTGGCACCAGCGAGTTGGGAGCCGGAGCTCCCTCATCGTTCCAGTACTCAATCCGGCTGCCCATGGTTAGACCTCGTTGCCTGACCACGGCATCGCCGTACCCCAGACCCGCTCGAACGAGGTCATATAGTGATCGGCCACCATCCCGCCGTCAAGGCGGCGCAGATGCAGCACTGGGTTCGCCGATCCTGGCTCGCCGTAGACATGCGGATTGGCCAAGATCTCATCGTCGTAGCGGAAGACCGACGCGTACAGCGTCGTGCTATGCAACCGCACCTCGCAGCCGTCTACTTCGATCAATGACCGGTAATAGGTGAGTGCCGAGCGGATCTTGGCCGCCAAGGTACCGGCGATGCCTTCCTCCCCGTCCCGTACCGCCACCGCCTCGGCCGTGGGATCACCAAAGCATAGGCGTACCTGCGTCCCGCGCTTCGCCGCGTCAGCCAGCGCCGAAGCGATGCGCGGCTGCGTCTGGGCATAGAAAGTGCCACTGAACACCAGCACGTCCAAGCGCTCCTGCACCTCATTCAGCAGCCGCAGCCACAATTCTCGCGGCACAGAAGCCCGGTCCGGGTATAGGGCAACCAGTTCAGACCTGCCCGCCTCCTGCCGTCGTCCGGGAGAACGGCTGAGCACTTCAGGCCACAGGTAGGTCTCGTCAACGCCGAGCCTTCGCGCAGTGGCCCAGCGGTGCTGGCGATGGGGCGTTCGGCCGTTACCTAGCCAGCGCTCCACGGTCTTGGCGTCCACCTGGGCGCACTGAGCCAGGTCATCCACCGTTAAGCCCGCGCGCAACATCGTCGTGCGCAGCCGTTCGTTCACCCGTCCATCTTCCCCTGAACGTCCCAGGACGTTTCAAGCCCTCAGCGGGACATTTGAACAAGACCTAGACGTCCCTGCTACGGCCCGCCGGGCGGTTACCACGTCCCATCCTGGCGATATTGACTGATCCTGCTCAACACCTAACTCCGATCCCCCGCCGAGGTACTCAACGTGATCACTCGGAGCCAGCCTCGCCGCGACATCGGCCCTGACCCCACGATGGGCAAGCGGACTGGCGATTGCCAGAAAGTCACCACCTGTGCCTGCTTTGAGCCACTCGTAGCGCATCCAGCGCGCGTCTACAACGCTTGGCTAGGCGGTAAAGATCATTTCGCAGCGGATCGTAGAGCCGCAGCGGAAGTCGCTGCCTGCCGCCCGCAGGTGGTCGCCGGGGCGCGAGCCAATCGCGCGTTCCTGGGCCGCGCCGTGCGCTACCTGGCCCGCGAGCGCGGCATCCGCCAGTTCCTGGACATAGGCACAGGGCTGCCCGCACCTGGCAGCACTCACCAGGTAGCCCAGGAGATAGCGCCGGACTGCCGGGTCGTCTACGCGGACAACGATCCGCTCGTGCTGTCCCACGCCCGCGCGCTGCTGGCCAGCACACGCGAGGGATCGTGCGACTATCTCGACGCTGACCTGCGCGATCCCGACATGATCATGCGCGAGGCGGCCCGGACGCTCGACCTTCGCCGGCCCGTTGGCTTACTGCTGATAGCAGTCCTTCATTTCCTGCCCGATGCCGATGACCCGCCCGCCATCGTGGCCGCGCTGGCGGGCGCGTTAGCGCCGGGCAGCCTCGTCGCGATCTCGCACCTGACCACCGACCTGGCTCCCGACGCTGTGAGCTTGGGGGTAGCCGTTTACAACGCACTGGTCCCAGCGGGCATCACCGCCCGCAGTCACGCCGAGGTGACAGCGCTGTTCGGCGGGCTGCGGCTGGTCCCGCCCGGCGTGGTGCCGGTCAGCGAATGGCGGCATGACAGCCACGACTGCTTCGGCCAGCCTGCCAACGTGTACGCCGGTCTCGCGGTCACCGGGCGGCGGCCGTGGTGACCGCCACCGCACCGGGCCGGGACGAGATCGTCGTGACCACGCCGGACGGCGCCACCTTGTGCCACAGCTTGGGCTGCCGCCGGGCGGGCCGGGCCGCGCAGGTGATCGCCACGTTCGGCACGCTCAACGACCCCGGCGCTGGCTATCACGACCGGGGGCATTGTGGCGCGAGCAGTGGGGCCGTGGCTACCCGCTGTGCGGCACCTGCTGGGAGCAGACCCGCCAGGTCGCCGCGACGTACCGACCGCGCCTGGTGGTCATCGACGCCAGCCAGGTCGCCGCGCCGCCGGTCGCCGGAGGCCCGGCATGACCCCCGCACCCCGCCCCGCCTCCGGCGGCATAGCCCCCGCGACAGGGACGGCGACGACGACGCCCGATGGCAGGAGGCGGCGCGGCTGCGCGCCGAGCACCGGGGGTGGATCGTCATCTGGCTGGCTCCGAAGAACTGCTACCGGGCCTACTGTCGGCTGCCCGGTGCCCGCCGCGACACCGCCCTGTCGGCCGCCACCGCAGCGGAGATGGCCGCGCAGATCGGCCAGGCTGAGGAGGCCGGTACCGCCCGCCCGGCGCGGCGTGGCCTGGGGACCCGATGAGCCCCCGCGTCCCTGACCCGGGTACCGCGGCGCGGATGCGCGCGACTGTTGCGGCGCTGGCCGCGGCAGGGCTGGATGCGACGGTGCACTCCACGCGCGGGGTGCTCGACATCACCGCAAGCCGGGGACATGTACGGCACCCCCTATGACTTGATGGCGTCGTTCCTTGGGGTGGCGCCGGCGCGGCTGCGCGGCATCGTGGCCCGGTGGCGCCGCGTCGGGTACGTGCAGTCGGGGCGGCTGGGGCCAGGACCAGCGTGGTGCTGGCTGACCCGCCCCGGGCTGGCGGTCACCGGCCAGCGGTACGCGCCCGCCCGGCCCGCGCTGGCCCGGCTGGCCCACATCCGCGCCGTCTTAGCGATCCGCCTGTCCCTGCAAGCCAGCGGCGCCTACCGGGACGGGCAGGCGTGGTGGCGCAGCGAACGGCGCATCCGCGCCGCCGCCGGCGGCCAGGTCGGCGGCGGTCACGTGCCCGACGCCGAAGTGTTCTGGCCCGACCAGCCCGACAGCGGCTACCCCGGCAGTGCTGGGCCACCGAAGCCGAACTGACCCCCAAACCCCTGGCCCGCACAGCCGCGGTCAGCTGGCGTACTCGATGATCACTCCCTTGGATTTCTTGCCGCCGGTTCCGGCACGCGTCCCGGCGGCCCACACCTTCGCGGTTCCGGGTATGTCCGCGATCCCGGACACACCGGTGCGGGAGGCTCCCGTCCCGTGCAGGGTCACGCCGCTGAACGCGCCCGAAGCGAAGTGCACGATCCGCGGGCGCGCGCCGTCGAATGGGGTTGTCGTTGCCCAGAGGCCGCCCGCGCGGTCCGACACGGCCTGCGACAAGATGAAGTCGTTGGCGGGATCGGCCCCCGGGTAGACCTCGGTCCAGGTGCCGTCGGTGTACTGCGCGACAAGCGGATACGGCTGCGGCTCGCCGTTGTTCCCGGTCGACGTCCCGCCCCCGACCGCCCAGATCAGGGCCGGCGACTGCGCGTAAAGCGTGGTCAGCTCTGGCGGATCCACCAGGAACGCGCCGATCGTCCATTGGTAGCTGCCGTCGATGTAGCCGCCCTGGAAGGCCTCGGAGCTCCCGGTGCCGGCCGAAGCCGGGGCCTGGGAGAGCACCCACACGTTCTGGTCGGTGAACGCCCGGACCGACAGGAAAGACCCCGCACCCAGGATGGACGTCGCCAGCCAGCCCTTGCCGTCGTAGCGCGTGATCGCATCCCGCGTCGCGCTGAAGATCCACACGTCGGAAGCGCTGAGCACGGCGGCGTCACCGATCAGCATTCTCCGCTTGGTCCACTTGTGCATGACCTTCCAGCTCTTGCCATTCCAGCGCAGCGCGAACGAGGTGCCCTTGCCCGTGTCGTCGCCGAAGGCCCAGACATTGCGCGACGAGGTGGCCCGCAGCACCCGGATCGTCCCGGCCAGCCCCGAAGGAAGCTTGACCTGCCGCCACACGTGACCGTTCCAGTGCACAGCGACCGGCGTGGCGGCCGAGCCGGTCCCGGCGCTGCCGCCCGCCCATGCGCTACCGGTGCCGGTGGTTTCCACGGCGTCGAGTGACTCCGCCGCGGAGCCACTGCTCGCCCACACGATCCGCCATTCGCGCGCGGAGGCCGCGGCGGCGGGCCCGGCCGCGGGGCCTAAGCCGACCAGCGCCGTTCCGGCGAGCATCGCTCCGGCCACCATCGCGCGCCAAGGAGCCGTTGAACGCATGCCCCTGCCTCCCCGTTAGCTGGCCTGCGGAAGTTCGTGCCGACTGACAATATATTACGACTTATTGGGACGCCCAAGGGGCCTGGCCGTTATTGGGACGCCCAAGGGGCCTGGCCGGCTAGTGGATCGGCGGGAGGGTCTGGCCGGGGCCGAGCACGGTGCGGAACGGGTCGCCGCGGTCGGCCAGCCGGTCGAACACCGTGCGGATCGTGAACCCGTCTGGCCGCAGCGAGGGGTCGTCGAGCTCGGCCCACTCGATCGGGACGGACACCGGCGCCCCGGGCGCCGGGCGCGGGCTGTACGGCGCGACCAGCGTCTTGTTCTTGACGTTCTGCGTGTAGTCCAGCCGGGCGCGGCCCTGCCGCTTGCCCACGTCCCACTGCCAGCTGACCATATCGGGCACGACCGCGCCGATGGTCTTGGACAGCTGCTCCACCCACTTGCGGGTGTCCTCGTAGGTCGGGCCGCGGGCGATCGGCACCCAGATCTGGATGCCGGTGTGGCCGGTCACCTTGGGTTGCGCGCGCACGCCCAGGTGCTCGAGCGCCGTGCGGTGCAGCCGGGCCAGCACCAGGACGTCCTCCCAGGACGTGTCCGCGCCGGCGTCGATGTCGATGAGCGCGTACGTGGGCAGCCGCGGCTCGTCGATGCGCGCGGTCCACGCGTGCCACTCGAGCGCGCCGAAGTTGGCCGCCCACACCAGCGCGGCGGGCTCGTCCACGACCAGGTAGGTGGTGGCGTCGCCGCGGTCGGCGTTCGGGTTGTCCCAGCGCGGCACCCAGTCCGGCGCGTGCTCGGGCAGCTGCTTGTGCCAGAACCCCCTGGTCTGCGCCCCCCCGGGGAACCGGTTCATGTTCAGCGCCCGGCCCTCCAGGTACGGCAGGATCACCGGCGCGATCCTGGCCGCGTAGCGGATGAACTCCCGCTTGGCCACCGGCGGCTCGCCGTCGCGGCCTGGGAAAATCTCCTTGTCCAGGTTCGTCACCTTGAGCCGCTGGCCGAACACCTCCCAGGTGCCCTCGTGCCCCAGCGCGTCGAGGGCGTCCAGCTCGTCCTGCGTCGGCCCGCCGGCCAGCACGTCGCCGGGCGGGGTGTCCACTGCGTCCCCGATGGGCACCGAGGCCTCGCCGGGCGGCAGGTCGGAACGCCACATCCGGTGCGGGTCGGCCTTGACCTCGTCGTTGGTGCGCCCGCTCAGCACCGACCGGGGGTGGTCCTCGGGATTCCAGCCGGGAACCGCGTAGTCGTCGTGCTTGTGCAGCAGCAGCCACTGGTTCTCGTCGTCGCGGGTGTGGCCGGTCTGCACCAGGATGAAGCGGCCGCGCAGCTTCTGCCCGAAGACGTCGGCGTGCAGCTCGCCCGCGGCGACCGCGGCTGCCGGGTCGTCGGTCTCGTGCGGCTCCCAGGTCCCGGTGTCCCACACGATCACGTCGCCCGCGCCGTACTGCCCGCGCGGGATGATGCCCTCGAATTCCAGGTACTCGATGGGATGGTCCTCGACGTGCACCGCGATCCGCCGGATGCTCGGGTCGAGCGTCGGGCCCCTGGGCACCGCCCAGCTCGCCAGCACGCCGTCGATCTCGAACCGCAGGTCGTAGTGCAGCCGGGTGGCGCGGTGCCGCTGCACCACGAACCGCCGGCCGGCCGCCTCACCCGGCGCAGCCGGCGGCGCGCCTTCCGGCTCGGGGGTGTGGCCGAAGTCCCGCTTGCGCTGGTACGGGGCCAGCCGGGGGTCCGCCTTGCTCGGTTGCTTGCGGGTACCGGGCATGGCTCACAGCCCGAGCAGCGCGACGGCGTTGTCGTGGCAGACCGCACGCAGCCAGGGCTCGCCGAGGTCGAGCCGGGCCAGGGCCTGCAGCTGGTGCACGTACGAGTACGGGATGTTCGGGAAGTCGGTGCCCAGCAGGATCCGGCCGCCCACGTCCGCCAGCCGCGGCCGGAGCCCGACCGGGAACGGAGCTATACGTTCCAGGAAGTCGGTAAAGGCCATCGTGGTATCCAGGTAAACCCCCGAGTATTGCTCGGTGAGGCCGAGGAAATCTCCGTACTCGGGCGCGCCGAGGTGGGCGATGATCACGATCAGCCGCGGGTGGCGGGCGAGCACCTCGGACATGGGGCCCGGGCCGGTGAACCGCCCCGGCATCGGGCCGGAGCCGCAGTGCACCACGACCGGCACCCGGGCCTCGGCCAGCAGGCCCCAGACCGGGCCGAGCAGCTCGTCGCGAGGGTCATACGCACCGACCTGCAGATGCGCCTTGAACAGCCGCGCGCCCGCGGTGATCGCCTCGGCCACGTAGGCGTCGGCGCCGGGTTCGGGGTAGAACGTGGCGCTGTGCAGCGCATCCGGGGTCCGGGCCGCGAACTCGGTCTCCCAGCCGTTCAGCCAGGCGGCCATCCCGGGCTTGTGCGGGTACGCCAGCGCGCTGAACCGGCGCACCCCGAATGCCCGCAGCAGCGCGACCCGCTCGTCCTCTGGCTGCCGGTACACGATCGGCCACGGATGATCGGTGTGCGCGTTGCCCTGGTCGAAGTAGGCCCAGACCTTCGCCAGCACGTTGGCCGGCATGAAGTGCGTGTGGATATCGACCAGCCCAGGGAGCCCGAGATTGTGCCAGAACGCGACGACAGCCGCTGACTCGCGCTCCGTCGCGGACTGCGGCACCGCGCTGCCCGGGTTCTGGCCGCTCACCCATTCAGTCTGCCAGCATCGATGACGAGGCCGTCAGCTCACCAGGGCTTCGAAGAGGTGCTCGAGCTCGGCGGCCGGGTCCGCGGTGAGCCCGCTGTGCACCGGGCCGGGCTGGACCATGGTGCTCCTGGTCGCCGTCAGCCAGCGGAACCGGGCACCCGGTGATTCGCCGGGGGCGGCGCGCCGGCATTCGGTGTCCAGGGCACTCAGGGCGGCGGTCACGGCGGCCAGGTCAACCGCCGGGTCCAGCGCCCGCAGGCGGGTCTCGTCCAGGAGGATCCGGCAGTCCAAGTATTTGTGACGCTGCGAGTAGAGGATGACTCCGGCGTTCATGGCCTCACCGCGCTCGACCCTGGGCACCACCCGGATCAGCGCGTACTCGAACGGCTCGAGGCCCGTCACTGGATCACCTCCAGCACCCGTGCCGAGCGTTCCATCAGGTGCGACACGTAGGCCTCTGGCCGGCCATCGCCGAACCAGTCCGGCGGTACCAGGCCGACGACGTCTGCCAGCAGCGCCTCGGTGATCTGCGGAGCCAGTACCTCGTGCACGGCCGCCAACTTGGTCGCGGCCGACCGCAGCACGTGATCACGGGCGTCGAAGGGCGCCATCACGCGGGCGGTGGGCCAGTTGTGGTGGAAGTAGAGCGCCGCGCCGTGATCGATGAGCCAGACATCCCCGTGCCAGATCAGCAGGTTCGGATTCCGCCAGGTCCGGTCGACGTTCTGGATCAGCGCGTCGAACCACAGCACCTGGCTGGCGAAGTCGGGTTCCACGTCCCAGCCAGCGGGGTCGAAGCCGACCGATCCCGGCAGGAAGTCCAGCCCGAGGTTCATCCCGCTGCTGGCCCTCAGCAGGTCCTGGATCTCCGGATCGGGCTCGCTGCTGGCGATGCGCGGATCCAGGTCGCCCAGCACGATATCCGGAGTACGCAGGCCGAGCCGGCGCCCGAGTTCGCCGCCAATGATCTCCGCGACCAGTGCCTTCGGTCCCTGGCCTGCGCCGCGGAACTTCATCACGTAGGTCCCGAGGTTGTCGGCCTCGATGAGCGCCGGCAGCGATCCCCCCTCACGCAGCGGGGTCACGTAGCGGATGACGCGCACCTTTTCCAGCACGCCGGTCAGGTTATCGGCCGCCCTACGGCCGGCGGGGGATCCAGCGCAGGACGGCGGCGGCTGGCCACCCCGACGCGCCTGCGGCGGGCTCAGCCGCGCCGGCCCGGCGACGGCAGCAGGTAGAGGTTGGCCGCGTAGCAGAGGAGTCCGACGCCGGCCGTGACCGACATCGCCATGGACTCCGCGGCCTGGCCACTGCTGGTGAAGCTGCTCCCGGCCATCGACGCGACGGCCAGCGCGATCAGTCCGGCCGCCGAGACGACGATGACGCCCGGACGGCGGGCGATGATGGACAGCACCAGCACCGCGAGCGCGCTCAGCCCGAGCAGCAGGCCGATCACTGCGTGAGCGCTGAGGATCACCGGCCCGTTGGAGATCGCGCTGCCCACGCTGTGGCCGTGGTCGGCCGCGGGAACGGTGACGTACAGGTTGACGTACATCCCGATCCCGTACTCCGCCAGCAGCAGCACGAAGACCACAAGGCTGGCGCGGCGAACCCGGGCCAGGCTGGCCGGTACCGGCGCGCTCATGCTCACGGCCCGGCCGGAGCGTGCGTCCAGGCTCATCGGCCCGCCTCCCCGGTCAGCCGCGGCCGGCGCGGGATCCAGCGCGGGACCGCCCGCCGGTAATCCAGGTAGCTGCCGTCGAAGCGGCGGCGCAGCGCGCGTTCCTCGTACCCGGTGACGAACAGGTGGCAGCAGACCGCCATCGCGGCCGCATACGCCAGCAGCCACGGGGACGCGAACAGCCACGCCTCCCCCAGCACGACCAGCAGCGCGCCGATGTAGATCGGGTTGCGCACCCAGCGGTAGGGGCCGGTCGCCACCACACGCTGCGGCGCGTCCCACGGGCCGGGCGTGCCGTGCCCCACGGCCGCGAAGTTCCAGACACACCACCCGTACAGCGCCGCCCCGGCCGCGATCACCACCGCCGCCGGCCAGGTAGCTGGCGTGACCGTGCCCCCGTGGTCCGTGACGATCCGCCACGGCGCCCAGACACCGCCCAGTCCCGGCACCACGATGGTGAACACGACGTTGCGGACGATCAGGCTCAGCGTGCGGGCCATCGTCGCTCATCTCCTTCCACTTCGTTGCTCCGTTCCTGAGACCCCCGGCGCCACGAAAACGTGACAGCCCGCCCCGCGATAGCCGCGCCACAGGATCCGTTCCCCGTGAAACCCACCCCCGACCCCGAAGCTCACCCCTCGACCCGCGAAGCCCACCTCTCCACAGAGAATTGAAACGTGTTCCAGTTATCCGTAGGCTTACCGCACCCAACAGGCAGGGACGGGCCATGATCTTGGATCGCTTCCGCGTGACCGGTCGCGCGGCGGTGGTGACCGGCGCCGGCCGGGGCATCGGCGCGGCCACCGCGATCGCGCTGGCTCAGGCCGGCGCCGACGTGCTGATCTCCGCGCGCACCGAGGACCAGCTGGCCAAGGTGGCTCGCGAGATCGAGGCCGCCGGGCGGCGGGCCGTCGTCGTCCCCGCCGACCTGAGTGACCTCGACGCCGCGGCTGGCCTGGCCGACGCGGCGGTTGACGCGTTCGGGCGACTGGACATCGTGGTCAACAACGTAGGCGGCGCGATGCCGCGGCCGTTCCTGGCGACCAAGGCGCGGCACCTGTCCAGAGCGTTCGCGTTCAACGTGGAGACAGCGCACGCCCTGACCGAGGCGGCCGTCCCGCATCTGCTCGCCTCCCCCGACCAGGCCGGCGCGGTGGTCAACATCTCGTCGGTGATCGGGCGGGTCTCGGGTCGCGGCTACCTCGCCTATGGCACCGCCAAGGCGGCCTTGGCGCAGTACACCCGGCTCGCCGCGGCCGACCTGGCGCCCAGGATCCGGGTCAACGCGATCGCGGTCGGGTCGGTCGCCACCTCCGCGCTCGACATCGTGCTCACCAACGACGAGCTCCGTGGCCAGATGGAGCGGTCGACGCCGCTCGGCCGGATCGGCGACCCGGAGGACATCGCCGCCGCCGCGCTGTTCCTGGTCTCACCGGCCGGGAGCTATATCACCGGAAAGATCATCGAGGTCGACGGCGGCCTGGACCGCCCCAATCTCGACCTCGGCATCCCGGACCTGTGACCAGCCCGCGACCGTAACGTTCGGGCCACTGCGCCTGATGGTAAGTCGCGCCCAAGATTTTTTAATCCGTTCTGGCGGCTCGGGCGTCTTCATATCAGGTGATGGGCGATGGAGCCCAACTAAGGGGGGTCAACTGATGAAACTCACCCGTGCGCGCGCCCTGCTGGGGGCCGGGCTGATCGCCGCCGCCGGAGCCGCGAGCGCGATCGTGGTCACGGCCGTCCCGGCGGCCGCCGCGTCCAGCCCGGTGGTCCTGGTCAACTGCGCCGGCCACGGCAAGGTCCGCCCGGCCGTCTATGACATCGGCTGCATGCCGTCGAGCGAGTACGTGTCCGGGCTGAAGTGGACGAGCTGGCGCTCGGTGGCGTTCGGCAGCGGCACCCTCAAGGTGAACAACTGCACGCCGACCTGCGCGGGGGGCAAGTACATCAGCTATCCGATCCTCACCGTGCTGTGGCGCGCCGAGGCGTGGCCGAATCACTCGGGCGGCCGCTACTTCACTCGGCTGACCTGGATCTTTAGCGGCAAGCGCCCCGCGCATGCCCGGGTGAGCCAGACGTTCAAGCTGCCGGCCACCTAGCCAGGCCCTCAGCTGCCCAGGTAGCGCAGCACCGCGAGGACGCGGCGGTTGTCCGCCTCGGACGGCGGCAGGCCCAGTTTGCCGAAGATGCTGGCCACGTGCTTCTCGACCACTCCGGCCGAGACCACGAGGGCTGCGGCGATCCCGGCGTTGGACCGGCCCTCCGCCATCAGCGACACCACGTCGCGTTCCCGCGGGGTCAGCGTGGCCACGCCGCGGGCGTGCCGGGTGACCCGGACGAGCTGGCTGACCACCTCGGGGTCGAGGGCGGTGCCGCCGGCGGCCACCCGGGCCAGCGCGTCGGCGAACTCGGCGACGTCGGCGACCCGGTCCTTGAGCAGATAGCCGACGCCCGCCGCGTTGCCCTCGAGCAGCCGCGCCGCGTACCGGGTCTCGATGTACTGGGACAGCACGAGCACGCCGGTTCCCGGATGCTCGCGGCGCAGCTCGATGGCGGCGCGCAGCCCCTCGTCGGTGTGCGTGGGCGGCATCCGGATATCCACCACCGCGACGTCGGGATCGTGCGCGGCCACGGCCTCGAGCAGCGCGTCGGCGTCGCCGACCGCGGCGACGACCTCGTGGCCGCGGTCGGTGATCAGCCGGGCGAGGCCCTCCCGGAACAGGGCAGCATCCTCGGCGATCACCACGCGCATCGGCCAGCCTCCGCCACGTCCACCTTCAGATCCTGCCATGGGGCTAGGTTGTGCATCTCCTGTCATGCGGCTGGGGCGTGCCTTTCCTGTCGGGCGTGCCTCTCCCGTCATGTGCTCAGGCATTTGCCACATGGCTCAGGCGTGCATCGGCAGCGTGACGGTGACCTGTGTCGGGCCGCCCGCCGGGCTCACGACGTGCACCTCGCCGTCGACGGTGCGCACGCGCTGGGCCAGGCCGGCCAGGCCACTGCCGAGCGCCTGGTTTGCACCGCCTACGCCGTCGTCGGTCACCCGCATCACGAGTACCTCGCCGCGCCCGGCTAGGTCGATGCGCATCTTGTTCGCGCGGCTGTGCTTGACGGCGTTGGCCAGCAGCTCGGCGGCGCAGAAGTACGCGATGGTCTCGATGGCCGGAGCCGGCCGCTGCGGCGTGTCCGCCGTCAGCTCGACCGGGATCACGCTGGTGGCGGCCAGGGTGGCCAGCGCGTCGGGCAGGCCGTTGTCCAGCGCGGGAGGGTGGATGCCCCTGGCCAGGTTGCGCAGGTCGGCCAGCGCGTCCTTGGCTCCCTGGTGGGCCGAGTCGACAAGGTCGCGTAGCTCGGGATCGGCGTCGGGCTTGAGCCTTTCCCTGGCCATGCCGAGGTTCATGGCCAGCGTGGCCAGCCGGATCTGGGCTCCGTCGTGCAGGTCGCGTTCGACCCGGCGCAGCTGTGCGGCCGAGTCTTCCACCGCCAGCGCCCTGGTCTGCTCCAGGTCCGCGACCCGCTGCGCGAGCCGGCCCGGGCCCAGCATCCCTCGCATCAGCCAGCAATCCGCCGCCGCCGCTCCCCGCGCGACCCACGGCGCGGCGAGCAGCATCGCCGCGCCGGCCGCGAACGCGGCGAAGGTTCCGCCGATCGCACGGATGTCGAACGTGCCCAGCGCCGTGTACACCGGGACGGGCTGCAGCACCGTGCCTGCTGGGTGATTGCGGAACAGCGGCCACCAGAACGGGTAGCTCAGGTCGGTGAGCCCGAGGGCGGCGAGCGCGACCGCGTAGATCTCGGCCGCCGTGACCGGGAGCTTGACCAGGGCATATGCCGCGGCCCGCCAGCCGGGCCCGTCGCGGAGCATCGCCGCCGGACGGCGGAAGACGCCGTTGCCCCGGCGCCGCGGCGACGGTCCGGTGATGCGCCGGCCGAGCAGCCCGGCGGCCAGATCGCGGTGGACAGTCCCAAGGCCGCGGCCGGCCCAGGGGATCACGATCCCCAGAATGAGCAGAAGGGCGAGCAGGCTGCCGATCGCCAGCCAGCCCTTGGCGGCGGGTGACGTGCCGCCCTTCGACAGCAGCTGGAGCACGACCCCCTCGATCGACAGGGCGGCCGGAATGACAAGCAGGGCAAGCCCCAGCGGCGCCTCGATGAGGCAGAACAGCAGCTCGCGCCTTGCCCGGGCGGTGAATGGCCCCCGGGCAATGGCGGCGAGCAGCGTGGCCAGCGGGCCGCCCGGCTGGCGGCCGGGCAGCCCGCCCGCGGCGTCCGGGTTCACCGGGCCCATGGCGCCCATGGGCTCATTGTGCCGTTCAGGCGTCACGGCGGGCGAACAGCCAGCCGCCTGCGGCCAGGGCGACGGCCGCGTACAGGGCGAGCACGCCGAGGCCCGCCCACGCCGACAGGAAGGGCGTGCAATCCGCGGCGCCCGGCCGGCACCCCGCCGACTGCGTGGTGGTCAGCGAGTTCCCGACGATGATGATCGGGAGGTACACGCCCACCTGATGGACCAGATTGCCGATGAACGTCGGGAGCACGAACAGGCAGCCGACGTACACGGCGATGGTCGCGGCGGAGTGCCGGATGATCGCGCCCAGCCCCAGCCCGATCAGCCCGAGCAGGCAGAAGCCGGCCCCGCCCAGCACCACCGCGCGCAGCACCCCCGGCTGGCTCAGCGCTGGCGCCGCGATGCCGTGCCGCAAGGCGGCGCCGCCGGCGAAGAACGCGATGAACGAGGCCGCCTCGCCGAACGCCAGCGCCACGGCGCCGAACACCGCGGCCTTGGCGGCCAGCAGCAGCGGTCGTCGCGGCGCAGCCGCCAGCGTGGATCTGATCATCCCGGACGAGTACTCGCTGGTCATCAGCAGCGCTCCCAGGACCCCGCTGAACAGCAGGGCGGGGAGGATCCCGGCGAGCGCGTTGTTTGTCAGGTCCTCGGTGCCGTGAGTCGTGTTCAGGCCCACCGCGACGCCGATCGCGACCGCGCCGACGGCGCTGAGGGTGAGCGTCAACCAGGTGGAGCGCAGGCTCCGCAGCTTGATCCATTCCATCCGTGCGACGTGCCGGAACCCGTAGCGTCCGGCCGGCATGCGTGCGGCAAGCGCGGTCATCGTGAGCCGTCCTAATGAGTGTTAGCGAGCCTGCTGTCCGGCAGACTCGGGGTGTGGTGGCCGCCGGCAGGTGAGCACTTGGTTGTCCTGGGCTTCGAGCCCTGAC
>Ga0209333_1000606_pt1 | contig 19294 bp, 22 predicted proteins | sample BlaSpr_A8_OM2_O3_FD_187982 | JGI IMG/M metagenome (GOLD analysis project Ga0209333, IMG submission 187982) | Forest soil microbial communities from Thunder Bay, Ontario, Canada - Black Spruce, Ontario site 2_A8_OM2_O3 (SPAdes) (version 2) | ecosystem: Environmental > Terrestrial > Soil > Boreal... | reverse complement strand
GGCCGGTTACCGTCTTCGATCAGTCGCATCACCAACTCGGCGCGCTGCGCATCCAGGATGGGCGCCGGATAGTGGTAGCGGGGGGCGATGCGGTACTGCAGCACGAAGGCCTGGACGCCCAAGGAATTGAGCCAGCGCGCGATCTGGTCGCCTTCGTGATCTTTGGCCAGCGTGCCGTATCCGCCGCCGGGGAAGACGATCACGGCAGTTTGCACGGCGGACTTTTCGGGGGCCGGGTAGACGGTGAGGCTGGGCTTGTCGGCGTCCTGAGTACCGATGGCTCCTGGCGCTGCGCCAGACCACAGCAGCTCGACCTTGTGCTGCGCTGGGGGGTGCTGAGCCAGCGCGGCGGCTGCGGCGGCCAGGGACAAGATGAGCGCCAGTACTTTCACGGTGACTATTGTAGCGAGCCGCGCTCCGGGCGGTGGCGATTGGGCACGTTTGGGCATTTCTGTGCGTGCGGGCCGCATGGCGGGGCTACTCAAAAAGCGACGAGCAAAGCCAATTTATCCTTTGTTTTCTTCATTTGCTGAACGCGAAACTCAATGTTGCAACTGGCCGATCCTGCCTGCAACCCATTACATCCGATTATGTTGCATCGCGTTGCATTCCGCATTTTTCTGCGCGGACCGGTCGGCAAGAAGACCCGCAAGAAACGTTCCGAGCAAAGCCCCCGGATGGCCGCAGCGCAGAAACTCGCGGCCCAGAGACGGCGTGCGCCTGTTCCAACTACCAGGGTAGCATCCGGGTGGCTGGCAGCCTGTGGTTGGCGGTCGCTGAAGAGGGCGCAGGTTGCTGAAAGGACGAGAAAATACGTTTATTGCGCCGACCTGTGACCGGAATGCGCCACGGCGGTCCAGCCGTTGTAAACTAGGGGCTATGTCGAACCTTTCAAGAGCTGTTCTGTCCGGGGCCTCGATCACGTTCGCGGCGGCCCTTCTTATGGCAGGAGCAATCCTGCATCCCGAAATGACGGTACAAACCGGCACCTACGATGCTCCGGCCGCCACACTCGGTCAAAGCTCGGAGCAACCCTGGTCGGCGACCACCCTCGCGGCAGGCGTGGACAAGAAACCGGAGGCGGGCCACGAGGTCACGCTGGTAGGCGAAGTGGTGGACTTCTCCTGCTACCTGCAACTAGGCAAGCATGGCGAGAAGCACCGCAGTTGCGGGCAGAAGTGCGCACAAAACGGGCAGCCCATCGGCCTGCTGACCAAAGATGGCACCCTGTACATGCTCATGCCCGAGGAGCACGATCCGCGCCGCGATGGCGGCGTAGACATCCGGACGGCGGGGGCCGAGCATATGGGACACATCATTAAGGTGATCGGCACCGAGGCTAAGGTTGAGGGGTACCGCGGCGTATATGTGGCTGGTTTGACGAAATAGATCCGGCTGCCGCCTATTACCGAGAATATTCCGCCAAAATGAAGTGGATTTAATAACAATTCAAGAGCCAAGTTCATCTGCCGCGGTTTATGATACGTTGCAGACGGGGCAGAACCGTCGAACAAAAAGGAGATAGGGTAAAGAAGAAACCGATCGGCCTGATGTTGGGCCTGTCCATCGCGCTGGGCTCGTTCGCCATGCTCGCCCAGGATTCCACCGGCACCACGGTGAAAAAGACGGAAAAGGTCAAGAAAAAGGCCAAGAAGACTGTCAAGAAAGAAACCACCAAGACGGAAGAAAAGCAGAACTAGCATCGTTTTCCATGGCGAGTTTTCGCGCCGTCCAGCCTATTGGCACGGCTCGGCGAGCAATTGCACGCCGGGGACGAACAACTCGTTAATGAAGTCTTCGTCGCTCGATGGGCAGCTTCCGGAATCGGCCGAAAGCGCAATATGGATGGGCGACATGGCTGTTGCATAGCGCGCCCACGCGCCCGCCTTTCCAATTGCGAGCAACGCCGGAGTTCCGGCGCGTTGGGTTTCCAGAAACTGCAGCGCCGTGAGAATGTCCTGCACGCGATCGGCGTCGTCGCTGGCATTGAAGGTCGAGACGAACTGCTTGGCCGGATCGCGCGGCGCCACTGCTTTGCCGGTTTGAAACACATCGATCAGCAGCACCGGCTTGCTGGCGCGGATGAGTTCCGCGACACGCGCATCGCGGCGGGCCGCCTCGGCTCCATCCGGATGAATCGCCAGCGTGGCTGCGCCTGTGCCTGGCAGCCAGATTCCAGGCACGCGATCGCCGCGGCCCGGCCGGCCTAGGGCGATCCGCTCGCCTGCGCGCTCGCTCAGCACTACGCGGGGCCACTCGGCGTGGAATACGTCCAGCATGGCATCGCGGCGCGCCGCCCTGTCCAGAGCCGCCATGCGCATTCTGCCGGAGAGTTTCCATTGGTCGAAAAGCCGCGCCTGCGTGAGCGCGTTGGGCGGCAGGCTGCGTCCCTGCCAGACGAGCATGTCAAGTAGCGGTTCTACATCTACACCGCGTTCCGCGACCGGCTGGGAGCTATCCGCGCCCAGGAACTGCTTGGCCAGAAAGCCGTATACCGCCTCGCGGCTGCGCCGGTTGAAGTTATGCTCAGCCTGAAACTGCACTACCGATACGTTATCCGGCTGTTTGTAGAGTTCATAGATGGAGCGGATGGCGGGGTACTCTTCGCGCGGAACATTGCGGGTCCAGTCGCCGGTGGCGGAAACCAGCAGCATGGGCCGCGGCGCCAGCGTGGCGGCGATCTCGACGTTGGATGTGCCGATGCGCAGGCCTGGCGCATTTTCGCACACGCAGCCGCCTTGCATGATGAACGAAACCATATTGACCGGCGCGGCGGCGCGCACGCGGTCATCGACGGCCGCCAGCAAGAAAGCCTGTGTAGCTCCGCCCGAGGCGCCGGCGACGGCGATCCGCCGGCTGTCCACCTCCGGCAGCGACTCCACAAAATCCAACGCGCGAATGGAGTTCCACAATTGCAGGCCCAGCGGAGTGAAGCTCCAGAGTTGATATGCGGGGCTGTTGAAGCGGTGTTCGGTCTGGAGCGCGTCATTGTAACCCACCATGTCGTAGGCGAATGCCAAGTAGCCTTGGCGAGCGAGATTGATGCCCAGGGCCGGGCCGGAATAGGTGTCCGAGTTCTCCAGGCGTCCATAGCTCCAGTGGCCATGCGGCGTCAGGACGGCGGCGACTTTGCCGCGGGGATGCACCGGCCGGTAAAGATTGCCGCCCAGATAATAGCCGGGCATGGTCTCGAGCGCGACTTTTTCGATGGAATAATCGCCGCGCTCGATGCGGCCCGAGATTCCGGCGTGGAGCGGCGTTTTTTCCGGGAGCGGGTACAGGCCCGCCGCCACCAGGATCTGCCGCCGCAGATGGGCTTTGTGGGCTTCCCATTCCGGCAGGGTGGCGTAATGCGGCATGGTGAAGTGGAAATCTGTGTGGCGGAGGTCGGTATTGCGGGCGTCCGTGGCGGGAATCTGGGCAGGAAGTACGGCGCATAGCAGCGCGCCGGCGAGGGCAATCTTCCATCGTGTTTGCATGATTGGAAGCGCTTATTGTACATCTATCCGTTCCTGGGTTGGCGCGTCTGAACTGGTTCTCACGGAGGAAAACGGATGCGAAAAGCTTGGTATAAAAGCAACCGATACGATCATGTGCCTGTGGAGACGATGCTGCCTTGTGGCGCTTGTCCGTAGTCTGTGCTATTTTCTGAATAAAGCAGAGGAGCACACACCATGATCAACCGCCGGGAATTCTTCCTGCGCACCGCGGCTACGGCCGGCGCGGCTGCGTTCGCCAATTTTCCGTATCATTTGTTTGCCAGCGCCACCCAGAAGTTTGCCTCCGACCGGGTGAAGCTGGGTCCCATGCAGGTGGAGGTGAGCCGCCTGGCGCAAGGCAGCGGCACCGATGGCGTGGGGGGCAGTTCCAACCAGACGCGCAAGCTGGGTCTGCGCGGCTTGGCCGAGTTGTTCGATGCGGGTTATGACAACGGCGTCACCCTGTGGGATTCGGCCGATCAGTACGGCACGCATCCGCACGTTAAGGAAGCGCTCAAACGGGTGCCGCGCGAGAAGGTCGCGATCCTCAGCAAGACACATGCCTCCACCGAGAAGGAAATGCGCGACGACCTGGATCGCTTCCGCCGCGAATTGGGCACCGACTACATCGACATTCTGCTGCTGCACTGCATGATGGATGGCGACTGGCCGGAGCGCAAGAAGGGCGCCATGGCGGTGATATCGGAAGCGCGCGAGAAAGGCATCGTACGCACGCACGGCACCTCCTGCCATACGCTGGAAGCTCTGAAGGCCGCCGCGGCGAATCCATGGGTGCAGGTGGACCTGGCGCGCATCAATCCAGCCAAAGTGGCTATGGACGCCGAACCGCAGACCGTCATTGGCGTGCTGCGCCAGATGAAGGCGGCCGGGAAGGGCGTGATCGGGATGAAGATCCTGGGCGCCGGGGCGCTGCGCCACAAGGCCGACGAGAGCCTGCAATTCGCCCTGTCGCTCGATTGCGTGGATTGCTTCACGATCGGCGCGGAGAGCCGCGACGAAATGTTGGATCTGACCAGGAAGATTCCAGCGGCGAGCGTGCGCGGGTAACCGCTCCCTGACGGTCGCGGTTCGGTAGGGCAGCGAATCTACCGAACCGCGCACGTGAGTAAGCGGGCTATGAGACCCTGAAAACAATAATCAGCGTATAGAGGGCCAGCGATTCGATCAGCACCAGGCTAAGGATCAGGGCGAAGCGGATGGAGGCTGCGGCGCCTGGATTGCGTCCCATGCCTTCGCAAGCGGCAGCCGCGGCTTTGGACTGCGCCAAACCGCAGAGTCCGGATGCGATGGCCATGGCGAACGCGGCGATCGCAACCCAGTTTACGTTTCCTGCGGCGGGCGATCCGGCGGGCGTCTGGGCCAATATGGGGCTGGCGAGCGCCAAGAGCGTCACCGCGAGTAACAACAATTTTGTCTTCATTTGTACTGCTCCTTCGATTAAGATCGCCCCCAGGAGGTGGTTCCCGTCATCCTCGTACAGCCGGTCTCACACTGGAAGGGCGGCATAAAGCCGTTATTAGTGCTCTTCCTGCGCCACCGCCCCCGCTACGTACATCATCGTGAGCAGCACGAAGATATAAGCTTGCAACAATGAAACAAAAACGTGGAGACCCATGAACAGGGCGGGCGCCGCGAAATAAGTGAGCGTGATAAAAACCAGGGTGACCTGTTCGCCCGCATACATATTCGCATAAAGACGGACGCTTAAAGACAAGGGGCGGGCCATGTGGCTGATCAGTTCGATGGGCAATATCAGGGGCGCCAGGGGCCATATGGGACCGGCGAAGTGCCGCAGGTAGTGCAGGATGCCTTGCTCCCGGACGCCGACGATATTGTAGTAGCAGAATACCGCGATCGCGCATCCCGCGGTGACTGGCGGGGCCATGGTGGGCGATTCGAGCCCCGGTACGATGCCGATCAGATTCGAGCACAATATGAACACGAAAAGGGCGCCGAAGAACGGCACATATTTGGCGCTACCGTGGCCCACGGAGTCCTTTGCTTCGCCGCCGATGAAATCATAGACGACCTCGAAAAACTGCTGCACCTTTCCGGGCCGGTCCATCGAGAGCCGTGGACGCAAGAAGGCGAACAGCAGAATCAGGATGAGCGCCACCAGAATCTCCATGACCATGAAATTCGCCCATGGACGAGGTTCGGCGGGCAGGCCCAGCAGGTTCAGGATGAAGTTGCCCAATCCGGGCAAGTGATCGTTGAATACCCTGGCGAGCCAGATTTCAAAGTGTTCATGATGGTGCATAGATCAGTTCGAAGACGATTTCCAGAATGACCGCCGCCGCCGGCACAAGCAATCCGGCGAGAGCGGCCGGCAGGCTCAAAGAAGTAAAATTCACTATAACATAGCCGCCTGCGGCCAACAGCAAATAGCGCAGCCCCATCAAGACGGCGAATTTCGGGCTGAGACGGCGGCCGGGCGTTCCGCCGAGCGAGTCGACGACGCGTTTAAGCCAGCGAAAATTCAGGCAGGATGCGGCGGCCCCCAGCAGGTAGCCTAACCCCCATCTCCAGCCTCGCAGAATCAGGCAGGCCAGGCATCCCGCGGCGGTCAGCGCGGCCATACCGCGCGTCAGGCGGCGCAACGCGCTTTCGTAGAACGCCTGCTCAGGATCCATCGTCTCGCGTCTCCCGCGCGATCTGCCGCAACAGTTGCACAAACCCGGCGGCGATGCCCAGGATGAGGAATACCATGTATAGAAAGTGAGTGTGGAACGCGCGGTCGAGCAGGTAACCGATGGCGTAGCCAACCAGCGTGGCGGCCGGCAGCAGGAAGGCCAGGGCGGTATACTCCGCCACCATGGCCATGAGATTCTTTGGCACTCAGTTCATGTTCATGCCGCACATGCCGGGATTGCCGCAGCGTCCGCTGGGGCACACCGGACCGTCGGCCTGTTTGGGACCGGCGGCGTGCGCGGCGAACGTGGAGAACTCCTGGCGCAGGTGCTTTTGGCCGCAGGAGGGGCATTCCACGCCCGCGTCTTCCGAGGTCCTGCGCACCAGCTTTTCGAACTTGGTTCCGCAGTCGTCGCACTTGTATTCGTAGATAGGCATAGGCTTTCAATCGGATTTTAGCACGGGCTCCTACCGCCTGCAGCCCCTGCCTTAATCGAACGGGGCCAAGATTGAGCGTTGAAACGCTTCATTGCTTCGCGGGCCGAAGCCGATGAAACCGGAGTGTCATGCTCGATGCCGAACAGCACCAGCGACGAGTCTTCCAAGCGGGCGGCGTTGGCATGCTCCCTCGCGTCCGACATGCAGGGCACCTGATCCGTGAGAAACCTGCTTAGCTTGTCGGTTGGAACAATCACGAACCCAACCTCGATGCGCCCATCGCGGAAAGCCGAACGCAGTTGGATCATTTCTATTATTAGGAGGCTGCTTCTGGCGGAAGGTCGTGCTTCAACTCCAATACAGACACGGGCGCCGTTTGCTTATTTTGCACTTGGTACCGTCGAGCCGCAGGTTTTGCACCTTTGGCAGTTCGACGGCGAGCCACTTGGCGATTGCGGCGCCGGTCAACTCACTAATCGTGCGCCTGGCTTGACTCTGCAACAACACCTTTAATGCAACGTCATACTCCCGCATTTGGCGACAGGCCATGCGGTAGCCATGCGGTAGCCATGCGGTAGCCATGAGGCCTCTCCTACATCCTTTCGAAGATGCCGGCTGCGCCCTGACCGCCACCCACACACATCGTCACCAAACCGTACTTCACGTCGCGGCGAGCCATCTCCCGCAAAATCGTGGCAGTCAGCTTGGCTCCCGTGCATCCCAGCGGATGCCCCAAGGCTATCGCACCGCCGTTCACATTGACCTTCTCGATATCCAGGCCGGCTTCCTTGATCACAGCCAGCGCCTGCACGCCGAAGGCCTCGTTCAATTCGATCAGTCCGATGTCGTCCAGCGTCAGCCCGGCGATTTTGAGCGCCTTCGGTATGGCCACCACCGGTCCGATGCCCATAATCTCCGGTGGCACACCGCCGGCCGAGAAGCTGACAAAGCGCGCCATAGGCTTCAGGCCCAGTTCGCGCGCCTTGCGGTCGGACATCACAATGGCGGCCGCCGCACCGTCGCTGGTCTGGGACGAATTGCCCGCGGTCACCGTACCGCTGGCGTGAAAGACCGGCTTCAGCTTGGCGAGCACCTCGACCGTAGTGTCCGCGCGCGGCCCTTCGTCCTTCGCGAAAACGGTCTTGGTGACGTTGGGCTTCTTGCCGTTCGCGGTGACCCACTCGATTTCGAACGGCACGATCTCGTCGTCGAACTTGCCTTCAGCTTGCGCGCGCAAGGCGTTCCGATGGCTACGGTAGGAGAAGGCGTCGGCCTCCTCGCGCGATACGTTGTATTTGCGCTGCACGCACTCCGCGGTGAGTCCCATGTTCATGTAGATCTCCGGGCGGTGATCGACGAACCACGGGCTGGGCGCGACCTTGTGCCCACCGCGCGGCATCATACTCATAGTCTCCGCGCCGCCCGCGATGACGATATCCGCGCCGCCGGAACGGATGCGGTCCGCGGCCATGGCGATCGCTTGCAGGCCGGAACTGCAGAAGCGGTTGATCGTGACGCCAGTCACGGTGTCGGGAAGACCGGCCCGCAAAGCCACGCAACGGGCCATGTTGTTGCCCGACTCGGCTTCCGGCATGGCGCAGCCGAGGATGATATCTTCAATCTCGTCCTTCGGTAACTGCGGATGTTTTTCCAAAAGGCGGCGGATGACTGCGCCGGCCAGATCGTCCGGACGCGAAGTGCGCAACGTGCCGCGCGGCGCTTTGCCGACGGCGGTGCGGAGACAATCGACGATGACGGCTTCTTGCATGTTCACTCCCAGTCCGCTTGCTCACGCGCGCGGCTCAGTTACGCGGCTCAGTTCCTCAACGGCTTTCCGGTCTTCAGCATGTGCTGCATGCGTTCCTGGGTCTTGCGCTGCCCGCACAGGCTCAGGAACGCTTCCCTCTCCAAGTCCAGCAAGTATTGTTCGGAGACCGTCTGACGGCCAGTCAGGGGTCCGCCGCTCAATACGTGGGCCAGCTTCCCACCTACTACGGTATCGTAGTCCGAGATGTAATTACCTTGCCGCGCCAGATAGATGCCGGTTTTCAGCAGCGCTAAATCCTCGGCGCCGCCCACTTCCACATCGGTGCGCGGCACGCCGGCGACGTAATTCGGCGCGACGGACAGCGCCAGCGCTTTGGCATCGTCGATGAGGCGCTCCGGGTTCATGCTGATCTGGTCCTGCGGGCGCAACAGGCCGAAGCTGCGGGCTTCCGCGGCGCTGGTCGCAACTTTGGCGAAGGCGATCAGCTCGAAAGCCTTTTGCGCGCTGCCGAACCGCAGCAGCATTTCCTTGGTGCCGCCCGCGCCTGGTATCACACCCACGCCGACCTCGACCAGCCCCATGTAGGTTTCGGCGGAGGCTTGCACGCGCGCCGAATGGATGGCGATCTCGCAGCCCCCACCCAACGTCAGCCCGAACGGCGCGGATACCACCGGCTTGGCAGCATACTTAATCAGCATGGTGGCTTGCTGGAAGCGATTAATGGCGGCTTCCAGCTCTTCCCACTCTTCTTCCTGGGCGGCCAGCAGCACCAGCATCAGGTTGGCGCCCACGCTGAAGTTCTCGCCCTGGTTGGCCACGATCATGGCTTCGAAGTTCTTGGAAGTCTCTTCGATGCCGGCGCGGATCAGCGAGATCTGATCGTCCCCCAGCGAGTTCATCTTGCTGTGGAACTCCAGACAAAGCACGCCGTCGCCAATATCGATCTGCGATGCACCGCTGTTCTTTTTCACCACGCCGCGCGCCTGCTTGATATCTTTCAGCACGGTAATGCCGGGGCGGTCTTCGAGTGGTTTATAGGAATTGTCAAGCAGGTCGAAGTATTCGTGGCGGCTACCGGGAGCCCGATAGAATGATTTCGCGCCGCTGCACAGCATCTTCTCGACGCTCTCCGGAATCTGGCGCTGTTCTTTGCGCATGCGCGCTACAGTCTCTTCGACGCCCAGCGCGTCCCACAGTTCGAATGGTCCCAGCGAGTTGGCATAGCCCCAGCGCATGGCGCGGTCGATCTCGACCACGCGATCGGAGATTTCCGGCACCATGCCGGCCGAGTACAGCACCAGGTCGCTGAACAGTCTCCAAAGAAACGTGCCGGCGCGATCCGTCAAGGCCATCAGCGCGCGCAGGCGCTGCGGCAGATCTTCGATTCCGCGCACGCCTTCGATGGAGGCGAAGCGCGCCTTCTTGGACGGTTGGTATTCGAGCGTCTTCAAATCGAGCGCCAGGATTTCCTTCTTGTCGCCTTTGCCGATGCGCTTGTAGAAGCCTTGGCCGGTCTTATCGCCCAGCCATCCGCGCTCGATCATCTGGGCGAAGAACGGCGGCAGCACGAAGCGCTCGCGCCAGGGATCGCCGGGCACCAGGTCGTATAAGTTCTTCGTGACATGCTCCCAGACGTCCAGGCCGACGATATCGAGCAAGCGGTAGCTGGCGCTCTTGGGTAATCCGATGAGCTGGCCGGTGAGCGCGTCTACTTCCTCAATGGTGAAGCCCATCTCCACGGTCAGGCTCTGCACCGTGCCGCCCAGGAAGCTGCCGATGCGGTTGGCGATAAAGTTGGGCGTGTCCTTGCACGGCACCACGCCCTTGCCCAGATGGCGTTCGGAAAAATCCGCGATATGTTCGCGCACCCCGGGCAGGGTTTCGGGACCGGGAATCATTTCCAGCAGGTGCAAATACCGCGGCGGATTGAAGAAGTGCGTTCCCAGAAAATGCTGGCGGAATTCGGTCGGGAATCCATCGGCGATGCTGGCCAGGGGAATGCCGCTGGTGTTGGTGGAGAAGATGGAGCCTGGCTTGCGATGCTTCAACACCTTCTCGATCAGGGCGCGCTTGATCTCCAGCTTTTCAGTGACGGCTTCCACGATCCAATCGCAGTCGCGTATCTTGGCGAGATCGTCTTCGAAATTGCCCGGTGTGACGAGTGACTTCGTTTCCGGCGTAAAGAAAGCGGCAGGCTTTTGTTTCAGTGCTGTTTCCAATCCGCCCACCGCAGCGGCGCTGCGATTGGCTTGATTTGGAAGCACGATATCGAGCAACAAAGCTGGGATGCCGGCATTGGCGAAATGGGCCGCGATGCGCGATCCCATGGTGCCGGCTCCCAGCACGGCTACACGGCGCAGTGGTGTCATCAATCGGAGTTTAACGCGAATCGGGCGGCGGAAATTCCGTCAGTCGATTTCAGTCGATGGGAAGGTCGGGGAGGCGCGGCGGTAGGCGCGTTCCACCGCTTCGTCGATGGCCGTGCCCTCGCGAAAGATTTGAGCGATGTCCTTCTTTTCCGTCTTTTCCGTATTCATGTCCACTCCACAAATCCGAGTCGAAGCCTATCGTACCTTGATGCAAATCGGCGCTGGCGATCAGGCGCCGATTTCGGTGGACGGAGTTGTCGTAGAAGCGCCAGCTTGCGGCCAATGGACTAGCGCCAATTGCTTCGTCATGCGTTCCTCCGTCGCCCTGCGACGGCTGGCCCACTAGACTGAAGCCGTGGACGGCGCATGGGACATTTGACAGTTGCATGGACTTTCGAGATAAGATACCGCGGCCGGACAAACGGCCAACGAATCGTAGATTCCGCCAACGGCTCTTTCAGTACCGGGCGCGGCGGGGAGCAGTGGGTCTGTTGGTTTTGTGGGCGGGCAATCCTGCCTGGAGCGGCTCTTCAGCCGCCCTGCGGCCAAGATTGGCCGCCCCACAAGGCAAACTGCTAGAATGTCCCATATATGTATCGCAGGCTTATCCTCCTTCTAGCGGCTTCCATTTCCGCAGCCGCGGCGGCCGACGTACGCACCGTCGAAGAGATCGTCGCCAAAGTGAATAACGACATCATCACCCACGGCGAGTTGACGCGCACCCGCATGGAGATCGAATCCGAACTTCGCCTGCAAGGCCTCAATGGCGCCAAGCTGAACCAAGCGCTCCAGGAGAAATCCGCCGATGCCTTGCGCGATCAGATCGACCAGCTCCTGCTGGTGCAGAAGGCCAAGGATCTCAACATTAACGTGGATTCCGAAATCTCCAAGCGCCTGGCCGCCATGCAGGTGCAAAGCAAAATCGTGGATGAAGACAAGTTCCACGACTTCATCCGCGAGCAGATGGGCATGCCCTTCGAGGACTTCAAGCAGCAGGCCAAGAATCAGATCCTGACCCAGCGCGTCATCAGCGAGGAGGTCGGCTCCCATATCGCCATTCCGGAATCGGAAAAGCGGAAATACTACGACGAGCACAAGGGCGACTTCGTGCGCGACGAGCAGGTCTTTCTACGGCAAATCGTGATTTCCACGGAGGGAAAGACACCCGACCAGGTGGCTGCGGCCGAAAGGAAGGCCAAGGACCTGGTGGTCCGCGCGCGCAAGGGCGAGAAATTCGCGGATCTGGCGGCCACCAATTCCGACGATCTGGAAACCGCCCGCGTCGGCGGTGAATTGCCGGGGTACAAACGCGACCAGTTGACGAAGGCGCTTGCGGACATCGTATTCAAGCAGAAGAAGGGCTACGTCACCGATCCCATCCGCGGACCCAGCGGCTTCGCGATCTTTCAAATCATGGATCGCTACGAGAAAGGGCAGGCCACTTACGAAGAGGTCGAAAACGAGATCAACGAGCGCATGATCATGCCGCAGATGAGCGCCAAAGTGCGCGCCTATCTGACCAAGCTGCGCCTGGAGGCGTTTCTGGAGATCAAGCCCGGCTATGTGGATAGCGGCGCGGCGCCCGGCAAAGACACGTCCTGGAAGGATGTTGCGCAGTTGAAGCCGCAGACCGTTACCAAGGAAGAAGTGGCGGCGCACCGGCGGCGAAAACGGCTGTTCTTCGCCATTCCGATTCCAGGGACTGGCGACAAGCCGGTAGCCAAATCCTCGCCGGCTGCGCAGCCCGCCCAGCCCGTGACCGCCACAGCCGCTCCGCCCTCCGCACCCGCCCAACCGGCCGCGGCGCCCGCCAAGCCGTAAGCCCGCAAGTCAGTGTCGGCCGCCATGAAATCGCCCTATGTGAACGAACTCAAGCCGGACCAGGTCGTCACCAGCAGCTTCCTGGTATGCTCCAAAGAGATCCGGCAGAAAAAGAAGGGCGATCCGTATTTGTCTCTCCAACTCGGCGACCGCACCGGCGAACTGGATGCCAAGATGTGGGACAACGTCGCCGAAGTCATGGAGACTTTCGAGCGCGACGATTTCGTCAAGGTCAAGGGACTGATCCAGATATTCCACAACCGTCCCCAGTTGACTCTTCATACCATCCAACGCATCGACGTCAACCCGGTGGATTTCGTGGATTACTTCCCGGCTTCCAAGCGCGATCCGGAGGAGATGTGGCGCGAACTGCGCGGATTCGCCGCCGCCATCGGAAATCCACACCTGCACAGGCTGGTGGCCGCCCTGCTGGACGACGAGGATATCGCGCGGGGATATCGGATGGCGCCGGCCGCCAAGCATATTCATCATGCTTATTTGGGCGGGCTGATCGAACACGTGCTGTCGCTCTGCCACCTCTCGCGCATGGCAGCCGGCCACTACCCCATGGTCGATGGCGACTTGCTGGTCGCGGGCGCCATCGTGCACGATATCGGCAAGATATACGAGTTGAGCTACGAGCGGGGCTTCAGTTACAGCGACGAAGGCCAGTTACTGGGACATATGCCGATCGCCATTCGCATGATCGGCGAAAAGCTGCGCGAGATCCCCGATTTTCCGCCCCGGTTGCGCTCGCTGGTCGAGCACATGATTCTTAGTCACCACGGGCAACTGGAGTTCGGATCGCCTAAGACGCCGGTATTCCCGGAAGCCATGCTGCTCCACTATCTGGATGACATGGACTCCAAGATGGAATGCATGCGCCACCTCATCGAGACGGACAGCCAGTTGGCCGGCAACTTCACCGGCTATAGCCCGACGCTCGAGCGCGTGCTGCTGAAGAAGGATCGCTATCTGGCGGGACCGGCCCCCCAGTCGTCCGGCGCGCCGGCCAAGGCCGCGTCGGCGCCGGCGCCAACACGGGCGGCGGCTTCGGTTGCCGTTCCGGCGGCCAGGAACAGTTCCCCGTTTGGCGACAAACTGCTGCAGGCCTTGCGGCCCGCCGACGGGAAGCTGGAGGGCTGATGCGCAAAGCCGCCACCCGCGAGATCCCGCCGCCCCTGGAGTTGCTGTGTCTAAACGCGCTCTGGTCGCTGGGGCAGGGCAGGGTAAAGGACGTGCGGCAGTGGGTGGCCCCCAGCCGTCCGCTGGCATACACCACGGTGATGACCGTGCTCGACCGGCTGGCCCGCCGCGGCATCGTCACTCGCCGTAAAGCCGGCCGCGCATTTGTCTACGCTCCCGCCGTCTCGCGCGACGCCATGCGGCGTCGGGCCCTGAAGGAGTTCCTGGATTCCTACTTCGAGAGTTCCGAGCGCCAATTACTCCAGTTCCTGCAAGGCGAGCCGCTCATCCCGCCAGCCGCGCCCACTACTCTGACTGCAAACGGACTGGACCCTGCCCTCTTGTAGGGGTCGGTTTGCAACTCGTGGGGCACCGTCGAAAACCGCCCTCCAAGGGTTTTCATCGCATTTGGTGGCCCGCAGGGCCATGAAGACAGGATGGTATCCTGCGCGCCGAGTGGCAGATTGGTCGTCCAGCCGCGGTCGTATCCGTACGCCATCGCGTACGCGGCTTCGGGAGGCGCGCCGCATGTCCGGGCTGATGACGATGTCCGGCGGCAAACGCTCAGGCGCGGGGATGGCGCCGGTCTGCACTTTGCTCTTGTCCATCCAAAACATGTGCGCCTCCTACGGTTCTTCGGCCTCGAGCAGGCTCTCAAGTTCAGGCAAGACGTTGAGGTCTTTACTCCGGCCCGCGGCTCGCTTCGCTTTGATCAGGCTCTTGAGATCCAGCGTCCGGACCTTTCGCCCAAATGCCTCCGCAATATAGGACCCTAACTTGACTTCCTCGAACGCTCCCAGGCCGCTGACCTCGCCTAACAAGTCGATATCGCCAAGGTCGGTCACCAGAGTGAAAACGGTTCCGTTCCGCAGCGTGGACTCGTCCCAAATGAAGGGCAGCCCTTCCGGTAATCCACGCAGGCGCGGATGATAAGGCGCCAACGCCTGCGCCAGACGACGAAGGTTAGCGGGCTTCCGCGAGTAGCAGATGTCGAGATCGTCCGTCATGAATCGGCTGCCGTTGACGATCGCCGACCAGCCGCCGATAAGAACGAACTCCACATGGGCGTCGACCAACACCTGTACCGCGGTATCGATGTTCACTGGCGTCGCCGCCGGCCGGCTCCGCGGACGCTTTCCGCGATACGGCAGGCCTCCAGCATCTGCTCTACGCGCTCGGCCGGCGTAAGCCGCAACTGGCCGATCAGCAGCGTCAAGTCGATGCCGAACTTCTGGGCCGCCTCAATGCGGCTCCCCGGCGCCGGATGCAGCAGTCTGGCCTCGGCCCGCGCGAGTTCTTCGGGTGTCAGTGCGCGCAACTCCCTCATGCTTTGAGTTTAGCGCGTGAAACGCATGCGAACTGCGTCATAATCCAGAGATGGAACAAGGAAGCGGGACCAACCGCCTTCGCGCCATTCCCCGAAACCAGCGATTACTTCGGCCCCGACGCCGCCAAAACCTGGATGGTCAATTTTCGGGTATGGGAGCCGGCCGGCCGGGACCACGCCTGACCACTGTCCCATGTTGACGCTGTGCCTTAGCGAAGCCGATATCCGCGCCGTGCTGCCCATGCCGGACTTGATCCTCGCCATGGAAACTGCGCTAGCCGCATTCTCATCCGGCCAAGTCGTGCAGCCCGTGCGCCCGGTCGTGGAAATGGGAGAAGCCGCCTTCTTCGCCGTCATGCCCGGGTTCGTGCGCGACCCGCCCGTGCTGGGCGCCAAGCTGGTGGCGGTCATCGGCGCCAACCGGGCGCGCGGCCTGCCCACCCATCGCGCCAGCATCCTGCTGCTCGATCCGGAAACCGGCGGGCTGATCGCGCTGATGGATGGCCGCCTCATCACCGAAATGCGCACTGCCGCGGTCTCGGCCGTCTCCGCAAAGTACATGGCCCGCGCGAGTCCCGGCGTGCTTGCCATTCTCGGTTCCGGAGTGCAGGCCCGCAGCCATCTGGCGGCATTGACGCTATGGCGGCCCTTCCCGGAACTGCGCGCCTGGAGTCCCACGCCGGACCACGTTCGCCAGTTCGCGGCTGAATCGCCCAGGCCAGTCCGCGTGTGCCGCACCGCCGCCGAAGCCGTCCGTGACGCCGATGTCGTAGTGCTGGTGACGGCCGCAGCCACGCCGGTCGTCGAAGATAGCTGGGTGTCGCCCGGTGCGCATATCGTCTCGGTGGGGGCGTGCCGGCCGAATCAACGGGAAATGGATCCGGCGTTGGTGGCGCGCGCGCGCGTAGTCGTCGATTCGCGGGCTTCCGCCTTCCAGGAATCGGGCGACATCGGGATGGGCCTCGCCGAAGGCCGTTTCGCGCGCAGCCACATCGTCGGCGAACTGGGCGAAGTGTTATCGGGCAGGGTGCCTGGCCGCACCTCGGAATCCGAAATCACCGTGTTCAAATCGTTGGGACTGGCGGTGGAAGATCTGGCGGCGGCGGACTTGGCCTACCGGCGCGCCCGCCAGCGGAATAGGGGCGTCGAAATCGATCTGGGCGGATAGCGCATCAGGGGCACGGAACAATTCTCGCCGCCATACGTATAATCTTGATTGGGAGTGCCTATGAACTGGATCGATATAACGCTCGCGGTGATGCTCATTGTCTCGGTCGTCTCCGGCCTTAAGCTCGGTTTCGTCAGAACCGCCATCGGCCTGCTCTCCTCGATACTCGCGCTGGTCTTCGGTCTGCATTACTACCGCGCCGTCGCGGTCACTTTACGGCCGTACATCTCGCAAACCCTGGTCGCCGATCTGGCCGGCTTCCTGATCGTATTCGTCGGCATTACCATCCTGGGCGAGGTCGTCACCGGGATACTGGCGCGCTTTGTCCACTCCACGGACCTGGTGTGGCTGGACCGCGCGCTGGGCGGAGCATTCGGCGTGGTGCGCGGCTTCCTGTTCGGCGCCATCGCGATTTGGCTCATAATGGCGTTAATGCCCGTACCGCCCAAGCTGGTTCTTTCCGAATCGCGCCTGGCGCCGTGTGTCATGGATGTGGCCCGCAGAGTGGCGGACGCCTCGCCCGATGAAGTTAAGCGCACCTTCCGCCAAAGCTACCGCGAGTTGAACCGGGTTTTGCCGGAGAAGATCAAGGATCGGTTGCCGAGCGCCGCGCCCGGCCAAATCTGACCCCATTCCTCCCAAAGCTGCTGGGGCCGGACAGGCCGGACAGGCCGGAAGGCCTGTCCCTCAATATGAGATAATGCACCTGTGCACTCCACCAGTGCCGCCTACTTCCTCTTCATAGCCATCGTCTTACTTGCATATTGGTTGGCGGCCGGATCGCGGCTGGCCCGCTTGACCGTGCTCCTTGCGGCCAACTACTTATTCTGTGCAAGGTACGGATTATTCTATCTCGCACTTATCCCCGCCTCTTCCACCATAGACTATCTCGCCGGTCTGGGCATGCAAACGTTCCAGCACGCCTTCGTCCGGCGGCTGTTCCTCGGGCTAAGCCTTGCCGCGAACTTAGGCCTGTTAATCCTGTCCCGCCACATGACTCTATTCTTGCAGCCGTCGAACTGGGACTGGGTCTTCCCGCTCAGCCTGTCGTTCTATGCTTTCCAATCTCTCTCCTATACTATCGATATTTATCGTAAGGACGCCGACGCAGCTACCACTTACCTGGGATATATGGCTGCGGCTTCCTTCTTCCCCACCATCCAGGCCGGACCCATTACCCGTCCCGCCGACATACTGAAGCAGCTCACTCGCAAATTCGACCTGACTCCGGCCGACGGATCGCGCGCCCTGTTTCTCATCGTGTTCGGCCTGCTGAAGAAGCTCCTCATCGCCGACTACCTGGCCGGCAACTTGGTGAACCGCGTTTTCGACACGCCCAACTTATACAGCGGCGCGGAGAATCTGGCCGCGGTCTACGTGTACTCGCTGCAACTCTACTACGATTTCTCCGGCTATACCGACATCGCGCGCGGCTGCGGCCTGCTGCTGGGCGTCAAGCTGCCGATCAACTTCGACCGCCCTTACACATCCGTCAACATGGCCGACTTCTGGCGCCGCTGGCATATCACGTTCTCCAACTGGCTGCGCGACTATCTTTACTTTTCGCTCCCCGGCAAGCGCACGCGCGTGTGGCCGTATCTCAATCTTGTCGTCACCATGGTCTTGGGCGGGTTGTGGCATGGCGCTACCTGGCCGTTCGCCATCTGGGGGCTGCTGCACGGCAGCGCCCTGGCGGTAACGCGGCGCTGGCAGGCATGGCGCGGACGGCGCACCGAATCCGGTATGGCGTCGCGCGCCATTCGCATCTTTTGCACTTACCAATTCGTCTGTCTAACTTGGATATTTTTCCGCAGCCCGACCGCCGCCGTTGCCATCGACATCCTGAAGCGCATCGGCTCGCTCACCTTCTCGTTGCAGAATGTCTCGACCGGCGTCGTCCTGGTATCGTTAGTCGCCGCCACGGGCCAGGCTGTCCCGAAAAGCTGGTACGAGCGCGCCGTCGGCTTATTCGGGCGCACGCCTTTCTATGTGCAGGCGGCCGCCATGGCGCTGGCCGTAGTAGCCATTCAAATGTGGGCGGGCAGAGGCGCGGCGCCATTCGTGTATACGCGGTTCTGATATGCGCGCCTTCCCCGTCCGCACCGCCCTCACTATCGTAACGTTCGCCCTCCTCCTGGCCGGCCTGTCGCGTCTAGCGCGCGGAGTCGCGCTCCCGACCCTCCGCACTACTGCCGCGATCGTCGAATTCACCCCCGAATCGACCCCCCTCCGTCCATGGCAGCCCCACACCGCGCCCGAAAACATCGGCCCTCCGCCGGGCCTGCTCGCTGACCGCGCGGCCATGCGCCCCGCCCTGGACGATCGCAACGGCGCGCTCGACTACTTCTACGCCGCGCTGTGGCGCACCGAACGCGGCACGTCCCTGGCCATCACCCGCATCCTGCATTACGGCGACTCCCCCACCACCGCCGATCTGATCACCGGCGACACCCGCCAGCTTCTGCAGAAACGGTACGGCGACGCGGGCCACGGCTTCACCCTCATCGGCAAGCCTTGGGCGTGGTACGAACATCGCGGCGTGGAGCTATCCAGCCATGGTTGGCAGATGGACCCCGGCACGCGCTGGGACTTGCGCAACGGCCTGTTCGGCCTGGGTGGCGTGGCCTTCTCCAGCCGGACCGGCGCATATAGCCGTGTCACGTTGCGCGACCCCACCCAAACACGCTTGGAAGTCTGGTTCCTGCATCAACCGGATGGCGGAACCATCGCGATTTCCTCCGCTGGCCAGCCTATCGGCAGCATCGCGACGGAGGCCCCATCCCGCACGCCCGGCTTCGCCAGCTTCGAGCTCAAGCCCGGAACTGTCACGCTCGAATTCAGTACCGAAGGCTTCGTGCGCCTGTTCGGCATCACTCTGGAGAAGCGGAAGACAGGTGTGGTCTACGACAGCATCGGCCTGAACGGCGCGTCCGTCTCCGTACCGGCCCTGATCTTCAACGAGAGCCATTGGGCCGAGGAATTGCGCCATCGCAACCCGGATCTGGTGATCCTTAATTACGGCACCAACGAGAGCAGTTTCGCCGCCTTCCTCACTCGCGAGTACGAGATCGAGCTGCGCGAAGCCAT
>Ga0209333_1000602_pt1 | contig 19393 bp, 11 predicted proteins | sample BlaSpr_A8_OM2_O3_FD_187982 | JGI IMG/M metagenome (GOLD analysis project Ga0209333, IMG submission 187982) | Forest soil microbial communities from Thunder Bay, Ontario, Canada - Black Spruce, Ontario site 2_A8_OM2_O3 (SPAdes) (version 2) | ecosystem: Environmental > Terrestrial > Soil > Boreal... | reverse complement strand
CGAGTCCGCCACTTCGATAGTGTAAGAGAAGCTTCCGGGTACCGTAGGCGTGCCGCCGATAACGCCGGTGGAGCTATTTAAGGTCAGCCCCGGCGGCAGCGTCCCCGCGGCTATCGAAAAGGTGTACGGCGGTACGCCCCCTCCGGCGGATAGCGTGGAGGTGTATGGCACACCCACTTGGCCGGCGTTGGCCGAGCAAGCCAGCGTCACCGGGGCCGGCGCCGGCAGAGAGAACGCATAGAACGCGTTGCTCGCGGTTCCCAGGGGGGCGCCCGCGGGGAAGTTGTGGTACCCGGTCCCCCAATACAGCGTGCCGTTTACAACCGCCGGCGCGGCGTTCACCGAACCGGGGGCCTGGAAGGACCATAATGTCGCGCCGGTAGCGGCATCGAATGCGTACATTGCGCCCGACATGGAAGCGGCGTATACCACGCCATTCGCCACTGTGACGGGACCCAGCGCCATGGAGTGGTTGCTGGGATGAACGGTGCTATAGCCGGGATCCGCGACTTGCCATAGGATCGCTCCAGTGGCGGGGTTCAGAGCGGCCCAGGAACCTCCATTCCAGGAAACTCCCGATGGCTTCAGCGTGTAGGTCTTTTGGCCTGCGTTGCTGATCGCGACGTAGATGCGCTGGCTATCCGATGCCGTGCCCCACTGAATTCCGCCGACTAGCCCGCTCGGCCCAACCGAAGTGGACCATTGGACGGCTCCGTTAGTCGGGGAGAGCGCCCAATAGGTACCGCTCTTTTGCCCGGCCCCAACCAACTGTGTGGCAGCACCATTAATCGTCGTCGTAAAGAGGTTTGCGCCGGAGCCGAAATCCAGATCCTGTCCCGCTGGATCGGGGCAAGCCGCCGCATCCTGGCTGCAGGCCGTGATGTACGCATCTTCGGCCGAGCAGTGGGTGCCCCACTTTACGTTTCCAGTGGTGAGATCCAGCGCCACGATCGAATCTTCATAATTATTCGACGCCTGGCACGCCAGAATCGCCCGAGAGTTTGCACCGGCGGCCTGCTCACATGTCTGGACGGACTGAGGCACCAGATAATTATTGCCGGTGGTCACATAAATCTGGCTGCGCGTGATATCGATCACGGGCGTGCTGGACCACACTGGAGCGCCGCTGTACCCGGTGGGCACGAAGTACGTTTGCCAGAGGATCTGCCCGTTGGTCAGCGAAACCGCGGCGAGGCTTCCGCGAAACGTGGGGTTGGTCAGCTTTTCTTCGGTGGAGGAAACGCCTACGTAGGCGATTCCATTATAAATAATGGGCGAGGCAGTCTCGAGAGAATTCAGGTCGGGATCGAGCGCCGTCATCCAGAACAGGCTGCCGTCGCTGGCGTTCAATGCCAACAGATACGAGCCGTATGGACCCGGAGCCGCCAGCGATGAACTGGCCCCGATGATTACCATGGAGCCGTAAAGAGTTGGCGTAGTGCGCGACATCATCGCCGAACTTAATCCATAATCCGTCAGCTTGTGCGTCCAGACAGTAGCTCCGGTGGCGGCATTCAATTTGTATAGGTTGCCGGACCAATCGGGAAAGTAGACGTAACCGGCGGTGGCATCCACGGAAGGAGTAGCGGAAACGTCGTTTTGGGTTGTGAACTGCCACCTTACGGTAAGGCCGCTGACGTTTTGATTGTTTAGCGTTGTTTCCGCGGAAGCCCACCGGCTGTTATTCAGATCGTTCCCGGCGAAGGGCCAGCCGTCAGGTGTTTGCGAAAACGAAGGCACGGCGAGCAACAAAATAGCGCTTACCGCGGCCCCCGCCGCACACCGAAAGTTGAACATATCGCCGTGACCTCATTTTGTTGCCTGGTGTTTTAACTTACTAGGTTAACACGGCAAATATCGAGTTGTACCTCCATTTCGAGCCCATCCGGTAAGTACTAGAACTGGCCGCCACGCACATCTTAGCCGACCGCCGGACGTACCAGGACTCTATTGGTCGGTGTTCGACGGTACCGGCTCGGCGCCCCAACAGCAGTTTCCGAACGTGGGTACCACACCGGCCGTCGCCGGCAGCGAGTGGCGCGAGACAGGTATGGTTTTCACTGCGCACAAAGGGGACACTACTGGAACCGCGAAATATGCTCCGCGGGCATTACCGGCTGCGCGACCAGGCGTAGCTTCCCAACATCCTCTTTCACGATTTGCGTCACTCGGCTGCCACCATTCTGAAGATGGCCGCATCCCCGGCAAGGTGATCCGGAAGCTGCTGGGGCAGGCCTCCGTCCGCACAACCCGGGAGATCTACATGCACCTGACTCCGGCGCGGACGTGAACTAGGGTGTATGTGATTAATTTGGTGGTGCGCCCGAGGTGATTCGAACACCTGACCTTCTGGTTCGTAGCCAGACGCTCTATCCAGCTGAGCTACGGGCGCATTGGAGCGTTCTCCTCCAATCTAGCTTGTTCGCACGGTCCGCGCAACTGGGGATTGTTCCCACTTCGCGACCACCGCGCTGGCCAGACAATTGCCGACGACATTCACCGACGTGCGGCCCATGTCCATCAAGGCGTCGATGCCCAGCAGCACGGCCACGCCCTCCATCGGCAGATGGAATGTCGAAAGCGTGCCGGCCAGAATCACCAGCGCGGCGCGTGGCACTCCGGCCACGCCCTTGCTGGTCAGCATCAGGGTCAGCATCATCAGCAGTTGCTGGCCGAACGACAGGTTGACGCCCGCGGCCTGCGCTACGAACACGGAAGCCAGCGAGAGATACAGTGTGCTGCCATCCAGATTGAAGCTGTAGCCAGTCGGAATCACGAAGGCCACGATATGCTTCGGCACGCCGAACTGTTCCATATTCTCCAGCGCCAGCGGCAGGGCGGCTTCGCTGGATGCGGTGGAGAAGGCGATCAGGAACGGCTCTCGGACGGCGCGGTAGAAGGGCGCCAGCGGGATGCGCACCAGCAAGATCGCCGCCCCCAGCACCAGCACCACGAACAGCACTAACGCAACGTACATGGTCAGAATCAGCTTGCCCAATCCGAACAGGACACCGAAACCCTTGCTGCCCACGGTGACCGCGATGGCCGCGCCCACTCCCAACGGCGCCAGGTACATGACATAGCGCGTGTAGCGGAACATCACCTCGGCCAACGATTCGCAGAAGGCCACCACGGGGTTGGCTTTGGCTCCGACCGCCGCGCAGGCCGCCCCGAACAGGAACGCGAAGACTACGATTTCAAGCACGTCGCCGCGGGCCATCGCGTCGATGATGCTGGCCGGAAATACATGCTCGACGATCGCGCCGGCGCTTGGGCGCTCCGCCGGCAAAGCGGCCTCGGCGGAAGTCTGCGCCAGATGCATCCCCGCGCCGGGACGCACCAGGTTGACCGCGCCCAGTCCCAGAAACAGCGCGAACGTGGTGACGATTTCGAAGTAGACGATCGCTTTCAGGCCTATGCGGCCCATTCGTTTCAGGTCGCCGCCGCCGGCGATGCCATACACCAGCGTCCCGAAGATCAACGGCGCGATGATGGAGCGGATCAGCCGCAGAAAGATGGCGCTGACGGGGCCGAGCTGCCGCGCCACGCCCGGCGCAAACGCGCCCAAAGCCACGCCCGCGGCCATGCCCATGAAGATCCAGGCGGTGAGCGACAGGCGCTTCAACGCTCGCCCCACTTCAACTTCTGGCGCAGCACGTCGAAGAACATCATGCGCGGTGGGCGGATCAGGTGCAGCGCGTATTGGGAGCTGCGGCAGACCACGGTATCGTCTTTCTTAAGCGGCTCGCCGATCTGGCCGTCGATGGTGAGGAAGACCGATTCGTCCTCGCCGCGGCAGCGGACTTCGACCTCGCTGGTTTCGGCCACCAGCACCGGACGGTAGGTCAGCATGTGCGGGCAAATGGGCGTCAGGCAGATCGTCGGTACGGACGGGAAGATGATGGGCCCGCCGGCCGAGAGCGAATAGGCCGTCGAGCCGGTGGGGGTGCAGACGATCAGGCCGTCGGCTTTGTAGGCGCAGACGAACTGCCGGTCGACGTAAGTATCCAGGTCGATGATGCGCGCGATGGCGGCTTTGGTCAGCACCACGTCGTTGAGCGCTTCGTAGCGCGAGACAACCGCGCCGCCCCGCTGCACTTCGGCGTGCAGCAGCTTGCGCCGGCCGATGCGATGCTCGCCGCGCAGGGCGCGCTCGAGTTCGGGATACAGCTCATCGATAGTGATGGCGGTGAGGAAACCGAGGCCTCCCAGGTTGACGGCGAACAGCGGAATCTCGCGGCTGCCGATGGCGCGCGCGGCGGAGAGCAGTGTGCCGTCGCCGCCCAGCACGATCACCAGGTCGCAGCCTTCCGGTACATCGTCGCGCTGCAGGCCATCCGCGCGCGCGGCGTAAACGGCGGTGCGCTCGTCGTAGCGCACCCGGATGCCGCGCGCTTCCAGCCAGGCCAGCAGCTTGGGCACGACGTCGGCAGCCGCGGCAACCGTGGGCTTGGAGATGATGCCTACGGTTTCAATGGTGGGCATGCAGCAGGAACTCCCGGTTTCCTTCCGCGCCCAAAATCGGGCTTTCCATAAGTGCCGTTTTGAATCCTAACTGGCGCATCGCATCGTCCACGCGGCGGCAGGCGGCTTGGTGCAATTCCGGTTCGCGCACGATGCCACCCTTGCCCACTTGTCCCTTCCCGGCTTCAAACTGGGGCTTGACAAGTATAACCATTTCTCCGGCCGGTTGTAACACCGGGTGGACGGCGGGCACGATCAGGGTCGCCGAAATAAAGCTTACGTCGCAGACCGCCAGGCCGATCGGCTCACCCAAGTCTTCCGGGCGCAAGTAGCGCGCGTTGAGTTTATCGTGCACCACCACGCGCGGATCGGTGCGAATCTTCCAATCGAGCTGGCCTGCGCCCACGTCCACGGCATGCACGCGAGCCGCGCCGCGTTGCAGCAGGCAATCCGTGAAGCCGCCGGTGGATGCGCCGACATCCAGGCAGATGCGGTCGGCCACGCGAATGCAGAACTGCGCGATGGCGGCCGCCAGCTTCAGGCCCCCGCGGCTGACGAAGGGCGGCTGGGCTATCACTTCGATGCGGATTTCGGTATCCACCGGCTGGCCGGGTTTGGCGGCCATGCGGCCATCCACCAGAACCGATCCCGCCATGATCAGCGCCTGCGCTTTTTCACGTGTGGGGGCCAGGCCGCGCTCCACCAGCAGGCGGTCGAGACGGGCCTTCATGACTTGCGATGCACGATCAGATCCGCCAGTTCGTGCAGATGTTCGGCGCGCGCGCCGAATGGGGCCAGGGTTTCGTGTGCCCGCCGGCACTCGACGATCGCCATACGCCGCGATTCTTCGACGCCGTAGACCGCGGGGAAAGTGATCTTGCGTTGCTGGGCGTCCTTGCCGGCGGTCTTTCCCAGGGCTTCGGAAGATTCCTCCACGTCCAGGATGTCGTCCACGATTTGAAAGGCCAGGCCGATGTGGTCTCCGTAGCAGGAGAGGGCCTGGTAGTGCGGGTCGGTGGCGCCCGCGCAGATGGCCCCCAGGCGCAGGCTGGCGCGCAGCAAAGCGCCGGTTTTGGCGCGATGGATGGATTCGAGCAGCGCGGCCGTGGGCGGCTGGCCTTCACCCTCCAGATCGGCCACCTGACCGGCGATCATGCCGCCAACGGTGCCGGCGGCGGTGGCCAGTTCGGCGATCATGCGGGATTTGCGGCCGGCGGGAACGGCGGGCATGGTGTCGTCGGCAGCCAGGACTTCGAAGGCCAACGTCAGTAGCGCATCGCCCGCCAGGATGGCCATGGCGTCGCCGAAAACCTTGTGGCAGGTGAGCTTGCCGCGGCGGTAATCGTCGTTATCCAGGGCCGGAAGATCGTCGTGAATGAGCGAGTAAGTATGGATGAATTCGAGCGAGCAGGCGGTTGTGAAGTGGGCATCGCCGGGATCTGCCCCGGAGGCGCGCGCGGCTTCCAGGCACAGAATCGGGCGGATGCGCTTGCCTCCGGCAAACAGGCTGTAGCGCACGGCCCGGTGGATGGTTTCGGGCGGCTGCGATTCCGGCGGCGCCAGGCGATCCAAGCGCGCGTCGACCAGCTCTTGCTGCTGCGCCAGGTAGTCGCGAAGGTTCATGCTTTCTCGGGACGATAAGGCTCGGCCTGGATTTTGCCTTCCTTGCGGATCAGCAGTTCGACGCGGGTTTCGGCCTCTTCCAATTGCTTGCGGCAAGTGTCGCTGAGGCGCATGCCTTTTTCGAAGAGTTCCAGGGAGCGCTCCAGGGGCAGATCGCCGCCCTCCAGTTCCTTAACGACCTTTTCCAGTTCGTCGAGGCATGCTTCGAAGGGGAGGACGGAGACGGGCGGTGCGGTGGAATCGGCCACGGACCTATTGTAACCAGTTGTGCGCAATCGACTGAATGGCGCCCATCCGCCGGTGCGCCATGGCCAAGTTGGTGGTCCGTACTTGCTCTACCAGACCGTACTTCGGCCGGTCGGCCACATCGACCAGTCCGAAGGCGTAGTCCTCGCCCTCCACCAAGCCCGGATTGGTCTCACCCGGAGGGCCGCGGCCCGACACCGGCTCGTCGCGATATTCAAACCACGCCACCCCCACACACCAGGGGTTGCGCGCGGCTGCCTCCAGCGTGCTGCGGTATTGTGCGCCCGCATCGGCATCGTCGCTGGCGCTCGCTTCCGGATAGACCTCGTAGCCCCGCAACAGATTGTAGCTTGGCGGAAACGAGAATTCGCCCAGAAAGATAGGCTTAGCCATGGACTCCGTCAGGCCGCGCAGCATGCCGTCTTCGAAGGCCGGCGCATAGCGGTCATAGCCCATCACGTCCGCATGTGCGGCCATCAGGCGCCAGTCGGCCGGGTTCACCCACCATCCGGGGACGATCCAGGACCCGAAATACAAATGATTCGGGTCGATGCTCTTCACCGTTTGATAGATGAAACCGTAATACCGGTCGGCGTAATACTCGCGCAGCGTTTCGATGTCCGCGGCCGGCGGCTTCGGCGACGCGCCGACACCCCACGCGGCAGCCATTGCGGCCACATCCCCGCCGTAGATTGTGTGCAGTGCGTGGTCCGCTAGAGCGCGTTTCGCGGGCGTCGTGCCGCCCATGCCGAGTATGCCGATGACCTCGTCCGGCGTGACGATCTGTTTGTATTCGCTGCCGTAGGACCAGCCCAGGATCGACGGATCGTTCACACGACCTTGCATCTGCTGCCGCAAAGAAGCTCGCAACAACTCCTGCACATGGGGATCGAAAATGTCCGCATGGCGGGTCAGTAGGGGCACATTGTAGCCTTCCAGCACCGGCAGCAGGGGCAAAGCGCCGGCCTCGCCCGCCCATTTGCCGAAGCCCGAGAATCCCCAGGTTTTCACGCGCTGCACGGTGAGGTTCGTAGCGGTGGTCCGCCACGCCTCGCCGCCATACTTGCGGATCATGTTCCAGGTGTCGAAGGAGAAGCTGGCGATCCCGGCATTTCCCCAGTCCCCGGAGCTCCAAGCCGAGTTGTACGGCGCAGTCCGCGGAGGCAGCGCGGCGAACTCCCACTCGCGTCCGGCGGTGGGAGTGTTGTTGCCGGTGGTCAGCGGCCCAGTGTCCAGGCCAATGTAGAAACACGGATTGCCTGCCGGCGAGATCAGCCACCACACGCCGTCGTGCCGCACCACATGGAAGAAGCCCGTCGCCGCATCCCGCCAAGCCGCGTTCAGGACGCCGCCCCAAGCGTCGTAGCCCGTGGGCGCTCCCCAGCCGGCAAGTTTTGTCTGCTCTTCGGCGGCGGCGGATCGCAAGTCGGAGTCCGTCCGGATCTTCCCAGGGAAGCTCGCATGGATACTTTGGCCGTAGGTATCCACATAGGGCGCATAGCTCATGGGATCCGCGGATGCGGCGGTGATGCGGAATACCGCGCTGACGGTCAATGCTGCGCCGGCTGCATATCGGAACAGCGCGCTCCGGGAAATGGATGCCGGCGCCAACAGCATCAAGGGCACTGGCCGCGCGGCCGTCGGGAACGTCTCTGTAACGGCGGCCCCATCGCTGGACGCCGCTTCGAGGGAGCTTTGCGTAAGCAGATAATTGCGGGCCCCCGAGGCCCAGGACGGCACGGAGTCCGCTAGTAGTTGCCGCTCCGGCAGACCTGCGAATCGGCTGGCGATGCGACCGAGCCGCCGCCCGTCCAGGTAAAGTTCGAAGTGTGCGGGCGCGATTACCGCCTTAGCTGTGTAGTCGCGATCCAGTTTCCACTTGGGCCTGGCTATGATGAAGCGCCACTTGGAGCCGTTCGCCACTCCCACCGTGACGATCATGGTCTTCAATTTGCAATACCTGGCCGACCCGCTGGAGGTGTTCTCCAGGCCCATGTAGAACCCCGTCCTGGCCGCCCAGTTGGATTGGTCCGCCAGCGTGAACCGGCAGTCGGCGGCCAGCGCCGCGAGGGGCAAAATCATGGCCGCGAGCAAGGTGCGCGCCGCCATCTTTACTGAACCGCCATGGTCACTTGATTCGCGGCCGCGCCGCCTACGCTGAGCGCTACCGGAACCGCGCCGCCTGTGGGCGCATTCGCCGGCACTTGCGCGTTCACCTGATACAGACCCACCCACCCCGGCGCGAGCCCGGCAAACGAAACCGTCGCCGCTACGCCACCGATGGCGACGGTCACGGTTTGGGTGGTCTCCGCCAGAGGGCTGGCCGGCGCGGGCGCTCCGGTGGCGGGCTGGTTCGTGACCGGGCCGAGCCCCGTGGCGAAGATATTGATGTAATCCACGCCCCGCTTGGCTGGTTGGCTCGGGGCGGCCAGCGCAGTAGTGCCGTTGATGAGAATCGCGCCTTGACCGGAGCCGCTGCCATTTGCCGTATAAACACCGGGCGAGAACTGCGCGAGCGGCACGCTGACGGTGTTGCCGCTCAGGTCGTCGGTGACAATGGCGAGTTGTGCCTGAATTTGACCCGCCAGTTCCCAGGGCACCTGCGCATCCACCTGGAGCGGCAATGCGTGTATGAGCGGCATGGGCACGCCGCCCAGCGTGAGCGCCGTGGTGCCGAGCGCGATGGGTAGAGGTACACCCGGCGCCGATTGATTCGCGTCCGAGAGGCCCGTCCCGAAGATCGATACCAAACTCCCCGGCGCCACGGGCGTATGGGCGGCGAAGCTGGCGTTGTCGACCGTGCCACCGGTGTTCAAGCTGGGCGGCGCGAATGCCAGGCGGCGCTGCCCCATGGCCAGGTTGGTGGTGCGCACCAGGTTTACCAGATCGTACTTGGGGCGGTCGGCGACATCCACCATGCCGAAAGCGTAGTCCTCGCCCTCGACCAAGTCCAGGTCCGTCTCACCCAGGAAGCCGCGGCCCGAGACCGGCTCATCGCGATATTCAAACCAGGCAACGCCGACGCACCAGGGATTGCGGGCAGCCGCTTGGAGGTTGGTCTGATACTGCGCGCCGGCATCGGCATCGTCGGTGGCGCTCACCGAGGGGTAAGCCTCGTAGCCGCGCAACAGACTGTAAGTCGGCGGGAATGAGTATTCGCCCAGAAAAATCGGCTTGCCGGTGGACTGCGCCAGACTCTGCAACAGGCTGTCTTCGAATACTGGCGAGTAACGGTCGTAGCCGATCACATCCACATGCGCGGCCTGGAGTTGCCAGTCGGTCGCATTCACCCACCAGTTTGGGACGATCCAGAAGCCGAAGAACAGGTGATTCGGGTCGATGGTCTTGATCGTTTGATAGATGAACGCGTAATATTTATCGGCGTAATACTCCCGCAGCGTTTCGATATCCGCAGCCGGGGGTGTGGGCGACGCGTTGTACAGATCGGCGACGCTCGAGGCCGTCACGCCCCACGCCGCGGCCATGGCGGCGACGTCATTGCCGTAGATGGCGCTGAGTGCATCGTTCACCAGCGCCTGTTTCGCAGGCACCGTGGCGCCCATGGCAAGGACGCTGGCGACTTCAGCCGGCGTAATAATCTCGTCGTATTCGTTGCCAAACGACCAGCCCAGGATCTGCGAAGCGTTTACGCCGGCGCCGATCTGCTGTTGCAAGGAAGCCTGGAATAGCGCCTGCACGCTGGGATCGAAGACGTCGGCGTGCAGCACCAGGATGGGAACGTTGTAGGGCTCCAGCACCGGCAGGATCGGCAGGTTGCCGGTGGTGCTGGCCCATTTACCGAAGCCCGAAAATCCCCACGCCTGCATGCGCTGGACGGTCAGGTTCGTGGCGGTGGCCTGCCATGTATCGCTGCCGTATTTGCGGATCATGTTCCAGGTATCGAAGGAGACGCTGGCGAACCCGGTGTTGCCCCAGTCGCCGGAACTCCACGCGGCGTTATCCGGCGCAGTTTGGGGAGGCAGCGCGGCGAATTCCCATTCGCGCCCGGTGGTGGGAGTATTATTCCCGGTAGTGAGCGGGCCGGTGTCCAGACCAATGTAGAAACATGGATTGCCGGCTGGCGAGATCAGCCACCACACGCTGTTGTGTTGGACTACATGGAAGAAACCCGTCGCCGCATCCTGCCAGCCCGCGTTCAGCGCGCCGCCCCACGCGTCGTAGCCACTGGGCACGCCCCAGCCGGCCAGCGCCGTCTGCTCTTCGGCCAGGGCTGCCTGCAGATCGGCATCCGTCTGAATTTTCCCGGTGAAGCTCGAGTAAATACTTTGGCCGTAGGTATCCACATATGGCGCGTAAGTTTGAGGACTTGCCGATATTGCGGTCAGGCTGAATACGGCGGTGATGGTCAATGAGTCGCCGGTTGCATATTGGAACGGCACGCTCTCGGAAAGGGCTCCCGGCGCGAGCAGCATCAGTGGTATCGGCCGCGTGTCGGCCGGGAAGGTCTCCGAAACCGCGGCCCCGCTGGTAGACGATGCCGTCAGAGAGCCTTGCGCGGCCAGATAATTGCCCGCGCCCGCCGCCCAGGAAGGCACCGAATTCGCCAGCAGGTCCTGGTACGGCAGTCCCGCGAATCCGCTGGCAGCATGACCCAGGAGTTGCCCGTCCAGGTACAGTTCGAAGTACGCCGGCGTAATCACGGCTTGGGCGGTGTACTGGTGATTCAGCACCCAGGCGGGATTAGCGACGATGAACTGCCACTGTGCGCCGTCGGCGACTCCCACGGCCACGACCAAGCCCGGCAATTGGCAAAAGGTGGACGATCCGGTTGGACTGTTCTCGAGGTCCATGTAAAACCCCATGTTGGCGGCATAGTTCGACTGGTCGGCCAGCGTGAATCGGCAGTCCTGGGCTAGCGCCACTATCGGAAACAGAAGCGGGATCAGAGCAGCGACGGCCGGGCGAAGCGCTGGCATGTGGGCCATGTCCTTAGCGTAATACGATACAATCGCACCTGAAAGCCCACTGGAGGTGAATGGAATGGAGAACGGTTCTGGCGAGATTTCGAGAAGGTCGTTTCTGGCGAAATCCACGGCGGCGGGCGTGGCCACCGCGGCGTTTACGATTATCCGGCCCGAGTCAGTGCGCGGCGCGGGGAATGAGAAGCTGAAGGCCGGGCTGATCGGCTGCGGCGGCCGCGGCACCGAGGCGGCCCAGCAATTCCTGCATGGCAATGAAAACGTAGAGTTGGTGGCCATGGGCGACATCTTCGAGGACCACCTGGAGAAGTCGTTGGGCGAAATCCGCGACTCAAAATACACGGGTGTGGCCGATAAGGTGAGAGTCGATCCCGACCATCATTTTATCGGCTTCGACGCTTACAAGAAGGTGCTGGCATCGGACATCGACGTGGTGCTGCTGGCTACGCCTCCAGGCTACCGGCCGGAGCACTTCGTGGCCGCGGTGGAGGCGAAGAAGCATATCTTCGCGGAGAAGCCGTTCGGCACCGATCCCGTGGGTGTGCGCAAGGTGATGGCGGCGTCCAGGAAGGCCGAAGAGTTGAAGCTAACGGTGATGTCGGGCGCGCAGCGCCGCCACCAGGACGGTTATGTGGAGACCCGCAATAAGGTGCGCGATGGCGCCATCGGCGACATCGTGTCGGCTTACGGGTATTGGGTGGGCACGCCCGTGATCCAGCAAAAGGAGCGCGACCCGAAGTGGTCCGACATGGTGTTCCAGCATCGCGCCTGGTATTCGTTCGTGTGGCTCTGCGGCGACCAGATCGTGGAACAGCATCTGCACAATATCGATGCGATCAACTGGTTCATGGGCGCGCACCCGGTGAAGGTATTCGCGTCGGGCGGCGCGGCGTGGCGGCCCCGCACGGAGCTTTACGGCAACATCTACGACCATATCGACGCCGACTTCACCTATGCGAACGGCGTACACATGTCGAGTCACTGCCGGCAGTTCCGGAAGCCCACTTACACAAACGTTTCAGAACTGATCGTCGGCACGCGCGGCCGCACGAACTGCAAGGATATGGGCTCGACGGGTGGCGAAGACCCCTACGTGCAGGAGCACATTGCCTTGGTGAAGAGCATCCGCGGACAGGGTCCTTACATTAACGACGGCATGGCGGTTGCGGAGAGCACTATGACTTGTATCATGGCGCGCGAATCGGCTTACTCGGGGCAGGAGATTACTTGGGACGAAATGATGGCTTCTCCTCTGGACTTGCAGCCAAAGGCATTCGACTACGACATTAAGCTGGATGTGCCGCCGCTGCCGGTACCGGGCGAGTATAAATTCGCATAGCTCGCGCCACGAGTCATTGGCCATGAGCTTGCCGAGACGCCTACCATTGCTGTTCCGCCGGGCCATGTACAACCTGCGTGGCGGATTCCTGGTGCGCCCGCTGTCGATCGCACTGGCGCTGGGTTGTGCGGGCGCGCTGCTCTCGGAATTTGAAGAATCCTTTCCGGCCCTGGGCGGTTGGACGCCCGGCGCGCTGTTCCCCTCGCACGCCGACCCGCAGGTGGCGCAAATTATCCTGGGAGGCATTGCCGGCTCCATTATGACGGTGGTGTCGATCGTATTCGCCATCATGCTGATGACCTTGACGCTGGCCTCCATGCAGTTCTCGCCGCGGATCATCGTCAGCTTCGTGCAGGACCGCGTGACCCAATGGACCCTGGGCATTTTCCTGGGCACATTTCTTTATTGCATAGCTGCGCTTCCGGCGGCGCGCTCGCTGCCGCACCCGTTCGCGCCGGTCTTCACGGTGATGGTTGCGATGCTGCTGGCGGTAGCCTGCGTGGGATGGCTATTGTTTTTCATTCACCACATCTCGCGTGCGATCAGCGTCAACCATATCGTCGATAGAATCGCCGCGGACACCATCGCCATGATCGACGAGACGATGCCGTGGCCGCACCGGCCTGAACGGCTGGGCGAGGCGGCCGCCGGTTCCAACTGGGAAGCTACTATTGTCAACAGTGTTTCCGGCTACATCCGTTTCGTCGACCGCAAGCGCCTGGTGGAATTAGCCAAGACCTACCGCGTGAAGATCAACGTGCTGCGGCGCGTAGGCCACTTCGTGCCGGCGGGCGTGCCGCTGTTGGCGGTCTCCAAGGACGGCAGGCTCACGCCCGAAGGGCTGGCGGAGTTGCGCGGCGCATTCGATTTTGGTCCTACACGCACCTTGCAGCAGGATGTCGAGTTCGGCGTTTTGCAGATCGTGGATATCGCGCTGAAAGCCATTTCGCCGGCGGTGAACGACCCCAGCACGGCGATCAACTGCGTGGATCAGTTGAGCGCGATCACGATCCGGTTCGCCGCGCACGAGCCGCCGGATGCCGTGCTCTACGATCCACCAGGTACGGCGCGGGTGTTCATTCCATGGATCGGCTTCGACCGGCTGCTGGAGGCGGCTTTCGAGCAAATCCGGCTGTATTCGAAATCGGATGTGGCGGTGAGCTTGCGGCTGCTACGCGCGCTGGGGGATATCGCTGCGACTACGCCGGATCCGGATTACCGCCGGATGCTGGCGGAGCGGGGCAGGCGGGTGGTCGCCGGGTGCGCGGAGAAGCTGGGAAACGAAGAGATGCAGGCTTTGCGGGCGCGGCTGGACGCGCTGAACCATTAGGTGGGGCAGACGATCGTTTTATGTCGTCTGCCAGCGCGCGGTGAAGGAGGCAGACCACGAAAGGCGATGGTCTACCCCACCAAAGTGAACAGCATTGTGGAGGTAAGATAGTCCGAGTCACATGGCGATTCTCGATTTCCTGTTCGGATCCCCACTGCCTACTTCCGACGAAAGAGCGGAACGCATCGGCCCGATGGCGGGCATTCCCATCTTCGGCCTGGATGCCCTCAGCTCCGCGGCGTACGGACCCGAAGCGGCGCTCACGCTGCTGATCCCTCTCGGCGCGGCCGGGCTGTCCTACATCCTGCCGATCAGCATCAGCATTATCGTTCTGCTGACTATCGTCTTCTTTTCGTACCGGCAGACCATCGAAGCTTATCCTGGCGGCGGCGGTTCGTATACGGTGGCGCGCCACAACTTGGGCGTATTTCCCGGTCTGTTGGCCGCGGCGGCGTTGATGATCGACTACATACTGGTGGTGGCGGTGGGCATCTCGGCGGGCGTGGGTGCGCTGGTATCGGCCGTGCCTAGCTTGGAGCCGCACACGCTGATGCTGTGCCTGGCGATTCTCGCCGTGGTTACAGTGATCAACTTACGGGGCGTGCGCGAAACGGGCGTAGTGTTCTTAGTTCCGACTTACTTGTTTGTCGGAACTTTGTTGATTGCGATCGCCATTGGGTTGGCCAAGACAGTGGCGAGCGGTGGCCATCCGGTTCCCGTGGTAAGGCTGCCGCCCGCTCCCCGAGCCATGGCGGCCGTGAGTGTCTGGCTGCTGCTCAAGGCGTTCGCCAGCGGTTGCACCGCCATGACCGGCGTGGAGGCGGTCAGCAACGGAGTGAAGGCGTTCCGCGAGCCGACCGCCGAGAATGCGCGCCGCACGCTGGCGGTAATCATCGGATTGCTCATCCTGATGCTGGCGGGCATCGCCTATCTGGTGCAAGCTTACGGAATCGCCGCTACGGATCCCGGCGCGCCTGGATATCAAAGCGTGCTTTCCATGTTAGTGGCGGCGGTGACTGGCAAGGGACTCTTCTACTACGCGACCGTAGGCTCCATCCTGCTGGTGCTGGCGTTGTCCGCAAACACCGCGTTCGCGGATTTCCCGCGGTTGTGCAAGATCATCGCGCACGATGGATTTCTGCCGCGGTCGTTCGGCATGCGCGGGCGTCGGCTGGTATACTCCCAAGGCCTGTATGTGCTGGCAGTGCTCGCGGCCGTGCTGTTGATCGTGTTCGGCGGCGTGACGGACCGCCTGATTCCGCTGTTCGCGGTGGGCGCATTTCTGGCCTTCACCCTCTCGCAGACAGGCATGGTCTTTCACTGGAGGCGAATCGGCGGACCGGGCGCGCGTCATAGCATGCTGGTGAATGCGTTGGGCGCCACGGCAACGGCGATAACAGTGGTGGTAGTGTTGGTGGCTAAGTTCATGCAGGGCGCCTGGATCACGCTGCTATTAGTTCCCGGCTTGTTGGCCGTGATGATCGCCGTCCGCCGCCAGTATCATGCGGTGGGCATGTCGGTTCTGAGCCAGTCTCCACTTGAATTGCATAGCTTTAAGCCGCCGTTGGTGGTGGTGCCGCTGGATCGTTGGAGCAAGATCGCGAAGCAGGCGCTGACCTTCGCATTGACTGTCTCGCCCGACGTGACTGTGCTGCACATCGATTCAGGCGAGCGCACCATCTATCTGCAGAACGAATGGTGCGCCTTCGTGGAGCGGCCCGTGCAGCAGCTTGGCATGGCGGCGCCCAAGCTGGTGATCCTACCATCCCCCTACCGATTCGTGATCACGCCGATCGTGGATTACGTTTTGCAGCTTGCGCAGAAGAATCCCGATCGCCAAATCGCGGTGATCATTCCGGAGATCGTGGAGCGGCGCTGGTATTACCACATGCTGCACAACCAACGCGGGACCGCGTTGAAATCGATGCTGTATTTCAAGGGGAATGGACGGATCCTGGTGATCAACGTGCCGTGGTACGTCGAGGCGCACTGACTAAGGCGCTATTACCGAGGCACGTACAGGCCCGGAGGCCTGTCCTGGCTAGCGCAGCATCCCGGTAGCATACTGCAACACTGCATACGATTTCTGGTAATCGTACTTCGCCCCGAGATTCTCCACTTCCGCCTGCGTCAGGTTCAACTGCGCCTGTGTGAGCTCTACGATCGTACTCAATCCCAGGTTATAGCGTCCTTGCGCCAGGTCCAGCGCCATAGTGGCTTCCCGCAGCAACTCCGCGGTCACATCCAGTTGATGGTACGCCGTGAGTGAATCGCTCCACGCCACGCGCACGTCGCGCGCGACGCTCTCTTCCAGGTCCCGCACCCTCTGGTCCGCGGCCTGCGCCTTCAGCCGCGCGGCCTCCCGGCGTGCAGTATACAAGCCGCCGTTGAATATGGGGATCTCCACGTTCACCGCCGCGCTTTCATACTCGGCGGGGGTAGGTACTGTGTTCAATTGGTGGATGTACGGAATGAATCCGCCCACGCCGATCAGACTCACTGTGGGAAGCGACAGGTCGCGCTCGGCGCGCTCGAACCGGTAAGCCGATTCTCTCTCCAGCCGTAAACCCGCCAGTTCCGGCCGCTGCTTAAACGCTTGCGTCACCATATCGACGGAATCCGCGGGCGGACTGGGCGGCAGGGGTTCCTCGTTAAGCTTGTACATCTGTTGCCGGTCGAGGCCCAGAGCCCGCGTCAAATCCGCAAACGCCTGCTGGACGCCGTCCTGCGCGCGAATCAGCATGAGCTTCGCCTGTGCCAGATCGACCGAAGCGAAGGCTACATCCACTTGCGACCGCAGCTTGTTCTGCGCCAGCGAGGTCACCTGGTCCACCAGGAGCTGGCGCGCAGCCACGGTCTCATTTGCCACCTTCACCACCGCCTGCGCCTGCAGCGCTTGGAAATATGCCTGATTCACGCGCAACAGCACGTCGAAGCGAGTGGCCTGATATGTCTGGGAACTGGCCTGCGCCTGCAGCCGGGAGCTGGCCACCAGGTTGCGTGTACGCCCCGAATCCGTGACGAGCTGGCTGAGCGTAACGCCCCCGCCAAGGCGGTCCCATAAGCGCGACATGGCAAGATACCCGGCCCCGATACGGGCTTGCGGGTTGGCCTGTGAGCCGGTGACATCGCCCTCCAGCGTTGGATAATATGCTGCGCGCGCTTCCGTCACTGCCTGTTGGGACGCCTGGTAGTTCAGTTGCGCGGCCTGCACCTGCGGATGATTCTTGATGGCCAGCGCCTCGGCATCCTGCAGGGTCAACGACAACGGAGTGGCCGGGGTTTGCCCGAAACACGGTGCCGCCAGAACCAATGTGCCCAATGCGTGGACTAGTCTGTTCATGATGCCTTTTGTACCTCCGGGCCGCGCCGTTTATTCCGGTATACAAGCACGTACGCGGCAGGAACAACGAACACAGTCAAGAGTACGGACGAAGTTAACCCCCCGATTATGGCGCGCGCCATGGGAGTGTATTGCTCGGCCCCCTCCCCTAACTTCAAAGCCATGGGTATCATCCCAATGATGGTGGCGAGCGATGTCATTAGAATCGGCCGCAACCGCACACGGCACGCCGTAATGACGGCGTCCGTCACGGACAATCCCTGCTGTTCCAGACTGTGCGCGAAATCCACAATCAGGATGCTGTTAGAGTCCGCAATTCCCACCAGCATCAGCACACCCATCAGCGACATGACGTTGAGCGAGGTATGCGTCAAAGGCAAAATCACCAGTACGCCCACAAACCCCATCGGGATCGCCAGCATGATCAGCAGCGGGTCCAGGAAAGACTTGAACTGGGCCACGAGAATGAGATATAGGAGCAGGAAGGACAGCGTAAAGCCGAAGCCGAAGCTCTTGAAGGAGGCCTGCATCCCCTCCACCATCCCGTGCAGGTCCACGCGGACGTTTTCGGGAATCTTAGTCTGTGTCAGGATATCCTGAATACTGTGCGCGACGTGCCCCAGATCCTCTCCGGCGGGCGTGACATAGACGTCCGCCACGCGCTGGATCTGGTGGTGATCGATCTCCGTGGGCGTTTGGATGCGCGTCAGCTTGACAACGGAGTCCAAGGTGGTCGGAACAGCCGCGTTGGGCCCGCGCAGGGGGATGTTGCGCAGGTCCAGCATATTGTGTATGGCGGGCGTCCCATGTTCGTAATACTGAACAGTCAAATAGTAATCGTTCCCGCTCTTCTCGTCGACCCAGTAATTGGGTGCGATCATGTAATTGGAGTTGAGCGCGGTGATCACATTATCCACCACGTCCTTTTGCGTCAGGCCCAGTTCGCCGGCATGGACCCGGTCCACATCCAGCCGGATGCCGGGATAATTCATGTCCTGGGGGATATACACTTCGCCTACGTTGTGAAGGGTCCGGATACGGGTGGCCAGGTCTTGCGCCAAAGCGAAGTTCACCTGTAAGTTCGAGCTGCTGACCTGCACGTCGATGGGTGCGGGCATGCCCGAATTGACGATCGCGTCCACCATCGAGCCGCTATGGAAGAAGGTGCGCACGTCCGGGAACTGGGCGGCGATGGCCTTTCTCACGCGCGCGATGTAGTCGAAGCTACTCACCGCGTGATCGTCGTTCAACGCTACTTGAACCGTGCTGGTATACTCGCCGGCGTTGTCGGTATAGAGGGCCGTGAAATCGTCCACTACGCCGATATTGGATACCACCATTTTGAAATCGTGCGGACTCACGATCCGTCGAATCAAGTCTTCCACCTTCTTGACATACTGTTCGGTTACTTCGATTCGCGTGCCGGTGGGGACCTTCATGTTGATGGTGAACTGGCCGGCGTCGGTGCGGGGAAAGAATGCGACGTCCAGGAATGGAAAGATCGCCAGACTGAGGAGAAAGACGCCCGCCAGCGCAAGCACGGTCCAGCCGGGCCGCACCACGGCGCGGCGTACCCAGCGCTCGTAGAAATCCAGCACCTTTCCGAATCCACGGTTGAACGAGGCGTTGAACCTGTCCCATAACGACTTACCCGCGGGGTGGGCTACTTCGCCTGCCGTCTCTGCGGCAATGAGATTCTCGGCCGGCGCATGCTGTTTCAGAAAGCGCGAGCAGAACAGCGGAATCACAGTCATGGCTACTACGAAAGATGCCAGCAGCGACAGCGAAAACGCCAGCGCCAGAGCGGAGAAGAGGAACTTGCTCACGCCGTAAAGGAACACTACGGGGAAGAAATCCACCACATCCACCAGCGTCGCCGCCAGTACGGCCAGGCTCACTTCGGAGCCACCCACCTCCGCCGCGATCATCGGCAAAGCGCCCATTTCCAGGTGCCGGTAGATGTTCTCCAGCGAGATCACGGAGTTATCGATAACCCGCGAGAAAGCCAGCGCCATCCCGCCCAGGATCATGGTATTGACGGTGCTGCCCATCATCGCCAGCACCACGAAAGCGGCTACCGCGGAGAGCGGAATCGAGAGCAGCACAGC
>Ga0209333_1000600_pt1 | contig 19423 bp, 17 predicted proteins | sample BlaSpr_A8_OM2_O3_FD_187982 | JGI IMG/M metagenome (GOLD analysis project Ga0209333, IMG submission 187982) | Forest soil microbial communities from Thunder Bay, Ontario, Canada - Black Spruce, Ontario site 2_A8_OM2_O3 (SPAdes) (version 2) | ecosystem: Environmental > Terrestrial > Soil > Boreal... | reverse complement strand
ACCGGAGTGGACCTCAGCGATCTCGCGCTGAACGGGGACAACTCCCAAGACCCAAATGACGTCCTCCTGGGGCTCTTCTACGACACCGGGTCGTCGGGCATGGCGGACGACCTCTCCTACACCGGCGATCCGGTTCATCGCTTCTTTCAGATGTGGCAGCAGTTCGACGAGGGCCGCTTCGATTTGGTCCCCTGGGTGGCGACCACGATCGGAATGGGCAGTGGAGGAAAGCCGCCGCCAGCTCCATTTACCGATCAAAGTACTCATCAGGGCGGCGTCGCGATGGGCTTCTACAACATGATGCAGGGTGACGCGCCAGTTTTCAAGTTTATCGCGGACCACTACGCGATCAGCGACAACTTTCACCAGGGGATAATGGGTGGCACCGGCGCCAGTTTCATTTACCTGGGCACGGGAGACCTGGCATTCTACAGCGACGGCAACGGGAATCCTGCGATACCGCCGGCCAGGCTGATAGAAGACCCGAATCCATGGGCCGGCTCCAACAACTGGTACAAGCAGGACGGCTACGAGAGCGGCTCGTATGTGAATTGCGCCGACCTGTCGCAACCGGGCGTCGCACAGATTGTTGCTTATCTACGGTCGCAGAAGCGGCCTGCGCGGTGCGATCCAGGTCACTACTATCTCGTCAACAATTACGGGCCCGCCTACAACGCAGACGGGACTGTGGTCGATGTGAAGCAGCATCCTTACACCTTGCCGCCGCAGACTCTGCCGAACATCGGCGAGGCTCTGACCAAAGCTGGCGTGTCGTGGAAGTATTATATCGGCGGCCTCAAACGCGGCGGCGCACAGCACTCGGGCGCCAACGATACCTGGTGCTCAATCTGTAATCCGCTGCAGTACAACAAGAACATTATGACCACCGCGCTGCGCGATCAGATCGAGGATGTTTCAGAGTTTTACCACGACGCCGAAAACGGCAACCTGCCCGAAGTTTCTTTCGTGCGGCCCTACGAGCCGTACTCGGGGCATCCAGCTAACTCGGCGGTTTCCGCCTACGAATATTTCGTCTTGAGCATCGCAAACGAAGTCATAAGCAAGTCGGGACTGTTTGCCTCAAGCGCGATCATGGTCACGTTGGACGAGGGAGGCGGCTACTATGATTCCGGCTACATTCAGCCGCTCGATTTCTTTGGGGATGGAACCAGGATTCCGCTGCTCGTGATTTCGCCTTACGTTAAGCCCGGCACCATCGACCATAGCTATTCGGACCACGGCTCGATCCTGAAGTTCATCGAAGCAAACTGGCACCTCGCGCCCCTTTCCGTGCGAAGCCGCGATAATATGCCCAATCCTATCGCCCCGGCTGACAATCCTTATGTCCCGAGCAATGGTCCGGCGATAGGCGATCTGATGACTATCTTCGATTTCAGCTACAAGCAGTCCCGCGCACCTTTGATCATTCCCGGCGGGATATGAGTCGAAATTGTTTCAGCATCGCGACAGCTATGTGACCTTCTGACTATGCCTCGACTTCTGTAGTTCACATTCTTCCCCTGCATTCTTCAAATCCCCGTCAGACCCTCGCAATGATCTTCGTGTAGCCTCCCCACAGCACATAGGGTCCTGATCGATTCTTTGACCGGCCGGGCGAGTGGTGAGGGGGTTGTATGGAAGAGGACCGGCTCCACAACGGCGACCATTCGAACGTGAGAGTGCATCGAGCTCTCCCTGCTACACCGACGGCTCAGGAGCAAGACTTCCTGATCCATTCCACGCTCGCATCTCATCCGGCATCCGCCTCAAATCCTCAACATATCTGCGTCGTCACCGAAACCTATCTACCCGAGATAAACGGTGTCGCCTTGACCCTGTCGAATCTCGTGAAGGGACTGATCGCTCGGGGGCATACCGTGTCGGTGGTCCATCCGAAAGCGGTGAACCCGTCGGCATCCAGCGATCAGGGACAAAGTTGTTGTCCTGAGGCGATACAGGTTCGCGGTTTGCCTTTGCCGGGTTATCACGGCTTGCAGTTCGGAGTGCCCGCGCAGCAACTCTTGCGGCGACACTGGACAAGTCACCCTCCTGCGGTGGTGTATGTCGCAACCGAGGGGCCGCTGGGATGGTCGGCGGTTCGTGCTGCAAGACGCCTCGATATTCCGATAGTCAGCGGCTTCCATACCAACTTCGATCGCTATTGCAAGTACTATGGCGTCGGTTCGTTGCAGTATCTGGCCCTTAAATATCTGCGCTGGTTTCACAACCAAACCGATTGCACTGTCGTATCCAATGAAGACCTACGCGGCCGACTGCAAGGCGCGGGCTTCAAAAACGTAGCTATCCTTGAACGGGGAGTTGACAGTCAACTCTTTAATCCACGACGCCGCTGCGCAGATCTCCGAGCCGAATGGGAAGTCTCGGAGCATGATCCAGTCCTAATCTACGTGGGGCGAATAGCCCCGGAAAAAAATCTAAGCGTCGCCATCGAAGCGTACCGCGAAATGAAGCGGACTAACGACCGAATTAAATTCGTCGTTGTCGGCGATGGGCCGCTCCGACGCGCGCTTCAAACAGAGCACCCGGATTTGATTTTCGCTGGGATGCGCACGGGCGAGCAGCTCGCCAGGTACTATGCTTCGGCGGACGTATTTCTCTTCCCCAGCGAAACGGAAACCTTCGGCAATGTAACGTTGGAGGCGATGGCCAGCGGTCTAGGGGTCATTGCCTACAACTATGCATGCGCGAAACTTCACATCACTGATGGCGAGACCGGCGTTCTTGTTCCCTTCGGAGATACGAAGGCCTTCATCACCCGCGCTTGCAGTCTTATCAGCGAACCCCAGGCCCTCAAACGAATACGCCGGCAAGCGCGAGAGTACGTTACCTACCTGAATTGGCCGCGGGTAGTGGAAAAGTTCGAAGCGCTGCTGATGAGTGCTGGTGGACAACGGCGTAGCGAGTTTGGTTCTCCGATCACGCGCAGAGGTTTGGCCACTTAGCTTTGGCGAGGAGGAGGTGGATATCGTGGATATGACGGCTGGTGAAGCTTTACAACGATGGGCAGCGCATCTCGGGTTGTCGGCGTCAGCGCCGTGGAGAAATGTGGAAATCGCGATAGGCCTCGTATTGTTGGTGCTACTGGTCCGACTTGCCTTCCGGAAGACCGTAACCGCTCTCCTGACTTTGCGGGCTATGGCCCTGGCGCCCACGCTCTCGAGGCGATTGTCCGACTGGGTGAAGTCGCTCAGCTATTCGGAACAGGACGTCTGGGGCGCGGACGGGGCTGGAGAACGATGGGTTCAGCTCCGCAAGGACGCCATCGATCGTCTGTCAGCTTATTTTCAAACCCACTGCGCAAAGTCGATTGCATGGGGAAACGACATCCGCGGGAGTTTCTCCGATTTGCGCTTCACCGACGCCAACCGGGTTCCGTTTCCGTTCACGCGGACCGTGCGCGAGAAATTCAGCCTCTGCTCGGTGGTGACTGAATCCAAAGGCCCGAAGCTGCGCGACCTCGACGGCAATTGGAGCCTGGATGTCAGCGGTTCGTACGGGCTCAACGTAGCCGGCTTCGATCGTTACAAGGAGTGGATGGAAAAGGGCTTGGAGAAGGTGAACGACCTGGGTCCGGTTTTGGGGCCTTTGCATCCGGTGGTCGCCGAAAATATCGCCCTGCTCAAATCCATTTCGAAGCTGGACGAAATATCTTTTCATATGAGCGGTACCGAAGCGGTTATGGCCGCGGTCCGCCTCGCTCGATTCAACACGCGCAGGAAGCTGATCGTATGCTTCTCCGGTGCTTATCACGGCTGGTGGGATGGCGTGCAGCCAGGCTTGGGTAGCGAACGGTCAATCTCCGACTGCCTGACTCTCAAAGATCTTCATCCGGCGTCGCTCGATGTCCTTCGACGGCGCGCCGACGAGATTGCGGGAGTTCTTATAAATCCGGTTCAGAGTTTCCATCCCAACAAACCGCCTCCGAGTGACACAATTCTCCTAACCAGTGATGTGCGAAAGACTGAGCGCTCAAGCTCTCCCTACGGACAGTGGCTGCAGCAGCTCCGCGAGGTTTGCGACGCCGGAGGCATCCCACTGATCTTCGACGAGGTGTTTAGCGGATTTCGTCTCGCGCCAGGCGGTGCGCAGGAATATTTCGACGTTCAGGCAGACATGGTCGTATATGGGAAGTCGGTTGCCGGTGGAATGCCTATAGGAGTCGTTTGCGGCCGGAAGGAGCTCATGCGGCGATTTGATAGCGAGCATCCTATGCGGATCGCCTACGTCATCGGGACGTTTTCGGCTCATCCGGTTGTGATGGGAGCTATGAATCAATTCCTGAACTGGCTGGTACAGCCTGCGACGGCGAAACTGTACATGGAGGCAAAGAATCGGTGCGAACAATGGGTTCGTTCGATCAATGAAACCTTGGGCAAACTGTCGCTACCGATTCGCGTTATGAACTTCGCGACTATCTGGACCGTGCTCTTCAAGGAACCGGGCCGCTACAACTGGCTGCTGCAGTACTATCTTCGCGCCGAAGGAGTAACGCTGAGCTGGGTAGGGACCGGTCGATGCATGAGTAGCATGGATTTTACGACGGATGACTACCAGGAACTGCAAACCAAGCTGGTCAATGCGGCGCAAACAATGAAGCATGACGGATGGTGGTTAAGCGAAGAACAACAGCCCGGCAGGGAGAAAACTATGCGATCTCGTTTGATTTGGGAAATGGCAAAAAGCGTCGTGCAAGTTCCGAAACCGCTCGTCACTTTTTACAACGACATTATGCAACGCAAGAAGGACGACCATCACGCGTCGCACAGCAATTTGATCAATCAGTTCTTTCATCTCCTGAGCTCGAGCACATTCATATTCTGCTATTTCCTTATCTTTATTAACTTCGATCTCGCCATGTTCCTGGGTCTGGCCGCACTCTTTGTGCGACAGACTGGACACGCGATACTGGAGCCCCCCTGTCACGACAAGGAAAAGGCGCTCCTGGGATTCAACACTCGAAACAAATCAATCATCGTGGGCGGCTATATCCTCATTCCTATCGTGCAGATTGCGAAACTCGCACGAACCGGTTCCCTGACATTCGAGTCAGTGATCTCGATCGTGCCGGCGGTCGCTCTGCAGTGGTTTCTTCTGACCTTGGCGGCCGTCTTAGGCCGGGTCATCTATCTCATGTGGGCGCACGACTTCCGTAGTTCGATGATCTGGTTCGTCAAGCTGATAACCGATCCGTTCACCGACATCATCGCTTACTACAACAGTATCGATAAGATCTTCCGTCTGCCGCCAAGCCCCAAGAGCGAAGCCACTAACTAAGCGCGGAAACCTTCGGATACCTAGCGCTGCCAGAGGATCTGCTTAGCCTCGAGCGGGACGTGAACATCGCCAAACGCCGGCACGATCCGCGGCGTGTAGTCGCTCGCCGGACGGTTCGATGGCACCTCAGCCGTATAGATGAACGCATTGATCGATCCCGCCAGCGCATCGCCTCGGGTCATAGCCTGTACTAAGGGTGCCGCGCCGTTTCGCGGTTGCGCGTACAACTCAACCCGCACCGCGTCAGGCCCGAGCTCGTCGAGATAGACCTGCACCCGGAAGTTATGGACGTCGCCGTTAGTCTCGCAATGCACCTGGCCGAAGTTGAGCCTGGACCAATGCTCCGCAACGGTCTTGCGCCAATTCAGGATCTGCTGCGCCAGCGCGCCATGAGAAGCCTCGCGATGGCGGTAACCCGCCGCCGCCGGTAAGTAATACTTCTCGGTGTACTCGCGAACGGTTCGATTCGCCGAAAACTCCGGCGTCAACCGCGCCATACTTTCACGCATCATTGCAATCCACTTGCGCGGCAAGCCGTTGTCGTCGCGATCGTAGAATCGCGGGATCACCTCGCGCTCCAGGATGTCGTACAACTGCTGAGCCTCGACGGCATCCCATGCGGGATCCTCGCCGTGCTCTTTGCCGTCGCCCAGCGCCCAGCCCACATCTGGTTGGTAGGCTTCGGCCCACCATCCGTCGAGTTCCGAGAAGTTCACGCCTCCGTTCGGCAGCACCTTCATCCCGCTGGTGCCGCTGGCCTCCCACGGACGGCGTGGAGTGTTGATCCAGACGTCGACGCCCTCAACGATGCGCGCCGCTAACAGCATGTCGTAGTCAATGAGGAAGACCGCGTGCTGGCGAATGTCCTGTCGCCGCACGAAATTGATCCATTCCCGGATCATGTCCTTGCCAGCCTGATCCGCGGGATGCGCCTTGCCCGCAAGTACGAGCTGCACCGGATGTTTTTGATCGTTGAGAATCCTTGCCAACCGCTCGGGATCGTGCAGTAACAGGTTGGGACGTTTGTAGGTGGCGAACCGTCGCGCAAAACCAAGCGTGAGCGCGTTGGGATCGAAGATGTTCTTTGCGTCCTCAACATCCGATGCGCCGTAGCCGGCCCGTTGGCGCTCCGTTCGAAGGCGCACGAAGCGCACCAGTTCCTGGCAATTGTCAGTTCGCAACTTCCACAGCGCGTCGTCAGGCACGCTTCTGATTTTCTCGCCTATCGCATCTGTCGTGCCCATCCAACAATCTTTTCCACAGACCTCGGACCAGAAATGCTCGGAAACTTCGGATTTCCAGCTCGGCATATGGACGCCGTTGGTCACGCTGCCGATAGGGATTTCTTCGACCGGCCAGCGCGGGAACAGCGGCAAAAAGATTGACCGGCTCACCGCGCCGTGAAGCTGGCTCACGCCATTGATCGCTCCTGATCCATGCACCGCCAGGTAGGCCATGTTGAACGGCTCGTCCGCATCGTGTGGATTGTCGCGGCCCAGCGCCATCAGATCGTCGAAGCTGATATGCAACCGTTCGGTTGCGTACCACTTGAAATAAAGATTCATCAGCTCGGGTGAGAATCTGTCGAATCCCGCCGCCACCGGCGTATGCGTCGTGAATAGGTTGCCGGCACGCGTCACGCCCAGCGCTACTTCGAACGGCGCTTTGTTTTCATCCATGAAGGACAACGCGCGTTCGAGCACCGCGAACGCCGCATGGCCCTCGTTGAGATGGCAGACCTCGGGGTTCAGCCCCAGTTGTTTCAGCAGGCGCCAGCCAGCAATACCGAGCATCAACTCCTGCTGCAAACGCAACTCGGGACCGCCACCGTACAGCTCACTGGTGATACCGCGATACATCGGGATGTTGCCGGGGTCATTGCTGTCGAGCAGATACAGTTTGAGGCGGCCGACCTTTGCCTCCCACACTCGAAGCCGCAGCTTGTAGTCGGGAAAGTTGAACGCCACCAGCAGAAGATCACCGTCGGCATTGAGCACCGGCGTTATCGGCAGCCACGAGGGCGGATTGAAGGGGTACAGATCGCGCTGATTCCCTTCATGGTCAATCGCCTGGCGAAAATAACCCTGCTGATACAGCAACCCCACGCCAACAATCGGAACGCCCAGATCGCTGCCCGCCTTGAGCTGATCGCCCGCCACGTTGCCCAAGCCACCCGAGTAGATAGGCAGCGCCTCGCTCAGGCCGAACTCCATGCTGAAATACGCAACACAGTCCAGCGGCGATCCGGAATGAGTTTTCTGGAACCACGCGGGCGAGCGCGCGGACTCCCGCCTGGCGAGAACCAGTTGCTCGACCCGACGACGCAGGTCCCGATCGTCGGCCATCGACTTGAGCTTCCCCTGGGACGCGTGATGCAGCATCAACCAGGGATTGCGCGTGAGTATCCACACGTCGGGATCGATCTGACGCCAAATATCGTCGGTATGGCGATTCCACTCCGCGCCGAGGTCCAGCGCCAGCTCGCGCAGGAGGTCGATCATCTGTTCCGAATGAATGGACGATGCGTCAGCTTCCGGCATTGAATACTCTCCGTTTTCCAGCGAAGCCTTCGATCATTGCACCGTCCGGTGACGAAATTGTTAACGGAGCGCACTGAATCGAAGATCGCGGAAATGAACGTGCTGGGCGAGTTGTCGACGTACGGTATTGGAGGATTTACTGTGATCTAAGCGTAAGCACAGGCACCGGCGATTCGCGAACGATTCGCTCAGCCACACTTCCCAGCACCACGCGACTCAGACCGCGGCGCCCGTGGGTTGGGATGACGACCAGATCAACTTTTAAGGATTCAACCGCCGCGATTATTTCATCGACAACTTCGCCAGTGCGAATCACGAACTCGTACGGAACATTGTCCAGCAGCTCCGTCCGAGCGGCCTCTCGGAGGCCGACCCGGTTGCCCGATTCCAGACCTTCCTCCGCGCTGAACTTCGAGACGACAGTCAGCACGTAAAGTTTCGCGTCGTTTTGCCGGGCGATGCTTCTACTGAACTCGAGAGCGTCGAGATACAACTCATCCGACTCAATCGGGCAGAGAATTGTTTTGAAGATCGTGTTCATTTTCAACCTTCATGAGCGGAGCGAAAGCTAGAACTCCGCTGTTGATTCCTGTTTCGCGCCTCAAGGTAGCAGCCGCAAAGACGACGACTTCGCCTGATGGTCCTGAATGCAGTGCAGAATATTATCGCTGAAAGGCAAGTTTCTGGCGAACGCGTTCTTCGGCCTGACGATGAACGTCGCTTCTCAGACTGTGCGGTCTTCGCGCGTAGGATCGTTTCTGACTAATGCTTCTGCTTCGCCGCGACTTCCGCAAAATGCTTTTGCACGGTCTCGGCGGCTGCCGACATCGCTTTGCCCATCAGTTCCTTACCATTGTCCCGGACCCAATTAAGCGAAGCCTCGCGCGCGATATTGGAGCCGTTGAAGTGTGGCAGGACGTGACGAGCGAACAATTCGTACGATCGCTTGGTCGCATCGAAATTCGCCCAGTTGTGCGCAAGCATGAGGATGGAGCCGAAGCCACCCGACTGTTTCTCCAGGCGCTCGAGCATCGCGATCGCGTCGTCCGGGGTGCCAACCACGGCACGGCCCGATTCCATCATCGCTTCCGCGGGATCCTTTGCGCCCAGGTCATCGCCACTGGCGGTTGGATTGATCGCCGTAAAATATGCGAGCCACTTGTTCAGTCCAAATTTGACGTCGCGCATCGCCTGCTCGCGGCTCTCGGCGATATGCATTGGCGCGACCAGCCGGAGCACCGAGCGATCCATCTCGCGTCCGTCTTCGCGAGCGATATCGCACGCGATCTGCCAGTTGGTGCCCAGCACGTCGTAGCCAGCCTGCTGCGAAGCCGCAACGCACAGCATCCCAACGCCATAGCGTCCCGCCAACTTGCCGCCCGACGGCGTGAAGGTGCTGGCGACAGCAAATTCCGGGCGGGGGCGTGTATAAGGAAGGAGCTGACAGCGCGCCTCCTTCAGCGTGTACCACTCGGTTTTCTCAGTCACGGTCTCACCCGCGACCAGTCTCAGGATGACGTCGAGCGACTCGGCCATTCGGTCGCGCTGTTTTGAGACCGGCACGCCCAGCATCTCCGCGTCTGACGGCAGCAACCCCGGGCCGATTCCGAACATCGCTCGTCCTCGCGTCATGTGATCGAGTTGCACGATGCGGTTCGCCACCATCAAGGGATGATGATACGGCAACGAGATGACGCCGGTGCCGAGTCGGATCTGCCGAGTGCGCTCGGCAATCGCGGCGATCATAAGTTCCGGCGACGCGATGATTTCGTATCCTGCCGAGTGATGCTCGCCGATCCATGCCTCATCGAAGCCGATGCGATCGAGGTGCTCGATCAGGTCGATATCGCGTCGCAGCGCGAGCGTTGGATCCTCATCAACCGGATGAAACGGAGCGAGAAAGATTCCGGCTCGCAAGCGGTTCGGTCGAATTGCTGGCGTCATTTGAACCTCGGTTGAAAGTCTATGATTAGTTGGCGATCGCGGCGGGCGGATACGGCGACAGATCCTCTCCTTCGATCGAAGGCGCCGGGGGTCGCTGCATGATTTCATTGACGGCGGCCAGAAATTCGGAATCCTTCATCAGCGATTCAGGAGGACGGTTGAGATTGATGACGTTAAACAGCGCCTCTGCGATCACGGGGACGCCGGCGCCTTCGCGCAGCACGCGTTCCCAAGCCTCGCCAGCCATCGCGCCGTCACCGCTATCCGCTTGTCCCAGCGCCTGCTTATCTCGCGCGACCGACAAACCCCACGGCTGTCGAACGAACTCAGCCTGGCGCTTGAAAAATTCCACCGGAAAATTCGAGTCGGTCGGATCCATTTCGGCGACCAACGTCCCGAGCACTTGAGAACATACCGAGGCACTCGTCATGCCCTGCGCATACACGGGGTTGAACGCGCAGACCGCGTCGGCCATCGCGACGAATCCGGCCGGGCCGCGCCATTTTTCGAAGTGCTTCCACATATTCTGCATTCCCTTGCGATGGAAAATCGGAGAGATCGGCTTCGAAATGGCCAGGGCCTCCGCCACTATCGGCGAGCGTAACCTCCCGCACAGCGCGGCGAACGATTCATGATCGGCGGGCAACACTCGGCCGCCCCATGAAGCCAGCGTCAAAAGAAAGCGGTCGCCTTCTATCGGCAGGATCAGTGCGACGTAGTAATCCTCGTCGCGCGTCGGCTTGGCCGACGGACTGAGAAAGATCCCCTTCCACCACCAGTTGCCCGGACGCTTGTCAGCGGGCGGCGCCTGGTACCAGCAAGTGCTGTAACCAGCCTGCGCATCCACCACTTCGAGCTCGACTTCCGGATAGCCAAGACTCGTCAGCCATTCCGACGCGCGCGAACTACGACCGCTGCAATCGACCACCAGGTCGGCATCAAGGCGACCCAGAGAGCCATCGCTGACCTTCCGCGTTTCGACGCCGGTCACGCGCGGAGTATCACCGGGCGCGAACAACAGTGCCGTGACTTCGGTCCCCTCGATGAATTTGACGCGGGGATTTTTCTTGACGCGATCGCGAATGACCGACTCGATCAGCAGGCGGCTGGCAAACAACATCTGATGTCCGGTGCGGCGCCGCGTAGCCCATCCTTCGGGATTCAAGGTAGCGAGCTCGAGGCCCGCGTCCATGTCGAGACCGCCGCGTTGCCGCAACGAATCATCGAGACCTGGAAATAACGCGCTCAGCTCGCGACGTCCGCGATCGAGCAGACCATGCGGATGACGGCTCTGCGGCACGCCCTTGCGATGGGCAGCGCCTTCGGGCAATTCGTCCCGCTCGATGAGAGTAACGCGCTCGAAGTGGTCCGACAGTACGCGCGCCGCGCACATCCCGCCGATGCCTCCTCCGATCACGACAGCATCATTCGCCTTCATCTATATGGACTCACTCCTCGAGGTTCAGCCAATGGTGGGGTAAACGACCGTTTACCCGCTAAGGAGGTTAGTAAATGACCATTTACTTGTCAACCGCAAACAGGTCATCATGTGGGTTAGATTGAGAATCCCGCAATGATTCGAAAACTGAGAAAGCCGCACGCGAAAAAACCAATGAGCACCGTCGCTCGGACGCGCGGGCACAACCGCTTGGACATGATCGAATCGACACGCGAACGAATCCTGGCTTCAGCGGCACGGCTCTTCGCGGAGAATGGCTTCGAAGGCTCCTCGATGCCTGCGATCGCCAAGGCCGCAGGCATCACCGCAGGCGCAATCTACAAACACTTCAAGAGCAAGGGCGAGCTGTTGCTCGAAGTCGTGAAACGATCCTTCGAGTCTACCCCGCTCTTCATGCAGAATTCCGCGGCCGCGACCGCTACCGCCCTGCCACGTCTTGCGTCGGCGTACACTGAACCGGAAATGAAACTGGTTCGCCAGCTTTCCATCGAGGTTCATTCGGCCGCAAGCAGAGATTCCGAGGTCAGGCGCGTGTTGGCACTCTCAGATGAAGCTGCGATGCAATATATCGCCGACGCAATCGCGCGGGCGCAACGCGAGGGTGAACTAGATACCGGACTCAATCCCGAATTCGCGGCGCGCCTGTTTTGCATATTCGTAATGGGCCTGCTGCATATGGATACGCTTCTGCCCGGTCTAATCGGGGACAAATCCTGGCGCGACTTCGTACGGGACCGCGTGGGGGCGCTGATTGGAGTTCGCTGAGCAGCAATCTTCTTCCCGCTAATGGTATTCGCGGCGCGATCGCATCCGCTTCGTGATGTTGACTGGGGATCGACGAATTATCCGCTGCCTCTCACCGGTGCGTCTTTTTTCCTGCCAGCGAACAATCCAATTTCTCAAACCACGTGGATCGACCTCCAACGAGTCGCACACAGAGCGGAAAGAGAAAGGTCCTGTACCCCTGTCGTCGAAAATCCAGAGCCGAGCCTCCAGGAACTCTTGCCGTCTGCCTGCATTGCGCGCTTCGAAATTGCTCTGAAAACTTCGCACTGCATCGATAAGGACGCCGGCCATCAGGCGTATTATCGGCTCAACTGAAGCCGAGCCCGGCCGTGCCGGGTAAAACTGGGCGGGCATAACTGCATCCGCGCGAAATGAAAGATTGTCGCTGGCCGGACTCGCCAGATCGATTCGCGTCGTATCGATTTGCGTACTTGAATCGTGCATGGGTCACCTGCCTTTTCGAACCCCCGACTAAAGAAAAAGCCCACACGGCGAAACCTTGTTTCTGCGGGGGAGGGGGACAGAAAGCCGAGCTCCAGCCGTGTGGGCGATTCTTTTTCGTCACAATTTGATGCTTCTCAAACCTCGCGGTTACCAAGGCGTGAATAATGACCGCACAAATCCGTGCAACCGAGCATCTGCCACCTTCACGATGCCGCCCAGCGACTATCTCGATCTGGAGACTGCTTGATGGAACTTCGTCAGGACTGTCGCGCATCGGGCGCGACCGCAAATCCGATAAAGAACGCGATCAGAGCGAGGCCGGTGGGCAAAGCCAGGGATCGAAGGCCGACTGCAGTTTCGGACGCTGCACCGAGTCCGCAGCCGACAGCGAAGCCTAGAATCGTCGGCAGAGTGCGCATCGCACGCTTGCGCGCCTCCGCGATCTCGGCCGGATCGGTTCCGATCAGTATCTCGCCGACGCTATTGGCAAAGAGCGTGATATTGCCTGTCATCGCCGCCGTGGCCGGTGCCCCTTTCAGCGAGATTTGCACCAATGCGTTTTGTACGGCCATCGCCGCGACGCCCAGCATCCCCGCTATGATCTCAACGGTCCCCGTCGGGTTGATCCGCGGACCGGGTGCGACGCACAGTACGAGGAAACCGGCGAGCAACAGGAACTGAAGCAGCAACAAGGGTCGCAGCGAGGCCCATCCTCTCTCTTCCAGACTCGTCGCCAGCATTCTGGTCAGCCAGATAGTCACAATGAAGATCGGAACCGACAGCATCGGCGCCAGTTGGGATTCGCCGCTGAAGAAGTGCGCGGCCAGGATGACGAGGTTGCCGGTGATGTGGGCGGTAAACAGCCCGTCGAGCCCAAGAAAGCTGATAATGTCGGTGCATCCGGCGGTGACGCTCAGCACAACGAGCAACGCTTGTACTTTCAGCGAGTCGACCGAGGCCGCCGATGCTTTCGGGCGTGGAGTCTCCACCGAAATCTGGTGTCCGCCATGTTACTGGAGTCCACGTCTCACGCCTATCCTTGACCGATTTCCGCAAGTTCCTCCGGAAACACCACGCAATCCCCTCCCGTCTGCCATCTCACCTTCATCAAGGTACGATCCATGTCGCGTATTACGCCCATGATCGTCACCTCTTCGCTGGGGAGATGAACTTCGCCGCTACGTGGATCTCTCACCCATTTAACCAGAGTCGCCGTGTTCATCATGGTCTTTCGCCCGCTCGATCTGAGCATCAACTTCAGCTATCAAGGCGAGAGATCGGCAGGCGCATTTCGTGCGGCGATTTTTCACGCCCCTCGCGTTAGGAGGACGCCATGAGCAGCCCTACGGAAAAAACAGATTGGAAGGACAATGGCGTCAGGGTTATTCCTGCTGATTCGTTGGATTCGAATACGCCGCAAACGCCTGGAATGACCCGCGCAGCGGCGATCAATTTCGCTCGCGTCGGAGCCCAGAAAATCTGGGCCGGGACGGTAAAAATCGAACCGAATGCCAAGACCGGACCGCACCATCATGGATCGCTCGAGAGCGTTATTTACGTCGTGGAGGGGCGCGCCCGCATGCGTTGGGGCGAACATTTGGAATACACCGCGGAGGCTGGGCCGGGAGACTTCATCTACATCCCGCCCTACGTGCCGCATCAGGAAATAAATGCTTTGGCGCGAGAGCCGCTGAAATGCGTGGTTATTCGTAGCGACCAGGAAACGGTCGTTATCAACCTCGACATTGAACCCGTGGAAAAGCCCGAGGCCGTCGCGTGGATCGACCCAATCCACCGGCGAACCTGACCCAGCGGAGGACTATTTATTCACGACATTGACTGGGTGGCCATCCACAAACGCGCGCACGTTGGCGACCGCGGTATTGAGTAGCCGCGTTCGGGCTTCCGTGGTTGCCCATGCGATGTGAGGGGTTACGATGCAATTCTTCGCGCGCAAAAGTGGATTGTCGGCGGAGGGCGGTTCGCTCGAAAGTACGTCAACCGCGGCGCCCGCCAGACGACCGTTATCGAGCGCATCAGCCAGGTCCTGCTCTACAACCAACCCACCGCGCGACGTGTTGATCAGAAAGGCGCCGGACTTCATCAGAGCCAGGGACTTTGCGTTGATCATCCCCTGCGTTTGCGCGAATAGCGGGCAATGGAGACTCACGAAATCGGCCTGCCGCATCAATTCATCGACTTCACACCATCGAAAGTTGGGCCAGTCGGGAACCGCGCTTCTTACCTCATCGGCAGCAAGTACGCGCATCTCGAATGCCACTGCTATCTCGGCTACGCGCCGTCCAATCTGACCCAGGCCCACTATTCCGATCGTCTTTCCTGCCAGCTCGACCAGGGGCATTTTCCAGAAGGAGAAATCCTTGGATCGCGACCACTCTCCAGCGCGGCTCGCCTCGCTGTGAAGGGCCACGTGATGGCACAGCTCCAGGATCAGCGCGAACACAAATTCCGCGACCGATGCGGTCCCGTAGGTCGGGATATTGCTGACTACGATCTTGAGCTCGCTGGCCGCTTTTATGTCGACGACATCGTAGCCGGTGGCTAAGACGCCGATGTAGCGGGTTTTTTTGAGCTGCCTTAGGACGTCCGCGGAAAGCCGGGTCTTGTTCGTCAGAACGATTTCCGCGTCGTGCGCCCGCGCCACGATCTGTTCGGCTGCGGTGCGGTCGAAGACTTGCAGGTCGCCAATCGCGCGCAGGGCCTCCCAACTCAAGTCGCCAGGATTCAACGCGTAACCATCGAGAACAACTATCTTGCCTGAAGCCATATGTCGTCCTCCGCCGTCCTATGTTCCTCGAATCCCAAACTGGATCGGTACTACTTCCCCTTAGCTCGCTCGGCCTTGTCCAAAGCCTTGCTCGGGTCCTGAGTCAGGTCTGCCTTGAGAAACTCCGGGTTCTCGGGAATGGCCATGCGAAAGTCGTCGAGATGCTGGACCTGGGCGTTTAGCATGCTGCCCTCCACATCGAAAACATGGCCGCCAGCCGAGCGGTCTTCGCTCAAAAAATGCAAATGCCATCCTGCGATGTTAACGGTTTTGGCATACACGGGCGTCCAGAACCCGACGATCGTTCCGGCGATGTCACTAAACTCGAATTCCGCCTGATTCGCCGTGACGTCGACGAGGCCGGCACCGGCCTTCTTGCACACGGCCCGCGCATGCAGGTGGCTGAAGCGGCCATCGATACGGACTGCAAAGAACAAGTTGTTCGAATTGCGCAGTCCATCGAGTTGCCGCAACAGGTCGTCAATCGAAACTACCTTCGCCAGCTCAAGGCTTCGCTCCGGCCGAAAGCTCGTGAGGACGGCGAATGGCGCGAGATCGGAGTCGACCGCCTCCCGGACCGGTGCAGATCCCGGAACTCTCCAGAAATGGCCATCGACCACCACCATCTCGCCGTCGAGATCGGCAAAGGCTCCGAGGCCGAGGTCGCCGTGGCGCTTCAGTTCGCCGACCGTGACCACTCCTTGCGAGATGCCCTGGACCAGCGCGCCAGAAGTGGAGACCTGAAACAAAGTGGCGTGCGGAACTTCCAGAAGGTCGGCGAGCGCGCGCATGACGATGTGATTGAAGGGCTCGCCGGTCGTCTGCACCCGCGTCTCGAGGGCATTCATCAACGATTGAGAGATTTCACAACTCAAGTTCGGCATCTGTTCCTCGTCAGTTCGGCCGGCTCGCTCAAACGATCACGTCGGGATGCATTGGCGCCTGGCACCCCCAAACACATACTTCACTCCCCGGGCTTTGAGCTAACCACCTGAATGACGTGGACCGATTCAATGGTTTTCGAGTGCGATGAGTTCGAACGTACGCGCCTGCCCGCGAGTCGCCGGCAGATCGGACGGCTTGATTGCAGCGGCTACCAGCAGGAATTGTTCGAAGGTCATTCCCGCTTGACGAAATCCGCCCTGGCAGAAAACGAACGCGTAGAATTCCAGCATTTCGTCGCGGATGGTCATTGGAAGTGCTGGTGAGGTGGACGCTTCGGGAAACGCGCGCGGCTCACGAGCGATAACAATGCTGGCAGTCACGAGGCGAGGCTGTGGCGGCGGATCGATCGCCTTGAGTGATAGCGGCCGCGACGCCCTGGTTTGAATTAACGCGCCCATCTTATTCACCTTCCACTTTATTTTGCGGAGCCATGACCAGTTCGGTTTCGTGCATTTGCGTGGGTACCTTGCGTTGGTCTTCGATGGCTTTGACGGCGGCCGCCGGGGAGGGGACAACGGCCGCCGTCTGGCCAAGGACAACCTCGTTCTTGCTGCCCAGCAATGCCAGGTTGGTGCGCGCCGGCGCGTAGTCTGGCTGGTCGTGAACGAGCTCGCTCCACACCACCCAAGCGCGAGCAGTATTTCCCTCCTTGGCATAGATGACACCCAGCAGGTTGCGCGCGTCCGCTTGCCGAGGATTCAACTGCAGCGACGCCAGCATCTCGCGCTCAGCGTCGGCATGCATTCCACGACGCTCATAGACGAGCGCGAGATTAAAGTGCGATTCGGGATGGCTCCCACCGAGCAGCACTGCCTCACGCAGACAGCCGGTCGCGCCGTCCAGGTCTCCGTTCTCGAGCTGAGCCAACCCCAGGTTCAGGAACAAATCCCAATCATTCAAACCAAGCGCGGCGGCACGCTGATACTCGCGGATCTCCTCCTTTCTGTTGCCCACCATTCCCAGGGCAAAACCCAGATGATAATGAGCGAGCGCGTCGTCGGGATGCTCGCGCACAATTTCTTCGTGGAGGCGAATCGCCTCCGGGTAGTCTTCGGCGCCAAGCGCGTAGTCCGCGCTCGTATCACAGACTTGAAGCTCGCTGTCGCCCGCGCTTGCGATGCGCGCGATGCCCAGTGATAGCAGCAGGATAGCCGCACCCATCGTGATTCTGTTCCGTCTGCTCATATGCCTGTGCCTCAGCGTCTCAGCTAGCCCTTGATGAACGAGAGCAGCTCGTTGTTGATTCGGTCCTTTTCCGTCGAGCACATTCCGTGCGGGGCGCCTTTGATAACCTTGAGCGTCGCATCCTTAATCAGCTTGGAAGACAGCATCGCCGAGTCGGCTATCGGCACTATCTGGTCGTCATCGCCATGGAGAATCAGCGTCGGGATGTCGAACTTCTTGAGATCTTCGGTCTGGTCGGTCTCGGAGAAAACCTTGATGCATTCGTAGGCGGCATTGAACCCGCACTGCATGCCCTGGAGCCAGAACGAATCGCGCAGGCCTTGCGACACCTTCGCGCCGGGCCGGTTTGCGCCGTAGAAGGGTGCGCTCAAATCCTTGAAGAACTGCGAGCGGTCCGCCAGCACGCCCGCGCGGATCTGATCGAACACCTCCATCGGCAAGCCGCCGGGATTGGCGGCGGTCATCAGCATCAGCGGCGGTATCGCGCCTATAAGCACAGCCTTGGCGACGCGCTTGGTGCCGTAACGGCCGATGTAGCGAGCGACTTCGCCACCGCCGGTCGAGTGCCCGACGTGAATCGCGTTCTTCAGGTTGAGTGTTTCAACTAACGCCGCGAGGTCGTCGGCGTAAGTGTCCATATCATTGCCAATCCACGGCTGGCTCGAGCGGCCGTGGCCGCGCCGATCGTGCGCGACGCATCGGTAGCCTCGCGCGGCAAGAAACGCCATTTGATCCTCGAACGCGTCACCGCTCAGCGGCCATCCATGGCTGAAGACGACGGGCTGTCCGGTTCCCCAGTCCTTGTAATAGATCGAGGTCCCGTCCTTTGTCGTAAAGGTGGCCATGAGATTTCTCCTTGCCATGCGGCAACAGACAGGCGTGAAAAGTGCAGGCACGAAGATTGTGCGCTCGATTGTCGCATCAACCATGAGAAAAATTTCGCCGGAATTTCGTTTAGTCGGTCTGGACAGGATCGAACCCGCACCGCCTTCTCAGAGGCGGTGCGCATGCCACGACTTCTTGGACTGTGGGCAGTTAGCTAACTCGAAAGGGGTTACAGGGCGGTCTTACCATCAGTTCGCGCCGTGCGGCGGATGTTCCACGACGGCGGCGACGACCAGAGGTTCGCGGCGGCGGCGCGTCACTGCGTGAATCAGGTCATTGTTCATCCTGCCGATGAACTCGAGCGGTATTTCCTTTGGGCACACCGCTTCACACTCGCCATGGTTCGTGCAACTGCCGAACAGCTCGGCTCTCATCGCGGCCACCATACTGACGGTTCGCTGGTCGCGCTGAGGCTGACCCTGAGGGAGCGAGTTGAGATGAGTGAGTTTGGCTGAGGTGAAGAGCATTGCGGCTGCGTTCGGACAGGCGGCGACGCACGCGCCGCAACCGATACAAGCGGCCGCATCGAACGCCGCATCTGCTGCTTCCTTTGGAATCAGGATGGCGTTCGCATCGGGAGCGCTTCCCGTGGGCGCGCTGATAAAGCCGCCCGCCTGAATGATTCGGTCGAACGCCGAGCGGTTGACGATCAGGTCCCGGATAATCGGGAAGGACCGCGCACGCCATGGCTCCAAGGTTAGCGAGTCACCGTCATTGAAGAAGCGCATTGACAGCTGGCACACCGTCGTGGCGCGATGGCCGCCATGGGCTACACCATTGATCAGAAAGCCGCATGAGCCGCAGATGCCTTCGCGGCAGTCGTGTTCAAAGGCGACTGGCGGCTCGCCCCGGTCGAGAATGTCTTCGTTAAGTTTGTCGAGCATCTCAAGGAAGGACATGTCCTTCGTCACGTCCTTCACCTGGTAAGTCTCGAACTTGCCCGCTGTGTTTGAGTTCAGCTGCCGCCAAATTTTTAGTGTCAAGTTCATCGCTACTTGTAGCTCCGTTGCGCGAGGTGAACGTACTCGAAGGTCAGCGGTTCCTTATGAATAGTGGGCGGCTGATCCAAACCTTTCCACTCCCACGCCGACGAATGGGAGAAATTCGCGTCGTCTCGTTTTGCCTCACCTTCGGGTGTCTGGCTCTCGACGC
>Ga0209333_1000599_pt1 | contig 19441 bp, 15 predicted proteins | sample BlaSpr_A8_OM2_O3_FD_187982 | JGI IMG/M metagenome (GOLD analysis project Ga0209333, IMG submission 187982) | Forest soil microbial communities from Thunder Bay, Ontario, Canada - Black Spruce, Ontario site 2_A8_OM2_O3 (SPAdes) (version 2) | ecosystem: Environmental > Terrestrial > Soil > Boreal... | reverse complement strand
CTTCCTCTTTGTTTGGCCCTTTCAGGCTTTGGAATTTGTGGGTTTGAAGACTTCGGTGCCTGGGATTGGTCTCGAGATACCCGAGAGCTTTTCGAACTGACTTGCGTCGTTTCGATAGCGCAGCATCCTCGTCAAGCCGTTTCAGTTGAGCTTTGGCCTCATTGGTAAACTCCAGCTCATACGAGGCCAACGTTTCACCTGCTACTCGATTTCATCGTTGGCAAATTTAGCAAACGATCCAAGCTTGTGAACCTTCCCTTCCGCGGCGTCCTGAAGTCCCCGGCGAACGCTGACCAATGCCTCTGGATTCTTATACAGCCACGCCTCGTGCAGCGGGACCCCAATTTCAGGCGACAGCAGTATCTGTCCGACATCATTGGTATAGATGATGAACCGCAACTCGCTGGAATTTTCGCTGCCGGACACCCGGCGCAGAATCTCGTTGAGGCGGTCCGCCACTTTGGACAGCGAGACTCGTTTGCGTTCATCGAATCCAGTTTCACCGACTCGCTCGAATTTTTCGCTCAAAATCGGAGCATTTCTGGCTGCCATGTGCTCACCTTCTCGACGTATCATTCGGAACGGAACACCAGTGTGGCATTATTCACAAGTGGGTAAAACCCCGCAAGTTCAAAAGCTGTTCCGGGGTCCTTCATCTACCTAAAGGTATCTCAATCGCGCGCAAAGAAGCGCGCGCGTCAGAATGTGCGGCGCGGCGGGCAATTGCGCCGCACAAGGTCCCCACACCCTGACCCTCCCCCGACGAACGGGGGAGGGAATTTCGGAATTCGGATAGAGGTTGCTCTGCGAGGTCCTAGTTCGAGCCGGTTGAGCCTAGCAGGTTGCCGCCCAGGGTTGCGTTGCCGACTGAGACGTCGCCGATCACGTTGATCAGAGCGGGCTTGCCGGATTTGAATGCGCGCTCGAGCGCCGGAATGATCTGATCGTTGGTCTCGACCTGCTCGCCATGACATCCCATCTCGGCGAAAATTTTGTCGTAGCGGATGTTCGGCAGCATGTTGAACGGATCGGTGCGGCCCTTCAGACCCGGCATCTGATCGAAGTTCGGGCCCCATGAGCTGTTGTTCCACAACACCGTGATGACGGGCAGCTTGTAGCGCGCCGCAGTCTCCATGTCCCAGCCGCCGATTCCGAGTCCGCCGTCACCGCTGATTACGACGACTTGCTGGCCCGGCCGCGCGAGTTGCGCTCCGATGCCCATCCCGACGCCGTGACCTACTGGCGCGAGCGGGCCCGCGTCGACGACCTGACCCATGAAGCGGCACGTGAACGCGCGGCTCATCCAGCCAGAGAGCGTGAAGCTATCGATCACGGTGGTCGCGTTTTTGTCGAGCACCGTGATCAGGTCCTCGCACAGGCGCGCCGGATGTATCGGCTGGTTCTTCGAGACCTTCCCGTTCTGCTCCTTGATCGTATTGTCGAAGCGCTGGCGCGTTTCCCAAACCTGCTTGACCCACGGCGAGGTCTTGTTCTTCGAGAAGTCGAGCTTGAGCTCCTTGATCCGCTTGATCATCTGTTGCAGCACGATCTTCGGATCGCCGACCATCGGCAGGTCCGCGTTAACCTGCCATCCGATTCGCGTCGGCGTCGGATCGACCTGGATGTACTTGGCCTTGTCGGTCCAGGTCGGCGGCTGGCCGAAATGCTCGCCGCTCCAGAAGCGGAAGCCTACTGCGAGTACAACGTCGGCGCCGCCGGTGAACGGCTTCTTGAAGGCGCCGCGAATCGCCAACGGATGCTCTTCGGAGACGACGCCCTGGCCGGCGCGGCGAGCGTAAATCGGAATGCTGGTCAGATCGACGAACTCGCGCATCTCGGGTCCTGCCTGCGACCAGAACACGCCGTCGCCGCATGCAATAAGCGGACGCTCAGCCGCCACCAGCATTTCGAGCGCGCGATCTATTTTCGACGGATCTCCTGCCGAGCGGACGTCGTCCATCGTGAACTCGCGCGCGCCCTTGCGCTGCCCCGAGTCTTCTTCGTGGTGATACAAAATGTTCTGCGGAATCTCGAACAGCGCGACGCCCTGCGGCGGCGAGATCGCCTCGCGGAACGCGGATCGCAGATCGAACTGAATCGTGGACCAGTCGGTGACGCGCTTGGTGAACTTCGAGAAGCTGGCGACGACTTCCGAGCCGTATGCTTCCTGGAACGATCCGAGATGATCCTCGGTGTTCGGATGCTGTCCCGAGATGCAGACGACGGCGCTGTTGGTCAGTCCCGCAACGCACAGTCCAGTCACCGCGTTGGTCAGGCCGCATCCGGCGGTTACCATGCAGACGCCGACTTCGCCCGAGGTGCGCGCGTAAGCGTCGGCCGCATACGCGGTCGCCTGCTCGTGGCGCATGTGGATCAGCTTGATGTCGTGATTGCGCAACTGGCCGAGGATCGGAAACAGATGCCCGCCGTTGATCGCAAAACAATACTTCACACGATTCTCGCGCATCACGCGCGCGATTAATTCTCCGCCGTCAGCTTTCGCCATTACTGAGCTCCTTTTGAGGAAATCTTTCCGGTTAATCCGAATCCTTGCACATTTACCGCGTCGCCGAAAAGCGCGCGCGAGTGGATGACGGTCCATTGCTAGATGCATTGATTCGATCAGCGCCGATAGGGTTGATCGCCGTCTGCAAGCCTGTCAGTTTTGACCATCGTTCGGTGTGCTGCGGGCTCGGTTGGATCCGAGCGCTTGGATTGGAGGGTGGTGGTGCGGTGGCGGAAGAGTAGCCGAATGCTAAAAGGCAAAATCTAATCCCAGGATCTCACCATGCGGCGCATCTTTGCCACACTCATCTTAATCACGACATTTGTATTTGCGGCAGCGATCGCGAAAGCAGACCCGCCATCGGCGTCCGGGGCTTCAGCACCAACCTCGTCGGTGCCAACGTCGTCGTCTCAATTCTCACTGATCGATCCGAGCACCTGGCACTGGCCGCAATACGATTGGAGTTCGTTCAAGATTCAGGACCCCAATTCGTGGCCGTTCATACCGGTGCCTGAAGTAGCGACCGATCCCAACGGCGGCGTCACCTACGGCGTGCTGCCGGTCTGGCTCTTCACCGACAACAAGAACGAGATCACCAGCATCCTTGCGCCCGATATCAATTCCAACAGCACGCTTGGTCCGGGCGGCAACTTTCGCTACCTGGCGTATCCCTCGTCGGACACCAATTGGTACGCGGAGGGAGGCGCGCAGGAGACTATTTCGCGCAACGTCGATCTCGACTATCAGACCGGGCGCGAGCATAAGAACTGGTGGTCGTTCGAAGGGCGCTTCTTCTTCGAGAAGGACCCGACCGAGCGCTTTTACGGATTGGGCAACGATTCCCACTACGGCAACCAGACCAACTACACCACCGAGCAGGTTTACGGCGAAGGGATTTTCGGCTTGAACCTGACTGACAAATTGCAGGCCTCGCTGACGGAGCGCCCACGCTGGGTGCGAATCCATGATGGCGGCTTCAACTCGGTGCCCTCGATCTTCAAGTTGTTCCCCGATCAGAAAGGCATCAACGGCGGCAGCGAAGTTCTGCAGCAGGTGATGCTGCAGTACGATTCACGCGACTCGGTGGATATCCCCCGCTCGGGCACGCTCGGGCGGCTCTACTATGGTAACGCGGATCGCAGGTTCGGCAGCTCGGTTTCATATAATCGCTTCGGCGGCGAACTGCGCGAGTACGTTACCGTCGGCGAGCGCATCACCTTTGCCGGTCATCTTTTCACCGAGTACGAGCCGGCCGGTAACGAGATGCCGTTCTGGTCGCAGGCGCGCCTGGGCGGCGACGATAGTATCCTCACCGATCAGGAGCCGCTGCGCGGTTACGGCACCGGCCGCTATGTCGATAACAATCTGTTCGTGATGAACCTCGAGATGCGCACGCGGGTGTGGGACAAGGACGTTATGGGCACGCACGGGACGCTCGAGCTGGCGCCGTTCGCCGAGGCCGGCCGCGTCGGTCATGATATGGGATACAACCCGTTCGAGGATTTGCATCCGGTCGGCGGCATCGGATTCCGCGGCATTGCCGAGCCGTTTGTAGTCGGCTTCGTTGATATCGGATGGGGTGGCGAAGGCGCCGCCGTCTTCTCGGGCATCAACTATCCATTCTAGGCATATCGCGCGAGGAAGCTGCGGCAGTACTGAGTTCCTCGCTCAGTACCAGCTCTGTCGCCTACGGACAGGACACGGATAGATGGAAGGGACTATTAGCCGATGTACCTGTGCTATCGTAGGTTTTGACAGAAACGCTATCCGAATCACCACCTACGTTACCGACTGCAATCTCACCTGGTTCTGGCGGATTTGTACCAATCTCGCCGATGGTGGCAACGTATGCACAGGCGGTGATGTCCTTGTTGAAAGTGACCTCGTAATCCCCAGTGGACGTGGTAGTGGCCGAGACCGCGCTGGCGCTCCCGCGATTAAGTGCGCCGGCAGAATTGACGACCGCAAAGTCATCGGGATGCAACGAACTCACCGCCGTTTGCAGCGTGGCTACCTGCCCTTGCAGTGTCACGACCTGCGCCTCGACTTCGCTTAGCGTAAGCTTGGATTTCTTATCTGGATCCGCCTGCTGCGCGCGCGTCGTTCCGGTAGATATGAAGCTAGCGATTAGAAGACCGGCGGCCGCTGCTACTGCAATTCCTTTCACGTGTTCGATTCCTCCCTAAAAGTGCGGACGCCAGAAGCGAATCAAACGCGCTGAATTCTGACAATACGTCAATTGACGTACCTTAAAGGCAAGCGGAGAATCCGCGTAGCTGGGAATTCATATGTACCGCTACACGCGGACTGACTTCGATCGCGTGCTAGAGTTCGTGAGAGGACTATACGAGCCCCGCACCCCTGACGGGCTCAGGGACCATTTAATGTCAGCACTCCGAGCGCTGGTCCCCTCCGTATTCGCCGCCAACGCATCGTTTGAAGTTGGGGCTCCTCAGCAGGGCCGAACCCAGCGGATGGATCCGCCAGAGCTTAGGTCCCCGGAGGCTGACGCAATTCTCGCGCGACTTGCGCCCAGGAGCCCGATTGTCGTCCACTTCCAGCGCACCCGTAGTGAGCAATTCACGCGATGGTCCGACTTGCAGCCCGTAACACAATTTTTGCGCACCGCGCTTTACAACGAGGTGTATCGTCCCTTGGAGATCAAAGATGGTTGCAGCTTGTTCCTGAACAGCGGGCCCAACTGTCTCGAATACGTAGGGGTCGCTCAGCACAAGCAAACTCCGGAAGCCCACCGCGATATGCTCGTTTCGATTTCGCCCCACGTGCTCCAGGCCTTTCGCCTTGCGCATACCAGCGCTGGGCTGATCGAAATGACGGCGATGAAAAGCGGTGGAAACTCCGCCGAGCGCGGCATCGTCGCGATGGACCTGAACAACACGATCACGATGGAAACGGCGAGCGCCACAAGATCGCTTGCGAAGTTTTTCCCGAAGCGGAACCGACAGGGCCTGCCCGAACAGCTTGTGCAATGGATCTCGCAGTCTGACCGGACGCTTCGAAAGGCGACCGACGTTCCCGGTGTTCGGCATCCCTTTGTAATAGATCGTGACGCCGATCGCCTTACCGTACATCTGCTTTCGAAGCCCGAGCAGAATTTCCTGGTGCTCGAGGAGCACCGCTCGGCAATCGATCCTGGGGCGCTCTCGAGTCTTCCTTTGACGCGGCGCGAGTCAGAGATTTTGGCTTACGTCGCCGTCGGCAAGACCAATCCCGAGATTGGAACTATTCTCGGAATAAGTCCGCGCACCGTGTCGAAACACATGGAGCACATTCTGCACAGTCTCGGCGTGGAGACGCGCACCGCCGCCGCCGCGTCCGCCCTCGAAGCCGCGAACCTCTGAGGGTTCTGCCGCAGGAACAGTTGCGGGTCGCCGCACGTAGCGCGCGCTCTCGTGGGCTGATATCTGAGAAGGGTCTGCTTTGCCTCAGATGCGGCTTTCCGAATTAGACTACGAGTTGCCCGAAGAACTGATTGCGCAGGAGCCGCTGGGCCGCCGCGACGAGGCGCGCCTGCTCGTGCTCGATCGCAAATCCAAAACTGTCGAGCATTCCCGCTTCTACAAGCTCGTCCGCCATCTGCGCGAGGGCGACCTGATCGTGCTCAACGATACTCGCGTGCTGCCCGCGCGCCTGTTCGCGCAGAAGGAATCGGGCGGCCGCGTCGAATTGCTGATGGTGCGTCCTGCCAGCGCGCTCGAGGGTCCCGCTGGCGCATGGCTCGCGCTGATTCGGACGCATCGCGTGCTCAAGGATAACGCGCGCCTCATCCTGGGCGACGGTCATGCGCTCAGAATCGCCGGCTACGCGCGGCCGGGTCGGCCGATCGTCGTGAGCGAAGGAGGCGCATCGATTGAACAGATGCTCCAGCTCGCCGGCACGCTCGCGCTGCCTCATTATATACATCGCACGGTCGGCCCCGCCGATATCGACGACTATCAGACCGTTTATGCGTCGCAGCCCGGCGCGATCGCGGCGCCCACTGCGGGCCTCCATTTCACTGACGAGGTCTTCAAGGCGCTGGCCGACGCGGGGATTCGCACGGCGAAGATCACTCTGCATATCGGTCCAGGCACATTCGCGCCGGTGCGTGCGGTCGAGGTCGAGAGTCACACGATGGAATCGGAGTGGTACACGATTCCGCCCGCGACCCAGTCCGCGATCGAGCATGCGCGCCGAATTGGCGGGCGTATAATCACCGTTGGCACCAGCTCGACGCGCGCGCTCGAGTCGTGGGCTATCACCGGCGATATCGAGGGCTTCACCGGGCTCTTTATTCATCCGGGCTTTCGCTTCAAGCTGGCAGACGCGATGCTGACGAACTTCCACATGCCGCGCACGACGGTGCTGGCGCTCGCGATGGCGTTTGCGGGACGCGATCAGCTTCTCAGTGCGTACCGCGAGGCCATTCGCCATCGCTACCGCTTCCTCAGCTACGGCGACGCGATGTTAATGCTGTGAAGGGGCCGATCGAATTCAGCGTGAATGCCGTCGACGGCGACGCGCGCACCGGGCGGATCGTAACCCCGCACGGTGCGATCGCGACGCCGGCCTTCATGCCGGTCGGCACGCGCGCCGCGGTCAAAGCGATGGCGCCCGACGAGTTATGGTCGATGGGCTACACGATGGTGCTAGCCAACGCCTACCATCTCGCGATTCGCCCGGGCGCAGAGCTGGTCCGCGAGATGGGCGGCGTCGCGCGCTTCATGGGATTCCCCGGCGCGGTGTTGACCGACTCGGGCGGCTTCCAGGCGATGAGCCTGGCGAAAATCAACTTGATTAACGAAGAGGGAATCCGCTTTCGATCCCATCTCGACGGCGCGCCCTTGATGCTCACGCCCGAAAGCGCGATCGACATCCAGCAGCAACTCGGCGCCGACATCATGATGGCGCTCGACGAATGCACGCCGTTCCCTGCCGAGCATCGCAGCGCGCTCAAGTCGCTCGAGCTCACCGCGCGATGGGCCGAGCGCAGCTTCGCGGCGCGCAACAGCACGACGCAGGCGTTGTTCGGGATCATCCAAGGCAGCATTTTCGAGGATCTCCGCAAACAGAGCGCGACGCAGATAACCTCGATTGCGTTCGACGGCTACGCGGCGGGTGGACTGTCGGTCGGCGAGCCGAAGGCGGCGATGCTCGAGATGGCGGCGCTATCGGCCTCGATGATGCCGGCGGACAAGCCGCGCTACCTGATGGGCGTCGGCACGCCGTCGGATCTGATCGCCGCAATCGCGATGGGCTTCGACATGTTCGACTGCGTGCTGCCGACGCGCAATGCGCGAAACGGGATGGCCTTCACCAGCGCCGGCCCCGTCTCGATCAAGCAGGCGGCGCACGCGCGCGACTCGATGCCGCTGGACCCGAGTTGCCAATGCCGCCCCTGCCGGACCCATTCACGCGCCTACCTGCGTCATCTATATTTGTCGGGCGAGATACTCGCGGCGCGCGCGCTGACGGAGCATAATCTGCACTTCTTCGCGAGCTTGATGCGCGAGTGCCGCGAGGCTATCGCATCCGGGAATTTCAGGGCGTACGCAATGGTCGCATCGTCGGGCTGGAAAGTCGACAACGCAGCAGAACCGGTCGAAGAATGATTTTTGGTTCCGGAGACTTGAAGCTTGATCGATCGAAGCTTTGATCGATCCTGAGCCCGGATTTTCGTTTTCTCAGTCAACTGCCGATTTGATAAACGCTCACAAACTGGGCGCTTGCTAACCACCTGTCTTGGTGCCAGTCTGCATCAGTTTCAGGCGCTTCGACGGCAGCGCAGTGACAGGGCGAGGAAAACAGAGTTACGCAGAGCTCTCGGGTGGGGGGAGATGAAAGCCGCAAAAGTCTGGGCCGTTGCCGCCATCCTGCTTGCTATGATCGGCCCCATCCGCGGCGCGGCGGCCGCAACGCCGGCAAGCGCAGATCCAGACGCCGCAATCTTCGTTGCCAATAACGTCAATGTGACCGCCTACCCCGTCGGCAGCGACGGCGATGTTGCGCCGATCGCCCTGACGACTGGTATGGCCAATCCCAGCAGCATCGCCGAGGACGCAAGCGGCAGGATCTACGTTGCAAATAACGGGACCAACACGGTCACCGTTTATGCGGCGGGCGCCAACGGCAACGTTCCGCCGCTGGCCGTAATCGGCGGTTCCAACACGGGGCTTAATCTGCCCGTGGGGATCGCATTGGATGCGAGCGGAAAGATCTACGTGTTGAATGGTGCGACAAATCTCCCGGGCGTCAATGTCTATCCACCGCTGGGAAGCAGTACCGGTATTCTCAACCAGGCCCCAATTGCCTCGATCGCCGGTTCCCAAACCTTGCTTGATTACCCAGACTCGATAGCACTGGATTCGCAGGGAAATATTTATGTCGCCAACGAAGGCCCCATCGTGTCACGCAAGCTTTACGACTACGGCAGGATTACCATTTACCCTGCCGGGAGCAACGGGAATATAGCGCCCACCGCCACCATCAGCGGTGTAAAGACGGGACTTGCTTACCCGACCGGTATCGCGGTTGATTCGGGCGGCAACATCTATGTCGGCAACTTCTACACCGCCAATACCAAGGGCGAAATTTTCAGCAGCGTCACCGTCTATTCGGCCGGCAGCAAAGGTAACGCGCGGCCTATAGCTGTTATCTCCGGCGACAATACAAGCTTCTACTATCCACAGGGCATGGCACTGGATTCCAGCGGCAACCTGTATGTGTCGGCTAACCTCGGTGGCATCTCCGCGATCGAGATTTTCCCGGCAGGGAGCAACGGCAACGTGTCCCCGGCCGTAACCATAACCGGCGCCGATACGGGGTTGTCCTTTCCCCATGCTATCGCGCTGGATGCTGGCGGGAGCATTTATGTATTGAACGACAACGACCCGAACGGCATCCCCAGCGTAACCGCCTATCCTGCAGGTAGCAGCGGCAACGCGGCGCCGATCGCAACGATCACCAGCGCGTTCACTGGGATTAATGCCGCTTCCAGCGTTGCGGTGGACTCCATCGGGAACATCTATGTGGCGAACGAGAACGGCTCCGAAGAAAGCGGCAGTATCGGTAGTATCGCCGTCTATTCCGCCGGCAGCTATGTCGCCGGTCCGCCTATCAGCACGATCGCTGGAGGCAACACGGGACTTGAACTGCCTTACGGAATTGCACTGGATTCCACCGACAATATCTATGTGCTGAACCTGGACAACACCATCACGGTGTATCCAGCGGGTAGCACCGGCAATGTGACGCCGGCCGCCACCATCTACGTCGACAGCTCCGGCGAGAGCACTGCTACAGGCATCGCGGTAGGCTCTGGCGGAGATCTGTATATAACGAATGTCCCCGGCAACCTGAAATGTCATAAAGGTTCCTGCCACTACACCGGTGTCACCAGCGTCGCCGTCTATCCAGCCGGCAGCAATGGTTACGCCACGCCCACTGCCGTCATCAAAGGATCCCATACCGGGCTTTTTTCCCCTGAAGCAGTTGCCGTCGATCAGAGCGGAGACATCTATGTGGTCAACGGCGGTCGCAAGAAATGCACGCGAAATTCTTGTGGTCCAACCCGTCCCGGCAGCGTTTCCGTCTATGCCCCCGGCAGCAACGGCGACGTTAAGCCCGTCGCCAGGATTAGCGGTGCGGATACCCGACTTGAGTTCCCTTCCGGGATCGCGCTCGATTCAAACGGGAACATTTATGTGTTGAATCTGGACGAACCCTTCGCTGGGATAGAGCATTCCATTCTGATTTTTGCGGCCGGCAGCCGCGGCAACACCGCGCCAATGGACGCTATCAGCGGTCCTTCCGCGGGGCTTAATGGCGGGTTCGGAATCGCGGTTGGTCCGGGCGGCCCGTAGCCCCGCTGCCTCTTGATCTTTGTATAATAAACAGGTCAGCTTTCACCCTGCCCGGGATGTGGCGCAGCAGGCGAGCCAGGAAGTTCACTACTTCGGCCGCGCCAATGGGTCGTTAGTAAAGCCAGCTAAGGACGTTATCTGATGTTGTTCGAAGGTACCGCATGGGCGCAGGCCGCCGCCGCCAGTCCGACCGACAATCCGTCGTTGGTGCAGCAGTTGCTGACCGGACCCGGACCGATCATGGCGATGGTCGTCGCCGTCATGTACTTCCTGGTCTTCCGGCCGCAGAACAAGAAGGCCCAGGAGCAGGCGAAGATGCTGAGCGCGCTCAAGCGCAATGACGAGGTCGTGACCAACGGCGGAATGATCGGCCGGATTCAGGACGTCGGCGACAAAGTGATCACTCTCGAAATCGCGCCCAACGTCAGGGTGCGGATCGAGCGATCGCAAATCGCGTCGATTTCGAGTTACAAGTCGACCGCGAAGAAAGACGACAAGTAGGGGCATTAAGAATAGTGGAACAGTCGCAAGGTTTCGGACCGATCCTGATTTTGCTCGTGTTGATCGTGTCCTTTCTCTACATGCATTTCACCAACGGCAGCGGCCTCACCCGCATCTACATTGCCGGGGCCATCGTGGTGGCGGCGGTACTGATCCTGCTGCCGAGCGCTGGCATCCAGATGCCCGATTGGGCTGGATTCGGATCGACCAAAATCCAGCTCGGCCTCGACTTGCAAGGCGGAACGCATCTGCTGATGGCGGTGAAGCTTGACGAGGCGGTCAAGACGCAACTGCGCCGCCGTGCCGACGATCTCAAGAAAGAACTCAAGGACAACAAAATAGACGGAGACGTCGCGGTCGACGATTCCGGCAATCTGACCGTCAAACTCAAGTCGAGCTCCGATCGAACGGCGTTCCTCGATTTGGCGGATAAATCGTTCACGGATTTGACCGTGTCGAGCAACACCGATTCAAGCAGCATCGGTCCGGTCTATTCGATGGCGTACAAGCCGCAGGAGTTGCAGACGATTCGATCGAACGCGATGGACCAGGCGCTCGAGACCATCCGCAATCGAATCGATCAGCTCGGCGTGCGCGAAACCACCGTCGCCAAAGAAGGTGACAACGAAATCCTGGTGCAGCTCCCCGGCATCCAGGACCCCGAGCGCGCGAAGGAACTGATCGGCAAAACGGCGGTGCTCGAATTCAAGCTGGTTGACGACACCAAGAACGTGCAGGACGCGATCAAGGACGGTCCGCCACCCGGCGACGAAGTCCTCTACGGCACCTCGGAGACCGGCGGCCGCGAGCCGTACCTGGTCGAAACACCGGTGCTGATGACCGGCGACGTCGTTACCGATGCGCGCGTGCGTCCCGGCGCGCGGCTCGAGGGTCCGTACGTCGCCGTCGAGCTCGACAATCGCGGCGCGGACATCTTCGACGCGATGACCTCGCAAAACGTCGGGCGGCGCCTTGCGATCGTGCTCGATAACACCGTCTACTCGGCGCCTGTCATCAAGGAGCGGATTCCCGGCGGTCACGTTCAGATAACCGGACGCTTCTCGATGGACGAGGCGCACGATCTGGCGATCGTGTTGCGATCAGGCGCGCTGCCGGCGCCAGTCGAAATCGAAGAGGAGCGCACGGTCGGCCCGTCGCTCGGCCGCGATTCGATTCGCCAGGGCGAGATGTCGTTCGTCATCGGCGCGGGCGCCGTGCTGATCTTCATGGCGATGTACTACAGCGGCGCGGGCCTGCTCGCGGACTTCGGCCTGACGCTGAATATCCTGCTGCTGATCTGCGTGATGGCCGCGCTCGGCGCGACGCTGACCCTGCCGGGTATTGCGGGCATCGTGCTGACGCTCGGCATGTCGGTTGACGCCAACGTGCTGGTGAACGAGCGCATGCGCGAGGAATTGCGCAACGGCAAGTCACCGCGCGAGGCGGTGAAGCTCGGGTACGAACGCGCGTGGTCGGCGATTCGCGACTCGAACATCTCGACCTTCGCGGCGGGTCTGATCCTGTTCCAGTTCGGGACGGGACCAGTCAAAGGCTTCGCCGTCACTCTATGCGTCGGAGTGCTGACCGGCCTGTTTTCGTGTATCGTAGTTACTAGAGCTTGGTACGACTACAGAATTTCGATGCGGCGGCTCACTCGTATCAGCGTTTAATCATCGTTAGTGAAGCTAACAGAATCAAATTGAAGTCGCGGTTGTCGGTAGATTTTTCAATGCAAGATGTCGGTTCCTTGACAGGTGCGTTAGGCGCGTACTACAAAATCGCGTCCCGACAAAATCCCCCAAAAGGCGTCTTGTTGGACTCACATGGCCGATAAAGACGACATACTGCTGAACTCCCGCGAAGTCGCGTTCATGCTCGACCTGAGCCCGGACACGGTCAATGAATTCGCGCGGCGCAATATTATTCCGGCCTTCAAGAAAGGCCGTCAGTGGCGATTTCGCAAACGTGATATAAATTCCGTCAAGCGTCAGTTGCGAGGAATCAACGCGGCTGCCTGACGGTGGCGCGCTGAACGTCCCGTCCCGCGACTGATCTCCTGGGCCTTCTGACCCGAGGGAGCTTCCCCGATGTCCCAACCGCACGAAAGCCGCGTCTACTCCGATCTGGCGCGCTTCTACGATTTTTTCTTCGGCCGGGTCTTTGTCGATCGCGAGCATGAGGTTATCGAGAGCCTGAATCTCAGGCCCGGCAACCGCGTACTCGAAGTCGGCGTCGGCACCGGAATCGCGCTCGACGGATATCCGCCCTACGCGCACGTGGTCGCGATCGATCCTTCGGCGGAGATGCTCGCGCGGGCGAAGAAACGCGTCACCGAACACGGCTGGAAGCATATCGAGCTCAGCCTCGGCGACGCGCTCAATCTCGGCTATCCCGACAACAGCTTCGATTACGTCACGTCGTTCCACGTGCTCACCGTGGTTCCCGATCCGTACCGCATGATGTCCGAGATGGTGCGCGTATGTAAGCCGGGCGGGCGCATCGCGATCACCACGCACTTTCAAAGCGCGAATCCGGTGGTTGCGTTTCTCAATACGATATTCAATCCGGTCGCGCGGCAACTGGGATGGACCACCAAGTTGCGCAAAAAGGACGTGCTCAAGGGCCATCCGATCACGCTCGAGCGCAACGAAAAAATCAGCCCGATGTCAGTGCATACGGTGATCGTCGCGCGCAAGAACGCTTGAGTCCGCAGCGTGGCTGAATCGAACAAACCCGACTCCGACTCCCAGGCCAACGACGAACGCGTCGAGGAGCTGGCCAAAGAGCTGGCCGACCGTCTGCGCGCGATGCCTAATCGCCAGGAACTCACCGACTACGCGGTGAGCCTGCTGAAAGAAAGCAACGAGGACGCCGGCACCTCCGAGCAGGCGGCCGCGATGGTCGAGCGGGCGGCGCGCAACGATCCATTCAACCCGATCGCATTCGCAATCCCGCTATTCGTAATCGGCGCAGTCCTGTGCGCGACGGGAATCCTCGCCGGCGTCGGCCTCGGCGTAATCGGTATCGCGTTGCTGATGGTGCTATGGGGATTGATAGTCTCCTTCTTCAGCCGCTTCCGCCGCGGCGCCGATAAGCCGGAGCCTTAGCAACTTTATTTTAGCGGAACCCGCCGTGGGTTCCGGACCTCCTTGGGCAGGGGTAACCCCTGCACCTTAATATTAAGATTGCGGGCTCGCCCCCTGTTCGTAGGGTTGTGGTGCTAGGAGTCGCGCATTGCGGACCATGCGAGCGCGGCGGCGGCGGTGCGGGTCTCGGTACCGAGTTTGCGATGAATGTGTTCGAAGTGCTGGTCCACGGTCTTGCGCGTGATCGACATGATCGCCGCGGTCTCGCGGCTGGTCTTACCCTTCGAAACCCAAAACAATACTTCCGCTTCGCGCGGCGGGAGGCCGAGCCGTCGTTGTAGCATTTCCGGACAGTCGCGAGTGTTCTCGCGCTTTAACAGCAGAACTACCTCGCCATCCCGAGTGGTCTTGAGGAGCCAGATATTGAGCCGCGCCTCCTCTGATTCCACCGTCAACGGCGAGCACGCCTTGATCTCGGACTGCCCATCGTTCAACGAGTCTTGCCGGAACCGAACCCATCGCTGGAGCCGGTCGGGCAGCATGTCATTGCGCGCCGGATCGTCGCGGAAGAAGATCGACAGCCATCGCATTGCAAGCCGGCTCGCGTGATTGATCGCAAGGTCGCGAACGACGACGACGGCAGTATTCACCCGCTCTTCGATCAATTCTTCGCGGCATTCGAGTTGGCTCTGAAACGTCGTCATCGCCTCCGCGTTCGCATATGCCTGCCGCAGATGCGGTCGAAACAGATTCAGCAAATCCCGCTCGTCCTCGCTGAAGTCACTCGCTTCGCGTCCGAAGCCGACTGTCACGATGTTGCCAGGGGACAGCTCGAATCCGCCTGTCATAAGGTATTCGACGCGCGCCGGCCGATAGACCATCTCGTACAGCTCCAGCCGATGAAACCGTCGTCGCGAAATCAGGTCCGACATCTTCAGCGCGCGCTGATCGCTGTTGCGATTGTGTACGACCATCGGATGCTGATGCATCAGGCGGGCGAGGGTCTCGGGCGCATCAGGAATTCCAATCGCCTCCGCTGAGGGATGCGATAGGGCCTCGAACCGACGGCGCGCAAAGTTGGTTTCGTTGTAGCCCGACGAATCCGCACTAATCAGTCGCGGAAGCAGGCCGGTTACATGCCTAGGCAAGCTTTCGAGCGTTTGCGCCGAATATAACTCCGGAAGCAGACGCACCAGCGTCTCATATTGTCGCCGTTCGATCATTGGGGGAGATAGGTACATTTCCCTATTGATCGGCTTAGGTCAAATGCCGTAGCGATAGGTCCAATGCCGCAATAGTAACTTTTAGTATGAAATATAGTGTCAAAGTAAGAAAGGCCACAGATTCGCAAATCATCAGTGATTCACACAGGCAAACGGGGGATTAGCTTGCGATTTTCAAAACCGACATTGCCGCTGATCATTCTAGGCCTCTTCCTTACGCTCGCTATGGTGAGCTTGACTGCTCACAGTGAGCCCGGCCCGAGCGAGAGCGTCCTTTTCAACTTTAACTCGGGCGGATCCGGAGACACCGGCTCTTACCCTCATTCCACGCCGATCATGGATGCCCAGGGTAATCTCTACGGCACGGCTCCCAACGGCGGGACTCACGGCGAGGGCGTGGTGTGGGAGCTGTCACCGCCCGCGACCAGCGGCGGAACGTGGACACAGACAATCCTCTGGAACTTCGATAACAACGGCACCGACGGCTATATCCCTTGGACTTGGGGGTCGGGCCTGGTCATGGATTCGCAGGGCAACCTCTACGGTACGACCCAGGCTGGAGGCGCCTACAACTTGGGGACGGCTTGGGAGATATCACCGCCCACGATGAGTGGGGGACCATGGACTGAGACGATTCTCTGGAGCTTCGGCAACCCCGCCGTTACCGACGGCTATGAGCCCACTTCCGGCCTGGTGATGGATAAGAACGGCAATCTGTACGGCACGACCCTCGAAGGCCAGAGTCCGACCCAGGGTTTCGACGGGACAGTGTTTGAGCTATCACCGCCCTCGGGCGGGAGCCCCCCGGGATGGACCGAGAAAATCCTGATGCAATTCGCTCAAGGCGGCGCCGGTAATCCTGGCCTCAACGGCTTTCTCCCCTATGCCGGTGTGATCGGAGATGGCAGCGGCGATCTCTTCGGCACGACTTCGGCCGGCGGGAGTAACTATGGAAGTTCTGACCCGGGCGGAGTGGTGTTCGAGATAGCCGCGGGCGGTGCCTATTCAGTCCTGTGGAACTTTGGCGACACCTACGGCGCCGGCAACGTCGATGACGGCGCCCAACCGGTATCCGGCCTGATCATGGATAGGCTGGGCAACATCTACGGGACGACCGCGTTGGGCGGGACATCCGCGGATTTTGCGACCGGCGTTAACGGAGTGGGGACGGTGTTCGAGCTGACACCTCCCGGCGGCGGAGGTGGGACGTGGAGCGAGAACGTCCTGTGGAACTTTCAGAACAACGGCACCGACGGCTTTTCCCCGGTAGCCGGCGTAGTCATCGATCCGAACGGCAATCTCTACGGCACCACCGAATACGGGGGAACTTATAGCGATGAACCGTATGTCGGGGGCACGGCGTACAAGCTGACTCCGCCTGCGATGGCTGGGGGAAACTGGGGTGAGACGATCCTGTGGGACTTTGGCAACCCCAGCACCACCGACGGCTCTCTGCCCTGGGCGAGCCTGCTTATTGATCCGATCGGCAATCTCTACGGCACAACTCTGGCCGGCGGGTCTTATGGTAACGGTTACAACGGCACCGTGTACGAAATCGCCAATGCCCCGACCACAATCTCGGTGGCTACTTCGCTCGCACTCGGCAGCTCTCCGGTTGGCGATACGATCGTCAAGAACCTCACTGTGAGGAACACCGGTAAGGCGAACCCACTGTTCGTCAGCTTGAGTTCGTCCGACGCTGAGTTTGCCGCCACCGGCGCCACGACCTGCCCGACGACCGGAATCGCACCGTTGACGAGCTGCACCATCGCGATCGGCTTCACGCCCAATGGGCTCGGCGCACGCTCTGCGACACTTAGCGTCACCGACAACACCGCGACCAGCCCGCAGCACGTGGCGCTCACCGGCACCGGCACGATCACTATGTCAGTCACACCAACCAGCTACGCATTCGGCAGCGTGAAGGACGGCTCCAAGGCGGTCAAGGCGATAGTCGTACACAACTATCAGACCAACGCGGTCTCGCTGGGCGAGGCCTTCAGTGGCGCTAATCCCGGTGATTTCAGTGTGACCGGCGGCACCTGCACCTCGACGCTGGCAAAGACTTCGGCGTGCTCGTTGATCGTGACGTACGCTCCGACCGGTACCGGCACCGAGTCGGCGACGATGACGGTTGCCGACAGTCCCGACCCGCTAGGTCCATACACCGTTTCTTTCACTGCGGCGGCAACGATACCGGAGTCTGTCTCGCCGCCGAAGTTAGTCTTTGGGAGTGTCTACCAGACGGCATCCAAGACGTTGAACGTCACGGTGACCAATCATTCCACCAGCAGTCCCATCACCCTGACCGGCACGACCGTCGGCGGCGCCAACTCCGGCGATTTCGTGGTGACGGACACTGGGACCTGCACCGGGTCGCTCGCGGCCTCGTCGAGCTGCACCTATGCAGTGACCTTTACGCCCAGCACCGAGACTGCGGAGACCGGCACCCTTTCGATCGCGGTCGCGGAAGATCCGAATGGCGGTCCGGCGGCTATCGATCTGAGCGGAACCGGATTGGTGCCGATCAGAGTAGTCCCAGCGAGCATTGCTTTCGGCAGCGTCGCGGACGGCCACTCCTCCACCAACAGGACAGTAACGGTGATCAACGACGGCGGCGCGGCGGTTACGCTGAGTGAGAATGTCAGCGGCGCCAACCCCGGCGACTTTACAGTGACGGGCGGTACTTGCGGGTCGACGCTGGCGGGCAGCGGCGCATCATGCACCTACACGCTGAAGTTCACGCCGAGCACCTCTGGCTCTGAGAGCGCGACGCTCGGAGTCAGTGCGGTTGGCGATGCGTCCAGTCCGCATAACGTAAGCCTCACCGGCTCCAGCCCAGGCGCCGCCTCATAGGACTGTCAGGCGGTGATTGATCCCGCCGCGCAAATGTAACAGCGCCCTGTCCGGCCGAGTGGCCGGACAAGGCGCTTTTTTTGTAAGGAGGATTGGCATACCGAGACGCGCCGCGATGGGATCTTCGGCCGGCGCAGTTAGGCATCGATCCTTCGTCTGGCGCTGGTTTGGCACATGGCGGCGGGAGGCTTGCCACTTGTCGGGGTTAAATGCCAGTTTACCGAAACCTCTGAAATTCAAGAGGTCGCGTTGTGACGAATTCACGAGCGATTGAAGGCTGGCGGCCAACCGACGATCAATTGCTGCTGCTGCGAGCTGCGCTGTTTGACGGCGATGACGCGCTCGCAGCGTGGCGCGCGTGGTCGGCGCACGTCGATATCGAGCACCTCGACGCGGGCTCGAATCGGATGCTGCCGCTGCTCTCCTACAATCTCGATCGGCTCGGCGTGAGCGATCCTCTCTCTGCGCGCTTGCGCGGTTATCGCCGCCAGACCTGGTACAAGAATCAAATCTGGTTAAGTGAGATGGCGCGCTTCCTGGCTGTGTTGCAGGGCGCTGGATTGGAGACATTGGTGTTGAAGGGCACCGCTTTGGTGCTCCTCTTCTATCCCGACTTCGGACTCCGCCCGATGACGGATCTCGACGTCCTGGTGCGCCGCGAACAGGCTTGTGCAGCGATGCTCTTGTTGGCTGAGCTTGGATGGAAAGCGAACGATGATGAAATGGAGCGCCGCGTGCGTTCTGCCGATAGAGCCATGCGCGCGAACTCGAGCGACGACCTCGCCAGCGCCAGGATGACGTCGGCCGCGCTCGAGCGCCGCGTCCGCCAGGGGCATGCCACCGATTTCGTGAACAGCGCGAAGCTTCAACTCGATCTCCACTGGTACGTTCTGTCTGAAAATCGCGGACCGGATGCCGACGACGACTTCTGGACCGACGCAGTGCCGGTGCGAATCGGAAATTTCACGACCAAAGCGCTGAGTCCGACCGACACGCTGGTTCACGTTTGCGTTCATGGCGCCAAGTGGTGCCCCGTACCCCCTATGCGCTGGGTCGCCGACGCGATCATGATTCTGCGTGTGGCAGGTGATCGGATCGACTGGGATCGGCTGGTGCGGCTAGCGCGAAAACGCCGCCTCTCGATCCCGCTCAGCAGGACGCTGAGTTATTTGAGCGAAGAAATGAATGCGTTGATACCACCGGCGGTCCTGCTTGAGTTGCGCAACATGCCGACCACCTGGTCCGAGCGCATGGAATATCGAATGTTCAGCCGGCCGCGTAAGGCAGGCGAAAATTACAGCGCGCTCTCGGTTTTGTGGTTCGTGCATCGGCGCCTGGACAACGCGCGCAGCGGGATTCATTCCATCCTCACCTTTCCTGTATATCTTCAGCACTGCTTCGCGCTCG
>Ga0209333_1000598_pt1 | contig 19444 bp, 16 predicted proteins | sample BlaSpr_A8_OM2_O3_FD_187982 | JGI IMG/M metagenome (GOLD analysis project Ga0209333, IMG submission 187982) | Forest soil microbial communities from Thunder Bay, Ontario, Canada - Black Spruce, Ontario site 2_A8_OM2_O3 (SPAdes) (version 2) | ecosystem: Environmental > Terrestrial > Soil > Boreal... | reverse complement strand
AACGGCTTGGTGTGAGACTCGCCACTCACGGCCACACCGGAGAATCGTCCCTGTAGCAGAGACATCAACCCCGTATACCAGTAGCCCACCACGAATAGCAGGAGGAATGGAACCGTGACGTAGTTTTCGTTTTGCACGGCATAGTAAACCGTAAGCGCAAAATAACCGCCGATGATCAATTCTAGCCAGGGCACCCAGCCGAGCCGCTTGCGATACTTGGCGGTGCGAACTTTGTCTTTCTTCGACACGACTTGATATTTGGGCGTGCGCGCGAATGCGCTCTCCTTGCCGATGAGTGCTTCGATCACCGCTTTGGTGTTGGTGATGGTCAATCCGACACCCAACGCCATAAGGAATGGCAGATACAGCAGCGCTCGCGGCCAGGTTTTAGGAAAAAGTTCACGCTGAGAAACCAGGTAGAAACTGGAAATGGAGAAGGTCGACGCCATGAAGAGCGGCAGATCGATGAACAGCATCTGAAACCATCCCTGATAAAAACGGATAATCATGGCCGGCAATATCAGCACCGAAAGCACGATCATCAGTGGATAGCTGAGATTCGCGGTCAAGTGATACCAGGCTTCGATCTTGGTGTGCCATGACGCGTCGCTGCGCATCACCCGCGGCAGAATTTTTTTCCCCGTCTGAATCAATCCCTTGGCCCAGCGCGCTTGCTGCGTCTTGAACGCAGTCATCTCCACCGGCAACTCAGCCGGACACTCGACATCCTGCAAGTAGATAAACTTCCATCCCAGGAGTTGGGCGCGATAGGAAAGATCCGTGTCTTCGGTAAGCGTGTCATGCTGCCAGCCGCCGGCTTCGTCGATCGCCGCGCGCCGCCACACTCCGGCAGTTCCGTTGAAGTTGAAGAAAACGCCGCTGCGCGCTCGTCCGGAATGTTCCAGCACGAAGTGGCCGTCCAGCAAAATGGCCTCCACCTGCGTAAGAAAAGAATAGTCGCGGTTGATGTGCGTCCAGCGCGTTTGCACCATGCCGATCTTCGCATCGGTGAAATGATGGATGGTGCGCAGCAGAAAATCTTCCGGCGGCATGAAGTCTGCGTCGAAGATGGCGACGAATTCGCCCTTCGCCGTTTTCAGGCCCTCGGCCAGAGCGCCCGCCTTAAAGCCCTCGCGGTTGGTGCGGTGGTGATAGGTGATGGGATTTCCCAACGCCGCGTAACGCTCCACCAGATTTCGCGCCACTTCCACGGTTTCGTCGGTGGAATCGTCAAGCACCTGAATGTCGAGCTTCGCTCGTGGATACTTCAGCTTGCAGATGGACTCCAGCAAACGCTCGACCACATACTGCTCGTTGAAGATCGGCAATTGCACCGTGACTCGCGGCAATTCCGCAAAGAGCGCGGCCGGCTCCGTAGTTCGATTTTTCTTGTGCTTATAATACAGATAAACCAGAACGTAGCGGTGCATGCCATAGCCCGCCAACATGACGAGCACAATAAAATACGGAACCAGCAACGCGCGATCAAATGCATCGGTGTGATAGAGACCCTGGAAGGTCTTATCCAACAAGTGCTGCCGGAGATATGGCCCAATGCCCTTGGGAGCCGCCCACGCGGCCAACGACGACAAGGTGAGATCAGAATTCAGCAAGGCGTCCGGTGAAAACCTTTATTCTACCGGAATCGATGACTACGAACTTAATGCCGGAGCGCCCAAGCCATGCCATCAGGCTCCTGACCTACCTCGAAGCGGCCGACCACCTTCCTCGAGTGCATGTCGATAACGGCAACATACCCGTCCGGAGAACACGCTACAAAAGCGCGGGCGCCGTCCGGCTGCATCACGATGCCGGCCGCGCCGTGACCAACCGGAATTCGTTCTACCGTCTTCCTGGTTGCGGTATCGATGACGGTCACTTCCCCACCGCGCAAAGTGGAGATGAACGCAAGTTTTCCGTCAGGCGTGAACTTCAACCGATTCGCTCCAGCTACATCGGCTGCAAGCGTTTGACTCACCTGTTTACTCTCCAAGTCAATAATAGATACAGTTCCGTCCCCGGCATTGGCTACCCAGATTTCTTTGCCGTCGGGAGAAACATCGAACCCTTCAGAGCCGCCGCCGACGCGGACCACCGTTTCATTCCAATCTCCGCCGGGAGGTCCCGTCGGGCCGCCTTGACCGGGATGAACCGTGGCAGCTTTCTCGATAATGCTCACCGTACCGGAACTGACGTTAGTAGTGACAATCAACTTCAGATCCGGGGAGACATGAATCATGTGCGTTCGATTCTGGCCGGTGCCAAGAATCCAATCAACGCTTTTGGTCGCCGGATCGTAACTACCAATTGCCTTTGCGGACTCCGCGGTAAACCACACCTTTCCGCCCACGAACGCCAATCCATGCGGACCGCGCAGAGGCCCAAGGTCGATGGAAGACAATGCCTTTTGCGAGACCAAATCCACCACCGCCAACGTGTGGTATGCGCCGGATCCGTAGTTGGAAACGTATGCCATCCTTCCGTCCGTGGATGCGATGACCTCGTGCGGGTCATTACCCACCGGGATCTTTGCGATCACTTTCAAAGTGTTAGGATCAACGATTGCAATCGTGTTGTCGCGTTTTGCCAGCACCAGCAACGCGGCAGTGGGAGTGTCTTCCGCGTGAACAACGCAAGGACTGAGCATGCTCGCGAGCAGGAAGAAAGTCAGCGCTGCTTTCATAATCTCAGAGCATAACATTCGCAACCTCGAAACTCGCACTGAAGAAGCCGTCTTCAAGGTTCGTCTTCAACCGCAGGAGCTACTTTAATTTGCACCGTCGCACGCTCGCCCTCGTTCACGTGCAGCGCTTTCCCGAATCCTTCGTAGCCTTTAAGAAATTCTGCATTGTAGTAAGCTTCTCCATCCACGCTTTCCCACGCGAAGATCGTGTAGTCGCCGGGAGACAAGCCGCGCAGGGCGAACCGTCCGCTCTGATCGCTGAGCACTTTTCGATAGCGGTCGGGACGCTCTCGGAAACGCGCCTCAGGCACGGCGACAACCACCGCGTTGGCCACGGGTTCATTCTTCTGCTCGGTAGCCACGCCCTCGGCGGTTGCTCCATTCGCGCTCGCCACTAAGTCCAGCGTGACAGCGCCGCCGCTTAAGCCGAATGCAGAATCCGTCACATCGTGCCCGTCAGCAACCACGGACTTCACAAAACAATCGGGCATCGCGCTGCCTTCGTGAATCTGAACCGTGTAGCGGCCGGCCGGAACACTCTTCCACTCAAAGCTGCCATCCCCGTTCACGTGAGCCACGGTTGAATAATTCTCTCCCATGGTCAAGTTGGCCAGCCCTTCGTCGTCGCCATCGACCGGCCGTAAGAGAAGAAACATTTGGCTCGGATCTTGTTTGCCTTTACCGCCGGCTTCCATACGAAGCCGCCCGCGTATCGATCCGCCGGGTTGCGGCGCGAGCCGCAGCCCTTCCAGGCTTTCCGAAATCTGCAACGACTGGCGCGCAATCATCGGCGTCGCAACGTCATCCACCGTGGCCAGAATCGTGTAGGCGCCGGGAGAAACATCGCGAATCTCAAAGCTGCCGTCTTTGCGCATCTCCGCGCCGCTCAGCACCAGATTGAAATCTTTGGATTGCAGCATGATCGTCGCGCTCGAGCCCGGCGGCAGGTTCACCACCGAGCCGTGAATGGTTAAGCTCGGACTGGGCGTTACCGAGAAATTTGCCGGGAAATCTTCGCCAGCATGTAAGTGGATCGGCGACGATTGTCCGCGGTCGCGCGTCCCGGGAAAGTACGTTGTCTCGTAGGCGGCAGGCGCAGGTTTGTCGGAGGCTCCGGCTTCGCGGGTCGCTCCGGCAGCCGCGTTGTTCGTGCTCTCGATCAAACTTCTGAAGTCGGGCGGTGGCGTTACCGAAACAAAGTAACTTCCGGCAGCGAGGCCTGGGATGCGGTATTCGCCGAGATCGTTGGTGCGCTCGGCTCCCGCCTGCTCCCATCGGCTGCGCCCCGCGACAAAAGTTTGGCGCAGAACAGCGACCTGCGCTTCCGCCATGGGATCGCCATCTTCGTCGGTGACTCGGCCTTCCACCACCGCCGCAGCCTGCAAATGAATGACAAGATCTTTCAGTTCCTGGCCCGCAGTGAGCGCGATCATGCGGCCGTCAGTGTGGCGCCGGTGCTGATCGACTTCCTGATAGCCGGTGCGTTCGACAAACAAATGATAGCGTCCGGGCGAGATGTTCTCGATGCGAAAGCTGCCGTCGGCGGCGGTGAGTGCTGTGCAGTTTCCGCCATCGCTCTGGCTCTCAGCGATCAGTTCGATCAGCGCCTTCTTCAACGGCTCGCTGCCGGGATCTGTACTGACGATTCCGCTGATCGTAGCGAGCGCGTGCGCGGATGTTTGCCCGCCAGAGGGAGAGCTCTGCGCTGAAAGCGTCGCGGCGGCGGCCACCAGCCACAACAAACATCCGGGAGAAATCTTCATTGTGCTCAGAGGCGAAAAGCCCGGCGAGTTTGCCACAGCGACGAGGGATTGGTCAGCCGTTGGTCTTGTATTCTAACCCGATTTTGCCTATGACTGGATCAGAAAATGACGCCTACTCCCCTAACATGTTTGGTACCAACCAGTTCCATTGGTAACTATGAGATCTGAATCGACGCTAGTTCAGGAAGTACTGCCGATACAGCGTGTCCCTCTGAGCCGGACGGAATCCCGCGTCGCGGATGATGCGGCGGAGTTCTTCTTCCGTGGTGCAGTTGTTGACACCGGCGGCGCGGACGACGTTCTCTTCAAGCATCACCGAGCCGACATCGTTGCCACCGAAGCGCAGGCCCATCTGACAGACTTTGAGTCCTTGCGTGACCCAGCTCGATTGCACGTTGAGGAAGTTCGAGAGATACAGGCGCGAGATGGCGAGAACTTTCAGGTAATCGACCGCAGTAGCTTCGTCCCAGTGGCGGCCACCAAGCGCGGTGTTCGTGGGTTGAAAGCTCCAAGGGATGAATGCGGTGAATCCGCCGGTTTCTTCCTGCAAGTCGTAGAGCTCCTGCAAGTGGTTGATGCGGTGCTCGTAATTCTCGCCGACCCCAAACATCATGGTCGCGGTGGTGCGCATGCCGACCTGGTGCGCAGTACGGTGGACATTAATCCAGTCACCCGTGAGGCACTTCAAGCGGGCGATCTTATAGCGAACCTCGTCGTCGAGAATCTCGGCGCCACCGCCGGGGATGGAATCGAGGCCCGCATCGCGCAGGCGAAGAATCGTGTCCCGAATGCTGAGGCTGCTGTACTCGGCGATGGCGATGATCTCCGAAGCCGAGTAGCAATGCAGATGGACTTGCGGAAAGCGCTCTTTGATTCCGCTCAGCATCTTTTCGTGCCAGTCAATCTTAAGGTCGGGATGCAACCCGCCCTGCATGAGCACGCCAGTACCGCCGAGTTCAACCGTCTCGCGAATTTTTTCGTAGATCGTGTCGAAATCGAGGATATAGCCCTCCTTCGCCGCCGGCCCTTTCAGGGGGCGATAGAAGGCGCAGAACGTGCAATATTCAGTGCAGAAATTCGTGTAATTAATGTTGCGGTCGATGATGTACGTGACCGTGCCTTCGGGATGAAGGCGGTGGCGCACGGCATCTGCTTCCATGCCGATGCCGATCAGGTCATCGGACTGAAACATCTCCAGGGCTTGTTGCTTGGTTAAAGACATAGCTACCTTCATTAATTCTAACGGAGGACGGCGACTGGCTCCAAATGCGGCGCGGCAACTACGCTCGTCTCATCCGCCGGTATTGGATGAAACTCATGACCGCTCCGATGACTGCAAGCGCGATCAATATGCCCATTGCGGGTTTGTAGTAACGGGAAAAAAAACTGAGGACATTGATTCCATAGTGAAATCCCAGACCGGCAACGATCGAATAGCGAACGCCGCGACCCAAGGTCAAGGCTCCCAGAAATTTCTTCCGCGAATATTGCATCGCACCAGCCGCAACTAGAAATGGAACGAACGGAAACGGCGGAGGCAGCAGCGCTGGAATCGCAACCGCGCCGAACCCCCAGCGCTCAAACGTTTGAGAAACTTTTGTCGCCCGCCTTTTGGAGAGCTTGCGCTCCATGGTTTCCTTGCCACCCTTGCGCGCCATGGCGTAAGTAAGGTACCCGCCAATTACCGCGCCCAGCGTGGCCATCACCGCATAGTAGGGCCACGGCTGCCCGTGACGTGCAGCCAGCCATATCGTGAGAACGTCCATGCTCCCGGTCAGTGGAATCACCGAGTTATCGGCGATACCCAACAAGACCAGGCCCGGTCCCCCCATGCGGCGCAGATTTCGCCACATCGACATTGCAAGCAATGGATGAAAATGGAGAAGCATTCAGGTTGTAGGAGTTTACAGGCTAGGCGCGCGATTGCGCTATACAGGCGTTCGCGGGGCTCAGAAAACTTATCTCCGGAGCGGCAGGCAGAGCGCCGATCTCAGCCGCATAGCGATAGAACAATCGCAGTCCTTCCAAGCAGGGTTCGTCGAGATTGTAATAAATGTTTTCGGTAAGGTAGGAACGAACGTCGACTGCACTGAGCCCAAGGCGCGTTCCCCACTCGCGGGAAATTTCGTCGAGACTTTTAGGTTGCAGTCCGTGGTCGCGCGATTGTTGGAAAACTGTAGGCAGGTCTAGGCAAGATGACGTCTCGCGCAGTGCGGCCTCACGGACCGCCCAGAAGGCAAAGACGAAAGGCTTGCCGGTGCAGCGAATCCATTCTTCCGCGAGATCGAGGGTGATATAACGCTTGCGATCGACCTGCAAGGCGGGATCTCCAATTACTAATCCGGCATCATGCTCGGCGAGCATTTTATCGATATCAGGCGCCATCGGAGTGAAGCTCCGGCCACCACCCAGCCACTTTTCAAACAGAACCTTCGTCAGCGCAACCGAGGTCATCGACGACGTATCCAAAGCTACGCTGCGGATTTTTTCGACCGGCACTCTGCTCACCAGCAAAATCGAGCGCACCGGCCGGCGCGAGGCAATCGCGACGCCCGGCAACACCACGAGTCCCGGTATTTGTACGTAAGCGGCCGCCGGAATGATTCCAATATCGGCGGTGCCGGCCTGGAGCGCCCGAGCGCAGCCCGCTGGCAGGGTATAGGAAATGTCGAAATCTTTCTCTCTTCCTCTGCCCGCGTCGCCATGTTCGAAATCCCACATCAGCGGCGCGGTGTTCAAGTAGGAAATCGCAGAAATGTGTAGACGTCTCATTCCTGTTTTGATTTTATCAGACCATGTTTGGCGAGCCTTTATGACGCCTTCCCTTGACACTGCCTTCGGCAAATCACGACAGTCCGCGCAGTCCAGGTAATGCGGTCCAGGCGATCAAGTAATTCAAGATTAAAGAGTGGAGCAAAGACTTGCCGAATGCGGTGGCTGTACCCGCGACGCATCTATTGGAATGGTTCGGAATCTCCCTGACTCAGGCTAGGTCCAACCAGGACACGAAGACGGGTGGAACATTTTGGCAGCCCCAGGCGGTCTTCCGAGTCTCCCTTACTGAACTGGAGAGCACCGGAATTCAGGCGGTTTCTGCGCAATCGATAGCCACGGGAAAATCGGCCGAACTCGCTCACGAAGAAATCGCTCGCGCCGCCGCTGCGGGAGTAACCATGCTCTCATTTGAAGATCCTGCCTACCCGCCACGGCTGAAGGAAATCTACGACCCACCCTTGGTCCTTTATGTTCGTGGCCATCCGGAGTTCTCACACATCCCGGCATCGCAATGGTTGGTACCCACCACCCAATCACCGTACGGCTCGGGGATGGCGGAGTGGTTGGCCTCCGATCTGGCGGCGCAGGGGGCTGGTAATTATCAGCGGCATGGCTCGTGGCGTTGACACTGCCAGCCATCGCGGGGCGATCCCGGCCAAAGGCAAGATGGTCGCGGTGTTTGGCACAGGAGTTGATGTGATCTGTCCCCAGGAAAATTCGCGCTGGTCGGAGCAAATTCTCGCACTCGGCGGTACGCTCATCTCAGAGTTCCCTCTCAGCGCTGCTGCCTTTCCGCAAAAATTTCCCCATTCGCAACCGGATTTTGAGTGGGATTTCCGTCGGAGTGCTCGTGGTGGAAGCGGCAGAATACTCCGGAACACGAATCACGGCGCGCTGGAACAAAACCGCGATGTCTTCGCGGTTCCAGGCAACGTTACAAACAAGAATTCCTGGGGACCCCACACTCTGATTAAGCAAGGCGCGAAGCTGGTCGCGACCTGGAAAGATGTGTGGGAAGATCTACCGCCAGAGTGAAACTCGCGCTCACTCCAACCCCCTCGCTTGAATCCGGCGACGCGTCTTCCGCATCTCTATTTCCGGACGAAGGGCTTTCTCCACACGAAAAGCGCATCCTGAGCCTGCTGAAAGCCGACGAAGCCACGCATATCGACGAACTTGTGGAACTCCTGGAAACGGAGATGTCGTCTTCGGAGATATTCGCGGCACTCTTCGAATTAGAGCTCACCGGCAAGGTACGGCAGATACCGGGAAAGAAGTTCGTGAAGAACTTCTAGAAGTGGCTTCTAGCTGCTGGCTACGAGCTCTTAGCCAAACCAGGTCGGTGGGGCGAATACAGTTGAAGGATGCAGCAGGAGATCTGAAGTAGAAATGAGGCGGTTTGTTCAAATTGCCCGCGGCTCTGCCAATGAAGTGGAAAATCATTTGCTGCTCGCGAAAGGTTTGGACTTCCTAAGCAACGAGGAATACAAAGATTTGGAAGCAAGAATCTTGGAAATCCAGCGTATGCTTGCCGCGCTCGCCCAAAGCCTGAACGTCGCGGTTTTGGCTAGCAGCCAGCCGCTAGCAGCGAGGAGCCGCCGCGCAGTAACTTGTTGACTTCGTCCCATTCGTGCTAGCTTCGAAACAAATTATCCAAAGAACAGAGGAACCATTGGTAAAAAGTTTAGTCATCGTCGAATCGCCAGCCAAGGCGAAGACCATCCAGAAATATCTGGGAAAGGGATTTACTGTCGAGGCCTCACTCGGCCACGTCAAAGATCTACCCAAGAGCACGTTGGGGGTGGATACGAGTAACGATTTCGAGACTGACTACGTCGTTATCCCCGGGAAAGAAAAAGTTCTCGCCAGGCTGAAGAAGCTTGCAGGTCCCATGGACGCAATCTATCTGGCGCCTGACCCGGACCGCGAAGGGGAGGCCATCGCAGCCCATCTTGCGAGCGAACTCGACGGCAACGGGAGCCACTCGAAAAAAGGTAAAAAGAAAAAGAAACAGAAACAGGATAAAGATAAGGATGCGCCTCCGCGCATTCAGCGAGTCACCTTCAACGAAATCACCAAGCGCGCCGTGCAGGCCGCCTTTGAACATCCCCGCCCCATCGACCAAAATCTCGTAGACGCGCAACAGGCGCGGCGCGTGCTGGACCGGCTGGTCGGCTACCAGGTATCGCCGCTGCTCTGGGATAAAGTTCGCCGCGGACTTTCCGCAGGGCGCGTCCAAACCGTCGCGCTGCGCTTGATCGTGGAACGCGAACGCGAAATCAAAGCGTTCGAAAAGAAGGAATACTGGACGATCGACGCCCACCTTGCGGCCAGCAAACCGCCCGCATTCGATGCGCGTTTCCTAGGCAAGGGCGAAGAAAAAATTGAAGTCACAAACGGCGAAGACGCGGAAAAGATACGCGCTGCGCTCGAGCGGGCCGACTGGTTGGTGCGGTCGGTCGACAAGAAAGAACGCCGCCGAAATGCCGCCCCTCCTTTCACTACGAGCAAGTTACAGCAGGATTCTTCCCGCAAGCTCCGCTTCAGCGTGAAGCGCACCATGATGATTGCGCAACGGCTCTACGAAGGCGTAGAACTCGGCGAAGAGGGACTGGTCGGCCTGATTACTTACATGCGTACCGATTCGACCCGGGTTGCCCCCGAGGCGATTCAGGAAGTGCGCGAGTACGTTGCCAAGGAATACGGTGCGAACTACCTGCCGGAGACGCCGAATACATATAAAGAGAAGAAGGAAGCGCAGGCCGCGCATGAAGCCATTCGCCCAACCTCGGCGATGCGTCATCCCGATCAAGTCAAGCAGTCTTTGAAAGAAGATGAATTCAAGGTCTACAAACTGATCTGGCAACGTTTTGTGGCGTCGCAGATCATGCCTGCCGTCTTCGACCAGACGACGGTGGATATCGACGCCAAGAGTAAATCCGAGACATTCTGGTTCCGTGTTACAGGATCGGTACTGAAGTTCGATGGATTCCTCCGCGTCTACGAAGAGTCGAAAGAAGGCAAGGACGAGGAAGACGAAGAACTGAAGCACAAGCTGCCGGCGCTGGAAGCCGGGCAGAAACTCACGCTCAAGGAATTGAAGCCGGAGCAGCATTTCACCGAACCGCCGCCCCGCTACAACGAAGCATCGCTTGTCAAGGAATTGGAAGAACGCGGCATTGGGCGTCCGTCGACCTACGCCGCCATTCTTTCGACCATCCAGGAACGGCAGTACGTGCAGAAACTCGGTGGCAAGTTCACGCCAACCGAGATCGGTCTGGTGGTCACCGATCTGCTGGTTGAAAACTTCCGGGATATTTTCGACGTGCAGTACACCGCTCGCCTAGAAGAGGGACTCGACGAAATCGAAGAGGGCAAGGAAAAGTGGACAGACACTCTCGCCGAGTTCTACAAGAAGTTCCAGAAAGATCTCAAATATGCCGAAAAGCATATGGAGAACATCAAGCGGATGGAGAAGCCCACGGACGAGAAGTGTGAGAACTGTGGCGCTCCGCTGGTGATCAAGTGGGGCAAGCACGGATCGTTCTACGCCTGCAGCACCTACGACAAAGAAGATCCGAACACTTGCAAGTTCACCAAAGAAAATCCGATCAACCTGCCCGACCTCGACTCGGCCGACGTGCAGGAAACCACCCAGGAGGAATATTGCGAAAACTGCGGCCGGGTGATGGTGCTCAAACGTGGCCGCTTCGGCCAGTTCATGGCCTGCACCGGCTATCCCGACTGCAAGACCACGCGGCGCCTCGACCAGGGCAAGAAAGTTCCGGATATTCCGCTCGATGAACCGTGCCCCAAGTGCGGCCGCAACATGATGATCCGGCACGGACGCTTCGGGGAGTTCACCGCGTGCAGTGGATATCCCGAATGTAAGTATGTGAAGCAGAACTTCATCGGCGTAAAGTGCCCGGAATGCAAAGACGGCGACCTGGTTGAGAAGCGCGCCCGCAAGGGCAATACGTTTTATGGCTGCGGAAATTATCCCAATTGCAAGTTCACTTCGGCGCACAAACCGATTCCCGAGAAGTGCCCGAGTTGCGGCAGTGAATATTTGGTCGAAAAAAACCTCAAGGCTGGAACGGTGATTGCCTGCCCGAACAAAGAGTGCGACTACGAGCGCGCCGCGCCACCTGCAGAGGTGGCAGCAACGACGAGCGCCTAGTCGTTAGTCTTGGAATATTGGTTTCTTGAGAAGTCATTAGCTCTGGCTACTCAATTTCCTCTATTTCTAACCAATAGTTAAAGGAGAGAGCCCAATGCCCAAAAAACCAACCGCCGCTGATGCTCAACTGATTCTTCAACTCTACGATTTGCGTCGCGAAGCGGAAATGCGCAAGGCGCGAAACTGGTGGTTCGTTACTTTTTGGCCGTCGAGTGCCGACGACTTCATGAAAGTCGCGTTTGCGCCTGGGACGCAGGAGAATAACTGGCTGCGCCAGGTGAGCGGCTACTGGAGCATGGCCGCATCGCTCGCCCTGGAAGGTGCCTTGAACACGGATTTGCTTCTCCAACCGGCGGTGAGCGGGGAAATGTTCATTGTGTTCGCCAAGGTGCATCCCTTCCTCAAGGAGCTGCGGCAAAAAGCTGGCGACCCGCACATGTTCGCGACCATCGAGAAGGTCATCCGGAGCACGAAATTTGGCCGGGAGCGACTTAAGTTCATGCTCAAGCGCGTCGAGATGATGCGGGAAAGAATGGCGCCCACCAAGGCAACTTAGAAAGCCCGCGAAAAAACCAGCTTGTCGAATGCCGGAACGGATGCTGCGGTTATCTCGATCCGAATGCGATCCATTGCTCCACGGTCTCCGGCTTCACGCCCAGTGATCTGTTATTCTAGTCGGTTGTGCGGATGATCTGGTGGTTCCTGATCCTGGGTATGAGTACCCTGACGGTGGTGTGCGTGGCAATCGCTTTGTATATGCGTTTACGCCGCCACTTGCAGGGAGCGCGTGCCGCCCGGGAAGGCAGTTCTAGTGAAACAGATCATGAGCCTCAGTCCAGCGACATTGAGCCCTGATACTCCGAGATGAACATTCGGAGACTTGCCCGGGAGAAACGGCGATGCAAACTTTAAGCAATCTGCGGGAACGCGCGATCATCTCCGAAAGCGTGCGCCAAGTCGCTCTTGTGCTTGGCGGCAGCCTGGTGGTCGCCATCTGCGCGCACATCTCCATTCCTTTGCCGGGCACACCTGTGCCCCTGACGGTTCAGAACTTCGGCGTACTGCTGGTGGGATTGCTTCTCGGCGGCCGGCGTGGATTCGCGGCACTCATGCTCTATCTCGCCGAAGGTTTGGTCGGGCTGCCTGTGTTCAGCCCGTTCGGTCCGGGAGGAATTGCGCAATTGCTGGGGCCGACTGGAGGATTTCTGCTGGCCTATCCCCTGGTTGCAGGGCTGGCGGGGTATGTCATGGAACATGGACGGAAGAATTTTGCTCGCGCTACCTTCGCCAGCGTCCTTGGTGAAGTTTTGCTATTCAGCAGCGGGCTGGCTTGGCTTGCGGTTCTCATGCATTCCGTAGCGCAGGCTTTCCGTTTGGGCCTCTATTGGTTTCTGTTTGCGGAGATAATCAAGGTGATGGTCGCCGCCGGAATTGCGGCGCGATGGCAACGCACTCGTGATACAACGGCCTTAAACAGCACGGCGTATAAGTAGTTTGGAGTTCAAATGACAGTAGCTTCGGAGCAAGAAGCAAGACAAGCCCGCGCTAATGATCCCGGAGTGCGCGAGGTTTCCATCGCTCACAGTCCCGATTCCGACGATGCATTCATGTTTTACGGCTTGGCCACAAACAAAGTCCGCGTCCCGGGCCTGCGCTTTACGCACACTCTTTGCGATATCGAGAAGCTCAACCAGAAGGCGCGTGAAGGCGTCTACGATGTGACCGCGATTTCTTTTCACGCTTATCCTTATATACAGGACCTCTATGCGCTGATGTCATGTGGCGGTAGCCTGGGCGAAGGCTACGGGCCCATGATCGTTTCGCCACGGCCCTTTACTCAGAGTGAAATCAAGGAGAAGCGCATCGCCGTTCCCGGTACGCTCACCACGGCGTATCTTGCTCTACAACTTTTTGCTCCCGGAATTGAAACCGAAGTCGTGCCCTTCGACCAGATCATTCCCCAGGTGCTCGAGGGCAAGTACGAAGCTGGGCTCATCATTCACGAAGGCCAGTTGACCTACGATAAAGCCGGACTGCACCGCATTGTCGATCTCGGCCGCTGGTGGCAGAAAATGACGGGCCTGCCGCTGCCCCTTGGGGGCAATGCCATCCGCCGCGCGCTTGGGCCGGAACTCATTTCCGCAGTCAACGGCGCATTGCGCGGAAGCATTCAATATGCGCTCGATCATCGGGAAGAAGCGCTGTCCTACGCCATGCAGTTCGCCCGCGATCTCGACCCGCAAACCGCCGACCGTTTCGTTGGAATGTACGTAAACGAGCGCACCCTCGATTACGGCCCGGAAGGGCGCGAGGGTGTGGCGCGCCTGCTCGATATGGGGCACAAGGCCGGAATTATTGGCCCTGAGGCGCGCGTGGATTGGGTTGCATAGCCACCTTCCTCAAGGAGTTTCTCCCATTTTGTCCGGCACGACCCATAAACCTCAAACCTTGCTCATCGACGCAGACGATACGCTCTGGGAGAACAACATTTATTTCGAGCATGCGATCGAACGCTTCGTTTCATTTCTCAATCACCACGAATTCTCTCCCGTGCAAGTTCGCGAAGTGCTGAACGATATGGAACGCGAATGCATCGTGAAGCATGGCTACGGCCTTCATAGTTTTGCCCACGCGCTGGTGTATACCTTCGAGCGGCTCAGCGTGCAGCCGGTCACTCCCGAGTTGCACTTTCAGATTCAAAGCTTCGCCCATACCATAGAGGACCATCCCATCGAGATGCTGCCGGAGATCCCTCAAACGTTGGAATATCTCTCGGCGCGTCACCGCCTCATCCTGGTGACCAAAGGCGCCCTCGCTGAGCAGACTGGGAAGATCGAGCGTTCCGGACTCAAGAACCATTTCGCGGCGACTGAGATTGTCGCGGAGAAAGATCCCGCAGCCTACCGCAGGTTAGTCGAAAAGTATCAACTCGCGCATGATTCCACCTGGATGATCGGCAACAGCCCGAGATCTGACATAAATCCCTCCCTGGCCGCGGGACTGCACGCGGTTTTCATTCCTCACGGCAATACCTGGATTTTGGAACATGATGAAGTCAATCCGGCTCCCCCCCCGCAGCGTCTTCTTATCGTGGGACGTTTCGCCGAACTGCGCGAGCATTTTTGAACTCCTCCGATCAGCAAACTCCCCATCGGAGAAATCCGGAATCAACCTCGCCACTCCGTCGTTCAGCAGCTCCGTTTTCAACCGTCCACAAGCACCAAACTAACCAACAACCGCCTCTCGCTGTGCGTGTTTCCAGCATGTTACGCTCGTTCTGTTCAACGTTTTTTGCACCATTCGTCCAACGTGGAAACCAATAATTTCCGCAGGCTGTTGCGCACGGTTGATGCTCTCTCCGATCTCGGACCAGAGCTTACAGCGGAGCGCGATTTCACCGACACGTCACGCCGCATGTTGTCCGCGGTCATGGAGGCGGCAGGCGCGCGCGAAGGTGTGCTTTTTGTTTTCCACGAGAAGCCCACCATGCTCACGTCTGTGGCCGTGCAGACCTTCGACATGCTGCCCCAGCCAGCCTTCATCCCTCTCCTACCCAAGCACGCTCACGCTCTCTCCGCCGCGCGCGGACCGATTGTGCTCAATGCTTCCACCTATTCAGTTTTTCTAAGTTCCAATGGCAACGTGGCTCCGGAACTCTTCAAGTGCATCGCTCCTCTCAAGTCGGTCGGCAAACTTGCAGGAGTTGTGGCTCTCGGGCGGCGTCTGGAGGATGCTCCCTATCAGGAAGCGGAACTGGAGGCCATGGAACTGCTGTGCAGCTACATCGGACTGGCGGTACACAACCATGCGTTGACCCAGACGTTGGCTCAGCGAGTCACCGAAAACTTGCGCTTGATGGCGTCTTTGCACGGCTTCTATGACAGTGCCCTCGAAGCCTTCGCCACCGCCATCGACGTGAAGCACGTTAACATTCACGGCCACTCTCTGCGCGTGGGACGCTACGCTGCCGCCATCGGCGAAGCCATGGGCATGGAGGGCGGCGAAATTGCCGCGCTGCGCAGCGCCGGATATTTGCACGACATCGGTAAAGTGGCCGTCGATCGCCGCTTGTTCGGCAAGCCGGGAGCGCTGAATCCCGAAGAGTTTCGCGAGATGGCGGACCACACCGTGGTCGGCCATCAGATTGTCAGCAGCGTGGAGTTCCCCTGGCCGAAAATTCACGAGTCTGTGCGATGGCACCACGAACGCAGCGACGGCTCCGGATATCCCGACGCTTTGGCCAACGACGAATTGCCCATGCAGGTGCGCATTATGGCCTTGGCCGATACATTCGACGCCATGACCAGCACACGCCCGTATCGCGAACCGCTTTCCCTGGGCGGCGCGCTGAGCGACCTGGTGCGCATGACTCCTCAAAAATACGATCCCAGCGTGGTGCAGGCCCTGCTGATTCAGGTGCGCCGCGATTCCGTAGGCAGCAATCGGCCATCGCTCCTCGCAGACCACATGCCGGTAAATATCGCTCCAGCTGACGTGGATCAACTGGCTGCAACCTTGCAGCACAAAATCTCCCGCGGTAAAGTACATCTCACCTAGCCCTCCGACTCAGCTTTTCTGGACCAGAGGACGGCCGTAAGCATCGGGTAAGTCTCTTCTGGAACACCCTTCCGTAAACCTGCAGGCAGCAACTTTTTCCTCCACTCGGGTTCATAATGAAGAGGCTGTCGTCCTTCCTTGCTCGGGAGTCTTCATGCTTGTGGGTCGCGCCAAGTTTGCCGTTATTTTTTTGTCCGTCAGTCTGGCGGGCACCGTCGCGCCCGTGCTGGCAAAAAAGAAAGACAAAGATAAAGTACCCTCCAGCGCCGGCGATCAACGCCACGCCCTGCATGCCCTCAATCGTTTAACTTTCGGTCCGCGGCCCGGGGACGTGCAGCGGGTAATGGCAATGGGAGTCGACAAGTGGATTGATCTGCAACTACATCCCGAAACAATCGATGACAGCGCCCTGGATGCTCGTCTGGAGCCGTTTCGCACAACCCGCATGAGCACGAAAGAAATTGCAGAAGAGTTTCCGGACGGGCAAGAGATCCATCAGGTGATGAACGGAAAAAAGCCTAGGCCGGCGGATGCGGCATTACGGATGGTGTATCAAGTTCAGATCGACCGGCAACAGGAAAAAAAAACGCGACAGGAATCGACCAAGATTGCACGTTCCACGCCGTATACGAACGCCTCTGCGGATCATTTTGTAACGAACGCGGTAACGAACACTGCAATGAACCCCGCAACAAACTCCTCTATGGAAAATGAAATTCTCACGGAAGCAAACCATAAAAATGCACACAACAGCGGCGTAAGCTCTACTGCGCCTCCAGTCGCGCTCACGGCCGAGGAGCAAGAGCAGGCGCGCCGGCGTGAACAAAAGCTTTACTCCGACCTCGAGGTGCAACAACTGCCCAGCCTTCCGCCCGAACAGCGTTTCAAGAAAGTTCTCGGAATGTCGCTGGAGGAGCAAGTTGCGCTGGCCGATTCTTTGCGCGGAGGAAAAGCCCAGGAATTTCTTGAAGGCTTGCCTCCGAAGCAAAAGGAAACCCTTCTGGCGATGAATAATCCTGGCGGAGTGGTCACCGGCGAACAGACCCAGGCCAAGCTTTTACGCGCCATTTACAGCGAGCGCCAGCTCGATGAAGTGATGACCGATTTTTGGTTTAACCACTTCAATGTATTTGTGGACAAGGGAGTCGACCGGCTGCTCCTCAGCAGTTACGAACGCGACGTCATCCGGCCGCACGCGCTCGGAAAGTTCGAGGATCTCCTCGTAGCCACGGCGAAAAGTCCGGCAATGTTGTTCTATTTGGACAACTGGCTCAGCGTCGGCCCGGACTCGGATCAGTCTCTCGGCATTCCCGCGCATCCTTCTGGAGCGGACGGCCGCCCTCGTCCATCGCGGCCAAATCCGCGAAAGCGTCCCAGTGGCCTCAATGAAAATTACGGGCGCGAGTTGCTGGAACTGCACACACTCAGCGTGAACGGCGGCTACTCGCAGCGCGACGTCACCGAGGTTGCAAAAGTCTTTACTGGATGGACGATCGACAAGCCGGCCGAAGGCGGCGGCTTCAAATTCGACCCGCGCATGCACCAGCCCGGACCTAAATTCGTGCTCGGCCGCCGCATCAAGTTCAAAGGCGAGGGCGAGGGATTAGAGGTCCTGCATCGTTTGGCTACGAGTCCGCAGACGGCACACTTCATCTCGCTCAAGCTCGCCCAACGCTTTGTCTCGGACGCTCCGCCTCCCGCTTTGGTCGATCGCATGACGAAAACTTTCTTGAAAAAGAAAGGTGACATTCGTGAATTGCTGACCGTGCTCTTTCGCTCGCCCGAGTTTTGGGATGACGGAGCTTATCGCGCCAAGGCTAAAACACCACTGGAATTTGTGGCCTCAGCCCTGCGCGCCACCAGCGCTGAGGTCGACGATGCATTGCCTCTCACCCGCCAGCTCAACAACATGGGCATGCCACTTTATGGCGCGCAGCCGCCCACCGGCTATTCCATGAAAGCGGAAACTTGGGTAAGTTCGTCTGCCCTGCTCAATCGCATGAATTTTGCATTGGCTTTGACTGCCGGAAAAATAAAAGACGTTAAAGTGGATGTGGCGCAATTAGCCGGAAGCAATTCGCCCGATCCGCCGCAGGACTCGATCCGAATACTCTCCGTGTTGGAAGCCAGCCTGCTCAACGGAGACATTTCAAAACAGACGCACGACTCGATTACAGCGCAGATCGCCACTGCGGCAGCCAATGGCGCATCTGTAAAAAACAACAAGCCCGGAACGGACACGGACGCGGAGGCGCCACGCACGGACATAAGCACAATCGCCGGCCTGCTGCTGGGCTCACCGGAGTTTCAGAGAAGATAACTGCTGGTTTCTAGCTACTAGCTTCTAGCCAACACCTCATGTTCGGTCGCGATCGGAAGAGTAGTAGCGAGAAGCTAGCAGCCAGGAGTATTTTCTTATGCCCATCACTCGTCGCGTATTTCTTCGTAACAGTGCCCTTGCCGTCGTCGGCACAGCGGCAGTGCCCAGCTTTCTTGCTCGCGTTGCCATGGGCGCAGCTGACACCGGCTTGCGTACAAAGCGTCTGGTTGTAATTTTTCAGCGTGGCGCGGCCGACGGATTGAATATTGTGATCCCGCACGCCGAGCCGCAATACTACGCGATGCGGCCCAGCATCAACATTCCCCGCAAGGACGTACTCGATCTCGATGGATTCTTCGGCCTGCATCCTTCGCTCGCTTCCTTTCAGCCAATTTGGCAGCAGCGTCAACTCGCAATTGTCCACGCCGCCGGATCGCCCGATCCTAGCCGCTCTCACTTCGAGGCTCAAGACTTCATGGAGGCCGGCACTCCCGGCATAAAAGCAACTGAAGATGGATGGCTCAATCGCTCGCTGCACAATCTGCCGCGGCCTTCGCCGGAGTGTCCCTGGCCTCGACGCGGGACCTCGGCGTGCCCGCCGAGCGGGTCAACGTCAACGGCGGCGCCATCGCCCTGGGCCACCCGGTCGGCATGTCCGGCACGCGCATCGCGCTCTCGGCGCTCACCGAACTGCGACGACGTGGTGGCGGCGTGGCCGCGGTCGCGCTCTGCGGTGGTGGCGGTCAGGGCGACGCCGCGATACTTCGCAGTCTCTAGACCGGGATAAAACTCGCGACGACCTCGTAGCGTTCGAGGCCGACCTGACGGTCGTCCGGGAGTTCCAGCACGTAGGCACCACCGAGGGGATAGTGGTCACCGCGCAGCGACTTCGGCAGTTCCTTGGCCAGCGCGATCATCACCTCGTGGACGGTGGGGTTGTGCGCGACGACGAGGAGTGACGTCGTCACCGGGTCGATCGCGGCCAAATCGATGAGGAGGTCCTCGGCGCTGACGTCGCGCCTCCCGTTGTAGATGAGCTCAGAGAACTCGCAGCGTTCGACGAAGTCCGTGCCGTGAAAGGCCCGGCGATAGGTCTCGCGTGTTCGGGCGGCCGCGCTGACGAGCGCGGTCGTCGGTCCGTAGCGGCCGAGTTCGTTGACGTCACT
>Ga0209333_1000596_pt1 | contig 19502 bp, 22 predicted proteins | sample BlaSpr_A8_OM2_O3_FD_187982 | JGI IMG/M metagenome (GOLD analysis project Ga0209333, IMG submission 187982) | Forest soil microbial communities from Thunder Bay, Ontario, Canada - Black Spruce, Ontario site 2_A8_OM2_O3 (SPAdes) (version 2) | ecosystem: Environmental > Terrestrial > Soil > Boreal... | reverse complement strand
GTAGCTCAGGATGCCCGCGTATCCGTCTATGTAACAGATCTCGGACTCGCCGGCGACCACGCCTTCCAAACCCGCTACTGTTGTGCCCATGCTGCTCCAGTCACTATGCTATTCTCCTATTCTACGCCGTGCGCCGCTCAACCGCTCCCTGACGGTCGCGGCTCGGTATGCGTTGCGACTGTGCTGCGGCCTGTCATGCCCCGGCCTGGCACACCGGATACGGCGAAAAACCGATCGTCAGGTCGCTGCGCTGCACCCATAGCGCATCCTCCTGGTTATGGCCGGAATCTACAGTCACAATCACGCCCGAGCCGCAGGAACGGCTCTTCGGAATGGTATAATCGGCGGCGGCGTGTGAACTGTCCGGACCCCAGTCCTTCATGAACTCGGTAAGAGGGTAGTCTTTGCAAGGGTGCGCGTCTGTGCAGTTCCACAGCGCGTAGGCCGCGGTGTAATCCCGACGCTGCAAGAGATCGAAGAAATTCCTGACGCGGCTTTCCTGCCGGTGATTCCGTAGAATCTGGGCCAGCCTGGCCACCGGCGCGGCGCGCAAGACCTCGGTTTTGTCCCAGACGAAGAAAAAGAACCACAGGAACAACGCTACCAGGGCGCAGGCTCCCAGAGCCAGCAAAAGCTTGTTGCGTTTCTCGCGCCGCTCTTCGCCGACTCCGTAATGGTCGAGATAGCCAGCCATGGCGGGCGCCTATTTTGCCGGATAGGCCTTATCGTAAGCGGCTATGGCTTCGGCCGTCAGATCCAGCGCGGGCTTGAAGAACAAGGTGCTTTGCTCATCCACGATTACGTCGAGGCCGTTTTCGTCCGCCAGTTTCTGGACGATTTCCTTCATCTTGCGGCCACTCGTGCCAAGAATCTCGTTGCGTTCGGCGGTGACGTCGGCTTGCAGGTCGTCGTTCAAGCGCTGCAGGTCGCGCTGTTTGCGCTGGCCCTGGGCGTTCAGGTCCGCCTCGGCCGCCGGCGTAAGCTTGCCGGCGTTGGTCTGCAACTGCTGTTTAATGCCCTCCAGCTCCCTCTGCAGCTTTTCCATTTCCTGCTGGCGAGGCTTGAACTTGGCCTCCATGTCGGCAGACGCCTTCTTGATCTCGGCGCACCCCAGCACCGCCCGCTGCAGGCTGACGATAGCCACCTTGGTCTGACTCAGACCGGCTCTTGAAAACGAAACAAGGGCGAGGCAGGCCATGGCCAGCCGCAACCCAAACCGTACTGACATGCGAAACGAACTCCTTTTAAAGGTTGTGAAGCATTAAGGTTAGCACATCGTAGGCAGGCTTCCGGGCCGGTCCATCTCCCTGGGCTCTCCATCACAGCCAGTATTGCCATTGATCGAAACGAAGCACATAGACCGCCAGCAGCGCGTTGGTGACGGCGTGCGCCAACATGCAATCCGCCAGGTTGCGCGTGCGCACGCACCACCAGTTGTAAGCTACGCCCGCGATCAGCCCAACGTCCCAGTAGGGTCCATGCTCGGAGGCGAATAGCAACGCAACCGCCCAGAACGAGAAGGCCGTATATTTGCCAACTGGCACACTCTCGAAGTCCGAGCGGATCGCCCAACGCATTAGCCAGCCGCGCCAGAAGAGTTCTTCGATGATCGGAACCAGGATCGTGCTTTCGAGCACGCGCACCGCGATGAAGCCGGCGTTCGACTTCAAATACGCGGGCAGCGTACTCCGCGCGACGCCCGTAACGGCGTTGTGGAACGGCCGGAAATCCCGATAACCGGGCCAAAGGAACTCCGGGCCGATCCAGATCGCCAGCACCGCCGCCCCCAACAGCATGGAACCTACGGGAAACGCGGCGCGCCGTGGAATTACGCTCCGGGAGAACACCGCCAGCGTGGCCGCCACCGCCATAAAACGCACGGGCGCCAGCCACTCGGGCGGGAAGGGAAGCCAGCGCAGCGCGATGAAGACGGCGAATGGCGCCACGTACGCAACCGCGGGAGGCAGTCTCAATCCCAATATTTCTCGCCCTCCGCGAGGTTGGCCTTCACCACATCCGGATTCAGTTCGACGCCCAGGCCGGGCTTCCGCGGCACGGCGATGTAACCCTCCGCCACCAAAGGACCTTCATGCAGGATCGTGTCGTCCATCCAATTCCGGCGACCCACGGCTGTTTCCCCGGCCAGGAAATCCCGCACCGAGGCCGCCCACTGGACGGTAGCCATGGTATTCAGCGCGCTCCCTGTACTGTGCGCCGCCATGGGGAGATTGAACAGTTCCGCCACGCTGGATATCTTCTTGGACTCCAGCAGTCCCCCGGCATTCCGGATATCGAGCTGCACAATGTCGCAGCCTTGGTTCACGATGAAATCCTTGAAGCCCTGCCGCCGCGCCAGGTTTTCGCCCGTGCCGATGGGGACCTTGGAGACTTGCGCCAGGCGCACCCAGCCGGGAGAGAAATCCGGCGGCATGGGATCCTCCAGCCACAACGGCTTCACCGGATCGAGCGCCTCGGCGAGTTGCATGGCGGTGCGCAGATCGTACTCTCCGGCGCAGCGCACAATCAAGTCGCGGTCCCAGCCGATGGCATCGCGGCAGTATTCGAAGGCTTGCCGGATGTCCCGCAATTCGTGGGACGTGAGCACCCGGTTGGCTGGATCGCGGATACGATCGAGCTTGGCCGCCGGCGCGCCGTTTGTGCCCGGCGGAGTGACGCGGAAGGCGGTCCATCCGGCGGTGTCGCTGTTCATCTTGTCCGCCCACTCGTTGCAACTGGCGCGGTCCAGCATGTTGGTTGGGCCTTCGTCGCGATATACCCGCACGCGCTCGCGATAACGTCCGCCCAGCAACGTGGCGGCGGGCTGGTTCAGCAGTTTCCCCGCCAAATCCCAGAGCGCGATCTCGATGGCGCTGACGGCCCGCAGCAGCATGTGCGCCGAGCCGTCGATGCGGTTGCCCAATCCATTGTAGAGCGCTTCGATTTCGAGCGGGTCCTTGCCCAGGAAGTACGGGCGCAACTCCCGCACGCCCGCCTGGATGCCGACGCCCGGGCTGCCGTAGCCCTCGCCGATCCCGTATACTCCGGCATCGCTGACGACCTTCACCAGAGTGTAAGTGCGCGGGCCTTGCAGCACCATCGTACGGATATCGGCGATGCGCGCCCGGCCGCGTTCGGGCTGCGCCAGCGCTTTGAAACCGGCAAGCGATGCGGCTGCTCCCAGGAAGCCGCGCCGCGAAAGCGAAGACATAGAATGCCGCATTCTAGCAGACGCGCAACAAAACCACGCGGCGTGGGTTTCAATTGGCAGCGAGGCCGTCGGAGAATGGCCGGCTATCCAGCGGAGTCCCGATCGATGGAGCGGGCCGTGCGGTGCCCGGAGGCGGCACGCTCCACCCGGGGGGATGGCGAGGTCCTGTCATCCTGATGGGGGAGGCGTTGAGCGATAAAACGGTCGATCCGACACGAGCAATGTTCCATCACGGATCGGATTCTCCAGCCGGAGCACTTCCGCATCAAAATCCGGCGAGAAAGGTCCAACCACCCGGTAATGACGCCTGCGTCCTCAGCTAAGCCATAGATAAGGTCTCCGCCTTCGGTGTTGGCGAAAGACGACACGTCGGCGAGAAATTCGCGCTTGTCTTCGTCCTTAGGTCCTGGAAGCTCCTTCTTGTATTCAATGGTCTTGCCTTCCTTGACACCCGTATCTTTGAGCCTCCGGATATCGGATTCAGCGAGTTCCTAAGAGCCTTTGGTATCATCGATACACCCCCGCGCCGGCCTCACGTCATAGGCGCGGATTGGTTACCTCGTCCCATGCCAGTTTTCAGGGCGTCTTTGCGCGCGACGCCACATCCGCGCCCAGGCGAATGAAGTGGCTGACCTTCCACGTGTATATCGTCTCTGCCTTAGCCTTTACTGCGCAGCGGCCGATAATCGCATCGTAAATAGTGCCGCCGCAGATCCCGCCGCCCGCGGCATCCTGTATCGCCTTGATATATTCCGTCTCATCGAGCGCTACCGTGGTGAGCCGCTCTCGCACATCGCTCAAGAAGAGCAACGCCTCATCCGGACTCGCCCTGTCCTTACCCGGCATCCCGGTTAGGACGGAGTAGAGTTCCGCGAGGCAGTGGGCCGCGGTGCATGCCGTTGGTCTCTTCTGGCGGACGAACAGCGCGAAGCTCGGCTCATGGTGTTGATGATCGCCATAGAACGCCGCGACCAGGACGGACGTATCCAGGAACGCTTTCATGTGCGTGGTCCACGAAGGTCGCGGTCACGCTTTTCCCGGAAGTCCCGCAGCACTTGATCGGTCGCCATCGCAGAGATTTTCCTGCCGCCTCGGAATACCCAAACACCATGTTCCCTCCGCAATGGCGATGCGGAGCGCACAGGGCGAAGCGTGAGGCATTCTCCCTCGGCTTCCAGCGAAAGTGCGTCACCGGCCTCGAGACGCAGTTCATCGCGCAAAATCTTAGGAATGACGACGCGGCCAGCCTTATCGAGCGTGACAGTAGTGTTCATGGTGGAATCCTATAGTGGGGCCGCCCATTTGTCAAATACCATTCTAACAACCCAACGACCATTCCGTGTGCCGCGCGGAGGCAGGTCGCAAGCGTCGCAAATAGGCCGGGGCCGTATGCGCGCACATCGAGGGGATGGGATGCCTTAGCACCACGAGGTCCATCTGGAGAAGTTCGACCTGATTTACCCGGGTGTGGCGGCGAGGGGCCAAAATTCCAGAAAAGAGATCCTAAAGACTCCAACAGGTGAACGCATGGCTCGGGCGCCCGTTTCGGGGGCTGCCCGGCATCCGCCGTCCTGTCTAGCAGCTAAGCTAAGCGAGCCAGCTACAGCGCCAGCGTCCTACGCAACGCCACATCGAGTCCACCGGTCTCCGGCAAGGCACCAATCACCCGGTCAATTTCCGCGTAGTGAACGGTGGCAAGGTTGTCGGTCATGATCACCGAGTCCATCAACAGCCCAGACCATTCCTGCGCTCGCCGGCGACACGCACCACGACGCGGCTCGGGTGTCCCGCACGAGCCATGTTGCTGGTGATCATTGCCACGATAGTTTGGGGCAACCCCGAGTCGAGTTGGTCTGCCTGGATGACCAGTGCCGGTCGCAACTTCGACGTTCGCAGGTTCGAATCCGGGAACAACACCAACACTACGTCACCGCGGCGGCAGTTCATCGTACGCAGCCATCTCCGGGCGATCCCAATCTTCTGCGAACAGGGCCAGCCGGCGACGGAGATCTGCCGCCTGGGCCTGGTCGATTCCCCTTTGACGAAGATCGATAGTGCCCGCAGGCCGAACCCACGTCACGATAACCCGCGAACCTTCGGCCTCGGTTGGCGGCTCCAGCAGCTCCACCTTCCCGTTGCGGTAAACGCCTTCGACCGACTTCACCATGCACCTATTATGCCGCATATTCGGGGTGCGGGAGCCTTTATTACCAAGCTTCGCGACGGCTGCGGGCGCGCTGCGTCCGCAGGTCCCGAAGAACTCGATCCGTCGACATCGCACAGAGTCTCTGACTACCCCGCCTCCCGCACTTCCTTGGGTATGACAATTCGGCAAGCCCTACCGATCCGCACAGAGGTGTTTATGGTTGAATCCTATGAGACCCCACCCACCCATGTGATACCATGCTCTGCCAGTGCCCTCCAAGAGCATGCCGCGCTCCCTAGCCGTCCTGTTCGCCGTCAACGTCCTCAACTTCTACGACCGCCAGGTGCTGGGCGCGCTCCTCGAGCCGATCCGCAAAGAGTTCCACCTTTCCGACAAACAACTCGGCGCGCTGGGCACGCTGCCCATCGTCCTATACGCGCTGGCCGGTCTGCCCCTCGGACGCCTGGCCGATTCCGGCAGCCGCAAGAAACTGCTGGCGGCGGGTGTAGCCGTTTGGGCTGTACTCACCGGCTTGGGCGGACTGGTGCAAAGCTATCTGATGCTGCTCGTCTCGCGGCTGGGAGTGTACGTCGGCGAAGCCGCCTGCGCGCCGGCGGCCACCAGTTGGATTGGCGACCTTTTTCCAGCCGAAAGGCGGTCGCGGGCGCTGGCCATCTTCATGCTCGGCGTGCCCATCGGCGGTGCGCTCAGCTATGCCATCAGCGGACCAGCCGCGCAGGCCTGGGGATGGCGCGCGGCCCTGGTGGTGGCGGCGCTGCCCGCCGTGCTGCTCATCCCGGCGCTGTTGAGCCTCGACGAACCGGCGCGCGGCGCCAGCGAGGCGCGCCCTGCCGCGGCGAAAGCGGCCCCCCCGGTCTGGTCCATTTTGCGCATCCCCACCATGTGGTGGATCATCGCATCGGGCGCGCTGGTGAACTTCAATCTCTACGCGCTGGCTACTTTCTTTCCGGCCTTCCTGACGCGCTATCACGGGCTTTCGGTGAGCCAGGCCGGCTTATGGGCGGGCGTCGGATACGGTGCCGCGGGCATCGCCGGAGGGCTGATCGCAGGGGCCTGGGGCGACCGCGTGATCCACAAACGCAAGGACGGGCGCATGCTTTCGGCCGCCGCCGCCGCGCTGGTAGCCGCACCCCTGGCGCTGATCGGCATCCGCCAGCCGGCCGGCAGCGCGGCGGCCTCCATCGTCCTCATCATGATCGCGTACGGCTTTCTGACTATGTATTACGGCCTGGTGTACGCCGCGATTCACGATGTCGTAGCGCCCGCCGTGCGCGCCACCACCATGGCCGTTTACTTCATGGCGATGTATCTGTGCGGCGCGTCGTTCGGACCCTTCATCACCGGATGGCTCAGCGATCGCCTGGCTCTTGCCGCCGCCCATGCGGCCGGTGCGACGAAGGTAGCCGAACACTACCGGGCCATCGGGCTGCACCAAGCCATGTACGTAATACCCGTGATGTCGGCGGCCCTGGCGCTAGTCCTCTACGCCGGGTCGCGCACCATTGCGGCCGATATGGCCCGCATGTCGAAGCCGGATGAAGCCGGCCCGCGCCCCGTAGTACAATCCGCCCCATGAAGCTGCTGGTCTTTTCCGATATTCACGGCGACCTGGACTCTCTGGCGCGGTTGATGGACACCGAGGCGGATTACTACGTGGCCGCCGGCGACCTGGTAAATTTCGGGCGCGGCCTGGATCGCTGCGGCGAGATCCTGGCGCGGCGCGCGGACCGCGTTTACGTGCTGCCGGGCAACCACGAAACCGCCGCGCAGATCGCGGACCTGTGCCGCGATTTCGGCCTGCACGATTTTCACGAGCAACATGCGCAGTGGGGCCGCTATCGGGTTGCCGGGCTGGGTTATTCCAATCCCACGCCCTTCCACACGCCTGGCGAATACAGCGAGGCGGAACTGGCGCGCAAGCTGGAAAACTTCGCGGGACTCGCGCCTCTGGCGCTCATCTGCCATTGCCCGCCGCATGGCACGCCGCTCGATCGGGTACGCCATGGCTTGCATGCGGGATCCACAGCCGTACACGATTTTCTGCTGCGGGAGCAGCCGCAGCATTTCTTTTGCGGGCATATCCACGAGGCCGCGGGCGCGTGTGCCGTCATCGGCAAGACGCAGGCCCGCAATGTGGGTAAGCAGGGCTGGTTGTTGGATCTGGAGTGAACTCGCCTGCCAGGCGCCCCAATCCCGGCGGGAGTCTAAAGTTGCCAGCTTCCTCTTCCGATATAAATCTGAGTGCGGCGTACGCGTTGGACTCCGGGCGACGAAGAGCGGCCCGACGCCGCATCGCAAGGTTACGGAAGGCCAGAGGAAAACTAGGATGCAACAGCAAATGACGGTTGGAAAAAACTGACACTAGTAGACCGCGCCCTGTTCGATAAGATCTCACCGGCCTGGCAACGTTACGAGGCGTCCCTCGACGGGGTACTCGTGCTGAGCCGGCAATCGAAGAATGCGGAAGCCCACCTCAAGCATGTCGCGGAGAGCACTCCTCCATTCCTGGCCCTGCGCGACGCCTTGCAGGCCGAGGCGGACTTGCAAACTCGGACGGTGACTCCATGGGAGCCGAATCGCAGCAAACCTATTCGCGGATACGCTCAATTCTGCTGACCATGCTGATCCTCTGTACGTTCTGCGGCGCCGGGGCGGCTTTCGTCGTCATTCGAAGCATGAACAAGGCTCTGCGCCAGGCCCTGCCAGAGCTTTTCGAGGGCGCGAACCAGGTGGCCAGTGCGGCTGACCAGGTTTCCTCCTCCAGCCAGTCGCTGGCACAAGGATCGTCCGAGCAGGCAGCCTCGCTCGAAGAAACTTCTGCATCCAGTGAGCAAATCGGCTCGATGGCCCGCAAAAACAGTGAGAATTCGCGCGCCGCGGCCGGCTTGGTAACGCAATCCCAGCAGAAGTTCGTCGAGACCAACCAATCGCTAGAACAGATGGTGGTCGCCATGGGCGAAATCACCACGCAGAGCGACAAGATTTCCAAGATCATCAAAGTCATCGACGAGATCGCCTTCCAGACCAACATCCTGGCGCTGAACGCGGCCGTGGAAGCGGCGCGCGCCGGCGAAGCCGGTATGGGCTTCGCGGTGGTGGCCGACGAGGTCCGCAATCTCGCGCAGCGCTGCGCACAGGCTGCCCGCGACACTGCGTCGCTGATCGAGGATTCCATTGCCAAGTCCCACGACGGCAAGGCCAAGGTCGATCGGGTAGCCGTAGCGATCCGGACGATTACCGTAGAGTCCGGCAAAGTGAAGGTGCTGGTGGACGAAGTGAGCTTGGGCGGCGAGGAGCAGGCCCGCGGCATCGAGCAGATCGGCAAGGCCATGGTCCAGATGGAACAGGTCACCCAGCGGACGGCGGCCAACGCGGAGGAAGGCGCTTCGGCGGCGGAAGAGCTGAACGCGCAGTCGGAGAGCTTGAAAGAAATCGTAGCAAAGCTGACGGCCATGGTAGGCGGCAGCGGCGATTCGGAAGCCCCTTCGCGTCCGGCGTATCGATCCCGTCCCGCGCCTGGCCAGACCGCGGCCGCGCAACGGCCGGGCGCCTCTTCGGCGAGCGTCATAGCCCTGCGCCACGCGGTTTCGCGCTCTAAATCCGTAGCACCCGCCGATCCCGTGCTGGCCGGACGCGCGGAAAAGGAAGCTTTCCCCATGGATGAGGAATTCAAGCAGTTTTGAGGGGCGGCGGAATTCAATCGAGGAAGAGGTCGCGCCGTAGCGGTTTGCCCGGCGAAACCGCATAGCCGGAGAAGTCGGTCACGCCGGCGGCAGCCAAAACATCTTCGTCGATAAAGAAATTGCCGGTCGTCGCGCGGCTGTCGCTAGTCAGAATCTGCCAGGCGGCGTCGGCCATGATGGCGGGCGTGCGGCCGCGTTCAGGTTCGGCTCCCGGAATGACTTGCAGCGCCACGGTCGCGATGATAGTGCGCGGCCACAGGGAATTCACGGCGATGCCCTGGCCGCGGAATTCCTCGGCCATACCGAGCACGCACATGCTCATCCCGTATTTCGCCATGGTATAAGCCACGCACGGCGCGAACCATTTGGCGCGCATGTCGAGCGGCGGCGACAACGTCAGGATATGCGGGTTGGCCGCTTTGGCGAGATGCGGCAGGCAGGCCTGCGAACAAAGAAACGTGCCGCGCAGATTCACTCCTAGCATCAGATCGAAACGCTTCATGGGCGTTTGAAGCGTTCCGGTGAGACTGATGGCGCTAGCGTTATTGACTAAGACATCGATGCCGCCGAAACGCTTAACCGCCTGGTCCACAGCGCCGTAGACCTGGTCCTCGAAGCGGATATCCACGGCCAGCGGCAGCGCGTGGCCGCCCGCCGCCTCGATTTCGGCCGCCGCGCTGTGGATGGTCCCCGGCAGCTTGGGGTGCGGGGCATCGGTTTTGGCGGCGATGACGATGTTTGCGCCGTCGCGCGCCGCCCGCAGCGCGATCCCGAGGCCGATGCCGCGGCTGGCGCCGGATATGAAGATGGTCTTACCGGAGAGTGTAGGCATGCCGGATCATTATATCCGGATATCTGGCGGGTTTCGCCTGGATAGCGTCGGGATAACCGGCGTGAAGTAGTCCTGAAAGAGTCGTGCGGGAAAGGAGTAGCGAACCATCCGAGAACCGGCGGTCGAACGCAGGCCAGAGAGCGCCGCAAGAGATCGTGGAGGGAAGGGCGTTGACTAAGAGAACGCGGCATAGCCTAACCCGTGCCGACACCGCGCCGAAACAGCGGGCCAAGCCGCCTGAATCGTGATGCGGCCTCCAGAATTATGTGGCGTCCAGCGGAGAACCCCAATGGAATCAGGACGTCGGTGGATCTTGAACGCCACATAAGATTAGCACTACAACGCTCGCAGGAACGTCATCAATCCGGGATCGTCGCGCCAATGCCGTTTCGGTGTGTGTCCGGATCGGTGATCTCGCACCTGGCCAAGGCCCGGGCGTTCATCTCCAGGTCCATCTCTGCATCGGTGTTGGTGGTGTCAAGAGAACATGTCGGATCCGAGCCCGAACTCGGCCCATCCGGAGTGCGTTTCCTCCGGGAGGCTGTCCTCGGCATGCCAGACCCGGCGCGCATAGCCTTCGAGCAGCGCTTCCGGGGACAAGGCCATCGCGGGCAACGCCAGGAAAACTGCGGTGGCACAGAAGACGGGCCAGATCGCGCGTCTCACTCCGGGACCTCCGTGGGTATTGTATCAGCGAAGCGGGACTGTGCATGCCGGTTTGGCGATGGGACTACGGGTGGTCATCGAGGTACAATCAAAGCCATGAGCACGGCCACGCTGATGACTCTGGAACAATTCGAGCAACTACCGCAGGAAGACGGCGTGAAGTTTGAGCTGAAAGATGGAGAACTGCTGAGAATAGCTAACTCCAAAGCCGGGCACGAGCGGACCAAGTTCATGATTGAGCGCAGTTTGATGGCATACATTCTGCGGCACCCCATCGGAGAGATCTACTCCGAGTCTTCTTTCGCACTGTCGCCGTCGCGGGTGTGCGCGCCGGATGTCTCCTTCCTGCGCAATGAATTGGCCGTCAAGACCGATCCGGACCGCATTTTTCAGGTTCCACCAGATGTGGCGATCGAAGTAGTGTCGGAGAGCGAGAGCGCCCTGGAATTGCGCCTGAAAATCCAAGCCTATCTGGACGCCGGCACTAAAGCAGTTTGGGCTTTCTATCCCAAACTACAGGTCATCGCGGTCTACGACGACTCAGGCGTAAGGGAGTTTCGCGGCGATCAGATCCTGGAAGCCCCCGAGATCCTTCCGGGCTTCCAGGCCAAAGTGAGTCAATTCTTCGAGTAGGTATTACCTTCACGGATGCCAGCTCGCCAGGTTACTAAGCGGGTGCGGCGGCATGTTCGCGGGGCCGGGCAAATCGCGTTTCGTAAAATGGCTGCGGGAGCGGGTTCTGCACTTTTGGCAGTTCCACGTCCAACCACTTGGCGACTGCCGTACCCGTCAACACGCGCATGGTGAAAGAGGCCGACCTTGCAACAGCAACTTCAGGGTTACGAGGTATGCCTGCACTACGAAGAAGAGTGGAACACGCGCGGTCGGCTGAAACAGGAGGCCAGCGGCTTCGCCAGCGCGCTAGGTGGGCAGCCGGATGCCGGTTTCTTCGTACAAGGGTACGGAGGCCGTGCCCTGCGTGCGGAATTCGTAGCGTTCGATGGCCAGGGCCGCGCCGTCGCGATCGCTGCGCACCACGCATCCGTAGATCATCAGTTTCATCGGGCAGACATCATTAAGCCGGGCGGGCCAGGCCATCGACAACTCCACTGGCAATCCTGCGCTCAAAACCCCTTCCGTCGTGAACCAGACGCCGCTGCTGCTGATGTTTAAGGTCCGTCCGTTCCCCGCTTCGGCTACGCGGCTTCCGTAGAGTAGCTTATATCGCAGACCTTGTTCGATGTTGAAACGGCGCTTCGTACGCCGATCCAGATGCTCGTCTTGCTTCTTCCGTTTCGCCATAGCTCGTGCGCCCCTCGCTTACTCCTTACGGTATTCAGATTTAGCATTCGGGGCCGTGTCACCTCAATTCTGTCTTTGGATAGGGAATGTTAACTAACGAACCCGGCTGCCAGTACGGGTGGACCCAAGAATCATGGCCCCAACATAACCGCAAGGCATTCGCGGTTTCGCCATGTCTTCGCCCAGAAAACAAGATATTGGGGTATGCAAGGGTGTCGGTGGATCGTCTAGTAGCTCACTAACCCAAGTCCAATCAATACTTTCTTAAAGATTTCTCTTGCAATGGACAAACCGTTCGTGCCACAATTTGTTGTGGTCTGAAAATGGCCGGAAAGTAGATAGGAAGTGGTGGACGAAACACCTCAAGGCGCGGTACCGGTAGAACCACCCCGTGGCATGTACCCTGCCCGCCTGGACGAAAAGGGCCGCCTCAAGCTTCCCGTCGAGTTCCAGAAGTACCTGGCGGGGCTATCTGAGAAAAAGCTGTTCGTCACCAGCAAGGACCGCCGCATGGCCACAGTATACCCGATCGAGATCTGGCGATCCAACGAGAAATTGCTCGGCAACTTCCGGGACAATCCGAAGGCGTTGCAGCGGGTGTGGTTTACCACCCAGGATTTGGGGACGGAAGCTGAAATGGATGCGCAAGGGCGGGTGCAGTTCTCCACCGACCTCCGGCGGGACCTGAACATCGAGAATCGGCCGGTGAGAGTGCTGGTGGTTCACGGCGCCATCCAGGTAATGAGCGAAGAGATGTTCCAGCAGCGCCGGGCGGAATCCGCGCAGTCGGTTGAGGACGATCTGGAAATTCTGGAACGGGCTGGATTCAAGTAATGGCTTATGCATTTTGCCGTAATGGCGGCGGAAGCGATCGAGTGGTTGGCAGTGCGGCCCACGGGTACGTATCTGGAGGCCACGGCGGGACTGGGCGGTCATACGGCGGAAATCGCGCGGCGCTTGACAACCGGCAGAGTGATTGCCAACGACCGCGACGCGGAATCGCTCGAAATGGCGCGGCGCAACACTGCCGCATGGGTCGATCGGATTTGTTTTCACCAGGGGGCCTTCACGCAACTTGCCGCGGCGTTGCCGGCATGCGGAGCGCAGCAGGTGGATGGGCTGCTGGCCGATCTGGGCGTGAGCCGGTATCAACTGACCGAGCCGGACAGGGGATTTTCATTTATGGCCGAGGGGCCGCTGGATATGCGCATGGATCGATCCACGGGCATTACGGCGGAGGACTTGGTCAATCAGTACGCCGAAAAGGCGATCGCCGACCTGATCTATCAGCTAGGCGAAGAAAGGAGGGCGCGGAAGATAGCCAGAGCAATCGTTCGGGCACGGCCTATACGGAGCACGCTACATCTGGCCGGTGTAGTGGAGCAGGCCGTGCCTCGAACGAATCGTCTGCATCCCGCGACCCGAACCTTTATGGCCTTGCGCATGTTTGTCAACGACGAGCAGGGCGAACTCGACCAATTGCTCGAAGGCGGACCGCAGTTGCTGGCGAGCGGCGGCCGCATGGTGGTGATCTCTTTCATGTCGCTCGAAGACCGCAAAGTGAAGCAGCGGTTCCGCGGCCTGGCGCAGGAGGGGCGCGCCACCATCCTGACCAAGCATCCGCTAACGCCCACGGCCGCGGAAACGGGTTTGAATCCGGCATCGCGCAGCGCCAAACTGCGCGCAATCGAGATGAAGTAGTTGAGATAGCGAGGTAACGACTCAATGGCAACGCTGGCAATGTTTTTTCGCAGACCCCTGGCCGCGCCGGCCGCCACAAGCGGCGCAGCGCAATCCGAAATCGCCCTACCGGCTCCCCGCTACTGCTTGCGGGCGCTGCCGAACGAGGATATTTTCCTCTATTCGAAGCCCATCGATAACAGCCGCATCGTCCGCGAGCCGCAGCCCACGGCGCACGGCGAGTGGTCGATGATCGGCACGGCGTGCGCCATGGCTGTATTATTCATGGGCCTGCTGACGCCCAGGGTGGCAAATATTTTCGCGGGCTACCAGTTGGAAGCTCTAAAAACGGAACAACGGCACTTGCTCGACGAACAGCGCGATCTGGATATCGTCGAGGCGCGCCTCTCGCGGCAAGAGAACCTCGAAGCCCTCGCCAAGCGGCGCGAGCTGGGCACTCCCACTCCCTCGCAAGTAGTCCACCTGGATCCCAAGAGCGATAGCAAGCTGGCCTTGAACCGGCACTGATCTCAAACCGCACGAGATTGGACGTTATGGAATCAGTCGCCAGAAATAGAGCCGGCAAACGTCTGATGTGGTTTGGCGGCGCCGTTCTGCTATGGGGATCTCTGATCCTGATGCAGTTGTTCCATCTGCAGGTTGTACGCCACGCCGATTACGTGCGCGCGGCCCGCAGGCAGCAGGAAGAAACTGTGGAAGTTACCGCGCCCCGCGGCTCCATCTTCGATCGGTCCGGTCAGTTGTTGGCCGGCAGCGTGAAGCGGGATTCCGTCTACATCGATCCCCTACTGCTGCCGGACTTGCCGCTGGCGTCGGACATCCTGTCGGGGGTGCTGCGTATCGACCGGGCCTCGCTCTATGGCCGCATGCGATGGTACGCCGCCAACCAGAAAGGCTTCATGTGGGTGGCGCGCACTATCGAGCCGGAGCAGTACGAACGGCTGCTCAGCCTGCACCTGGACTGGATCCGGTTCGCCCAGGAGAGCCGCCGCGACTATCCGCGGAACACGCTGGCCGCGCACGTCGTGGGAGCCGTCGATAGCGAAGAGACCGGCCAGTGGGGCCTGGAGAAGAGCCTGGACCCGGACTTGCGCGGTTTGCCGGGCAGCGTTCGCGTGCTTACCGACGCCAAAGGGCGCGGCATCGATTCTCAAATGGAAGCCGAACCCCGGCCCGGCATCGCCGTGACGGTCTCGATCGACGAGCGCATCCAGTTGCCGGCCCAGGATGCCATTGCGCGCGCAGTGCAGGATGCGCACGCCGAAAGCGGCAGCGTGGTGGTGATGGACCCTTATCATGGCGATATTCTGGCGATCGCCAGTTATCCGCCGTTCGATCCGAACCAGCCGCCCGGGCGCGCTGAGGGACGCACGGCACGATTCAATCACGCTGTTTCGGTGCCCTTCGAGCCAGGCTCCGTCTTTAAGGTCATTACACTCTCGGCCGCGCTCGAAACCACCGGAATGATCCCGTCCACCATGATCAACTGCGGCAACGGCAGCTTCACCATGGCCGGCCGTACGGTACATGAAGCGCACCATGGCTACGGCACCATGCCCATGGAGATGGTGCTGGCGAAATCCAGCAATATCGGCGCGATCCAGATCGGGTTGAAGGTGGGATCGGCCAAGCTGTACGAATATGTCCGGCGTTTCGGCCTGGGCGCGCGCACTGGCATCCCGCTGCCGGCGGAGTCTCCCGGCATGGTGCGCAAGCTTTCCAAATGGCGCACCACTTCGTTGATGTCCGTGTCCATGGGGCATGAAGTGGGGGTCACCACTCTGCAACTAGCGCAAGCCTGTTCCGCCGTAGCCAATGGCGGCTTGCTGGTGCCGCCCCGCCTCATTTTGAAGAGAGGCTCGGAAACCGTGCCGGTGGTTCCTGCGCACCGCATTCTGAAGCCGGAAACCGCCATCACTATGCGTAGAATGATGGAGGGCGTGGTGCTGAACGGCACAGGCAAGAAAGCTAAGCTGAGCGGATATTCTACGGCCGGCAAGACCGGCTCCGCCCAGATCTTCGACTACGCGACAGGCCGCTATACGCACAGCTACAACGCCTCGTTCATGGGTTTTGCGCCAGTGACTAATCCGGCAATCGTGGTGGTGGTGACACTGAATGGCACGCACGGCACCGCGGGCTTTGGCGGTGTTGTCGCCGCTCCTGTGTTCCACGAAGTCGCTACGGAAACGCTGCGCGTGCTGGACGTGCCCAGAGACTTGCCGGATAGCCCTCCCGACGCGCCGGAAACCCAAATCCCCGAATTGGATGATGGCGCTGTTGTGGATGGTCCGCCTGAGCCGCCGCTTCTGGAGGAGGCGGAAGCGCAGGTGCCCGAAGCGCCCCACGCAGTCGAGCGGCCGGCGCCACCGACCGAAGCCGGCCCTACCGCGCCCAACTTTATCGGATTGTCGATGCGGTCCGCAGTGGCGTTGGCGCAAGCCCAAGGATTGCCGGTGGTGCTGGCGGGCACCGGAATCGTCCGCGCCCAGGCTCCGCCTCCCGGCGCCGTCCTGCATGGCGGAGAAAGGATTCGAGTCGATCTTGCCAGATGACCCTGGGCGAGATACTGTCGGGAGTTCGGCTGAACGCGCCACTCTCGCCGCATCTTTCCCAACTGGATGTGCAGGGACTCGACTACGACTCGCGCCGCGTGCAACCCGGCTTCCTATTCTTCGCTTTTCGCGGCAGCCGCGCCGATGGCCGCCAGTTCGCGCGCGACGCGGTGGAGCGCGGCGCAGTGGCGGTGGCCAGCGAATCCCCCGCTCCGGATGCCTTTCCGGTTCCCTGGATTGAAGTCGAACACGGTCGGCACGCGCTGGCGTTGGCTGCCCGGAATTTCTATCGCCATCCGGACGAGCGCATCGTCCTCACCGGCGTCACCGGCACCAATGGCAAAACCACCACGTCTTACCTGATCGATGCCATTCTGCGCGCAGCCGGCAAAACCACTGCGCTGATCGGCACCATCGAGTACCATCTGGCCGGGCGCGTCCTGCCGGCGGTCAATACTACCCCGGAATCGCTCGACCTGCACCGTCTCTTCGCGGAGTTGGAATCGGCCGCCGGCTTGCACGCCGCCCCGTACGCGGTAATGGAAGTGTCGTCGCACGCCCTGGCGCTGGGCCGCGTTTACGGCCTCAATTTCCACACTGCCATTTTCACCAACCTGACGCGCGACCACCTGGATTTCCACCAGACGATGGACGACTATTTCGCCGCCAAACAACTGCTGTTCTCCGGGGCTGGCGCGCCGCCGCCCGCGTGGGCCGTGCTGAACCGCGACGACGAATGGTGCCGCCGCGTGCAGATCTCGCGCCAGAGCGAAGCGCTGTGGTTCGGCCTGGGACAGAGCGCCACCGTGCGCGCGCGGCACATTTCTTCGAACCTGCAAGGGCTGCGCTTCGAAGTGCAGAACCGCAAATTGCGCTTCATGGTGGAATCGCCGCTGCTGGGCAAGATCAACGTGTACAACATCCTGGCGGCCTGCTGCGCCGGGCTGAGCTACGGTTTCCCGCCAGAAACAATAGCGGCGGGCATTGCACAATGCCGCGCTGTGCCGGGACGCTTCGAGCGCATCGACGAAGGTCAGCCGTTCGGCGTGGTAGTGGACTATGCGCATACCGACGACGCGTTGAAGAACGCTATCGCGGTGGCGCGCGGCCTGGATCCCAAACGCATTATTACTTTGTTCGGGTGCGGCGGCGACCGCGACCGCACTAAGCGTCCGTTGATGGGGCAGACGGCGGCGGAAAATAGCGATTTCGTGGTGCTAACCAGCGACAATCCGCGCTCGGAAGATCCGCTGGCCATCATGAACGATGCGCTAGTCGGCATCCGGCGCACCGATGTGCCGCATGTCGTCGAGCCGGACCGCGCCACCGCCATCGCCCGCGCCATCAAGGAAGCGCGTCCCAGCGACATCGTAATTCTGGCCGGAAAAGGGCATGAAACCTACCAGGTGTTGAAAGACAAGACCATCGCTTTCGACGATCGCAAGGTGGCCCGTGGAGTGCTGCGTGGTTTCGGTTACCATCGGGAGCCGAAATGATCCTGCCGTTAAGCGCCGTGGCTGCGGCGTTACTGAGCCGCGACCGCCTGTTAGCGAGCCGCGACCGTGAGGGAGCGGTGGGGGCGCAACCGCTCCCTCACGGTCGCGGCTCGGTAGCGGATTGTCAAGTGACGGGCTGGTCTGTCGACACTCGCACGCTGGTGGCAGGCGATCTTTTCTTCGCCTTGCGAGGCCCCAGCCACGATGGCCACGCCTACGTGGCACTGGCACTCGAGAAAGGCGCGGCAGGGGTAGTAGTCGAACACCCGGTGTCCGGCGACAACTTCTTACTGGTTCCGGACACTCTCGCCGCCCTGCAAAACCTGGCCGCCTGGGCACGCCAACATTGGGCCGGTCGCATCGTCGGTGTAACCGGCAGCGCGGGCAAGACAACGGCCAAAGACGCTATCGCCCACCTGCTGGCCGTCGAATTGCCGGTTGGTAAGACCGTGGGCAATCTGAACAACCACGTGGGCTTGCCGCTCTCCATGCTGCGCCTGCCGGACGAATCTCGCGTCGGCGTCCTCGAAATGGGCATGAATCACGCGGGCGAAATCCGCGCGCTGGCGGCCATCGCCAAGCCGGATATCGGCGTGGTCACCAATGTAGGGTACGCGCACGTGGAAGCCTTCGATTCGATCGAAGGCGTAGCCCTCGCCAAACGTGAACTGATCGATGCGTTGGATCCCCAAACCGGCATTGCCGTGCTCAATGCCGACGATCCGCGCGCGCTGCGCTTCCGCGAAATCCATCCCGGCCGCACTATCACGTTCGGCCTTTCGGACGCAGCGGATGTGCGGGCTACGGATATCGCCTTCACCTCCGAAGGCACACGTTTCCAGGTGGATGGCGTCGATTTTCAAACGACCCTGGCCGGCAGCCACGGCGTGCTCAACCTCCTCGCCGGAATTGCCGTGGCGCGCGCATTTGAAATTCCTGTGCGATGCCTGCGCGAAGCCGTGGCAACGTTCACCATCGGCAAAATGCGCGGCGAGCGTCTGGAGTACAACGGCGTCACCATCTGGAACGACTGCTACAATTCCAACCCCGAAGCCGCGCGCGCCATGCTGGAAGTGCTCCGATCCACCCCCGCGCGCCGCCATATCGCCGTTCTGGGCGAGATGCTCGAACTGGGACATGCCGCCGAATTCCTGCACCGGCAGGCGGGGCGTTGCGCCGCGGAAAGCGGACTCGACGCGCTGATCGCAGTGCAAGGCGCTGCCCGCTTCATGGCCGAAGAAGCTGTGCGCGCGGGTATGCCGCCACACTCCGTGCATTTTTTTGAACGTTCCGAAGGCGCAGCCGGGGAATTCGTCCGTCAACTGGTCCAACCTGGCGACGCCATTCTGTTCAAAGGATCCCGCGGCGTCCAAATCGAGCGGGCGATGGAGAAAGTGCTGGCGTAACCATGCTGTACTTCCTGCTCTACGAAAAGCTATCGCCGCTGGTCTCGGGGTTCCGCGTTTTCCGCTACGTCACCTCTCGGACCGCCTTCGCCAGCCTGACCGCCCTGTTTCTCTGCATCGCGCTGGGTCCCTGGCTGATCGGCAAGCTGCGGCAGTTCCAAATCGGCCAGTATATTCGCGAGGACGGGCCCCAGTCGCATCAAAAAAAAGCCGGCACCCCTACCATGGGAGGCGTGCTGATCGTCGTTTCGATCGTGATCCCCACGCTGCTATGGGCGGACCTGCGCAACTCCTATATTTGGATCGCGGTCCTGACGTTGCTGGCCTATGGCGCCATCGGTTTCGTCGACGATTACTCGAAAGTCGCCAAGCACCGCAATCTGGGGCTGACCGCGCGGCGCAAGATGCTGTATCAGGTCGGCGCGGCCTTCGTAGTGGCGGCCGTGCTCATGTACATGCGCACGTTTGGCGGCTACTCCACGGTGA
>Ga0209333_1000595_pt1 | contig 19559 bp, 24 predicted proteins | sample BlaSpr_A8_OM2_O3_FD_187982 | JGI IMG/M metagenome (GOLD analysis project Ga0209333, IMG submission 187982) | Forest soil microbial communities from Thunder Bay, Ontario, Canada - Black Spruce, Ontario site 2_A8_OM2_O3 (SPAdes) (version 2) | ecosystem: Environmental > Terrestrial > Soil > Boreal... | reverse complement strand
CGCCTTCCGTTGGTCGGCGTCGGGCAGTTCAATACTTTTAGAAAGGAGACTCAGCTCCCGCTACTCCCGCCTCCGTTCAGGCTCATCCTTCGATGAGAATATGCTGAAGAGCAGGCACTGAGCCAGGAACTTCGCACGAGAGGGCTTTCCCCAACCCAGGGACATCGCCAGATCTGATTCGCGGTCGTTCGCGGCGTCCAACTACCGAAAGCCAGGAGGGCAGCGGTTTGGAAATGAGTCCCCTGTAGTTTCAGCATGGGACTTTCCGCGTACAGCGCATCCACCAGCAGGATGTCGAAAAACTTGCTTCCATACAGGGCCGGCAATCGCCGCAGCAGGCGCAGCGCCGCCGTTTCCTCACCTTGTCGGCGGCGCACCCACTCCAGGGCGAGACCGAACTGGTGGATCATCTGACAACCCACGGCACGATGATAGTACTGCGTTTGTTCTATCTTCCGGCCATGCTTGGTCTTTGGTAATCACGCGTCGCGCTTGGCAATCGTCACAGCATCGGCTAAAACTGGAGGCACCTCAGTTCCGTCCCGGGCGCCACTAAGCGGCCCTGGATGCGCCCTGCATCGAAGGCCTTACTCCGCTTGAGGCTGCGGTTAATCTGCACTAACATGTCCTCCAGCGTCTGCAGATCGAAGCCATACAGGCTATAACGCAAGGTATCGTCCCGCAAGGCGAGCTGGGCGCGGCTCCACTGGGGCAGATGGGAATGGGCAGTTCACTGTCTAATTGTTGAAAACCGGGGAGGCGGAAGACGAAAGCGCAAAAACATGGCCAGGAAGACACTGTGCGGCGGGATTTCGGGCTTGAGCCGAGCATCGGTCGTCTGGGCGGCGTATTCGCGCAGCCGGAAACACTTATTGGCCCAGGTGAAAAACGAGGTAATGAATTTAATGAATGGGTTCTATCTTTACCTTAAGATGCAAGACAGATGAATGCATCTTTCTGCTTCCTTTTCCCCCCAGTTCACGAACGTCGCTTCTTCATTCTGGTCTTGGTCTGTATTTTCGATATTCTCGATCCATTGCCGCACCCGTTGCACCTGACTTGCATGCCCGGTGCTACTCAGCCGCCGGGACTGATCCAAAGCCACGCTCAGGTACCTCACCGGTACATGCCGTTCGCCGCGCGCACATTTGCAATCCGGGTTGCCGCAGGCGAGGTAGCGCTCCATCAAAGAACCGATCGGCACGAAACGAGCGTCGGCTGCAGGGAAGCCCTTGCGGAATTCCGGGGCGTATGTGTTTCTCGCCTTGCCGCCTACGGGCTGAGCCGCGGCAGCCTGCGCGATTGTGCGTTAAGCTTGTCGTAGTTAAGCCATGACCGTGAATACCGAATGCTGCATGGTCTGTCCGATTCGGGCGCGGAATGGCCCTGGAGGTGGCCGTGATCATTCGTCGGGAACAAATGGAGGCTTTCGATGCCGCGAGCCGAAAAGCCTTCGAAGACAGCACGTATCGCCACTTGCAGGAATATTTCCCACAGCACTGTGAGCTTTTGGGGGAAGACCAGATGAGGCGCGTCATCAGGCATGGGTGGAAGAAGGCCGAGATCCACGATCTTACCGACGCGCGCTGTGTGCGGTCGTATATCGAATTCATGTGCCAACTCGGAAGCGGCTTTGACTCGGACATTCTCCTGCCCTGGGCCGCTGAGACTCTCAACGACAGGTCCGCTATTCAGATTACCCGCGCGGATCGACTCTACCACAGAGTGTGGGATTACGTAGATCACATCGCGCGCGATTATCGAGACGCCGAGGGAATACCGACCACGCAACGATTCGTTCCCCAACTGCGACAAGTCCGGCGGGATAGCTCCGAACACCTGGACCAGGCCAACGCTGCCCGGTTTTGTGAGACGCTCGGACAACGGCTAACGAGAAGTCTTCCTGAAAAGTGCGCGTATGTGGGCGCAGAGAATCTTCGGCGCGCCATCACGGAGGCCGTAGAATCCGCGAGAACTTATGGCATCACTGTCATTCGTGGCGCGACCCTGTTCGCAGTGATGAGATTTGTCCTTGGTGCAGAATTTGACCGGGATCCCCTGATACCATGGGCATCCTCTGTTTTGCTCGATAAGACCATCACGGATCAATTCAAACGGGTGGACAAGCTATACGCAGCAGGCGTATCGTTCTTGGGACGCTGGTGGGACCTGTCATTCAAGACTGGAGAGCCGAGGAATGTGCTGGAATAAGAAGGCACCGGCACCGAGCAAGAGCGACGCTGGGGCGGGCCCTGCCGGTTGTTCCACAGCCACGTGCAGCGCCGCGAAGACGTGCGATGCGACAGTGACAATTGGCCGCGTCATGCGAGGCAATCCGTACGTGCCGAAAAATGCTCCTGCCAGCGACGGCATGCCGGATAGCGTGCCGCCTGGCAAAACATACGAGGTGGAGGTTACGGTGACTTGGTCGCAGGCGAGCTGCCCCGGCCAATATATAGAACTCAGCATTATTAACGGAAGCGCCGATAATGGGACGGCCACGGTTGCGCCCACGCAAATCACCGCGACCTCGAAGGTCACTGTCACCGGCGGCGACCAGACGAAACCTGGCAACGGAGGGAACTTGAAAATACAGGCGAAACTGGACGGCGCGACTGTCAAGGTAGAGTCAGCGGGTTTTACGGTCTGTGCTCACCCATTAGACTGGAGCGACACTTTAGCGGGCGGTTCCGCCGCCGCAGCCGACATTGACGACCCACGCATCGTGGGAGTTGTCGTCCAAGACGGCTGGGACTCCGACAGCGGGACTTTCGGAGACCTGAGCGAAACTGAAATTTCCGAAGTGGTGGATGGCGGTCCCTCCATTTCGCCGCCCTTTCCGGCGATGCGAGGTGGAGGGAGCAATAGTACGTATCTGACGGGTGGTGGACTAACGCAGGACACGCATACAATCGGACGCCCCGCTGCAGGCCCCGGTGCCTCGCATCAGTTCCGTCAGCTTTCTATTTTTAAGTGCCATCGGTGCGGCGCTGTGGACAAGGTTCAGCCTAACTCCGGATTGACAATTACTCATTACGTATTTGACGCTGGCGGTGGCCATTGGAAGCACCATGTCAAGAAAGTCGGCGCGAAGGTGACCGTTGGAGCCTACACTAGCGAGGCGGGCACGGCCAATGTGACCAGTTTGGATCACGACTTGCCATGAACATGCGAGGTCTCACCGGCACATTAGCAGCGTGTTTGCTATTGATCGAAGCTGAGCCTTGTGAGGGGCAGAGGAAGGAAACGAAGGATATGAGCGACACGATTACAGTCGAATTGAGCAGCCGGCAGCCAGTTCCGCTGCAGGCGCCCGTGCCCGTTTCGGTTACGTTGACAAACCAAAACTCTGCGCCGGTAAGCGTTCTGCTCCCCTACCCTAATCCGAACAATCTGCAGTTCCGATGCCCGATCCAAGGGTTTGCTACGGCAAAGGCGGTCGAGCCAGACCCGATTGAACGCACGGCGCCCATTACCATCCGGCCTGGCCAGACTTACAGCGCGACGTACTATCTGAATCGGTACTTTACCTTCCTCAAGGCGGGAGATGGCGATATCGATTACAAGTTGCGCATGTTTGTTACCGTCAGCGCTGGAAATACTTCTTCGAGAACGGCGACTTTCAGTGGCCGGTTCGCCGTGCAACTGATCTCCGGTTCCGAGGACGAGTTGCGGAATGTCTTTGTGGCGTACGCTCCCCAACTCCGAGCGCATAACCGACAGCCGAAGGTGGAGGCCGCGGAAGCATTGGCCTTCGTAGATACTCCATTAGTGGTCCCTTATTTGCTGCCGATGCTCCAAATTGACAATCTGGAGGTTATTGGGATCCATGCGCTCGCACGCCACCCCGGCCGCGAATCGCAGCAGGCAATCAAGTCCATGCTGAGTCACGCCGACTCCGCTGTTGTGGGCGCCGCGCTGGAGGAAATCGAGCGGCTTCACATGCCGATCACCCGAAACGAAGTACACAAGTTGCTCGGTTCCTCGAACCCGAATAACCAATGGCTCGCCTTGGGTTGGCTGGCTGCTAGACCAAGCCGCGAAGATCTGCCCCTGATTGCCCCTCTGCTGAACAGCCCCAATGCTCCGGTTCGTGAGAGGGCTCGCGCCTATTCAGATCGCTTTCAATAAACAAGGTGACCATACGGCTTTGCCCCTTCGCCTTCCCGTGGCGTTCAAGTGACGAAACGTATTGGCTGATCTAAATTGCGACTTCTGGGATTCGTTGGTACGCGCCCGTCACTCCATTTTTCTTGTCCAGACATCGACCGCTGGAGCAGCGGAGGACCAGCTGGGGAAAGGCATGATAGTCCCTCCAAATTCGGCGCGGGGCAAAAAGAATCCATCCCAGGCCCCGATATCCAGCACGGAACGAGCTCGCAGCGGATACGTAAAAGCCAGTTCAGCCTCGGCCTGGAGAACCGTAGCGCTTTTGGCGCCTGGCGTGATGAGGCCATTCCCCAGATCGAGAGAGTGAAACCATCGCAAAGCCTGCCGGACTATCGCTGGTATTTTTCGCGCGCTGCAAAGTAGAGCCGTAACGCCTCGTCCAACGGCGGCATCGGTTCGACACCCAGGCTCTCCATACGGGAGTTAGACAACGCGGAAAACTTGGGGCGGTGCGCAGGAGTGCGATATTCGCGCTCGTTGGTCGCGTGCAACTCGACGGCTTGGTCCGGCAGGCCCACCGCGAAGATCGACTGTGCGTAGTGAAACCACGAAGTCGGCGTACCGCCGCCTACATGGAAGATACCGGTCTGGCCGAGTTCCACCAGATCGATGGTGCGGGCGGCCAGCAGCGGAGCGTAGGTGGGGGACGCCACATGGTCTTCGACGACACGGATGGGCTGGCCGGAGCGCGCCAGACGCAGCATCACTTCGACGAAATTGCCGCGCGCGGTGCGCAGTCCGCCGGGTCCGAAGACGCCGGAAGTGCGCACGACCAGGGGCGCATCCAGGTAGGCCTGCGCGTAGATCTCGCCAGCCAGTTTGGAGACGCCGTAAGCTCCCAAAGGGTGTGTCGGATCGGTTTCCAGATAGGGCCGGCCAGAGGCGCCGTCGAAGACGTAATCGGTGGAGAAATGTACGAAGCGGGCATCGAGCTGGCGGCATGCCAGGGCCAGATTGCGCACAGCCAGCGCATTGACCAGAAAGGCCGCGTGCGGCTCGCTCTCGGCGACGTCCACCTGGTTGTAGGCGGCGGCGTTGAAGACGATTTCGGGGTCCCAGGGCGTCAGCAGGTCTTCCACCTGGCGGTTATCGGTGATATCCAGTTGGCTGCGGTCCCAGCCGATGGTTTGGTATCCGCGCTGGTGCAACGCGCGGACCAGTTCTATCCCGAGCTGTCCGCCACTTCCGATTACCCCCGCTTTACGCGCCATAGGAATTATGAGGATAGCATCTGGTGGGACACGCTCCGGGCCTATTCTGAGGTCTTTCTTATAAGGGATAGAGAGTGGATACCGCCCCTGACGGGTCTCCTTCACTTGGCCCGGTTGTGCGGCGGCCCGCCCTCTCGATTGTGGCATGGCCGCCGCGCAGGCGCCTTGTGAGTGGGCGCCTGCCGTTCGATGGAAATGGCTTGGGGTAGGGAAGGAGAGTAGTCCCTTGGAGGTACTCCCTGGGAGGTGTGCCTCAGGGCTTGGCCCGGGGTTCCTGCTCGTCTTTGGGCGGCTCATCCCCGCGCTCTTCGATGGTGTGCGCCATGTGCAGCCATGTTCCGCACCATTTGCACTGTTTCCAGCCCTGGGTGAGCACGTTGATGCCGGCGTCGTGGCCGCGCTTCTTGCAGATTGCCAGTTCCCCCGGGCTGATCATCGGCGTTCCATGCGCTCTTCGATGCGGGTGACCCGGCCGGTGAGTTCCGCGACCTTGCCGGTGAGGAGTTCGAATCGCGTTTCGAGGCTGGCGAAGCGCGCGTTCATGGCGTTTTCGAGCGATGTGATTTGGCGCCCAGGAGGGCGACGGCGCGGGTGAGCATGGCGGCGTTAAGGACGATGGGAACGCCGATCGCTAGGTGGAGTTCGGCAGTTGACCGTCATGGGGCTGCGCCGCGGCTGATGGTGCAGGGCCGCCGCGCAGGCGCCTTGTGGGTGGGCGCCTGCTTTTCGATGGATGGCTTGGCCTGGCGTTGCTGCGCGGCGGCTCTCTCGATGGTGGCCCGATTGCGGCAGGGAAGGGGAGTACTCCTTGGAGGTATGCCCTTAGGGTTTTTCCTGGGGTTGGGTCCGTGTTTGGCTGGTGGCGGCGCGGTCGCGCCGGATGCCGGCTTTGATCCGGTTTTCAGGCGGTGAGTGGATGGTCGCGGATGTAGCCGCCCATGGCGGAGATCATAGTTTCGATGCGCTCGCCTAGGCGTTTGTCGGTTTCTTCGATGCGTGCGGCTAGGCGCTGGTCCGCGGCGCGGGACTCCTCTGCGATTTCGGCGATGCGGTCTCCCAGGTTTGCAACTTTGATGGTGAGGTCGTTAAGGCGGCCGGTTACCTCGTGTATCTGTTGCTGGGTTTCGCGCCAGAGGGCGCGGTCCGTTTCGCGGTCTTTGCGGCGTTGTTCGTCCGAGCCGGCGCTGACGTGTTCGATGCGGGCTAGGCGTTCTTCAATGGTCATGATTTCTCCAAGTATAGCTGAACTCGTTTGCGGGGTGGTTCAAGCTTTGACCTGTCCGCCGAATTTCGCAGGCTTGCCAGTGGGGGCAGTGGCGGCGGCGGCGGCATAGGTTGGCCAGCGGCGCCGCGGCGGTGCCTTCGCGTAGGCCTGGCGATGGCGGTCTTCTGGCGTGGGCGGCGGTGTCCGCCGGCTGCGCGCTTCCGGACGCGATGGCATCGAGCGCGGGTTGGTCCAGCCGCGCGGCGGGCCGCCGCCCAGGAGTATCCCTAGGGGGATCCCTTAGCGGCGTTCGGTGCGTTCTTCGAGGCGGGTGACGCGGTCGGTGAGTTCGGCGACTTTTCCGGTGAGCAGTTCGAAGCGGGCTTCCAGGCTGGCAAAGCGCGCGTTCATGGCGTTTTCGAGCGCGGCGATGCGGCCGCCCAGCAGCGTGGCCATGAGGGTGAGCATGGCGGCGTTGAGGACCACGGGAACGCCGATTGCCAGATAGAGTTGGGTGTCGTTCATTGTTTTTCTCCAGTATAGCTGAACCCCCTGCGGGCGCGCAGGGGGTTCAGCGTGAGTGGCCTTCAGCCGCGCACTTGGCCGCCGTATTCGGTTTCGTAGGCCTGCCAGTGGGCGCAGTGCCGGCGGCTGCAAAGGTTCGAGCCGCGGTTTGGCAGGTAGAGGCCTTCGTCCATGGCCTGGCTGACCAGCGGATAGATGGCTTCCGCGTGCCCGTAGTCCGGCTCGGCCATGCGAGCCTCCTGTCTCGATTGTGCGGCCTTGAAGGCTGCAAATTTTCGGCTCACTCGTCGTCGCCTCCGGTCACAGCAGCCCGTGCGCGCGCGGCCCATCCGGCTGCCAGGTCGTGCCAGCGGGCCGCCCCCCGCGGCCTGACCCTCTGAGCCATGGCGTCCGCTTCAAGCGCGTGACGCGCGAAGTCTCTCGCCGCGGGCGCGAAGGTCTGAGTGACATTCATCGCCCGCGCATCGCTCTCCCCGTCGTCGCCGGCGATCGCGCGCAGCCATAGGACGGTCAAGGTGTCGAGGCTCATGGCGCCCACCCGCAGCCTGGCGCGCGCCACTCGCACCGCTGGCTTAATTCCGGAGGGGCCCCTTCGTGGTGCGCGCGGCCGATGCGTGCGACTTCCGGAAGTTTAAGCCGTGGCCAAGCTTCCCGGCATCCTCCGCGGTGCGACCGCAGGAGCACGGCGTGGAGCTGGTATGGCCTGGCCTGGGCGATCAGGGCCAGCATTCCCCCGAAAGTGCGATCCGCGGCCAGCAGGATCTGCACCTGCGTCGATCGGGGTGGGGTCTTGCGGGGTGGGCGCGGCCTCGCGGGAGAGCAGCGCGCGCAGTGTGGCGGTTTCGATTTGTGTGAGCATAGGTCCGCATTGCACCTTGGTTCGGCGGGTTGTGGCGTGGAATCTTTGGCGGGGCTGTCTTTGGTTCATGGCATCGCCTTGCGCCTGGCCAGGTCCGCGATGTCCGGCAGCTCGATCTGCTGCGGCTGCGGCGCGGGCTGGCGCTTCACGTCGCGGAGGGCGGCGCGGACTTTCTTGGTGGTCTGGAAGTTGATGCCGTGGATCCGGCTCAGGCCCAGCGTGATGAACCAGGCGTAGTTCCACGGATTGAGGGATGACCTGGTGTCCGGCAGATGGGCCTTGGCGCCCATCGCGTCGATTCCCAGATTGGAGAGCATCACCTCCAGGCGCGGTGGCTCGGCGATCGCCATGAATTGGGCCACGATGTCATCCGGCGGCGGGTGCGGGAAGCTTCACGGGCCGGCCGCGCTCGTCGCGTCCGAATTTCCCGTAGTAGCTGTGCAGCGCGTTTCGGAAGGCTGCCAGGTCGTCGGGGTCGTGGTCTTTGGGTTTGCTTGATAGTACTCGATAGATCAACGTGAGGGAACCGAACTCTAAATCGAGCGACGCCGCCGCGGCTGCAAGTGCCCTGGAATCTGTGGGGGGTGGCGTCGAATTATCGCCAGGGTGGCGATGCAGCGACGCCAGGTTGGCGGCCTTGGTGGGTGGGGGGTGGCGTCGTAGCGACGGCGGCCGCGGTGGTGGCGGTCCCTTGGCGGCCCGTGATCCAGTTCCGTTTGACCAGCGAGTCGATGGCGTATTGCAGGTTTCTCCGGCCGCAGTTACATGCTTTTGCGAGGTCTCGCGTGCTGGCGCGTACCCCGCCTGGGCTGGTCTGCTGGCGCCTGCAGAGTTCCAGAGTCAGCCGTAATTCCGGGCCTGTGAGCTTGGGCGCGAGGTCCGCCAGGCCCTCCAGCAAACTTCCTATAACGGGTATTATGTAAACTTACAGCGGCCACGCATTGGACAAAAAAGCGGGCCCGTACCACCGAGTGCCGGTACGGGCCCGAGGGAAGAAAACTTGATCTTTACCGATGGCCGCCGCCACCGCCGCCATGCGCGCTGCTGGTGGCATGTGCCGCTCCACCGGAAGGACGGGCGCTGCTCTTCGAACTGTTCGAGGACGGCTTCTCCCGGACCACCGGCGGCGCGACCCGGATCGACTGGGCACGGCCGTTATTCGACGAAGGCGCCGCGGCTGGACGGTATCCCGAGACGCCAGTTTGCGTATACACCGGAGGTAGGCTCCCACCGCTGGGTCGCGGCTCACCGAAGCGCTGCCATCCGCTGCTGCTGCGATCCGGAGCATAGCTGCCCGTGGGTCGGCTGGCGGTGGCAGCCTGGGACGGCTCATTGGCTGGCCGCCATGCGCCGCCCGCAGAACCTACGCGAACCTGCCCCGCCCCGGGCGAAGCTGGGCTGGTGGTACTGCGCCACGCGCCGGTTGCGCCGCCGCCGGAGGAACTGTGCGTCATGCTCGAAGCTGCCGGTTGCCGGCTGAATTGTTGCATGGCCCGCTGCTGCTCGGCAAAAGGAACACGTTGCACCGACGTGTTGGCGACGCTGCCGAAAAAGTGCATATTCTCCGAACTGCGCGGAATACCGGCCACTGAACGGTTCGAATACCGCAGATTCGCGGCGCTGGGCGCGACCGGCAATTGGCCGCGCACCAAACCGGCCTCATGAATCTGGGAGCCTGTGGTGTGCCCGATATTGCCAAATCTTCCCTGCCGGAAATCGGCCGCGGCAACCATTGAAACGCCATTTGCAACACGGGCGTTACGGTATATGTTTGCGACACTTACGTTCGTCACATTCACGCCGCGGTTGAAGAATCCCGGATTGCGAAAGCCGGCGTAGAACCCACGGCCCCACCAAGCGTAGACAGGCTCGAAGGGCGCCAATGCGACCCAGCCGATATTGCCAAAACCGAAACCCACACCCACACCGGGCCCAAATCCAAAGAAAGCCACCATCGCGGGCGACCAGTAGTGGCGCCCGAAACCGCCCGGATACCAGCACCACCCATACGGCGCGGCGTAGAACCAGCGACCGTAGTGAAATGGCGCCCAACCCCAGGGGTCGTAACTGACCCAGGTCCAACCATAGTAGTCTTCCCAGACCCAGCGGCCATTCTGATAGGGCGCCCAGTCCGGACCGACGGCGGGTGCCCAAACCTCACCATAGGAAGGTACATCCACCCATTGTCCATGGTTGTCCAGATCTTCGGCGCCATACATATCCTGCGGAACATTGCTGTAGCTTTGGGAATTGAGCATCTCCCGGTCGCGCTGTTCGTTCCAGCGATCCCAATCATCCATGGCGATAGCCGGGTCGACGCGGAATTCAGGGTCTGCGGGATTTCCCCGCGCCAGCATGGTTTGGCCAGCCTGCAATTGCTCCGTTCCCTTCGGGGTGGCGACGTCCACCGATCCCATCCGTACCGTGATTTCCGTCTGACCGTCGCCTTGAACATAAATGCGGTAAGCGCCGACATGGGAAGGCCTTACCGAAACCGTAGGCGTATCGATTTCAACGCGCGATTGAGATTCCCGCAGGACGCGGAACGTCACGGTGCCGTGCGCTATTTGCAGGTGATAATGGTTGACTCCCAGCTCCGCCAGACGGATCTCGGCGTTGGCGCCGACGCGGATCAGGTTCGAGGAATCGAACTGCACCTCAGCGCGTGAACTGGCGCCCGTAGCCACCCGATCTTCCACCATCAGGGGCGCATTGACGACGGCCGTCACCCAGTCGCCGGAATCTCCGCGGTGTACCGATACTTCGCCGTTCACGATGCTGATGCGCGCCACGCCACGCTCCGGGGCTCCGGGATCCTGCATCGGCCCCGCGGCATCCGGGGCGCTTTGGGCACTCAGGATCGTGGAAACGGCTATGATCGATAGGGCCGCGGATGCGAGGGACAATCCGGCAGAGCGGGCATTGCGTGGCATAATCTTCTCCGGCTGCGGTAACTTGCTGGCAATTGACCTTCCACAAGGGCATCGCACAGTGAGACAGGCACTTAAGAAGTCCGCGACACTTTGGATAATGGCTGAAAACCACCACTGTGATTGGAAAGAAGCAAGTGTGGTGATAAATCGGCCGGAGGGGTTATAATGTGGGCGGTCAATGGATTCACTCGTTTTGCGGGATAATTCCCCGCCCCAAATTCTGGTTGCCGACGATAGCCCGGTGTTTCGGGATCTGCTGCAAAGGATGCTCCTGGAATGGGGGTACGAGGTGACTACGGTCACCGATGGCCAGCAGGCCTGGGATCTGTTGCGGCAGGAGAACGGACCGCGTCTGGCGTTATTGGACTGGATGATGCCCGGCATGGAGGGCGCCGAAGTCTGCCGGCGAGTGCGCGACACCATCCACGACCGGTACGTCTACATGATGCTGCTAAGCGTCCGGTCGGATTTGGAAGATGTGGTGAAAGGCATGGAATCGGGTGCCGACGACTACATTGTGAAGCCGTTCCAGGTGGACGAATTGCGCGCGCGCTTGCGCGCCGGCCGGCGGGTACTGGCCTTGCAGGAAGAATTGGTGGAGGCGCGCGAAGCCTTGCGTGAGCAGGCCACGCGCGACGGACTCACCGGATTATGGAACCGTACGGCCATCTTCGACATTCTTCAGAATGAACTGGCGCGCTCCAGCCGCAGCGCCGAACCGCTGATCGCGCTGATGGCGGATCTGGACGGGTTTAAGCCTGTTAACGACCATTTCGGCCACATGGCCGGCGATGCGGTGTTGCGCCAGGTGTCGGCGCGCATGCGCGCGTCGGTGCGGCGATACGACGCGGTAGGCCGCTACGGTGGCGAGGAATTTCTGATTGTGCTGCCCGGCTGCGAACTAGCGGGAGGGGTGGCGATGGCGGAGCGTATTCGCGACGCCATCGCATCCGAATGCTTCCGGTCCGGCGAGACGGAAATCCATCTGACCTGCAGCTTGGGAGCGGCGGCAGCCATGCCGCCGGCAATTCCGCAGGCCGACGATCTGGTGCGCGCGGCGGACGCGGCCCTTTACCGGGCTAAGCGCCAAGGACGCAACCGCGTGGAGGCGGCAGGTTCATAGCCCAACGCTGTGGGCGGCTATCCCGCTAAGAAATTCGGTATAAATCTGCTTGCATCTTCTTCCAACTGGGTTATAATCGTCCCTGCCCCCCGAGTTCACATTACATGCCCACACTTGCTCCCGACATCCCCGCCAATCCGCTCCAACAGGGGGTTTGGCCAATTATGAGTGTCCTCGTCCACGACCTGCGCCAACCGCTCAGTGTGATCGACGCCTGCGCCGACTATCTGAATCTGGTGTTGCCGGCAACCGATCACCGCGCGCGGCAACAACTGGAATTGTTGCAAGAGCAGGTGGGCGAGGCCAACCGCATCATGCATGAGGCTCTGCTGAAGGTGCATTACGCCGACGTGCCGCCGGTATCGTAAGATCTCAGCTCCAGCAGACGTTCGTTGACGAAGGCGGTGAGCGCCGGCGTCACGTATTGAGGCGGCCGCACCGGAAAACGCGGCTTGGCATTCCACGAATCGAGCGCCACGCCGTTCCAGAACGGCTGCTGCATGTCACGCTCAATCACGACGCATGCGTCGGCCCGATCGAGGAAGCGCCGGCTGGATGGTTTAAAATCCCCTTGAGCGAAATCCAGCACCACCAAGTATAAGTCCGGCGTCAGGAATTCGACGATGCTGTTGGATTCGACGATCAGGTTGCGGCTGGCGGCGCGCACTTCGCGGACAGCCGGCAGAGCGTTGGCAAGCTGGCCAGTGGCCGTGCGCACCCAGTAGGAGTGGCGCGCGCCGGCCGCCACGAAGCGGCCCGTATCGGAACGGCCGGGGTGGCGTTCCTGCGCGATGGCGTAGGGATGGTCGGATGCCAGGCAACAGCCGCAGTCTTTGCCGGATGCGGAGCAGATGCCGTGGCCGAACTGGGTGATCTTCATGGCGGTCCAGTCGAATTGGGGCAGGGCTTGGATGATGCCGGCTACTACCGACGTTTTTCCGATGTTGCGGGAATGCCCGCCTACGACGATCAGCATGGCGATATCAGTACCGCTCCCTCATTGCCCGCCCTACAATTTCTCTTCCAAATGCGCCAGGCGGCGCTTCAAATCGGCAAACTGGCGACGCATTTCCGGCAGGCGCGCCAAGTTGGCGAGCTGCTCCAGGTGCTCTTTCAATGGCCGCGCCGGAGTTCCCCAAACGGTCTGCCCCGACCGCACGATCTTGGAAGTCAGGATACCGCATCCAGACCCCAGCACCGCGCGCGATTCGATGCGGGCCTTGTCGCCAATGCCCACTTGTCCGCCGATGACCGCGTAATCCTCCACCACTACGCCGCCGGAAAAGCCGGTCTGCGCGGCCACCACTACATGCCGCCCTATGCGGCAATTATGGCCTACATGGACCATATTGTCCAGTTTGGTGCCTTCCCCGATCAGCGTGACACCCAGGGCGGCCCGGTCGACGCATGAATTCGCCCCGATCTCTACAAAATCGCCAATCTCGACGCGGCCGACTTGCGGGAACTTGTGATAGCGCTCGTTCTCGAACACGTAGCCGAAGCCGTCCGCGCCGATCACGCAGCCGGAATGCAGGATTACGCCGCGCCCGATATCCACGTTGTCGTAAATTGTCACGTTGGCGTGCAGCACGCAACCCTCTCCCAGCACCACGCGCTTGCCGATGGAGCAGCCTGGGCCGATACCGCTAGCCAGACCGATGCGGGTACTGTCGCCAATATTGACGTGCGGCCCAATGGCGGCTAAAGCGCCGATTTCGACATCCTTACCGATGGCGGCGGTGGGATGAATGCCGGGCTTGATCTCCAGGGTGGGATAGAAGCGGTTCATGGCGCGCGCGAAGGCGGTGCGGGGCTCGGGCGCGCGAATCACGGTGCGCCGACTGGGGCTGGGATAGTCGGGCGGAACGATCAGACAGCCGGCGGCGGAGAAGTCCGCCCGTTGCGCCGCCTTGCGGCCGCCCAGGAAGGAAAGCTCGCTGCCGCCCGCGGTTTCGAGCGGGGCGACGCCGGTCAGTTCTTTTTCGCCGTCACCTTCGAAGGTGGCGCCCAACCAGTCCGCCAGTTCACGTACGCGCATGTCTTATGATACAAGCTGTGATTGCGTCAACTGCACGTATTCATCCGGACGCCAGGATCGGTCCGGACGTCAGCATCGGGGATTTCTGCGTAGTAGATCCCGATGTGGAGATCGGCGCGGGCTGCGTGTTGGAGCCTTATGTATTCGTCAAGCGGTGGACCACGCTGGGTGAGCGCAACCGGATCTCGGCGGGGACCGTGCTGGGCACGGATCCGCTGGACAAAGCCTTCAATGCCGGCGCGCGCAGCTATTTGCGGATCGGCAATAGCAACCATATTCGCGAGCATTACACTATTTCGCGCGGGACCGAGGCGGAATCCGTCACCGAGATCGGGGATGAGAATTACATCATGACCTCGGGCCATATTGCGCACAATTGCAAGATCGGCAACCGCACCGTGATTTGCAGTTGCGCGCTGGTGGCGGGGTACGCGGAGGTGGAAGACCAGGTGTTCATCTCCGGCGGGGTGGTAGTACATCAGTATTCGAAGATCGGGAGACTGGCGATGATCGGCGGCAACACCCGGGTGAACAGCGATGTGCCTCCATTTTTCCTGTATTCGGGCTTCAACGTGACGGCGATGGGGCTGAACCTGGTGGGGCTGAAGCGCGCCGGATACAAGCACGCGGATATTGCGGCGCTGAAGAAGGCTTACCAGATCCTGTATCGCTCGGGCCTGAAGCTGGCCGACGCGCTGGGGCGCATTGAGAGCGAAATCGCCACTCCCGAAGCGCGGCATCTGGTGGCGTTCGTGCGGCGCAGCGAGCGCGGGATCTGCCGCGAATAGGCGCAGCGCGGTTCAGACGGCGGTGCATCTCCCCTGTTTTGCGACGCTTAGCTGTTCAGACAGAGATCAGTCGCAGTCTATTGCACGCACCCGCCGTCCGCGCTATCTTTCTGCCGTGAGGGTGGAAGGGCCAAACCGGTTTGCCGTCCGCAGCCTCGCGCGAAGCCAGGGGAGCCTGTCGCAAAAATACAGTACCGGCAGGGACGCAAGTATTGGTCGTGGCTTCGCGCGATTCTTAGACACGAGTGAAAACAAAAAGAGAGAAGTACGGGACGCGAGCCAGGCCAACGCAAGAAATGCGCGCCCCCCGCACCAAATGCCGTCGCTTTTGCGCATGGACGGATATGGGGGAAAAAACAAAGGGAAGGGAGAATAATCAGATGCAGTTAAGAAAAGGAAGTTCAGGACGCGGCTTGATGCTGGCCGCGAGACATTTAGCGAATGGCGCTCTTGCCGGGATGATTGGATTGGCGGCGGCGACGTTGCTTCCGGCGCAAGCTCCGGTGATGACCACGCTGTACACATTTACGGTAGGTTCGGCAGGATGGGATCCGGTCGGAAATCTGGTCCGCGACGCAAATGGCGCGCTTTACGGCGTGACCAGCGGCGGCGGCGGAGTGTCCCCATTCTGCACGGACGGCTGCGGTGTCGTCTTTCAGTTAGCGCCTCCCGCGGTCTCTGGGGGCGCCTGGACGTACAACGTGCTCTATAGTTTTCAGGGCGAAAGCGATGGCGCCGGACCCAACGGACCCCTAGTCTTCGATGCGCAAGGCAATTTGTACGGCACGACTGAGGGAGGAGGCGCAGTGGTTAACGAGGCGTATACGGGCACGGTATTCGAGTTGACCCCTCCAACCGTGCCCGGCGATCCGTGGACTCACACGATCCTGGCGACGTTTCCCACTGTGGCGGAAGGGACCGCGCCGGCTGGCAGTGTTGTCTTCGGTGCGGACGGCGCGCTATATGGTTTCACCAGTCAGGGCGGAGCCTTTGCCGATAGCGACCTTGGTGGCGTGGCGTTTCAGTTGACGCCACCTGCTGGTGCTGGCGCCTGGAATTACAACGTACTGCACAGCTTTGAACCTAACGTGGATGGATACAGTCCTACCGGAGCACCGGTGTTCGACAAACACGGGCGGCTCTACGGCGTCACAGCCGGCTCCCTCAGCGAAACCGCGTACGGCCAACTGTTCGTTCTGACGCCTCCCGCGACTGCCGGAGACGCCTGGGGGGAACACTTGCTATACGGCATACCAAACAGCGTTAGCGGGGTGGTCTTCGGTCCCGATGGATCGCTCTATGGCACTACAGAGCATGGTGGCATCAATTGCGACGAGGGCTGCGGCACAGTAGTCCAGTTTCAGCCGCCGGCGAGCGCAGGCGGCGCCTGGACCCAAAACGTGATTTATGAGTTCGCCGGCGGCCACGATGGCCAGTTGCCTTTTAACCCGCCCGTGGTGGGCCCGAGCGGCAAGGTCTACGGCACAACCGATGCGGGCGGTAGCGCGAACGCCGGAACTATCTACGGATTGACGCCACCCTCGACTCCAGGCGGCGCATGGACCAAGTTGCTGCTGCATACCTTCGAGGGCACCGATGGGCGGTTTCCGCTCTCCGGCATCATCCTCGCGCCGGGTGGTGTGATCTACGGCACCACCAATCGCGGCGGCGGTGCCGGTGTGGGCGTCGTCTTCGAGCTGAGTCTGTAGCCTCGACCGAGGACTTGGGCATCACGAATTGGGTGCTAGCGGGCGCTAGGCCGTATTGCCGCGGGCCAGCCCCCGCCAAGAAAATCACCCCTGCGAAAAATGGCGGTCGCTTCACCATGTACGGATGTAGGGAAACAACAAGAGAACGGAGAACAATTAAGATGCATTTGAAAAGAAGAAGTTCAGAACGCGGCTTAATGCGGGCCGCGAGACATTTAGGTAACGGCGCTTGCGCCGGAATCCTGGGCTTGGCAGTGGCCACGGCATTACTCGCACAGCACCCAGGGTTCAACCAGATTTACAGCTTTGGCGCAGCGGTAGGACCTACGGCTTTGACCGGCACTGGCAACACGCTGTATGGGGCTACTCAAACAGACGGCAGCCATGGCATGGGAACCGTGTATTCTCTCACGCTGCCGACAACGCCGGGGAACCCTTGGACGTATACTACACTCTACGAGTTCGGTTCCATTCCATCGGACGGCTCCGCGCCCCTCGGCGTCGCCATCGGCGGCTTTTCGGGAGGCCTGCCGGTGCTCTATGGAACTACCGAAGATGGCGGGAAATTCAGCAAGGGCACCGTCTTCAGCCTGGTCCCGCCGCAGAGTCCGGGTGGCACATGGACAGAGCACGTGCTGCACAGCTTTCACGGGGCCGACGGGTGGCTTCCACTTGCGCCGCTCGCGGTGGATTTGAGGAATGGCCAGTTGCCAGTCCTTTACGGAACGACCGGGCAAGGCGGAGCGTCGACCGGAGTAGGCGGAGGTGAAGGAAGTGGCGCGATATTCTCATTAACCCCTCCCACGACGGAGGGCGGCACCTGGACTGAGAACGTGCTTTATAGCTTCGTGCCGGGTGGTACCGGCGGTGAGGTCCCGAACAACGTGGTTCTCGGCAGCGGCCCGGGCGGAGCGCCGGTGCTGTATGGGTTCGCCGTGATTGGGGGGACCCTCAGTGGCGGGGTGGTATTCTCGCTCACCGAGGCGAGCGGGACGTGGACCTATGATGTCATCTATAACCTCCCGACGAGTAGTGTAATCTCGAGCCCCACCGGTCTGACGATTGGTAGTAATGGAGTACTATATGGCACTGCGGCTCCCGGCAGCGGAGCAGATAACGGTGGACAAGTGTACTCGCTTACGCCACCCACATCGGACGGAGGCAACTGGACCGAAAATACAGTGTATTCGTTTGGATCTGTGGCGGACGACGGCGTGGGTCCTCAATGCGTGTTCCAGGGGAGCAACGGAAACCTTTACGGAGTGACCTCCGATGGAGGAACCGGAGGATTCGGCACGGTGTTCTCGTTGACCCCGCCCGCCTCGCCCGGCGGTACCTGGACTGAGGATGTGCTCTACAATTTTCCGTTTAGCGGGGTGACGGGCGGACCGACGACCCTCGTAATCGGCCCACACGGAGCGCTGTATGGGACGACGAGCTACATAGGCGGGAGCACGGTCTCGACGGTTTTCGCGATCGAGCCTTAGATAAGGCTTCTTAAGCTGCGTCTTGGCCCGCCCGGCAAACTGCCGCAGCGGGCCTTTTTTTCGGATGGCGCGAATGGGGGGTGCGGCTCCGCCGTGCTACCGTGTGATTGGGCAGTTCCTGTCCGTCGGACCCCCTCCCTTATGACATTCGAAAAACTGAAAGAGTTTCTGGAAGAGATCCCCTTTAACGCGCACGTAGGACTGAGGTTGGTGCGGCTGCACAAGGATGGCGTGACGATCGAGTGCCGACTGCGGCCCGAACTGATGAACGGATCCGGCGTGTTGCACGGCGGCGTGACGGCTACTCTCGCGGACGTGGCGGTGGGCATGGCGCTGGCCCGGCACCTGGGCCGTCCGCGCGCCGCGACCACGGTCGAGATGAAGGTCAACTATCTGCGTCCGGTAGTGCACGGCAAGATCACGGCACGGTCGCGCCTGGTGAAGGTCGGTGGGCGGCTCTGTTGCGGCCGTGTGGAGATTTTCGACGGCGAAAAACGGCCGGTTTCGGCAGCCCTGGTCACCTACATGATTCTGGACAGGTAAGTGACGGCGGGCCCGTCGCTTAGATGAGCAATTCTGCACAAATCCGGATACATGCCGCGCGTGAAGTTCTCGCGAAGCGCGGCCTTAGTGGCTGAAAATCTGGTATTATGGAATCGAATTTGATTTGCCCGCAACCTGGCCGAGAGTTGCGCCTAGTCTGCTCGCTTTCAAATACGAGGAGATCACCGTGAAGAAGATTTTCGTAGGCAACTTGGATTTCAAGGCGACGGAAGAATCCATCCGCTCGCTCTTCGAGCAGCACGGGACCGTGGAGCGCGTCAGCCTGATGACGGACCGCGATACCGGCCGGTCGCGCGGCTTCGCTTTCGTGGAGATGACCGACTCAGCCGAAGCGGAACGAGCCATAGCCGCCCTGAACGGGTTTAATTTTGGCGGCAGAGCGCTGAACGTCAACGAGGCCCGTCCGAAGGTAGAGGGCGGCGGACATGGCGGCGGAGGCGGCGGCTTCCGTCCCGGACGCGGCGGCGGAGGGGGCGGCGGTGGCGGACCTCGCCAGCGCCGCGAGCCCCGCTGGTAAAGCGGCGGGGCAGCCGCAACGGCTGTGCAGTTGACATAGACGTCGAGCCAAACATCGACTCAAACCGGGAGAAGAGCGAAAGAGGAACTTTATGGCCATGAGATCGCGCACGACATTTAAGAAACGCCAGAAAGAACTCGCCCGCCAGGAGAAGCAGCGGGATAAGGCAGCGCGGCGGGTCCAACGCAAGCTGGAAAACGGCTCTCCCGGATCTGGGGATCGTTTATCGGACGAAGGCTTGGATTTGGAAGACGACTTGCCGGAGGATGGCGACGACGTAATGGAATCGGTCGCGCCATCCGCAGGAAGCGACAGCGACGCACACTAAAGCTGTGGGGCACGGTCGAAAACCCCCGCTCCCCAATTAGGCCTTCCCGACGTTCATGCCGTCGCCGGCGCGCTGGCGGGAGTGAGTTGCACTTGATACCCTA
>Ga0209333_1000590_pt1 | contig 19687 bp, 15 predicted proteins | sample BlaSpr_A8_OM2_O3_FD_187982 | JGI IMG/M metagenome (GOLD analysis project Ga0209333, IMG submission 187982) | Forest soil microbial communities from Thunder Bay, Ontario, Canada - Black Spruce, Ontario site 2_A8_OM2_O3 (SPAdes) (version 2) | ecosystem: Environmental > Terrestrial > Soil > Boreal... | reverse complement strand
CAAATCGGCCTGCGGGGCGTTTGAGCAGCCCGCGCGTCGCCGGGGTCGGTCAATCCATGCCAAGATCGCCTGGCCCAGCCCGGACCGCATCCCGCAACCCTCCGTCCAAGACCGTCGACGGACACGCCGCCGTGCCCGCCGCTTCCGCGCGACGCAGCGAATCCCCCCCTCAAGGCCCGCAGTCGCGTACCGCAGGCCAAGAGATCCTGGTTTCCCAGTTGGAGTCGACCTACTTGTGGGCAGCCAGGCATACGGGCGGCGGCACGGTTTTTCAATTGCGCACGCTGGTGGTTCGAAAGGCCGGAATTGTGGCCACCCCGATGAATTCGGCGCCGGGCATCAACCGGTACGAGGGTCGCCGCATTGTCGCCGACGCCGGCGGTGCTGCCAACCAAATGGCCGCCAGCAAGTTACCGCAATTCGGCGTGGGCGATACCGTCTATCTGCTGGGTATGGAATTCTGGCAGGATGCCGTGACCTTTGAAATCAGGTCCCGCAATCCGCAGCCGCACTGGGCGTTGGTTACCATTCGGTTTCCGAAGGAAGACCTGGAGGCGGCCGACTTTAGGCAGGTTCAGAGGAAGATTCGCGAAGTCTTCGGCATCGCCAGAACCGACGGCCCCGCCATCAAGCCTGGGCAGACTGAAGAGCAAGTAATGGCCCTCCTCGGCCAGCCGCAGACAATTGCCAGTCTTAGCAGCAAGACAATCTACGTCTATAACGATGTGAAGCTGACGTTTCACGGCAAACTGTCGGACATATCGGGCATTGACGAAGGCCCTCAGATCAACCAATAGCGATATTCAACTTTCCGACGCCGAACTGCGCGGGAAAAATTTGGCTGCCTCCTGTCACACAACGCTAAATTGCCGCATTCCTATGTAAGGCTGCCGCGCAGGACAGGGTGCTTTCGGGATTTGAGGGCCACCTTTATCCGGGCCTCACGCTGGCGGGGCGGCCGGTGACGCCAAAAAGGAGAACACTTCCGATGAAAACGATACAGATCCGCTGCGGATCTCTAGCCATAATGACAACCATTGCCTGGGCCGCCTACGCCAACGAACCAGGGATGGACACCATCCAAAAGAAGTTGGAATCCGAATACCACATCACCAAGACCAACGACGACAAAACAGATATTGTGACGGCTGGCTCCGTCGTGGTTTTGCACAAAGACAAGGTATTGATGTTCGCTGTGAGCGCTACGGTGAACCCGTGCATGAATACCTATCGCGATGGCAAGATCACTGCGAACCTGGCCTGCAGACTTGCCGCCACGAAATCGCCTCACTCAATCCCCGGCCGGGATAAGCTGCCTGCCGCTCGGTACTTCGTTGACGGAGAGAAATTCTGGGTAACCAAGATCGACGTCAAGGACGCCGGTAAGGAGCGCGGAGTGGTCATCGATTTCTTCACCGACGCCACACCTGCCGGCGACCAGGGAATTCGTTACAAAGGCGTCCTGACCGTTCCGTTGGGGGCAGCCACGCGAACGCCGGATGACGCCTTGAAGCTGGTGGCCGAAGTCATCACGGTCGTTCCTCCCGAGGAAGATGCAAAGAAGGATGGTGGCAGCGCAAAGAATCCCGAACCTCAGGGGATCCAGCAGGACGCGGCGCCCGCCAGCCAGCCTGCGCCCTGTCCCACCCCGGTTGCAGCGGAGGCCCCGATGGCGCCAATCGAACCTCCGCCGCCCCCGGCCCCGGTTATGGTCTCCGAGGGACAAACGATTGAGCAGGTGGTCGCGATTTTGGGACACCCGGTGAATATCGCCAACGTCGGGAACAAGGTCGTCTACACCTACAAGGTGGTTTTCGTCAATGACAAAGTGACAGCAAGGTGAAGGGTGCGCAGTGTCCGAAAAGGAGATCTTCAATGAACGTAAATCGCATTAGTAAAATTGTTTGCGGTAAATCCATGGCCGCATCGCTGGCCTTGCTTTTTCTCCCCTGCGCCGCACTCTGCGACGATGGAACGCAGACTACCGCCAAGGCCAAAGCCACTTCCAAGGTTCCCGCACTCACGGCCAAGAAAACGAGCGGGGCGGCCAGCGCGACGAAGAACTCCGGTCCGACGACTGTGTCGCACCAAACCGGGAAGCCTCGGCTGGTCGCCGAGCCAACAAAGGGGGCGTCGGCCACCCTGCACGATCCCAAGCGCGGCATGGACATTCACCGCTCGCTCAGCGGAAGCCGGCGCGTCGAAGTTGAACGCCCCGATCACTCCCGCATCGTTGCCGAGGGTAAGGGACGTGGCTATGTCCAAACGCCTTACACGTATCACGGGCATGAATACGCGCGGCGCTTATACTATTACAACGGGCGCCACCATCAAGCCTATTACGGACGCTATGCCTATCATGGCGTCTGGTTGAATCCGTATTATCCGGCCTACTACTACCCGTCAGCCTACTACAGTTGGGTCTCATATCCATGGGGCGCGCCGGCATCGTACGCTTGGGGTTGGAACGCTAATCCCTGGTTCGCATACTACGGCGGTTTCTTTACGCCGCTAGCCGTTTATCCCAGCGCGTCGCTGTGGCTGACGGACTACATCCTCGCTACCTCACTCGCCGACGCCTATCAGGGCCAAGCCGCCGCTCTCACCAACCCCGCGGCGCTGACGCCCGAAGTGAAGCAGCTTATCGCCGCCGGCGTGCGTGAACAGCTTACGCTCGAATTCAACGAGTCCCAGACCGCCCCCAATAATGGCGAACCGGATGCCGGCTCCAGTAGCATCCAGCGCTTGCTTACGGACGGCAAGCAGCATGCCTTTATAACCGGCCACGATCTCGACGTGGTGGATGCGGCGGGCACGGAGTGCGCCCTCACTGAAGGCGATGTAATCTTACTCACCGGGCAGACTGCGCCAGACGCCCAAGCCGCGACCCTCACCGTCTTGGCAAGCAAAGGCGGCAATGAGTGCGGCAAAGGCGATATCGTTTCGGTCGGGCTCGCAGATCTGCAGGAGATGCAGAACCACTTGCGCGAAACCATCGACCAGGGCCTGCAGGAGTTGCGGACGAAACAAGGCCAAGGTGGATTGCCCGCAGCGCCGGCCGCGGCGAAGGCCGCTCCGGTAGAGAGCCCCATGGCCGAAATCGCGCCGCCGCCCCCGCCCGAAAGCGAAGTCGCCGCGCAGATCGCGCAGCAGTCGCAGGAAGCCGACCAGGCGGAGAAAGAGGCCACTGCCAACGTGGCTGCCGCTCCGCGGCCCAACGCTCCGTAGTGCCATGGGCCCACAATGGCGATCCGACGTGCGGAGGCTCGCTGGCTCCCGGCGCGTTCTGCAACTTTACCGTGTACTTCACGCCGTCCATCATAGGACCGGAATCGGCCACTTACCTGGTGTACGCCAACAGCCCGGGCAGCCGCAATCGTTGTCGCGGTCCGGCACCGGACAATTAGGCCGACTGGCGCCTTCCTCAGCCACCGGGCACCCCCGCCCGGCGGCTCCGGTTGTAAAATCGAATATATCGACCAGTTCCGCCTGGGACCGCAGATCGCGCCGACTTTCGCGTCACCGATTTTGACGCCCCCGCCGGCCGTCCGGCTTGTGCTATGCTATATTCCGTAACCAAAACGAGATAAAGAGAAGACAAGGAGCAACCACTCGAGCATGGCACTGGCGACTGACGTAAAGCGGCAGGTAATCGTTGGAAATCAGCGTGGTAAGGCTGATACGGGATCGCCGGAGGTGCAAATCGCCCTGTTGAGTGAGCGCATCACGCAGCTTACGGAACATTTTAAGACCCACCAGAAGGACCATTCCTCGCGAAAAGGCCTTCTGACTATGGTCGCCAAGCGGCGCAGGATGCTCAGATATCTGCGGGACACCGATCCGGACCGCTACAAGTCGCTTCTGCTAAAGCTTGGCATCCGCCGCTAGCTTCGCCGCTAGTATGGTTCCCCATTGTTTTGGGGGCCGCCTCGTCCTGTCAACTCCAGTCTCATTCGGCCGGTCACGCGACCGGCCAAATTTCGTCATTGGCGCCCGCAATCGGGTGGCCGAGGCTTGGAGAATTGAGAAATGTCACACACAGTTGAAATCGATCTGGGAGGCCGCCAGATCACCCTCGAAACGGGCAGAATGGCCAAGCAGGCGAACGGCGCGGTCGTCGTGCGTTGCGGAGATTCCGTAGTGCTGGTCAGCGCCTGCATGTCCGAAGAGCCGAAGCCGAATGCCGGCTTCTTTCCTCTCACGGTAGATTATCGCGAGTATACTTACGCCGCCGGCAAGATTCCGGGCGGCTTCATCAAACGCGAGGGACGGCCCTCGGAAAAAGAAGTCCTCACCAGCCGGTTGATCGACCGGCCGGTCCGCCCGCTGTTCCCCGAAGGTTTCTTGCATGAAACCCAGATCATCGCCATGGTGCTCTCCGCCGATCCGGAGCAGGATCCCAACTCCCTGGCAGTGGTCGGCGCCGGCGCCGCGCTGGCCATCTCCGATATTCCGTTCCACCATGTGCTGGGTGGCGTGCGCGTAGGTATGGTGAACGGCGTATATGTCGCCAACCCCACGTATTCGGAGGGCCGCGAGTCCAAACTGAACATCATTGTAGCCGCCACCGAAGGCGGTATCGTGATGGTGGAGGCGGGCGCGCAACAGGCTTCCGAAGAGGAAGTCGTCGGGGCTATCGACTTCGGCCATACCTGTTGCAAGAAAATCGCAGCCGCCATCCATGAGCTGGTGGCAAAGGTCGGCAAGCCGAAGCGCGTTTACGAAGCCAAGACGCTCGACCAGGCCCTCTACGGCCAGATCTCCTCCCAAGCGCGCGAGCCGTTGGCCGACGCGTTGAACACCGAAAAATATCCCAAGCTGGAGAGCCACCTCAGGGTAGCCGAATTGAAGAAGACGGTTCTCGAAGGCCTGCCCGAAGAGCAGAAGGACGAAGGCAAGAAGATCTTCGAGGCGCTGAAAGAGCGCGTCTTCCGCGACGAGATGTTGAAGCACCACCGCCGTCCGGATGGCCGCGCCTTCGATCAGATTCGCGCCATCACCATCGAAACCGGCGTGCTGCCGCGCACCCACGGCTCCGCGCTGTTCACCCGCGGCGAAACGCAAGCCCTGGTGACCCTGACCCTGGGCACTAAAGACGATGCGCAGCGCATCGAACTGCTGGAGCCCGGTGAAGCGTCCAAGCGGTTCATGCTGCACTATAATTTTCCGCCGTTCAGCGTTGGTGAGGTTGGCTTCATGCGCGGCCCCGGCCGCCGCGAAATCGGCCACGGCGCGCTGGCCGAGCGGTCCCTGTTGCCGATCGTCCCCGGCGAAGCCGTGTTTCCTTACACGCTGCGCGTGGTGAGCGACATCCTGGAATCCAACGGATCGAGTTCCATGGCTACCGTTTGCGGCGCATCCCTGGCCTTGATGGACGCTGGCGTGCCGCTTCCCGCGCACGTTGGCGGTGTCGCCATGGGCTTGGTGAAGGAGGGCGACGATTACGCCGTGCTCACCGACATCGCGGGCGCCGAAGACCACTACGGCGATATGGATTTCAAAGTCGCCGGCACGCGCGCAGGCATTACGGGTCTGCAGATGGATATCAAGGTGCCGAACGTCACCGCCGCCATCATGACCGAAGCGCTGGAGCAGGCGCGGCGCGGCCGCCTTTACATCATCGACAAGATGGAGGAGGCCATCAAGCAGCCGCGCGCCAACATGTCGCAATACGCGCCGCGCATTTACACCATTCACATTCCGACCGATAAGATCCGCGACGTCATCGGACCAGGCGGCAAGGTGATTCGCGGCATCATCGAGCAGACCGGCGTGAAGATCGACGTGGACGACGACGGCACCGTGCATGTATCTTCCGCCGACGAAGCCGCGGCCAATAAGGCGCTGCAGATCATCGGCGACATTACCGCCGTGGCCGAGATCGGCAAGACCTACCTGGGCAAAGTGGTGCGGCTGGTGGATTTCGGCGCTTTCGTCGAGATTTTCCCGGGTACGGACGGCCTGCTGCACATCAGCGAGATCGCCGAGAACCGCGTGCGCGAAGTGCGCGACGAGTTGAAGGAAGGCGACCAGATTCTGGTCAAGGTCCTGGCGCTCGAAGGCAACAAAATCAAGCTCAGCCGCAAGGCCGTGTTGCGGGAGCAGCGCGAGAAGCTGGCGAAGACCACGAAGTAGTTGTGAGGCAGCGCCATGCGCTGCCTCCGCCATCTTTCAGATGGCGACGGATCGGCGGGTGCGGCACAGGGGTATGGAGTTTGTGTCGGTGCGATCGCGACACGTCGGTCATCGCGGCTAGGGACCGCCACGGTGCGGCTTCCGAACGAAAATTAACGCTATTTCGACGAAAGATGAAAGCACAAGCAAAGGCCTGCGCTCTATGCATCGACAACAGCGGCTATCTGGCATCGCTCATCCTCGGCAAGGTCTATCGGATCCTTCCCGATCCGACGGCGGCCAAGGACGATTTGGTGCGTATCGTCGACGAGAGCGGTGAGGATTATCTGTACCACAAGAACCATTTCGTATTTGTGGATTTCCCATCGGGGGTCAAGAAAAAGATCCTGGCGTTGCAAGGCGCCGCCTGACGAAGCGCTCCTGAAGTCAGAAATCGGGTCGCCCGATTGATACGGCTCCCAGCCCAAGGATCAGCGCTCGCCGAGTTCGACGAAATCGTTGAGTTTTTCCGCCATTTGTTCTGCTCTGAACTCAATGAACTCCTCGTAGGCCTTGAAGAGGTTCTGGTTGGCGGTAAAGAACAGCTGGGCCGACGCGTAATCTCGCTGGTTGGGCTTTAGCGATCGCCAGACGTCAAAGGGGTCGCGGTCAGCCAACTCCGCGTTGTCCGCCTGGGATAAAATCGCATAGTTTGCCACGGTATTCACTTTCTCAAACGGGTAGTCCCGGCCTTGCATGAGTTCCCTCGGGAACAAGTGGTGGACTGCAAGGGGATCGCTACTCAGGCCGTCATGTAGCACATCTTTCAAGGTCCGTCCGCTAGGCCAGCTTCGCGCGTCCTTAGAGTAGAGGTAGGCAAGGTAGATCTGCATTAGAGACGAATACATCCCGGATGCGGTACGAACATCGTCTTTCCTGATACGATAGAGGCGGTTCTTGGGGATCTTATCAAACAGCGCGCGCGCACGGCGCGTTCGATCACCCGTTGCGCTACGCACCGCCTTCACATATGAATCAACTGTAGTTTCGGTCGTCCCGCGGAATAGGCTCCGCAATCCGGCCAATAGAAGGTAACGCCTCACAAGTTCGGCATCCTTCCCCCGAAGCGTCGAGTTGCTACTATTTGCGAGCAAATAAACTACGGGTATCAGCGCCATCGTCGACGGGAGCCATCGCCTGGTAGTCCACCCTATGTCGTTCCTGACGAATTGGATGGTGACGCGTAAAGTTTGCTCGGTGCGCCGCCACGAAGCCTCAATCTCGCCTGTATCGGCAGCCCAACTGTTGGGGAGCTTAGAAAACCGGCAACTGTGCCGGTGTACCGTGACCAGCGCTCGAAGAAGAAATACGAAATTCACGCCGAGAGCGCGCATCCCTTTTTCGGCCACGACCGCGCGCATCGGCTCGACGATCTTCCTAGTGGCTTGAGAGGCGAGCCGAGCCCCAGCAACGTCCCCAGTCGAGAGGGAAGTTCCACCCTTGTTGAGCCTGGAGAGCTCGAACGCGTGTTCTTCCTGATCGTCTGTGAACACCTCGTGCCCAGCGTCGCGCCCGAGCATTGTGGCGACCCTCGCCAGCCGTGTGCGGTAATCGTCGCTCTGCCCGCCCTTCCCGAGCTTGCCCTGACCTTTGAGAGCTTGAATGATACGCTCAATGGTCCGCAAATAGGCAATGTCGTCGGGTGAGCACGCGACGATGTCGGAAAGGGGAACGATGAGCGGGTCGTCGGCCTCGATCCGCTTCGCGATCGTTCGGTTCATCGAACCCAGGTAGAACGTCTCATTCTCCAGGTCGAAGAATGCACGCTGCGAGAATTCGCCCTCTGCTTCGCCCTGGATTGCGAGGGACAGGCTCGTCAGCCTTTGTTGGCCGTCTAAGAGGAACCCGTAGAAGCCATCGAGTGGTCTTCCGGCGGGCGCGCCGCTCCGCACCTTTGAGGGGTGCTCGGCCTCCGTCTTCCACACGTAGAACGACCCGATTGGCCAGCGCCTGTAGAGAGAATCGAGCAGCTTGGTGACCTTCTTGGCTTTCCAGACGTATCCCGCTGCATCAGAGGCAGCCTGATTTCGCCACTATCAAACCGTTGCACGAGGTTACCAACTCTGAGGCTCATAACAAAGCATAATACCGCAAACCGCGTAGCATAGCAGGCATCTTTTTCCCGTTGGTAGCTTCCCGATTTGCGCATGAACGAGGCCGACGACTACCGCGGGAGGGGGTGCGCGAAATTCCGAAGAACGGCGATTGATCCTCAAGACCTCCGTAGTGCCAATCGTAGCTACGCATTTGCTATACTGGCCGCAGCGGAATGGATTTTGAGTGGGATGAGAAGAAGGCTGCCTTGAATGAACGAAAGCACCGTGTTCCGTTCCGTTTTGCGACGCGTGTTTTCCTCGACCCGAACCGCTTGGAATGGGCCGACTACGGGCCGCATGGAGAAGCCCGGTGGATCACGATGGGTCTTGTCGAGGGTTTCGAAATCGCCGTGGCCTACACCTTGCGCGGCGATACAGTCAGACTTATCTCCGCAAGAAAGGCGGAGCGACATGAGCGTGAAGACTACTGGAACCGTTAAGTTCACTTTGGACCCCAAGCGCCCACCCGCGCTAACCAAGAAAGCAAGAGCGCGCCTGGCCGCGTTGGCTGAAAAGGATATCGACCTCACGGACATACCCGCCACGCATGGCGTTGCGTGGAAGCGCGTGGGTCCGTTGATTCCCGAAGCGAACAAGCGGCAAATCACCTTGCGGATCGACGCCGATGTACTCGATTTTTTCAGATCGACTGGTACCCGTTACCAGACTCGCATGAACCAGGTGTTGCGCTCGTATATGGCTACGCAACGGCAGGCCGCATCCCAAAGGCCCCGCGTCCGATGAGATTCGCCCCATCGCCATCGAAACCGGCGTGCTGCCATACAGGAGTCAGAAGTCGGAATGTATCTCGCGGGCGGCGTTGTAACCGGGGGCGCCCATTACTCCGCCGCCGGGATGCGCTCCGGAGCCGCATAGATATAGCCCTTTGACCGGCGTGCGATAGCGCGCGTAGCCGGCCACCGGGCGCATGACGAACATCTGATCGAGACTCATCTCGCCGTGGAAGATGTTGCCACCCGTGATGCCGTAGCGGCGCTCCAGGTCGAGCGGCGTGAGCACCTGCTTGTCGATGACGATCGAGCGGATGTTGGGAACGTATTCCTCGATCACATCGAGTACGCGGTTGTAGAAAGGCTCGCGCGCTTCGTCCCAAGTGGTGCCGCGCAAGGTGTAAGGTGCGTACTGCAGGAAGAGCCCCATGATGTGCTTGCCGGGAGGCGCGAGCGACGGATCGTACATGGTGGGAATGGTCAGCTCCAGCATGGGACGGTCGGAGGGGCGGCCATATTTTGCGTCATCCCAGGCGCGCTCGATGTAATCGATGGACGGGCAGATGTGCATGGTGGCGCGATGCTGCGGGCCGCCTTCCGGACCGTGCGCGGGCATGGCGCTGAATTCCGGCAGTCCCGAGAGAGCGAAGTTGATCTTGCACGAGGTGCCTTCGGTGCGAAAGCGCCGGATGGACGTGACGAAATCCGGCGGCAGTTCGCGCTCGTCGAGCAGCCGCAGGAATGTCACATGGGGATCGAGATTGGAGGCCACCACCGCGCCTTCGATCTCTTCGCCGCCTTCCAGCACTACACCGCGGGCGCGCCCCTCGCGTACCAGGATTTTTTCGACCGGCGCGCCGGTGCGAATCACCGCGCCGTGGCTGCGCGCGGAAGCGGCAATGGCTTCGGAGACCGCGCCCATGCCGCCCCGCACGAAGCCCCACAATCCCCGGCGCCCGGCCACGCTCCCCATCACATGGTGCATCAGGATGTAAGCAGTCCCCTGGGAGCGCGGCCCACCGTTCGCGCCGATCACGCCATCGGTGGCCAGAGTGACTTTCAACTCCGGCGATTCGAACCATTCGTCGAGCAACTCGGCGGCGCTTTGGGTGAAGATTTTGACCAGCGCAACGATGTCGGGGGCGGCCAGCTTGCGGAAACGCGCGGCTAGCTTGAGATGCTCGACCAAGTCGCCCACGCCGCGCGGCGGGAATTGCGGAGGGGTAGTCAGCAGCAGCGATTCGACCACTTGTGACAGGCGCTCGAGTTGGGCCTCGAAAGCCGGGTAGACTTCGGCATCGTGTTTGGAGAACTTGGCGATCTCTTCCAGCGTCTTGCGGCCATCCTGCCACATGAAGAAGCAGCGCCCGTCGGGGAAGGGCGAGAAGAAGGCAGGGTCTTTGGCGTCGACTTTGTATCCGAAGCGCGGCAGGTCGAGTTCGCGAATGATGCGCTCCTGCAAAAGGCTGGTCAGATAGGAAGCCGTGGAGACACGGTATCCCGGCCAGATTTCTTCGGTGACGGCGCAGCCGCCCACCAATTCGCGGCGTTCCAACACGATGGTTTTGCGCCCGGCGCGAGCCAGGTATGCGGCGGCGACTAAGCCGTTGTGGCCGCCGCCTATGATGATTGCGTCGTATCGTTGTGGCATGTTTGTTGTCAGTAGGCGTCCGCAAAACCGAATAGCTTAGGCGTCTCCACGGTGCGCCAGGTTCCACTTTCAGGGTCGACCGATCCAACTACCGCGGTTCCCCTGATTGTTAGTACCTCTATCCTGGATCTCTCTTGAGTAGAGACTCCCGCTGCTTCAAGATTGTGCAGGAAATCTACGCCGTAGGCCCCTTCCGGAACAAGCTGCGTCCGCCGCAGCGCTGTTTCGCCTTCCTTTTGCGGCTGGAAGTTGTTGAGCAACGGAGGCGCTTCCATGACGGTTTGAAGGTCCAGGCGATTGCCGAACGTGGCCAACAGTATCCGCACAGTTTCGGCGATCAGCGAAGCGCCTACGGTGGCCACCGCCATGACCGGCTTCGCGCCCTGCATCACGATCACGGGCGCCATATCGTTCGGAACGCGATCACCCGGTTGGATGCCGGCCAGCCGCCATTGCTGAAGGCTCGCGGGGTCAGAGACGGGTACGCCTCCTATGACGATGCCAGTAGTGCCCCAGTTCACGGTGTTAATACTGTGCACGAGAGCGGCAACGTTGCCGCATCGATCGACGACGACGATTGTGTCGCTATGGCGGGGTGCATCGGGCTGCAGCAGCGGAGCCATGGCGCGGGCGTACGGCTTAGCGACGCGGTCCTCCTGCGAGAAATGGAGGCCGTTGCGGCGCTGGAAATCGGCTACGGCCGGCGGAGTGTAGGTCCCGAGTTCGACGAACTGCAACAAAGTGGAGAGGTCGCGGAAGGTAGTCCAGTCTTTGAAATACGGCGGCGCGCGGTCGATCTTCATTTCTTCGATGAGGTTCAACGCCTCCAGGATCTGCCGGCCACCCTCGTTGCTTCCAGCCGGCGCGAAGACCGTATGATCGACGAACGTAGTGCTGCGCGGCTCGTCCCAAACGGGCCGGTAGCGCCGCATGTCTTCTAGCGACGCCTGGCCACCTTCGTGGCGGATGGCATCGATGTAAGCACGGCCCCAGGCGCCTGTATACATATACGCTGCGCCATGCTTGGCCACTGAGCGGAGCGTGTGAGCCAGATCGGCCTGGATGAAACGATCGCCGGCTTTGGGTACATGGTCACTGCCGGCTTGGTGCATGAAGTTCAAGCCTTCCGGAGTCCGGGAAAGATACTTCTCCCGGCTGGCGAAGTAACTGGCGAGCAGCGGAGAGACAGTGACTCCGTTTTCGGCGTACCAGATGGCGGGTTGAAACAGAGCATCGAATGACAATCGCCCGAAGCGTTTGTGCATCGCTTCGATGCCTGCCATGAAACCCGGGACCAGGGTCTTGCGGCCTTGCGCTCCAGCGGTGGTGTCGCTTGGCGGGATCGTGGCCGGCGCCGTCTCGGCCAGATACGAGTTCCAACCGGCGTCCAACGAGTAAAGCTTGCGGGTGTGGCTGTCGTAGTAGACAAGTTGCAGGATTCCGGCATAGGACACATACGATCCCAGCGCGGTGGTTACTTGCGTGAGGGCGATAGTGGCCGCGGCATCGGCCGCGGTTCCTCCCTGCTTTAACGATTCGATGCCCGCGCGGATGGCTATCCGGGAGAGCGTGGCGGCGACCAGTGCGGAGCGGCGTTCGATGAGTCTGACTCTTGTGGGAAAGACGCTTTGCTCCAGGCGCTCGGCGAGAGCCTTCTCGTCGGGCGGCCACTTGGCTGGGGACAGGTCCACTGCGAACATTGTCGTCAAGAAGGTTAGCAAACACAGTAGCTTGGTTGTCATTCATGGGGACAGGAGGCCTGTCCTACCTCTTTCGAAAAGCTACTACTGCCAGCGGGGGCAGGGTGATACCGATACTTTGCGGCCGCTGATGGCGCGCCACTGGGCGCGAGGCGACCCATCCGGCGTTGCCCAGGTTACCGCCGCCGAACAGATGCGAATCGGTGTTCAGGACCTCTTCGTAGACCCCCTCCTCCGGCACGCCGATCAGGTATTTCTCATGCACGACGGGCGTAAAGTTACAGCAGAACAGCAGGAAATCCTTGGGATCTTCCGCGCGCCGCAGGAAGGCGATCACGGAATGTTCCACATCGCGGAAGTCCACCCACTCGAAGCCCGCGTGGTGAAAGTCCACCTGATATAGAGCCGGGTTGGCGCGGTAGAAGCGATTCAACTCCTCGACCAGGAATTGGAGCTTGCGATGGTAATCGAACCTCAGCAGATCCCAACGGCGGCCCTCGTTGTGGTTCCACTCCTCATGCTGGCCGATCTCCTGCCCCATGAAGAGCAGCTTCTTGCCGGGATGCGCGTACATATAAGCCAGGAAGGCGCGCACGTTGGCGAATTGCTGCCACTCGTCGCCGGGCATTTTGTTGATGAGCGAGCCCTTACCGTGGACTACTTCATCGTGCGAGATAGGCAGCACGAAGTTCTCGGTGAAGGCGTAGAGCATGCTGAAAGTGATGTTATTGTGATGATACTTGCGGTATACCGGGTTCTGGCTGAAGTAGTTGAGCATGTCGTGCATCCAGCCCATATTCCACTTCATGGTGAAGCCCAGGCCGTTGAGATAGACCGGCTTCGATACGCCCGGAAACGCGGTGGATTCCTCGGCGATGGTGATCGCGCCCGGCACCGTGTGAGCGAGTTCGTTGAAGCGGCGGATGAAATCGATAGCTTCCAGATTTTCGTTGCCGCCGTATTGGTTGGGCACCCATTCGCCGGCCTTGCGCGAATAATCGAGATAGAGCATGGAAGCCACCGCATCCACGCGCAGGCCGTCGATGTGATACTGCTTCAGCCAGAACATGGCGTTCGAAATCAGGAACGAGCGCACCTCATTGCGGCCGTAGTTGAAGATGAGCGTGCCCCAATCCTTCTGCTCGCCCTTGCGCGGATCGGAGTGCTCGTAGAGCGCGGTGCCATCGAAGTAGACCAGGCCGTGCGCGTCGCGGGGGAAATGCGCAGGCACCCAATCGACCAGGACGCCGATGCCTTCCTGGTGGCAGCGGTCCACGAAATACATGAAGTCTTCGGGCGTGCCGAAGCGGGAGGTGGGCGCGAAATAGCCGATCACCTGGTAGCCCCAGGAGCCGGAGAACGGATACTCCATGATGGGCAGCAGCTCGACGTGCGTGTAGCCCATGCGCTTCACATATTCAACCAGGTTGACGGCCAGTTCGCGGTAGCTGAGGAACTGCCCCTGGGGGCCGCGCATCCAGGATTCGACATGCAGTTCATAGATGGATACGGGCGCTTTAAGCCAGTCGGTTCGGCCGCGCTGTTCCATCCAGGCGGCATCCTGCCACTCGTATTTTTCGATATTCCAGACGACCGAGGCGGACTTGGGCGGGACCTCGCTTTCGAACGCATAGGGGTCGGCCTTGAGCTGCTGATAGGCGGCGAAGCGCGAGCGCACGTTGTACTTGTAGGCGGCGCCATCGCCCAGCTCGGGGATGAAGATCTCCCAGACTCCGCCATTGCGGCGGCGCATGGGATGGCGGCGGGTGTCCCATTGGTTGAACTCGCCGGCCACCGTGACGCTTTCGGCGTTGGGGGCCCAGACGGCGAAGCGCACGCCTTTCACGGCATCGGCTTCAGTGACGTGCGCGCCCAGCATGCGATAGGCTTCGTAGTGCGTGCCTTCGGTATGCAGGTGCAGTTCAAAGTCGGTGATCAACGGCCCGAAGCGGTAAGGGTCTTCGAACTCGATGGTGGGGCCGTCGGACAGCTTGGCCTGGACCAGATATTTGCCGGGCGTGCCGGGGAGCGCGGCGCAGAAGAAGCCGCCATCGTGGGTCTTCTCCATGGGGTGAAGTTCTTCGCCGATGCGCAGCGTGGCGGAGGCGGCTTGCGGCAGGAAGGCGCGGACTTCCCAGCGGGGCTGGCCGCCGCGTTTGCGGACGGCGTGGGGGCCGAGGATGCGGAAAGGGTCGCCGTGGTATCCGCCAACTATGGCTTCGATTTCTTCGGGAGTCATGCGCGCCTATTCGTCATGGAATGTTGGGGCCGGGGGTGCAGGCCATTTAATACTGTAGCGCGGGGCGGCCTTCGGCGGACTGGGGCTGGGTGCTGGGGGCTGGGACCCCGAGGACGGGTTGCTTTTGTGGCTTGGATCGCGGGTCTGATGCCACATTGCAAAAAGTGACGGACAAAGCCAATCGCGGAATCCGAGGATGTAAGCTGATTTATTTGGTTACAGTTACCGATTTTAGTTATAGAATCGCTTGTCATTTAGGTTTTCCCTCGTTCCGCAGCCCCGCGAATTGGGTTTGCTTCGTGATAATTTGTTTTCCCTGGCCGGGCGGACTGGGAAAAATCGTGCAAAATTGCGCCTTCTTGTGCACGGCAGACGCCAGGTTCTGTTTGGCCTGAGCAAAGCCAACGTCGGCGCGGATTGGTGCGCGTGTAAACATAGGTCTCGTTCTGAACCGCTTGGAATGCGCCCGGCGAGGGGAGGACTTCCTACGCGATGTGAGAATAGCACGGCGACGGCGGAGATTCGGCTTACCGACCGGCTTTGTGCATTTGTTTTGAATGGGGTGGAGCAATGCGAGGATGTGTCATCGGAAACCGGGTAAGAGCGGGAGGGATTGGAGCGATTGGGGTACGAATTTAGAGGACGGAGATCCCGCTGCCGCTTGGCGTACAATGGCCGCAGGGGTTAAAGCTGGAGACGAGGGACAATGAATCTGACCATCGATCTGTCGGAGCAAAATGCCGCCGCGCTGGAAGCTCAGGCGCGCGTCGCCCGAATGCCGGCCGAGCGCATCCTCGCCCTTTTCTGGTTGTTGCCTTTGCCATTTCTGTCAGGGGCCGACGACGTCACGTTTCCGAGTGGCGACATCACCCTTCACGGAGTAGTGTACAGGCCGGAAGGGAAAGGGCCGTTTCCCGCTGTCGTTTATAACCACGGGAGTGCCGAGGGCATGATCAGCAAAACCGGATTCGATGCACTCGGTCCAGTGTTCGCGAGCCATGGATGGGTGTTCTTTGGGCCCTACCGGCGTGGCCAAGGTTTGAGCGCGTCGGCGGGCCCATATGTTGGTGACCAGATCGCGGCAGCCGAAAAGAATGGTGGTATCGCGGCAGGCGCCGAAACCATGGTGCGGTTGCTGGCGACGGATCACCTGAACGATCAGCTCGCCGCGCTTGCGTGGCTGCGAAAGCAGAGTTTCGTTCAAGCGAATCGTATCGCCGTAGCCGGAACTTCGTTCGGCGGCATCGAGGTCGTGCTGGGTGCGGAACGCGGATCTTATTGTGCAGCCATCGATTCAGCGGGGGCAGCCCAAAGCTGGGCGGACGCGCCGGCGGTGCAAGCGTTGATGAAGGCTTCGGTTCGAAATGCGCACGCGCCGATATTTTTTTTCCAGGCCGAGAACGATTATGACCTGTCGCCGAGCAAGGTCCTCTCCGCAGTAATGAAGGACGCCAGGAAACCGTACGAGGTGAAGATCTATCCCCCCTATGGGAACTCCCGGCAAGAGGGCCACGCGTTCGGTTACTTTGGATCCGCCGTCTGGGCCGACGATGTCTTCCGATTTCTCGACCAGCATTGTGGTAAGAAGTAGTAGATCCTCCGTGGTCGCGCAGTGTTTACCCATGCCGCGGCCCCCGCTGTAGTTCAATGTGGCGCTCCCAGAACTCTCATTAAGATCCTTGACGATCTCTCCGAGGGGGCACAGCTCATCGGGGCGGAAACGCGAACTGGGCCTCGGACCGGTTTATGGTAGAGGTTTCGCGGCCGCTCGCCTCCGCGCCATGGAACCGATCACGATCTTAAACCGTTGCCACCACTTTCCGGGATTCGTTTAGCAGCAAGCCCGTTTCAGTTCCGATCACAAGAGCATCGAAATCGCCGTGCGTCCGCGCAAAGGTTCGGCGGCGATTTCTTCGCGCTGCCATCAGCCGGCCCCCGGATACGATCAACTCTCCGGGCGCCGTTTCGAGTTCATTCCTTTTTAGGGCTTTCTGGCTTTTCCGCTTTCTGCGATGCGTCGCGTCGATTGCCGCGGTTGTGAGGCCGTCGTCGTCGAGGAACTGCCCTGGGGCGATGGCAAGCATACCTTGACCAACGCGTATATGCTGTTTCTGGCGCGCTGGGCACGCCGGATTTCTTGGAAGGAAACGGCCGAACCATTCCATACGTCATGGGAAAAGGTTTTCGACGCCGTCGAGCATGTCGTCACCTTTGGGCTGGGGCATCGTACTCTCGGCCGGATCGACGCCATCGGAGTCGACGAGATCCAGTACGCCAAAGGCCACAAGTACCCGACGCTGGTTTACCAGATCGACCTCGACGTTACGCGCCTTCTTCGCCATGATCGGCGACGAAGTGGCCTCGAGCGCGACGAGGACGCGCCGCAATACGTTCAACAGTGGCTGGGATACTTTCTTCTCTTTATCGAGGGGCGGGAGGGCGATTCGATTAAGCACTCACTGGAGTTCCATCGACGTTTCCCAGATGAGTCGGATGGCCTTTTTAACGCAGCTTGCGGCTACGCCCAGCTATACGCGATTGAACTCCGGGACCATGGCGTGAAGGAGATCCAGACGTCGGAGAACCGCATGAGGAGCCTTTCGTTTCTCGAAGAGGCTGTCCGGCTCGATCCCGGATCGAGGAGCATCGCACTGAAGGTCTCCGAGCCTGGTGATAGTTTTGAATCCCTGGCGTCGGACGTCGATTTCCTCCAAATTGTCGGGGATGCCCGAGTCCCTGGTGGGACGAAAAATGCAAATGGGTCTTCTTAGCCTAGCCTTGCCTCGCTGGGCAGGCTGATCGCGTCCCCATACTGGCCGCGCGCTGGTCATCGGCTCGCCGACTGATCTGGGGGGGCGACCTTCCACGCCCTTGTATCGTACCTTGCCGGCCACGAATTGAATGGGATGCCATGATCCGCGCGTCCGGCCGTTGGCGGCGTTGCCGGAGAGCCGCGACAGGCAGTTCGGCCGGCGCCGTACGGCGATTGTATGATGGTTCAGGAATCGCATGTCCTCAAACGCGCTCAACTCCATCACGATCCAGGGATTCAAGAGTATCGCTTCGGTGGAGAAACTGGAGCTTAGGCCGATTAACGTGGTGATCGGCCCGAACGGGTCCGGAAAATCTAATTTTATCGGAGCCTTTGCGTTCTTGCGGGCGATCGTGGAGGGGCGGCTCGGTGAATACGTGGTCGGGGCCGGTGGTGCTGAGAAGGTGCTGCACTTCGGCTCGAAGACCACGAAGGAGATGAAGCTCCATATCTCATGTCAAGGCGGGACGAATGGGTACGATCTGAAGCTCGCGCCGACGGCCGACGATGGCCTTTTTCCGTTTTCGGAGTTCGCGCTCCTTGGGTCCCCGACGTACCCCGGTTCCGACCAGCGGCGCCTACACCCTTGCCAGCAAGGTCGAGAGGCGGGCATCAGCGATCCGCGCGGAATAGTACGGAAATGGGCTGATCGCCACATCGGGAGCTGGCGGATTTACCACATGGATGACACCAGCCCGTCATCGCTGGTGCGAAAGACGGCGAAAGTGGACAATAACCGGTTCCTGCATGAGGATGGGTCGAACCTGGCTGCGTTTCTCTATTTCCTCAAAGAAAAGCACACCGACTCTTACGGCCTGATTCAGCGCGCGGTGCAGCGGGTTACACCATTCTTCGACGACTTCCGGTTACAACCGCGTCAGCTCAAACCGGACGACATCAGACTGGAATGGCGTCACAGAAGCTCGGACCAATACTTCGACGCTTCGTCGCTATCGGATGGCACGCTGCGGTTCATTGCGCTGGCGACGCTTTTTCTTCAGCCGGAGGAGTTCCGCCCTTCGGTGATTCTGGTGGATGAGCCTGAGCTGGGGCTGCACTCGTACGCAATCGAGATGCTGGCTTCCTTGATTCGGCAAGCGTCGGTAAGTACGCAGGTGATCGTTGCCACGCAGTCGTCGTTGCTGCTGGACCACTTCGCCCCGGAGGACGTTCTGGTTGCGAACCGCGTGGAAGGAGGCACTCAACTCACGCGTTTGAAGTCGGAGGATCTGGCCGCCTGGCTCGAAGACTACAGCCTGGGCCAACTCTGGGAGAAGAACGAATTCGGGGGAAGGCCGGGTCCGGACTGAGCGATGGCGCGCCTGCTCATCCATGTGGAGGGCCAGACGGAAGAGGGCTTCGTCAACGAGGTGCTGCGCGATCATCTGGTGGCGAAGGGCTACCACGCCGTGGAAGCGCGAATCATCGGCAACGCCGGGCTTCGGCAACGGCGCGGGGGAATTCGCGCATGGTCCTCGGTCAGAATGGACATCGCGAGGCGCCTCAAGCAGGACCCGGGTTGCGTTGCGACTACCCTGGTCGATTACTACGGTCTGCCGCAGGGAGAGGGCAGGGCTTGGCCCGGGCGCGCAATGGCCACGACTTTACCGGCGGCAGAGAAGGCGCGGTGCGTGGAGGACGCGGTCCTGGCCGATTTGGCTGCCGCAATGGGCCGCCGGTTCGACGCCGGACGGTTCATCCCGTTCGTGGCGATGCATGAATTCGAAGGACTGCTATTCAGCGACTGTGCCGCTTTCAGCCGCGGCATTGGCCGGCCTGATTTGGAGTCCGGATTCCAGGAAATTCGAGACCAGTTCCCCACGCCGGAGGATATCGACGATTCGCCGGTGACCGCGCCCTCGAAGCGCGTGGAGGCTCTGGTGCCTGGGTACGAGAAGCCGCTGCTTGGGGCGCTCGCCATACTGGAGATCGGGCTGGCGCGCATTCGGGCCGAGTGCCCCCATTTCAAAGGCTGGCTGACCCGGCTTGAAGCCCGCGCGCTTCAACTGGAGTAGGATCTGTAGAGTTAGCGCGCCGTTTTCAATTCCAGGCGGCGCTGCCTGAGCCAGCGCAGGCGGCTCTGCTGCTCCTGATACAGCGTGCCCCAGCCCGCCCAATAATAGCCGGCCACGAACAACAGGAGAAATGGAATCGAAAAGAAGTTATACGTGTCGATGGCGAACACGATCATCGCCAAAAAGTACGTGCCGACCGCGATTTCGATATATGGCAGCAGACCGCTCTTGCGGCGGTATTTCTTGTTCTCCAGATTCATCGGCTGGCC
>Ga0209333_1000588_pt1 | contig 19719 bp, 14 predicted proteins | sample BlaSpr_A8_OM2_O3_FD_187982 | JGI IMG/M metagenome (GOLD analysis project Ga0209333, IMG submission 187982) | Forest soil microbial communities from Thunder Bay, Ontario, Canada - Black Spruce, Ontario site 2_A8_OM2_O3 (SPAdes) (version 2) | ecosystem: Environmental > Terrestrial > Soil > Boreal... | reverse complement strand
ATATCCGCCGAAATTCCTGATGAAGGACGGCGAGTGGGTGCTCGATAAGGAAGACAGGCCGGTTCCGGATCCAAACGACGTGCTGCTGGGAGAATACTACATCGACCCGCGCCCCGCCTCGATTCCATACGACCAGGGAGGGGGCTATCATCTGCGCAAGGTGAAGATGGACAACACCACCCCGTTCGATATGGACAAGAACCAAAAGAGCTGGGGGCGATTCCCGTATTTTCCAGACTCGGTGGCCATGCATCCTTCCGGAAATGTCATCGGCGTGAGTTCGCGATACCACAAGCTCCAGGTGGTCAAGATCTCCGACGGGGCGGCGGATATCGACGTAGCGGTCGCTCGCACGGGATCGGGGCCCGCCACCAACAAGGAGCGGCCCGGACTGATGTTCCGGCCAGTGGGAGTTGCCTGCTCTTACGACGGCACTATCCTGGTCCTGGAGGACACCAAGTCGGACAGCGAAATCAGCGGAGCCGTGGTGTCCCGCATCTCCGCGTGCGATCTGGCGATCAACCCGGTGAACCGGTTCTTCGATAACGAGGGCAAGCCCAGCCCCTGGCTCGAGTTGTCCACGGCGGGCGACTACCACTACCTGGATATCGCCGCCGTAGGCGATGAGAAGATGACGTACATCTACGTGCTCTACTACACCGGCGACGGGTCGCAGGCTGCGCAATACCACATGGCCATCTATCAGTACGGGCTGGCAAAACCCGAGAGCAACCCGCTGGTGGTGACGGATTCCATCTCAGTGGCCAGAATCGCCGTGGACATGTGGCGTACTGCGTACACCCTCAACTTCGATATGGTCACCGACGGTCGCGGGAAACCGGCTGGCCCTAAGAACCAGACCACCGGTCCCGACGGCCGGACGGTACCATCGGTGAGCATGTGGTTGCCACCCATTCCGAAGTCATAAGGAGCGGCTCATGCGGCGGCAATGGATCATCCGCCTGGCGATCCTGGCGGTTAGCGGCTGCGGCGTTTCGCTGTCGGCACAAGAGGTGGCGCCTTCTGGCCCCGAGGCGCCCGCCTCGGGGTCGCTGCCGCCCCACTATTCGTGTCCGTTCTGCGACATGCGCGGCGCGGATCTTTCGGGACAGACTCTGACCGATGTGAACCTGGAGGGCGCGAATCTCGAAGGCGCAAACCTGAGTTCGACCGTACTCGGCGGGACTGTCCTCGCGGGAGCGAACTTGCGGCACGCCAATCTGGATAAGGCGCGGATGACTCGATCGGAGAAGGGCCGGACGGATCTTTCGCATGCCAACGTCACCGGCGCGTCAATCGACGGAACGCAATTCGGCGATGCGGACCTGCAGTATATCGTAGGACTCGCCCGGGACCCTGCCGGCCTTGAAAAAGCGCTGTTGGGGCCGCGGCCGGGCGTTCGAAAGGGCGTGAAGTCCGGGCGCGGCATCAAGGCGGTGGCAGGGGTGTCTTGCGGCAAAGCGGATCTGTCGAAGCTGCAAAGCGCTATTTACGTCACCCTGGCGGGGACCGATAGCGACACTTGCGGCGCGACGAAGGAACAGGCTTGCAAGACGATCGCAAAAGGCCTGTTGAGGTGCGCGCGGGCGGGCTGCGGCGTGCTCGTCGGGTATGGCGAATATCGACTCGTCGATCCCATAGCGGTTCGCGACGGCGTGAATGTGTACGGCGGCTGTGTGCCGTCGCCGGAAGGAGACGCCGATTTCCAATCTTTGATAGATGCTCCGGCGGGAGGCCGTCCAGCGGTTGTGGCGAACTCGATCCAGACCGGCGTAATCCTTCAGGGATTCAAGCTGGCGGGGACCCCGGCCGCGGCCTCGCCCAGCGCGGCGAGCGTGGTGGTGTCCGTCTCCGGCACTTCAAACCTGACGGTGCTGGACACGCGCATTCTGGCCGGCAGCGGGACGGCTGGGTCCCGCGGATCGGAGGGGACCAGGGGCGGGCAAGGCAGTGCCGCCAATGGCGCTTCCGGGGGCACTAACGAGGGTTGCGCGACGAATGGAGGAAACGGATCCGTCATTCGCGGCGTTACATGTAAGTGTTATTTCGCGAGTTTCTTTTGCGCTCCGACCTGCAGCGCGAATGATTGCCGCGGTTATCCGGGCGCTCCCGGAAGCACCTCGCGGTCCGCGCCCGGCGGCGGTTGGGGCGACTGGAACAAATATGAATGCGCCTACAAGCGCGGCGAAACAGGACACGGCGGGGAACCCGGCGCTGCCGCCGCATGCGGGAACAAGGGCGTGGTATCGTCGAGTACGGCCGGTGTGTTTTCGAATGGAACATGGACTCAGGTACCCGGCGGCAATGGAACCAGGGGCGGTGACGGCGGCGGGGGCGGCGGAGGCGGAGCGGGCGGTCCCACATGCGGGTGCTGCGTCTGGGCGCCAATACAGCGGCCTGGCAATCAGGGTGGCGGTGGCGGAGCAGGCGGCTGTGGGGGTGGATTGGGCGGCGGAGGCCAGCAGGGCGGCGCGTCGTTTGGCATCGTGCTGATTGGTTCCACGGTTACATTCGCGAATTCGGCAGTCATTGGCGGCCGCGGCGGAGACGGCGGAGACGGCGGCGCCGCGGCCCAGGGAGGCGGTGCAGGCGTGGGCGCTGGCGGTCTGGGGTACTGGGGCGGCGGTTACGGTGGAGTGGGCGGCGCAGGCGGCGACGGCGGCTCAGGCGGCGGCGGGGCGGGCGGCAACGGTGGTCCGGCAGTGGGCGCAGCACTGGTCGGCAGTTCGACGCTGCACGGGACCGGGACCGTTTATTATCCCGGTGCATCCGGCGCTTTCGGGAGCGCCGGCGAGGGCGGGCAGCCGGTCAAGCCCCAGGCATGCGCGGGACCCGATGGAGACTACGGCGTGGCAGGGGTCGTGGCCGACACTCACGTCTATTGACGGCTGGATTCGTTTTTCCGCGAATCGCGGCAACAAGAACAAGGAAAAACCCGAGACTGTCAACTAGCCGACGTAGCGGCAACGGAGGCTTCGCGGCAGCCCCGGTGCCAGTGGTCTCCCGTCCGCCGGAGCAAAGCATTCGAGTCGATAACAGCTACGGCGCCTAAATACTTCAGCTGGTATTGTGCGAGCAGCGAAATGATGCGGTTGAGCTCAGACCGGCGTTCTTTGAGCTTGAGTTCTTTAAGCTTGAATAGTTTCCTCTCCAGGGGAGTTAACCGGCGATGAAGTGGCATACGAATCGTCCTCCAATTCGAATGTTCGAGGCGGCCCGGGGTTCCACCGCGCCGTTTGACGGACATTATATACCCCAGAACCTTCGATGGTCGCAATCTCTTGCGATAAATTATCGCTAGACGAAATGCCGCGCCAGACCATTTAGGTCCCGTGAGCAACAACGTTGGGTACCGGTAGCGGTCTGCGGTTTGTCGCGTGCGCGGATTCAGGCCTTCGGGTCCGCTGGGACCTGCATATATGTAGGCAAAATTACGCGAGGAAAGCCCGTTTGCATCGGCCCTATAGGGAAGCTCTCAACCCATCGGGATCTTGGTCTGGAGCGCTACCTTGACACGGTAGAACTCCAGCGACACCACCAGGGCTTCGTCCAATTGAATCGCCTGGGCATCGCCGCCGCGCCTGAGGGAGCGCCTCGCACGGGCGAAATCCACCAGGATGCGCCCCATCGATTGGGCGGATACGCCGAAGAAGTGGGCCCGGTTTTTCCAGCCACCTTTTTCACGTCCACCAGCCGGAGGTAAGCCTCATTTACCAGAGCCGTGGCCTGCAGCGTATGGCCGGGCCGTTCTTTGCGCCATGTAGAGTTTCGCGGTCCTTCTCCGCTTTTACAGGATGAAGGCAACCAGAGGTTGACCGAATACGAGGGAGAAAGACAATGAATATACTGAAGAACTTGACGATAGGCTTCGCGCTCACTGCTCTAGCAGCCTGCCAGGTCTCCTCAGACTGCTTGAATATCCTAAGGAGCGCTGAGAGCGTCCTGTGGCTTGCTCCAGCGCCATGAGCGCGATTTGCAACCATATAAACGGCGAAACAGGCCCGCCGGCCGCTTTCTCAGCTCCCGAGGCGTTCCCGCACCAGTGTCTGCCGGAAATCAGGCTTAAGTTGAATGCGCAGATGTGAATCAACAGCCGCTTCAGGATGTTCTCCCGTCCGCTCAGATACGTTCGTCTCATCCCGCCGGTTGGCTGCCCCTGGTGCGCTCCATTATTCCATAAGGGACTATTTGTACGATGTACTAGAGGCGCCTGATCGCCCCCGTCCCGCTGCCGCTACCTATGATCGCGGCTCCGCAAGCACCGACTCCGCCGGACGGCGCGCGTCGGTAACCGGTATCAATCCTTCCCCGCCAGGCTCCGAACCCCCCGCTAATCCTCCCCGCCCCGTGAGCTTCGTCTCCTTCAAATAAGCCTGCGGATCCATCAACCCCTGCGTGCGCGCCAAAATCCGTGCCAGCCGCGGAATGTCGCGCACCCGCACCTCTCTGAGCCATTGCCACCACTTCTTCTTTCCCGCCACATTCAGAACGCTGCGCCGCCACGTCTCGCAATACAGCTCGAAGAAACGTTCCACGGGCAGGCGCGGCTGCCACAGCAGGTGATGCAGGTCGTATTGGTTCCAGTCGAATACCTCAAGCTTGCCCTTGCTCTTCTCGAAGTAGTAAGTGCCCGGCAAGGGCGTCAGAATCGTAAATCCCACGCGGTACAATTGGTGCTCGTCGAGGAAATCCCATAGCCCGGCAAAATCCGCCTCTGTAAAATCCGGATCGATGATGAAGTTCCCCGTCACCCCGAATCCCAGTTCACGCGCGATGCGCACCGCCTCCACAGTCTTGTTGATGTCGGCCTCCTTGTGCAGGGAATTAAGCCCTGGACTGGTGTGCGACTCCAGGCCGAAGAAAATATCGAAGTTTTTCGCTAGCGGGCGCCACAGCTTCAATAGGTCCGCGTTCTCCGTGACCAGGTCCGCGCGGGTCTGCACCAGCAGCCAGTTCTTGCGCTCCTTGGACCGCAGCAGCGTGCGCCCCAATTCCTCGCTGCGCGCCTGGTCGGCCCAGAACAGGTCGTCGACCATGAAGAGGTTGCGTCCGGTAGCCTCAAAGTCGGCGCGCACCTGTTCCGGCGCATGGCAGCGATAGGTGCGCTTGTAGAGTTGCCACACCGAACAGAAGCTGCACCGGTAGGAGCAGCCGCGCGCCGTCTCCATGGTCCAGACCGGCATGTAATTCAGGCAGCAGTAGCGTCTCTGGTAGCGCGCTACGGTGGACCGGTCCGGCAACGGCATGCGGGCCAAATCCAGCCACGGGGACGGCTTCGCCGCGGTCGCCTGAAATTCCCCATTCCCGGAGGGCAACAGCAACGACGGGACCGTGGTCAGTGGGCGGCCGCTGGCGACCGCGTCGCACAATGCCGGCATCAGCGTTTCACCCTCGCCGATGCAAATTGCGTCCACCGAGCGGTTCTGATCCACGGCTTTCGGATAAGCCGATATCGCGTGGCCGCCGATCGCGACAAAAATACCGTGATCGTGCGCCTTGGCCTGGTCGGCAAGCCGCAGCGCGGCCGGCGCTTCCAGAATGTGCAGGCAGGAGATGGCCACCATGTCGGGCCGCCACTCGCGCAGAATCGCGGCCATCCCGCGGCGTTCGAAGCGCATGTCCGCCAGCATTACGGAATGCCCCGCCGGACGAAGCGCCGCCGCCAAGTACATCAGGCCCAATGGCTCGGTTTGAAAGAAAGGGGCCAAGCCGAACTGCACGGCGTCCGGGCGGGGTCTCACCAGCAGGATTCGCATCGCCTACCTCCCGGCCCCCGGTTCCGCGCACAGCTTGCCGGCGATGTTCTAAGCCGCGACCGTAAGGGAGCGGTTGTCAACCACCCGGCTTGGCTCATCGGGCTCGCGGTGGCCCGATCGCGACCAGCGTATTCCCGGATCCCGATTGGAAAACGGGTTGCTCCTCCGGCATCGGAGCCTGCGCGGCGGACGCTTGTTCAGCCCGCTTTCCGGCGTCGCGCGGCATGCCCAACAGCTTGCGCCAGGCGAAGCCCAACCGCCTCTTCAGCAGCGAGCGGCGCGTATCCAGAAACGGATCGTCCGCCGTTCCATACACCGGATGGTAGCTATCCGTCCTCTCCAGCCCCGGAACGTCTACGCGGAAATCGTTCAACTGCATGAAATGCCGCATCTGCAGCTTGTACCGGCCCTCGATGCCGAACAACAGCTCCAGCATGCGCTCGTTCAGCCACACGATATGGCGCAGGCCGAACATCCACAGGTAAGTGTAGCCCTTGAAATATTTCCAGTCGCCCTTGGTGGGCCGCCACATCCCGACGATCTCCCGCCGGATCTTCCACCGCGCGAAACTGAGTTCCTCCGGCGACAACGCGGACGTGCGCACGTTGCTGAAGTACCCGTCGTACCAGCGGAAGTCGGAAAGGTTCTGCACCTGCCCGGCGCGCAGCATGTTATCGCGCAAAGGCGTCTTCGGATATGGCGTCATGATCTGGTCCATCACGCTGCTGACGCCTTGCTCCTTGATGAACCGGTAGTTTTCGCGCATGCTTTCCGGATCGTCGTCCGGCAGGCCGTTGATCAGGCCGGCGATCACCACGATCTGTTCCTTCTGCAACTCCGCGATAGCCTTCTTGATCGCGGGCAGCGTGTTCGGCTTCTTCATCGCCCGCAGGTTCTTCGTGGAGGCGTTTTCGATGCCCATGAAAATCGAGACGAACCCGGCCTTAGCCATTTTCTTGACCACGTGCGGCCGTTGCGAAAAGCCGATCACCGTAGCCTGAGTGGTGAACCGCAGATTTCTCAGCTTCAGCCCGATCACCCCGTCCATCAGTTCCTCGAAACGGTCCATGTTCTGCGTGATGTTGTCGTCCGTGCAGAAGATATGCCGCGCCCCCCGGCTATACGCGTCTTCGATATCGGCCAGCACGCGTTCCATCGGGAACTGCCGGATGGAGCTGCCGTACATTTGATGAATGCTGCAGAAGTTGCAGTGGTAAAGGCAGCCGCGGGAGGTTTCGATCACGTCCGCCCTGCGGAAATACATGTGGAAGTTCTTGATGATGCGCTTATCGCGCGCCGGCAGCCTGATCTTAGTCACATCCTCCAGCGGACGCGGCGCGTTGTGATGAAACTGGCGGTTTTCGGTCTTATAGGACACGCCCATCACGTTGTCCAGCCCGCGGCCCTGCGCATCCAGCGAGTCCAACAACTCGCCGAAACTGAAGTCCCCTTCGCCCCGCACCAGGAAGTCCCAGTAATCCGCCCCCGGCGATCCTTCGATCTCGTCGTAGGATAAAGTCGCATGGTAGCCGCCGAGCACCGTTTTGATGCGGCGATCGAACTGCTTGGTCAGATACGCCATCCGCAGGTTGCAATCGTACTGAAAGGCCATGCCCGAAAAACCAACCACTTCGGGGCGCTCCTTGCGCAGCGTCTCCATCAGGATCGGAATGGCGCGCTTGCGTGCGGGCGCTAAATCCAGAACCTTCACGTCGTGGTTGTCGATTTGGGCGGCAATGGTCGCCAAAGCCACCGATGGAGGTTCCCACTGCCTTCTCGGTACCCAGGGCGACGTAGCGGGGCATTGCACAAGCAGCGCTTTTGGCATTGCGACATCATACTCCAATTCGGGATGGGACTGCAATATGCCGGCGCTTTCGCCTGCCTCAAGAAATTCTTTTCCGAAGGGATGTAGAGAACGCCGCCACGCCTCCGACTACTCCATGAAAGCGAACTTTCCGGCCGCCAACTCGAAATGCTGGAAAAATTATGAAGGAAATGAAATGACGACCTTGACGCCCTACCTTTTGTTCGACGGCAATTGCCATCAGGCAATGGAGTTTTACAAATCCTGCTTCGGCGGAGAACTGTCTGTCACGAAAGTGAAGGATTCGCCGGTAGGGGATCGGATGCCGCCGGTCCAACTGAACAAGACCATCAACGCACGGCTCAAGAGCGGGAATCTGGAGATTTCGGCGTCGGACTGGCTACGGCTTGACCAGACTCCCATTCGCGGCAACACGGTTTGCCTTTTCCTGAGCGGAGGAACGCTCCAGGAGTTGAAGGCTCTTTTCGAAAAACTCTCCGCGGACGCTGAAGTCACCGATCCGTTGAAAGAGATGTTCTTTGGCGTTTACGGGGCACTGAACGACAAATTTGGGGTCCGGTGGATGTTTACAGCAGGCAAAGACGGCGAGTAGTGTTGGCTTGCCAGTGCGAAAATCGAAGGGAGCCGGAAGATGAAATACATTCTGATGATGCACATCCCGAAAACGGGTTATGAGGTTTTTGGCGCGTGGTCCCAAAAGGACGTCACAGCGAACATGGCATTTGTGAAGGGCATCAATAAGACGCTTAGCGTTTCCGGAGAGTTTGTGGCGGCGGAAGGCCTGGCCATGCCGGATCGGGCCAAGGTCGTGAGGGCGGGCAACGACGGGGTGCCGGTTACCGACGGAGTGTTCCCGGAATCGAAAGAATTTCTGGCCGGGTATTTGATGGTGGACGTCGAAAGCGCGAAACGGGCCTATGAGATCGCCGCAATCTGGTCGGCGGCGCCGGGTCCGGGTGGGTTGCCCTTGAATATGCCAATCGAAGTCCGGCAAGTAATGGGTGGGGGAGCCGGCGCGCAGTCAAGGACGAAGCGGGCCGCTTCCGCGTCTTGGGACCACCCGCTGATGAAACGCCGATGACCAAGTCTCAGCCGCGCCGGCGCGCCTCCGGATCTCCCTGCCGCCGGTAGAACTAGTACCCGCCCCACTTTCAAATTGTGCGATTTATAACAACCCGTTAAATGAACGTACACCCGCGCACAGAGAGATCCGCATCGGGCGTGCTAAATAATTAAGATCGTGGCACGGAGCGCCGTTCAGAGAGCTCGTATCCGAACCCAACGCCTTGGCCCCCCAGGTAAGTCGATCCCGATTGCCCGCTTGGCCGCAATCGTCGTGTTTGCGGCTTTTGTGGTGGAGTTGAATCTCTACGCAACAGCGCTCGCCGCGCCATTCACCTTCGACGACTTCACCCTGCCCTTCCAGCAAGCGTCTTCGTCGAACCTGTCGACCTGGCTAACCGGAGTGCGGCCCGTTCTGATGTTCTCGTATTGGTTGAATGCCCGCATCTCGGGTAACTCCTCGCTCAGTTATCGTTTATTGAATCTTATTATCCATGCCGTAAATACGGGATTGGTTTTCCTGGTACTAAGCCGCTTACTTACAATGTCCGGCGTAATGCGCGCGCGTTCGGTCAGAGCCGCGTCGCTCATTGGCGCCGCCGTCTTTCTTATCCACCCGCTGCAGACCGAGTCTGTCAGTTATATCGCCGGGCGCTCGGAGAGCCTGGCTGCCCTGTTCGTCCTCCTGGCGTATGTAGTGTTTCTGTACCGCCGCCGGGAAGTCGTTTCGTGGACGGAAGCCGCCGCCGTGCTGGCCCTGTTCGCTCTCGGCGTAAGTACCAAGGAGAATGCAATCGGCTTGGCGGGATTGCTAGTTCTCACCGACGTGTACTGGCCCCGCGCATTCTCCGCGCGCGGGTTGCGTAACAATTGGAAGCTCTATGCGGCCATGGCCGCGGGCGCGCTGGTGGCCGCGTGGCAGGTCTTTCGAATGCTCGCCACGGCGTCATCGGCCGGCTTCTTGCTGCCCGGCCTCGCTTGGTACCAGTATGCGTTCACGCAAGCGCGCGCTTTCTTCACCTATCTGCGGCTGGCCGTGATTCCCCTCGGCCAATCGATCGATCACGATTATCCGATTTCGCATACTATCCTGGAACATGGCGCCATTTTCTATCTGGCCGCATTGGCGGCGATCGTCGCGCTTGGCTATGCCTGGCGAAGGCGGTATCCCCTGGCGTGCTTCGGCTTGTTTCTGACGCTGATCCTGCTGGCGCCCACCTCCTCGATCGTGCCCATCGTCGATCCACTCGTGGAACGCCGGATGTACCTGCCCCTGATAGGCCTGATTCTGATCGGATGCGAAGTCGCCAGGCATATTCGTCTGCGGCCCTCCGCCGGTTTCGCCGTATGCGGCGCGATGCTGGCTGTATTCTACGTGCTGTGCTACCAGCGCAACCTCCTATGGGCCGAGCCGTCTCGGCTCTGGGCGGAGGCCGCACTGGAATCCACCGGCAAAGGCCGTCCCTACGCGAACCTGGTGGACCAACTGGTGGAGGAGCGCCGCTGCAGCCTGGCCATTCCATATCTGCTGCACGCCGAACAAGCCCTCCCCAACGACTATTTCGTGGATCTGGCCTGGGGCCGCGCGCTGGAGTGCGTCGGGCAGAAAGACGCAGCGCTCCGCAGGCTGCTGCGGGCGGCGCAGCTCCGGCCGTCGTCGGAAGTGTACAGGCTGATTGGTTTGCTCTACGGCGAAATGGGGAGGTCGGGCGAAGCCGGAATGGCCTTGCGCACCGCCGTCGCCCTCGACCCGGAATCGCCGCGGGCCCGCGGCGCTTTGGCGCTTTGGCAGCAATGGAGGAAGGTCTCCGTTTCAGCCGCCCAGTAACCCCAGGTGGGGCAGGATCGCGAAGTCCTAACCCCCTGGTCCACCCTTACATCTCAACCCTTACGCCCCCAAGCCGAAGTAGTAATCCAGGAATGCGGCAACCTCACCCTGGCCCGCGATGCGTCGGGCGGAGGGCACGCGGGAGGGTCATTCTGCTCTTGTCTCCAGCATCGCGGACGCCGGACGGGAGGCGCGCGGTTTCCGCCTCTCGGGACATCAAACTGAAAGTGTGGGATCTGGACAACGGCATGCTCATCGCTACATCCCATTGTGACGCACCCGTGCGTTGGTGCGCCCTGGTCGGTGAGCGGCGGATCGTTGCCGGCGACAGAGGCGGACGAATGCATTTTCTCTCGCTCCGAAGAATAACCCCATGCGCCTCTTTCTAAGCTACGGACACGACGTGCACGCCGCCCTCGCCCAACGCCTGAAAATCCGACCTCGAATCGAAGAAGGCGACTCCCGCCGTCCCGACCGCTCCGCCCCAACGAACTCTCGACCGTGAAATTTCCGTTGAGAATGCTCGCCCTGCCCAGCCACCAACAATCCAGGGGCAAACACCCGCGCAGTTATTCGTGTGCCCCCAAAAAAATCAAAAATTGGCTTCGTCTGTCCAGTTTCGCGAAACGCCTCCCCACTCGAAATCCATGCACAATTTTGCACAAAAATGCGTAACAACCCATGAAAATTTACGGCGCGATCCCAAAAAGACGGGGCCAACGCCAGGCCCAGGCCAAAAGCGACAAAATGCGACACGAAACAAGATTCTGCCGATCTGTCGCAAAACCGTCGCCGTGCCACCGGAACCATAAAAACAAACAGCTTCACCTCATTGGCTTTGCTCGGCCGAAACTTCGAGCCAACGCCCTGCCTCAACCCGGCCCGCAACCAAAATTACGGACCTAACCCAAAAAGCGATATCGTCCCCACCACCGATCACCCACTTGCTATGATTTACCAGTCATGCGCACTCTAACCACCCTAGCCATCCTAGCCGCCGCCCTGCCCGCCTTCCCGGCCGGAGCCGCCACCTGCGAAAGCCTGGCCGCCGCGACCCTCCCGGACACCACCATCGCCACCGCCCAATCCATCCCCGCCGGAGCCTTCACCCCGCCCTACGGCAGCCCCATCGACAAGCTCCCCGCATTCTGCCGAGTAGCCGGCGTCATCAAGCCCACCCGGGATTCCTACATCCGCTTCGAGGTCTGGCTGCCCGCCTCCAACTGGAATGGCAAGTTCCTGGGCGTCGGCAACGGCGGATTCGCCGGCGCCATCGGCTTCGGCTCCATGGGCGCGAATCTCAAGCGCGGCTACGCCACCGCCGGCACCGACACCGGACACGAAGCCGACGGCGAGGACGCCAGTTGGGCCTACCATCATCCCGAAAAGGTCACCGACTTCGGCTATCGCGCCCTGCACCTCACCACTGGGAACGCCAAGACCCTCATCCAGGCGTTCTATAGCCAGCCCCTGCAGCATGCCTATTTCGATAGCTGTTCCGATGGCGGCCGCGAAGCGCTCATGGAAGCCCAGCGCTTCCCCGCCGATTATGACGGCATCCTCGCCGGCGCACCCGCCAACTTCTGGACCCACATGCTGGCCGCCGGCGTCGACGTCAGCCAAGCCATCTACACCGATCCCGCCGGCTACATCCCCAGCATCAAGTTCCCCGCCATCGCCGCCGCCGTACTGGCTGCGTGCGACGCGCAGGATGGCGTAAAGGACGGCATCCTCAACGACCCCACCCGCTGTCACTTCGATCCTTCCACGCTGCTCTGCAAGGATGTCGATGCGCGCACCTGCCTAACCGCGCCCCAAGTTGCTTCGCTCAAGAAACTCTATGCCGGCGGACGCAACTCGCACGGCGATCCCATCTTTCCCGGTTATGCGCCGGGCGCCGAAGACGGACGCGGCGGATGGATTCCTTGGCTCATCGGCAATGGGCCCGGCGGCAGCAGCAGCTCACTCTATATGGAGAATTACTTCCGCTATATGGTGTTTGAAGATCCAACATGGAATCCTCTTACCGCTAAGGTCGATACAGCTATACAAACCGCCGACGAAAAAACCGCCCACGCGCTCAACGCCACGGAAACCGACCTGCATCCATTTCAAGCCCGCGGCGGCAAGCTCATTATGTATCATGGCTGGAACGACCCGGCTATCTCGCCCGCAAACAGTATTAACTATTACGATGGCGTGCTGCACGCCATGGGATCTCAAAACGCCCAGTCGTTCGTGCGCCTCTACATGGTTCCCGGAATGCAGCACTGCATTGGCGGCCCCGGCCCCAGCTCATTCGGGCAACTCGGCACCACCACCGCCAAAGGGCCGGATCACGGTATGTATGATGCGCTCGAACAGTGGGTCGAAAAGGACATCGCGCCGGACGCCATCGTCGCCACTAAGTATATCGACGACAATCCCTCCAAACCGGCCCGCATGACACGTCCACTATGTCCATACCCCCAAATTGCAGTTTATAAAGGCACGGGCGACTCGAACGATTACACCAACTTCGACTGTATCTCCACCCATTAAAGTTGCTTTATCCGGCACCGCGCGCGCAACTGCATCTGTTACACTTACGTCAGTGGCCATGGAGACCACTACCATTGGCTACAAGTAAAATAAGACATGTCTTAATCACCGCAACTTTTTCCAGCCTGTTCGTGTTGGCATCTCACGCGCAGGATCCGCCCACGCGTGTCGCGGATCTGAACTACGTTGCGGGAAATATTTCCATACAACCTGCGGGCGCGGACGATTGGTATCCTGCCGACGTGAATCGGCCCTTCACTACGGGTGATAACCTGTGGGCCGATACCGATTCGCGCGCCGAGTTGCATCTGAACAATGCCACGCTGCGATTGGGTCCGCAATCCAGCCTGGGCTTCCTCAATTTGGACGACCACTTCGCGCAGATCCGCTTCAGCCAGGGCGAATTTATCCTGCGCGTGCGGCGCCTGGACGACGACGATAGCTTCGAGGTGGATACGCCTAACGCCGCCATCACCATTTTGCGCGAGGGCGAATATCGCTTCAATGCCGACCCCGATGCGGGCACTACCTGGGTGGTAGTCCGCCACGGCGAAGCGGAAGTCACCGGAGGCGGTCAGGCTTTCACCCTGCGCGCGGGCAATAGCGCTCAACTCTCGGGAACCGATCAACTCGCTTACGACGTGGGAACCGTGCCGCCGCCCGACGGGTTCGAAGGGTGGGCCGAAGACCGCGATAACCGCGAGGCCCGCGGGCAGTCCGCCCGCTATCTGCCCCCGGGCGTGATCGGTTACGAAGAACTGGATGCCTATGGCAACTGGCGGCCGACGCCGGGCTATGGCGCAGTCTGGTATCCCACCGTGGACGCCGGATGGGCGCCCTATCGCGACGGCCATTGGGCTTGGGTCGAGCCGTGGGGCTGGACCTGGGTCGACGACGCTCCTTGGGGCTTTGCGCCGTCTCACTATGGACGCTGGGCCTATGTCGGCGGAGCTTGGGGCTGGGTGCCCGGACCGCTTGCCATCGTCGCGGGTGGACCGGCCGTGAGCGTGGTCTATGCGCCGGCGCTGGTCGCGTTCATCGGCGGCGGCGGCTGGGGCGCATCGCTTTCCATCGGCGGACCTGCGGTGGGTTGGGTGCCGTTGGGGCCGGGCGAGGTCTACGCGCCATCCTATCAAATGAGCCAGAATTACTTCCGTTCGGTGAACGTATCGAACACCACGGTCGTGAACACGGTGAACATTACCAATGTCTATAACACCGTGTATGTGAATAAGAATGTTACTAACATCTCGGTGAACCAACACTTCGCGAATATGGCCGCGCCCCATGCGGTCACTGCCATGCCGCAGAATGCGTTCGCCAGCGGCCGCCCCGCGAAGCAGGTGGGCGTTTCGGTTCCCGCGAATCAAGTGGGCCAGATACAAGCCACGCATATGACAGTGGCGCCCTCCGTCGCGCCTGTCAAGCAGGCCCTGGCGCCTACGGCCGGCGCCCGGCCCGCGCCGCGGCCTCCCGCGCGCACGGCCAGTGTGCAGGTCGTGGCGAAGAAGACTCCGCCGCCTCCGCCGGCGCCCTTCGCGGCCAAGCAGGCCGCTCTGCAGCAGAACGCCGGCCACCCCTTCAACGCTCAAGTTGTTCGCCAGAGCGTGCCGGCGGCATCCCGCGTGGCAGCGGCGCCAGCCGTGAAGGTCGCGCCCGCTTCGCATCCGGTGACGCCCCAGGTCCACACGGCGCCGCCGGCGCCGCCCGCGAGAGCTATCAACGCTCCCCCGCCCGCCAACCGGCCGCCCCAGGCTCCACCGGCCCCGCAGGCGAATCCGCGGCCGGTTCAGCCCAACGCTCCAGCACCGCCGACGTCCCGGCCGCCAGTCGCCGCGCCGCCCGCCCGGCCTGCCCCGGAGACCAATCCAAGGCCGGAAAATCGGCCGCCCGCTGCCGCGCCGCCTGCCAGGCCTGCCCCGGAGGCCCATCCGCGGCCGGCGCAACCTGCGTCGCCGCAGCAAAAACCTCCGGCGAAGCCGACCCAAAAGCCCAAGAAGGAAACCGAGAAGGATAAGGAAAAGGATAAGGAAAAGTAGTCCGGTATCGGGTTGCGGTCCCGGAGGTCTGACTTCGGGGCCGCTTCCTTCAGTCAACCAAACGATTACTAACTTTAGATGTAATTGATGGCCGCCCGCGCTGGGCCTACTATAGGTTCAAGCCCATGCACGAGCTTCGATACTATCTGGAAATGCTATTGGAACACCAATGCAGCTCCGGCGATGGCGAGTGCCCGGAGTGCCAAAGCCTCCAGCGCATCTATCAGTTCATGCACACCGAGCTTTTCTCCACCGTTATCTATTCCGAAACGGCGTTGGATCGCCACCGCCCCGCGCAGGCCCCATCGCAACCCCGCGGTAGGCGATCCGCAGTTCCGTTTCGCGGATGAACCGGTCCCACAGCGAATCCGGATTGGAATCGAACACCGCCTTGGCGCCGCCCGGGAAAATGAACCAGGCGCCCAGGTCCAGCTCGTGCTTCAATTGCTCCTCAGTCCATCCGGAGTAACCCAGGTAGACCCGCAGGGTATCGGCATCGGCGGCGGATGCCGGCGCAAATGTCTTCTCCATATCTTCTTTGCTCGAAGCCACGAAGACGTCCCCAAATACGCGCTTCAGGTCGCCGGACGGGCTGGATAAGCGCACCAGCGCCAATACCTCGGTTCTGCCCACCGGACCGCCCGCATAGACCGGGTCCGAGCGGTGTTTGGCGCCGGCCACCTGGTCCAGCACGCGCGAAACCGGAACCTTCGAGCGGCGATTCAGAATCAGCCCTACCACGCCCTCTGCATCGTATTGAACTAGCAGGATAACGGTCTTGGCGAAGTTGGGATCCGGCAGCTCCGGGCTGGCCACGAGCAGCTTTCCGGCGCCGAGATCGGCGGCCTGCGTGGATTGCGCCTCCGCCAACCGGACCGCGGTTCCGAAGCACAACACTATAGCCGCAACCGGCAGCCATCGCATCCCCCCATTCTACGCCCGCGGTGGGGCAAGCGCTTGGTCGGCCAACTAAATAGCCTCCAACTCTTCCTCCAGCATCTGCTTCTGCGAAAGGTCCGCGTAGTAACCGCCCGCCGCCACCAGCTCCGCGTGCGTGCCTTGCTCCACGATGCGGCCATGCTCCAGCACCACGATCCGGTCCGCCTGCCGCACGGTCGAAACGCGATGCGAGATCAGGATCACCGTGCGGCCGTGCATAGCCGCGGTCAGCCCTTCCAGGATACGCTCCTCGGTCAGCGTATCTACGCTCGAAAGCGCATCGTCCAGAATCAGAATGCGCGGATTGCGCAGGATGGCGCGGGCAATCGCCGTACGCTGCTTTTGGCCGCCGGAGAGGGTGATGCCGCGCTCGCCCACCACGGTCTCGTAACCCATGGGGAACGACTCGATGTCGCCGGCCAGCCCGGCCAATTCCGCCGCGCGCCGGATCTCCTCTTCCGTGGCGCTCTCCACGCCGAAGGCGATGTTCCCGGCGATCGTCGCGCTGAATAGAAAGGTCTCCTGGGGGACAAATCCGATGTGCCTCCGCAGTTCGGCCGGCGATAGATCGCGCAGGTCCGTGCCATCCAGCAGCACGCGTCCCCCGGTGGGGTCCATCAGGCGCGGCACCAGGCTGGCCAGCGTGCTCTTGCCCGCTCCGGTGTGTCCGACCACTGCCACCGTGGCGCCCGCCGCAATCGTCAGGCTGGCGTTCTCGAGCGCCCGCCCGGAGGGATACGCCACCGAAACGTTGCGGAATTCGATCTCGCCGCGTACCCCCGCCATCGGAACCGGAAGAGCCGGAGCTGCGATCGTAGGCTTCTCCGCGAAAATCTGGTTGATGCGCGCCAGTGACGCTCCACCGCGCTGCATCAGGTTCACCACCCATCCCAGCGCGATCATGGGCCACACCAGAATGCCCATGTACGTATTGAACATCACGAAGCTGCCCAGCGAAATGCGTCCGTTCAGTACCTGCCCGCCGCCATACCACAGCACCGCCAAGAACGTGAGCCCGATCAGGGCCTCCAGCAGCGGCTGAAATACGCCCGAGATGCGCACCAGCCGGATGTTCTCCGCGATGTAGGCGCGGTTCAGTTTTTCGAAGTGGCGCAGCTCGGCGTCTTCCTGCACGAAGGCCCGCACCATGCGCACGCCCGCCAGGCTCTCCTGCACCCGGCTGCTGATGTCGGAAAACATGGCCTGGATGCGCTCGAAGCGCGCATGAATGGCGCGCCCGAAGAAGATCACCGCCAGGCTCACCAAAGGCGCAGGCACCAAGGCCAACAGCGCCAGCCGCCAGTCCACCGTCACCATGATGACGATAGCCAGTACGAAAGTCAGGCTGGTTTCGGTCCAGTACATGATGCCCGGCCCCAGCATCATGCGCACCGCGTTCAGGTCGTTGGTCGCGCGCGCCATGATGTCGCCCGTGCGCATGTGCCCGTAATAGTCCGGCGAAAGTTCCACCAGATGGCGGAACAAATCGTTGCGCAGGTCGTATTCGATATCGCGCGAGATCCCGATGATGATCACGCGCATCCAGTATTGGAACAGGCCCTTGACCGCCGCCAGGCCCACCAGGTAAGCCGCGAAGCGCAGCAATCGGGCGAGACCGTAAGCGTGCGAAAGCGTATCGATTGCGGATCGGATCACCAGCGGTTGCACGGCGCCCGCGACATCTTTCAGAACGAGCGCGCCAAGGCCCAGCCCCAGGCCCATGCGGTAGCGCCACAAATGAACCCCGACCGTGCGCAGCGATTCCCACATCCGCTAGATCCCCACGGCGTTGGCCACGGTCTTCATCCATTCCATCAGGAACAGCTTTCGCGCCTCGCGATTCCGCCACCAGCCGTCCGCGCGGAAATACCTGTCGGGCGCGGCCACCACCCGCACATTCAGATCCGGAGCCGCGGCCCGGTAGATGCGGCCGGCGCGCGCGGTGTGAAAGTCGCTGGTCACCAATAGGAATCGATGCACGCCGCGGCGCCGCAGATCCGTCACGATGGTGGCGGCCTCCTCGCGCGTGCTGTGCGCTTCATTGGGCGCGCGAATGAACCAGCTCTCCGGATAGCCGCGCTTCACCGCGAACGCAATCTCCAGGTCGCATTCATAAAACCCATATAGCATGTTTGGACCGCTGACCAGGACCTTGGGCACATACCCTTGCTTGACCAGTTCCGCCGCGCGCACCACGCGATTGCCATAATAATCGCCCGCCAGCACCACCGCCATATCGGCGTGGGCCGGCCCTTCATCGCGCACCAGCAGCCTGCCCAGCGCAGCAAGCCACCACCAGTGCGTGGCCGCGGCCAGCGCCAGCACGATGACGATACAAACAAGGGATTTGACGAAAAACGAGGAACGGCGCACCACGAACTACTTCTCGTCCGCGGATTTCTTCTGGTCCAGATGGCCGACCGTCTTCAGCCGTTGATAGAGCCGCTCGACTTCAGCCTCGTCCTCCGGCAGCAGCATCCGGTACCGCGGCGCCGGGATTTGCCTGCGCTCACCCCCGGGCGCCAGGACTTCACCCCAGAACTGGCGGTAGGGAACGCCATCGATGAGCGCGTCGCGGGAAAGACGCCGCAGATGCCGCAGCAGGCTGTTGCAGGAATCCGGGTCGCCAGGGTAAACCAACATCATCCGCGAATCGTCGAACAGCGTGATGCGCACGAGTAGCGGCGCCAGCCAGTTTCCGGGACGATCCAGACGCCGGATATCCATCCAAGGCACAATGCGCTTGCCTACCGCCAGATAGCCTTCGTGAATCTCGATGGCGGGTTGCAAGGCCAACGCCAGCAAGAGCGTGGCGCTGAGGAAAAACAACGCTGCGGGAATGAAAGCGGGTACCCAATCGAGGCCCAGCCAGGCTGAGAAGCCCGCCAAGCCGACGGCGACGATTCCGAACGTTAAATAATGCCGGGCTGGCGTGTAGCGAGTCATCTTCAAACCCGTCCACTTCTAGACTACTCCCGTGACGCGCGCCCGTCAATTGCTCGGTTGGGTATAGAATTTGGCGCCGCCCAGAAGACGCACGACAAAGGAGTGGGCAGGGTGATAGAATGCCCATCGCGTGCAAAAAAATACCCTCTTTGCGGAGCTGGCCGCCGAATTCCTGGGAACTTTGATCCTGATCATGCTCGGCAATGGCGTGGTCGCCATGGTGGTGCTGTTTGGCAAAGGCACACCCGGCGAAGTGGTGCACGGCGGTTTCACCAACATCACCATCGGATGGGGATTGGCGGTGACCATGGGGTGTTACGTGGCGGGGCGCATCTCCGGCGCGCATCTGAATCCGGCGGTGACCGTCGCATTGGCCCTCTTCCGCAATTTCGCCTGGCGCAAAGTAGCGCCATACATCCTGGCGCAGGTGGCGGGGGCGTTCCTGGCGGCGGCGCTGGTGTTTTGGAACTACCTGCCGGCGTTCCACGCGGCCGATCCGCATCTGGATCACACTGCCGGCGTCTTCACCACCTTCCCGGCGTTTCCGGAAGTCCCCAGCGCCGGCCTGCTGGATCAGACCATGGGGACCGCCATCCTGCTGTTCATGGTGATGGCGCTGACCGACGCACGCAATCAGCCGCCCGGCGCCAATTTGACGCCGGTGCTGGTGGGCGCCGTGGTGGTCGCCATCGGCATGTCGTTCGGCGGTATGCATGGGTATGCCATCAACCCGGCACGCGACTTCGGCCCGCGGCTGTTTACAGTGGTCGCGGGGTTCTC
>Ga0209333_1000586_pt1 | contig 19724 bp, 14 predicted proteins | sample BlaSpr_A8_OM2_O3_FD_187982 | JGI IMG/M metagenome (GOLD analysis project Ga0209333, IMG submission 187982) | Forest soil microbial communities from Thunder Bay, Ontario, Canada - Black Spruce, Ontario site 2_A8_OM2_O3 (SPAdes) (version 2) | ecosystem: Environmental > Terrestrial > Soil > Boreal... | reverse complement strand
TTCTTGTTGCCGGCTCGTCCGTCCGCCAACGCCTTGTTCGCGGCGTCCTCGAGCTGAGCAATCGTCTGCTGGTCGACCGTCGGCGCGGTAGCTTCGGTAGTGTGCGGAACCGCACCCGAGAAAGACGAAGTCGCAAGTGCGAAAGTGGCAGCCGCAGTCAGAGTCATAATCGTTGAGAGTTTTTTCATGGCCTTAGGCCTCCTTGTCTTCTTCTTTCGTTTCAATCCGTTCGCCTGACAGTTACCTAGAAAAGCAGGAGTCGTGCCGTCGCCTAAAGCATTGATATTATTGAAATTTCTCCTTTTGCAGCGCCAGAAAATCGATTGAATTGAAGGCCTCCGATACATCAATTTGATAGGGCGTTGAAAGCTACTTAGCGGGCTTCGGGGAATCTCCAGCTATTCCTCGCCGAATTTGGCATTGAACAAAGCCGCGAGAGCTTTGACGGCGGCCTCGGCGTCGGGACCCTCGGCGCGGATTGTCAGCCGGGTCCCCATTCCCACCCCCATCGTCGTCAGCGCAACGATACTTCGAGCATTGACCACATCTTTTCCACGAGAAATCGTGATATCGGAGACGAAGCTGATAGCGGTTTTGACGACGTCTCCGGCCGGCCTGATGTGCAAGCCTTGCGCGTTAGTGACCTCGACCACCTGTTCAGCAACCTGGCTCATTTCGTCCGCTGGCCGACGCTTGGCCGGCAACCAATACTTGGGTTAGCGCGCCACGCGCCGATGCCTGTCGTCATTGATCGCACTAAATCGCCTTCTCGCCCCGTTCGCCGGTGCCGCTCGCTCACCGTCAGGCCTTGCCGATGCTCACAACCGCTCCATTGACCTCATCAAGCTTGAACGGCCTGATAATCGCTTCGACCTTTTTCATATGGCCGCATCGAAGAACAATCGACAGTCAGCCGATTGAATCGAGCTCTCGTGCCAGTCCCGAGGCTGTTCTTCATCGAATGAGGGCGCTTCCAGTCGTTCACCTTCATCGCTCAGGCCGAGCTGTTTGCGGCACAAATAGATCAGCGTCGGCTGGAGCACACGAGTTAGAATCATGATCGAAAGTGCACCACCGATTACGACGATCGCGAGCGGCCGCTGCGTCCGCGCACCGATTCGAGTTGATAGTGCCGCCGGCACCAGCCCTAGCGCGTCCACCAGGTCGGTCATCATCGTGGCGCGAAGGCGCCGATCGGATCCCATGATGATCGAATCCACCACCGCATAGCCCTCGTTCCATAGCTGGCGAATGTAGAAGTTGAGGATGATGCCGTCCATGATCGCGATTGCGAATATCGAGATGAATCCTACCGCCGCCGACACGCTGAATGGCGTGCCGGTTACCACCAGCGCCAGCACTCCACCCAGGCAAGCGAGCGCGATCTGCGCCATCAGGATCAACGTGTTCACGACTGACATGGTGGCGGCGTAGAGGATACCCATCACGAGCGGAAGAGTCAGAGGTATGACGATCGCGAGGCGTCGATTCGCTTCCTGCAGCTCGTTGTATTCGCCAGCCAGTCCAGATGCACTCCTTCTGGCAACTTGACCTGCCTGGCGACCGCGCCTTTTTTAAGTTGAAAAAGTCCCTGCCAGACTGCCCTCGACGAGACGCGAGATCGTGTATCCGTTCTGGTATAACTTTGTGCGGATTCACAAAACCCTGCGCATGACACCTGCGATGCAGGCTGGAGTGACGGATCATCTGTGGACGTCCGAAGATTACGGTCAGGTTGATCGATGAATTGGAGGCAGCGCGGGCGCCCTTGACTGGCAACCGCGACATTGCGGCCTTTCTCTCCACTAACGGCAACGATGCTAAGTATCGAACTTCAAATGCTCAGTGGCTCTCGAATGGCGGCGCTTCCAGCCGTACGCCTTCATCGCTCAGGCCGAGCTGTTTGTGGAACAACCAGACCAGCGTTGGTTGAAATACTCGGGTTAGAAGCGCGATCGATATCGCGCCTCCGATAACCACGATCGCCAGCGGCCGCTGAGTCTGCGCACCGATTCGTGTCGAGAGAGCGGCGGGCAGGAGACCAAGACCGTCAACCAGGGCAGTCATCATAAGCGCCCGGAATCGCCGGTCCGCGCCCATGACAATTGAATCGAGCACGGTGTAGCCTTGCTCCCAGAGTTGGAAAATGTAGAAGTTCAGCAGGATACCGTCCATGATCGCGATGGCGAAAATCGAAATGAAGCCCACCGCCGCTGATATGCTGAATGGCGTACCGGTTATAACCAAGGCCAGGATGCCGCCCAAGCACGCCACCGGTATCTGTGCCATCAGTATCGCGGTATTGACGAAAGACAAGGTCGCTGCATACAGAACCCCCACGATCAAGAGCAGCGCCAACGGTATAACTATTTCGAGGCGCCGGTTGGCTTCCTGCAGCTCGTTGTACTCGCCTGCCCAGTCGAGATGAACGCCGTCAGGCAACTTGATTTGTTTGTCTACCGTACGCTTCGCATCTTCGATGGTGGTTTCCATGTCGCGACCGCGCACGCTAAAGCGCATCGGCACGTAGCGCTGCAGGGCCTCGCGATAGATAAACGAGGCACCTTCCATAGTCTTGATATCGGCTACCTGGTCGAGTTGGACATAGCCGCCTCCGGGTTGCGCGATTTTGATCTGCTTAATCGCGTTTAAGCTACTGCGGTACTTCGGCTCCCAGCGGACCACGAGGTTGAAGGTCCGCTCACCCTGCAGCACCTGGGTGACCGCCTGTCCACCGATCGCCGCCTGGACTACGCCGTTGACGTCGCCGACATTCAATCCATATCGGGAGCAGGCGGCGCGGTCGGGGGTGATCATCAGGTTGGGCTGCCCGGTCGAGCGATATACCGCCATATCGGCCATCCCCGGCACCGCGGTGAGCACTTCTTTGACCTCGTTCGCAACTCTTTCATCGACGCTTAGGTCAGGACCATAGACCTTAATCGCGTTAACTCCTTTGACGCCTGACATGGCTTCCTCGACGTTGTCTTCGATATTCTGCGAGTAGCCCATCTGTATCCCGGCATATTGGGAGCTCAGCTTTTTGTCGATCTGCGAGATGAGTTCGTCCTTGCTCAGACCGCGCGGCCATTGATCCTGGGGTTTCAGATCGACAAAGAACTCGATGTTGAAAAACCCGGTCGTATCCGCGCCGTCATCGGGCCGGCCGGTCTGAGAGATTACGTCGACTACTTCCGGAAAGGATTGGAAGACTCGGCGCACGCCTCCCGCAACCTCATCGGCATTGGATAGCGAGGTGGTCAACGGGAGCGTCGCGCGCGCCCAGATGTTTCCTTCTTCGAGCTTGGGCAGGAACTCGCCGCCCAGGTACGGAAACAATGACAACCCGCCTAACAGCATCACCACTATGATCGCAAACGTGAGCCGCGGCCAACGTAAGACTCTGACGAACAGCTTATGATAGCCCCTATGAAAGGATGTCCAGATCGGATTGTGTGTCTCCTTTATCCCCTTTTTCAGCATGTACGAACAAAGCACTGGAGACACGGTTGCGGCCAGTATGATCGCGGTTGTCAGCGCGAAGGCATAAGTGTGCGACATCGGGGAGAAGATGACACCCTCGACGCCCTTCATCGTGAACAACGGCAGGAAGGCGATTACGAAAATCAACGTCGAATAGAGCATCGGACCGCCGACCTCGACGGAAGCGCGGCGGATGCAATGCATTTCGTCCTCGCTTGCCGCAACGTCGGTGGTCAAATGGCGAAATATATTCTCGACCACGATGATGGTGGAATCGATGATGATGCCGAAGTCCACCGCACCTAGAGAAAGCAGATTTGCCGGAGTACCAGTCAGGTACAACAGTACGAAAGCTCCGCACATTGCGAGCGGGATGTTGATGGCAGCTATGATGGCGGTACGCAGATTGCCAAGAAAGAATATAAGTATCAGGAAGACCAGCAACATTCCCAATGAGAGATTTTCGAACACAGTGCGAAGCGTGGTGTAAACCAGACCCCTGCGGTCATAATACGGAACGACCTTATACCCCTTGGGAAGCATGTTTGAGTTGTTGAGCTGCTCGGTCTTGGCTTCGACCCCGTCGAGGGTTTTGAGGGTATCGCCGTACTTGCGCATCAGCACGATTCCCTCGACCACTTCGTCCTTGTCGTCCTTTCCGACAATTCCAAGACGTGGGGAGTAGCCGATCGACACATCCGCTAACTCTTTAACCCGAACCGGGGTCGCATTGCTGGTATTGAGCGTGATGTTGTTGATGTCGTCCAGGCTGTGGATGAATCCGATGCCGCGCACATCAAGAGCTTGCTCACCCACGTCAAGGTAGTTGCCACCGACGTTGATGTTGGCATTCGATATCGCGCCGATCAGCGTGGGTAAAGACATCTGGTAATGAGTCAGCTTGTCGGGATCGATGTCGACGTGGTATTCCTTCGTCAAGCCGCCGAAACCTTCCACGTCCTCGACCCCCGGAACGGTCTTGAACTGCTTTTCCAGTATCCAGTCCTGGATCTCTTTTTCCTCCATCACATTGTGATCTGGACTTTGGACAGTGTAGCGATAGACCTCGCCGATCGGATTGTCGGGATTGAGGCCAGGGGCAACACTCGATGGCAAGGGAAGGTTGATAAGTGAGATCCGGTTAAGAGTCTCGACCCGATCCCAGTAGTAGTCGCTGTCCCAGCTGAAGTATAACTTGACGTCGGACAAACCGTAGAGGGAAATGGTTCGTATCGATTCGAGGTTGCGCATTCCAGCCAGACCCCACTCAAGCGGGATGGTGGCCAGCTTTTCGACTTCTTCGGCGCTATACCCGAAAGGCTGGGTAGTTAGCTCTATCCTTGGTTGTATAGGATCGGGATAAGCCTCGATATCCATTTCGTGAAATGAATAGATCCCGGCGACAATAAGGAGTGCTGCCAGCCCCACAACAATCGCGCGCTCACCAAGCGCCCAGTCCATTAAAATCCTGATCATTTTCCGGCACTCCTAAGAGCTCTCTCCGTGCGCCTCATGCCAAAGTGCGTTCATCTGAAGCGATTTGCGAGTTATAACGCGCTCGCCAGACTTGAGCCCTGACACTACGCGGGCGTAGCCCTGATCGTTCCAGGTGGCAATATGGACACTGCGTCGCTCAACCTTGTTCCGGCCCGTTAGCACGAAGGCGTAATAAGCATTGCCGTCAAAAACCAGGGCGGTCTGCGGCACGACCAGAGCCGCACCGGGATGGGTCACGATCCGGACCCGCGCCAACATCTGCGGTTTGAGTTTCTCGCCGGGGTTATCGATCTGACAGAGAAGCTGAAGTGTATGGACGTTGGGATCAAGGTTAGGGCTGATTCGGTTGACCACGCCCTTGAAGACCTCGTCCGGGTAAGAGAGTGTGGTCGCTTCCAAACTCTGGCCGGTATGAACCCGTGCAAGGTCGTCTTCATAAATGTCAACGGTGATCCATACCCGCTGGAGGGTGGCGAGCGAAAAGAGCTGGTCGCCCGGGTTAACCTGTGCGCCACGCAAGGCAAGTTTGGTCACAACGACTCCGCTGATAGGCGCCCGCATCCAACGCGACGGCGTGGCTTGCTTGATGGCCGCAATATCAGCGGGCTCCAAGCCGAGCAACTCGAGTTTTTTAATCGCTGCAGTCTTAAGGTCGGCGGTCATGTTATAGGTGCCGGCCGGTATTCCCGGTCCTGTTATTGGTGTGGGTCCGGCCGACGCTTCGAGATATTCGGCTTCAGCGGTCATGAAATCAGGGCTGTAGAGAGATAGGATGTTCTCGCCGGCGCGCACCATATCCCATTGCGAAACTTTGATGTCTTCGAGCCGACCAGTGACCCGCGAGATAATGGTTGAGACCAGACGATCATCAAAATTCACCTGACCAATCGCATCGAGCATTCCCGGCAAGGCGACAACCTGGACGCTACCAATGGACAGGCCGGTGATCTGGGAGAGATCGATCGTCATCCACTCCTGGCTGCCTTGGGTAATCAATTGTGGCGTGCCGGGCGGAAGCGCCGGTGATGGAGCTGATGCTGGAGTTTCTGTGTCGGCCCGGCTCAACGCCGAACTGTCACATCCAAAGAGCAGGCTCATAAGGAGCGCTGGCGCTATCAGGCTAAGCCTTAGTGCTCTCACTAGCTCTTTAGTTTCCACAACGGACCTCATGAGGCCTTGCTGTGCGCCGCATGCCACAGGGCGTTAAATTTGAGTGATTCGGTGGTAAGGAATCTGTCGCCGGGCTGGAGGCCGCTTACCACGCGGGCGTATCCGGGCTCGCTCCAATCGCCGATTTCTACTTTTCGGCGCTCAACGCTGTCCGCACCGGTGACGATGAAGACAAAGTACGCGTTATCATCGAAGACCAACGCTGACTGACGGATCACGAGCGCCTGCCGTGGAGGGGTCACAAGACGTACCTGCGCCAGCATTTGCGGCTTGAGCATGGATCCGGGGTTGTCAACCTGACAGCGCAGTTGCAGGGTATGGATGTTGGGATCCAGCGCAGGGCTGATTTTTTGAACCGTGCCTTTGAAAATCACGCCTGGATAGGAGGCAGTAACCGCCTCCAAACTCTGCCCTACCCGCACGCGGGATAGGTCCTCTTGATAAATGTCCGCGGTGATCCAAACTCGCTGCAACGTGGCTAAAGCCAAGAGCTGATCGCCGGGATTGACTCCCTGGCCGCGCACCACATTCTTGCTCACGATGATTCCGCTGATCGGCGCTCGCACCCAGACCGACGGGCTAGCCGAGTGGATCGCCGCAATTTCCGCGGGGGAAAAGCCCAGTAGGTCGAGCTTGCGCTCCGCGGCTGCCTTCAGGCTCGCTCCCATGCTGAGGCCGGCCGGCATTCCATAGGCCTCGGTCTGAGTGCTCCCGCCTTGGGTACTGCTGGAGGCCGCCGCAAGGTATTCTGCCTCGGCAGACATGTAGTCGGGGCTGTAGATCTTCATCACCAGTTGGCCGCGATGAACCATCTCCCATTGCGAGCTCTCCATTTCCTCAATCCGCCCGGTGAGCCGCGAGATGATGGTCGAGACCAATTTATCGTCGAACGTCACCTGGCCTGTCGCTTCCAGAGCGCTTGGGAGCGGCGCCTGGGTTACGGTGTCGATCGCCCCTTCCTCGGCCTGAACATTGGCGACCACCAATAACTCGGGGCCGTCGCCCTGATGAATCAAGGTTGCCACTTCAGATGGTGCGGGGTTGGTTTCGGCCTCAGTAGGCGCCGTGCTATCGCATCCACTAAGCACGCTCAGCGCCAGCAAAGCCGTGAGCAGAGCGGACGCGCCCTTGAGATGTGCCCTCGCGGTCGCAGACATTGCAGCTGTGTTAGTGTGCTTCATTTTTGTAACGAGACCCCCATCGCCTGCTCCACCGCCACTTCTCCGGCAAAGAAAGAATTGGCGTTCTGAAGGTAAGTGAGGCGCGACGCGTAGTCGCTCTGCAGCGCCGATGACAATGTAAGGAAGTCAACTTTTCCCGACTGATAGGCGACCAATGCTACTTTGAAGTCCTTGTCGGCCAGGGGGATCAGCTGGCCGCTATAGACTTGCGCCGATTCGTAGGCGAATTGCGCAGACTGGTACAGTTGCGTGACGGTCGTCTCGGTCTGGCTCAGGACCGAATTCATGCTGTAACGAGCTGCATCCAGGGAATGTTTCGCCGAGAACACGTCCTCGCGCTGATGAATCCAGAAAAATATCGGCAAATTGAATCCGATGGTCCAGGTGTGCGCCTGGGTTACGTTTGGCAGAGGCTGAGTCCCAGGCTGCAGGAAATAGTCGAACTCGTAACCGAGAGTGTAGTTCGGCATATATTCCATCTCTGCGAGGGTCACCGCCGTGTCAGAATTTTTCTGAGTCAGTGCGGCTTCGAGTATCTCCTGGCGCGCGTGCGTTGCGATGTCGATTGCCTTATCCAGATTGATCTCCAGTGGTTTCAGCTCGATCTTCTGGTCAAGGTCCAACGGCGTTCCGGGTTTCCGATAGAGCAGCTGATTCAGTCCGGCGCGGTCGTTCAAGCGGTTGGTCTGGTACTGGCGTTGCTGCAACTGAGCCTGCTCAAGAGCTAACTCGGCACCTATAAGATCGGATTGTTGCGCCTGGCCCCCCATGTATTGCGCCTGGGTTACGTTGACGACCTGTTTCAGGTTGACGATATTCTCGTAGTTGACTGTAATCAGACCCTCATCGAGCAACACCTGGTAGTATGCGGTCTCAACCCCCGCTCGCAGGTCTCGTATGGCCGCCTCATAGGTCAAACGCGCAATCGCCGCAGTTCGCCTTGATTGATCCGCCTGTAGGAACGCTTCGCCCGGGAACTGGAAATTCTCGCTGACCGCATGGGCGTGGGTCGCCGCGTTGAAGTCCTTGCTGCTATCCACATTAGAGTATGTGAAGACCGGGTCCGCGGGAGCATAGTTTTGCAGGATCTGATGCTGTGCGGCCAGCCACTGCGCATGCATCGAATGGATCTGCGGATTTGATTCGATTGCGATTTCCACGAGGTCGCTGGCGTTAAGCCCAGTCTCGGCGCGGGCCGGCCACGCGGCCATAATCAGCAGCGCGCCAATCCACAAGGCGATTATGAAAGCTACTCGCAATTTCTCTCCAGACTGCATCACGGCCTCGGGGCCAGTTACCGGCCTTTGAGTTACCACTTCTGACCGGGTTATAGTTCTCCCTCCTCGTCCTCGTCGCTAATGTTTTCTGTCAAACGCGAGGAGAGGTGGTAATTTGGCTGCATTACACATCGGTCGCTTCGAAGCATCGACCGAGTTGCGCGGCGGCAGTCTTTGTTCAAGCTCCAGGAGGCGATCGGCCGGTCACGAGAGCTACAACGCCTGAAGTACCAGCGCGATCGGGCTCACGGCATAAAACCAAGTGATCTTGGTGCGGGGTGGGCAATGAGATCGCATTCGAGGCCAGCATCGTTCGCTTGCCTGAAGGGACTCCCATACTGAACTGGACTGATGTCAGTTCTGGCGCCTGAATGTTCGTATCGAACGGCACGAAAGTTGTTCTTAGAGGAATAAGACTCGAGGGCCGGGGTGCAGGCATTCCCTTTAGCGGAATCGAAATGATCGCCAACGCCAGAACCAGACAACCAAGCTGCGCGGCCGCCCGGCGCCATATGCCAGCAAGCATGTGCAGCGTGGCTATATTGGTAGCGCTAGCTCTCACGCTTCTCTCCTGCGACAGCGGCTCATACGGTGTCGTGACTCATCGAGCGCGCGACGGCCGTCCCGACCAGTGGGTGACGCGGATAAACAAGGACGAATACCAGATCTCGATCGATACCAATGGCGACGGCAAACCCGACGTCATCAAAACTGTCAGAGATAACGAGATAGTGGAGATACAGAGCGACCGTAACTTCGATGGGAAGGTCGACCTTGTTCAGCGATATGCGCGCGGGAAAATCGTGCGCGAAATTCGCGATGACGACTTTAATGGCGTGCCCGAAACCGTCAAGACGTTTCGCCCCGACGGCACCCTGGCGATCGTCGAACGCGATCCGGAAGGACGCGGCGCGATAAGCGTCGTCGAATACTACGACAATAGCGGCCACCTGACGCGCCGCGAGGCGCGGTCGAAGTAACGAATGCTCAGCCGGCATTTGCTGAAGTAAAATCACTGCTGTCCCAACTTCGTTACGCAATCGAAGTGCCAGCAAGAGAGTAAGTGCGAAGACTCAAGTTTCACTCAGTATTCCAGCCCTTGTCACGCATCCAGTGCTTCCTAGCTTTCGTTCTGCAATGCAATCCTATTTCAGATTGATGGACACTGACTGTTTGCCAGCCAACTTAGGAGCTGGGTGCATCTGTTTTTTTTCCAGCCGCAGCCGGGGAGGAGTGCCTGACCCCCGAGGGCGGGGCCAGGCCTCCGGGGGTGCTCAGTATTGAAATATTTCGTCCATAGCTAAGATGACGTTTCTCCCCGCGCCCGTGACGCTGTGAGCATCAACCGTGCCGACGCAGGTACTGGCATCTAAGCTTATTTTTCTTATGAGACGGGAGGCGGCCTTTTCACAACGAAACGATACACACTTCATTTTGATGTATCTGAGATCCGACCATCGCCGCTCAAAGCAGCACCTAGCCATTTACTTTCAAGGCAAGGACCCAGGACGACATTTCATCTTGAACGATTGCGGGAGCGAGGAAGACAGAATTGCGACGCGAGCTGCGTCCAGTAGGAATCAGGAGTCACCCCGCACAGGATCGATCAAAGACGCTGCGAATGAGATAAGAGAGCTACAAATCGAGTTTAATAAGACGATCACTTGATCATGCGATTGCAACGGCGCTATACCAGTTTCGTCAGACTTTGACTGGAGGCCCGGATACTTAGCTAGCATCAGGTTTGCTTGCGCGGTCTTAAGATATAATCGACCAGGTGTAGAAATCGCGCTCAGGCTATTCAGTACGTATTTGCGAGTCAGCTTCACCGCGGACTATTGTGCGATTAAGTCACCCGACTAGAAGTGGTTGTTCTATAGCAGCACGAATCGGAGTGCTGGCTTGGTGGTTGCTGGTTCCACCTTACGTCGGAGTGGATAGGTTCGATCCTAAGGCGCCGCTGGTCAGGTGGTATGAGACGGCTGAATTCGATTCGCAATCCGACTGCCAACGGTACCGTACGGATAGCATAACCCGATACCGGGAACTTTCGAGCACGGATCCTTCGGGCTCGCGTGCACATGTTCAACTATTCAAAGAGTCACAATGCGTCTCCTCTGACGACCCTCGCCGTGCCGGAAACTGAGGCCCCGCGAGTACGACCTGCCAGTCCGTCACTGCGGACCAGGGTCCGCAATGCTACCCTGTTGGTGCTAGGCATGGTCCTTTTGCTTGGTTTCTACGAGGTCCCGCGGATCTCGGAACTAGGTGGGGCGGTGAGCGACGTCCTGCAACGCAATTACATAAGTATCCTGGCGGGACGGCACATGCAGATGGCGCTTCATCGCCTCCAGGCAGCAGAGCTGCAAGGCGACGCTCATCCCGCACTGGCGGATGACAGCAACGAATACAACTACTGGATGGATGTGGAAATCCAGTCACTCACCGAAGTGGGCGAGGGCGAACTCGCGCACGATCTCCAGGTCAATGCGAAGCGCCTCTTCGCCCAGATCGCGAGCTCTCCGCCGGGGACTCATCATGATAGGCAGTTCGAGTATTTGCAGAATCATTTAACAGACCTTGTCGAAATGAACCAGAACGCCATGTATCGGGACGAAGCGCGCGCACTCAGCCTCAGCCGTAGGCTGACGCTCACATTCGCAGCCGGTTTGCTGGTCGCCTCGGTTCTCGGGGTCGTACTTTCGTCGACCCTCGGAAGGGCGATCGCGCGCCCTTTGACGGAACTGGCCCAGCGCCTGCACGGGGTCGGCGAGGGCAAGACGCCAGTGCGGCTTGGTCCGCAAAAGCTCGCTGAGCTGGACACGGTCGCTCATGAATTCAATCAGATGGCGGAGCGGCTGGAGTACTACGACCAGATGAACGTCGAGCGCCTGGTTTTCGAAAAGCGCAAGACCGAGGCGATTCTGGGAAGCCTGGAAGACGGACTAATCCTGATCGACTCGGCGGGAATCGTCACGCATATCAACGAAGTCGCGTCGATAATCGTAGGTATCGAGCGCAATGACGCGCTGGGCAAGAGCTTCAACGACCTGGAGAGCAATCATCCGCACTATGTTCGGGTGCGCGATGCGCTCAGAATCCTGGAAAAAGATGAGAACGGCCGCCGAGTCGAGGTCGAGCTTCATATTCGTGGCCGAGCGCATTCTTATGTGCTCAAGCCAGTGAAATTGATTCAAGAGGACAAACTGATTGGAACACTCGTAGTCCTTCAGGATGTGACTTACCTGCGCGATCAGGACCGCGCGCGCACCAACCTGTTTGGAACGCTATCGCATGAGCTGCGCACGCCGCTAACTGCGATGATGATTGCCACTCAGACCCTGGCGCGTCAGAAGGGTTCGCTGAGCGCGGAGCAGCGGAAGCTGGTCGCTATGACAGTCGAGGAAACCATGCGCATGAACCAGCTGGCCGACAACCTGATGAACCTGGCGCGCGGGAATATTCCCTCGATCCCGAGTGAGCGCGTCAGGATCGAGTTGGGAACGTTAATCACAGAGACCGTGAAGCGTTTCGCGATGCAAGCCCAGGAAAAGAACGTTTGCCTCGAAACGCGCATCGAGGGAACACCGGTGGTCAGTGCCGATCGGATCAAACTCTCGTGGGTCATCTCAAACCTGATTGGAAATGCGCTTCGCTATACGCCCGAGGGCGGAAGTATCGAAGTTGCGGCACGTCCCGGTGAAGGCAACCTCCTTCGCCTCGAGGTGGCCGATACCGGTCCGGGTATCCCGCTCGAAATTCGCGATCACGTTTTCGAGCGATACGCACAATACAACACCCCGGGATACCAGCCGGGGTCAGCCGGACTGGGACTCGCAATCGTCAAGGATATTGTAGAGGCGCACGGCGGCCGTATCTCGATCGACAGTAACAGCGGAATCGGCACCAGGGTCATCGTCCAGCTGCCAGCCTTTAAGGACGTATAATACCCTTCGGCGACGCCCGCGAGCCTTCCGTCAATTTGTGCGTCGCGCTATGAGTCTTGCATGAAGCTTTGCCGCACAGCGGGGCTCGCGTTGGCCGGGTGGTATCTGCTCTATCCGCCCTGGAGTGCGAATAAGAATGCAATCGATCCGAAACTGCCACTTGCTCGCTGGTACGAAGTAGGGACTTTCGACTCACTCTCGGACTGCGAGACGCAGAAAGCAAAGGTACTCGAGGACCTCGACCGGCACACGCATAATCCGGATATGAATAAAGTGGTTGCGCAGCTGAAGCTGCGTCCGCAGGCGCGATGCGTTGCCGCTGACGATCCTCAGCTAAAAGACCGGTAGCGCCTTGTCTTACCCATTTGGTGCGGGCGAGTGGCGGCGTCTCATCTGGCTTTCAGAATTTCAGTATCAGTGCGGTCTCAAACGTGTCCTGGCCGGAGTACGTATGCGCCGTCGAGACGCATCGTCCCGCGGGGCATACGAAAGTGACAACAGGTCCGGAGTTGGGGAACGGATGCTCGCTCGAGAAATCGTGCCGATACTCCAATCTCGCCGTGAGGTTACTGAAGAAGGGGACGGTGTAACTCAGCGTCTCTGTGATCTCTCCAAGGTTCTGTGCAATACCGCTGCGCGCGCCCGAAGCATCGTCAAACCATTCGCCGCGAGTGGCGAGCTGGAGCGCGTCGGTCGGATTGTATGCGGCCCACACACCGACGCCCGACCACCATACGCTACGCTGAAATGGCTGCGCGTGCGGCGATAGCAAGGGATTTGTGTAAGCAGGGCTCTCGGCCAGTGGCGAAAAGAAAACTGGCGCGGACTGATCGGCGAATAGATATTCGAAGCCTAGTTGCAGCGGCTTGTAGGGCGTCTTCCATGCGACGGTAGTGTTAGCCAGTGCTCGCTTGCTGCCCGACTGAGCCCCAGTCGAGGGGCCATACATGCCTTGAAGGTTCCAGGTAAGATTTTCGTTAGGAGTCAACGAAAGCTGCGCTTCTACGGTCTGAAACATGTTCTTGGTAGCGATTGTGTCCCATCCATTGTTTATGCCTATCGTGCCCGCGAGGTACTTGTTGAAGGAATAGGCGGCACGCAGCCCTGTCACCGTGAATGGCTCGCCCAGACTGTACAAGAGATCGATCGATTGATTGAAGTTGATGTTGTTCCACGACGGAATGTATTCGAAGCCGATAAGGCTCACCTGGCGGCCCGCCGACAAGTTGATGCCGCTTCCGACCGGTATCGTATAGGTGAGATAGACCTGGGTTGGATCCATCCAGCCAGTAGGATTGTGTGCCCCCCGTTGATCGCCGTAGTAGAACGTAAGCCCATGCATAACTTCAGCGGTGTTGAGGAAGTTAAGATCGATGACGAAGCCGGGCTGATTGGGAATTGCACGACTAAGGTAAAGCTCGGCCTGATTGGGTTCGAAGCTGCTGGCGCCGAAGTAATCGAATACCCGGTAAAGATTGTTTCCGGTCGCCGGCTGGTTGAAGTTGTAATTGGTTCCGAAATCCAGGAGACCGTGAACGGTGATGCCTGTCTTGTCCGCCAGCCACTTCTGTGTCGACGCCACTTGATCGCTAAGCTTGCTCGCAGCCGCCTCGATTGTCGGCACAGTTCCAACTGTCGCTGTCGGGATCGGCTTGGCTGCCTCGACAGGGCGATCGATTGATGGGATCGCAGCGTCCGCCATAACGGCTGCCGTTCTCGGCGAAGCTGGATGACTTATGGAAGGCGCCTTTGCCGATTCAGCGAGCGCGCTCTCTGCGGATCGCAGTATTGAGCGGCGAATGTGGTGCGCTCTTGAGACTGAATGGGCAACGTGTTCAGCGGAGCGTCGGACCACCGTCGCCGGCGGAATGATCACGGGTCGAGTGGCTGAAGATTCGGCGGGCGCGACAATCGTCATCCGCGGCGCCGCGTCATTTTCAATTACGGGTTGAAGCAATCGTTTGCTCGCCATGCCGAGCACCAGCGCCGCGGCTGAACACCACCAGAAGAGAAGAACCAACCGCCAGAATCGATCGTGGATAACCATCGTTGAGAATCGTCCAATACTTTCCTCTCCGACGTAATCCGATCCTTCGGTTCAACGCGAGAGACAGGCTGGCAATTTTCGGACGTAATGCGCCCGTCGGAAGCCTTGTTCGGTTCCCATCGCGTTCGTAAGTCGGCAGACTCGATAGTCGTGAATGAAGCAACGAAACCCGCGCTGCGGGATGTAGGTCGAACGCCGACTCTCAGTCCGAGCGAGCCACCGGAACGGCGCTCAACAGTCGAGACCGTATTGCGAGTTGCGGCCGGAGCATTGACGGTGGCGGCGCTCCTGGCCTGTGGCGTGCTGCTATTGAGTGACGCTGCTCCGGAACTTAGCGCGCTCGTCAAGTTTGTAGTAGCGATGGCGCCGCGAGCGTGGGCCTTGCTCGGTCACGCTCCACTTTCCGCGATGCCGCTGTTGCTGGCGGGTGGTTCCTACATCGCTCTGCAAGGCCTGCTTCGGCCGCCGCCGATCGAATTGGTGAAGCGGTTACTGCTCGGATCCGCCTTCTTGTTGTGGGGCATCGTTCAACTGATGCCGCCGAGCGTCATTGCAACAGATCTGGGTGATCTGGTGATCGCGCTTTACGTCCTGGATCTCGGAATTATTATCCAGGCCGAATTGCGGGAAGCCTAAGAGCTCTTCGTTCCGCGTTCGGCGGATTCCGCATCGGCAATCCAAAGAAACATCGCCGCGTAGGCGCCCCAAGGCCGCCACCGTGCTGGAGCTCGAAAGGGATCAGGCTCGCCCAGCGCACGCATCGCGATGTATTGCGAACCCGCCTCATCGAGACGAGGCAAGGTGGATCTCACTGGACTTTTGCCATGGCGATAGCCAGCTGCAAGAACGCGAATCCTCTCAGCCTGTTCCGGTTCGATTCCTATACTTGTGAGATCGGCCTCGGCCAGTACCTCGGGAAGTGGGAAGAGATGGGTAAGGTCGGGAATCGAGGTCTCGATCGCACGGCCGAAAGTACGTACAAGAAGAGCTGATGTCGCAATCGTCCCGTGCGCTAGCCGCTGACCCAGGACAGCCATCACCGCCAACTCGAAAGCGTCCCATGCTCCCGGCACTCTGAGTCCCGGATGCGACCTGACTATCGGGCGAAGTCCCCGATCCCGTGCTAAATGATCGGCTATAGACCGCGGATCCACGGCAAGATCGAACATTCCGCGTACGCGGTCGGCGACCTGCGCTAATGAATTTACAGCATTAAGTCTGACGCTCAGTACGAGGCGCGGTTTATTCGTGTCCGACGTTACTTCGATAACACCCGCTGCATTCCCCACCTGGATAGTCCTTCGATAGCAGTGGTCATCTACTGACTCTATGCCGTGAGTGGTGTGCTCGCGGTAAAAGCGCAGCATAGCCGGCCAGTCCAAGGGAGGACGAAAAGAAAGATGGAGACGGATTTCATCTCCAGGTCTGGAACGCGCAACAGGACTTTCGGTTCGGCGCAGTTCCGACGGCGACTGCTCGAAGGAAGATCTTATGGCGTGATTGAATTGACGAACGCTCTGAAAGCCCGCAGAGAAAGCGACCTTGTTAACCGAGAAAGCAGTATCCCGAAGCAGATGACGAGCGGACCGCAGTCGGCGGGCATTGGCGATCTGAACCGGTGTCGCACCCAGATGCTCCGCGAACAGACGGCGCAAATGCCGCGAGCCGATACCAACATGCTCTGCCAGTTCATCTACGCTGCCATGATCCATCGCCCCCGCTTCGATCAAACTTAGCGCACGGGACACCACCGCTGAGGTACCTTGCCAGGCGAACGTGCCCGGCGAAGTCTGGGGCCTGCATCTGCGGCAGGGCCGGAACCCTTGACCCTCCGCGGATGCCGCGGTCGGGAACCATTTGACGTTTTCGGGTTTTCTCAGAGGTATAGGACAGATCGGACGACAGTAAACTTTAGTGGTGATGACGCCGGCGAAAAAACGTCCATCATAGCGACGGTCCCGCGCAGAGATCGCTTTCCAACAGATGGCAGGATCGAACTCCTTCTCAGGCGAGCGAACCGGCGCGATTCCAGTCGATGGCATAATGGCTTCTCGATCTAGCCGCTGATGGTCGTCAAACCCACCAGCCAAACGCATGAAGCGTGCCCGTCCGAGTCGCGCGAATAGCTCAAGGATTTCCAGCCGACACTCAGGTAGCTCAAAAAACCAGCTTTGCGAAATGAAATGAAACCATTCAAAGTGAAAAACGATAGACCTTCGATCGCTCTCTCACCGCGCCAAGCATTGGACACGCTAGGGAAGCGAGATGTGAATTCAAATTAGCTAAAGCCTCGAAATTGCGCGCCAATTATTTTGGCCGATGCGGCATGAGTAAGCAGGCCTATTAGACCCTACAATTCAGAATGATATTGGGTTCAGGTCAAAATGAAATGAGCCGCTGACCCTCCAATTCACGATCCTTCGCAAGTACATCTCTAAGTCTCTCTAAGTGCGCCGAACTCATCATTAGCAATTGGTGTCAATAACATCTGTTTAAAGTTTGGGTTTGGCAAGCGTTTTGCTGACAGTCATCGGAATTCTCGCGAAAGAACATTTTGGATTGGAGGGGAGATTGATGAACCGATTGTCACTAGCAAGGAATCGTGCGACGAGGAGGCTGGTTTTGATACTCAGCGCCGGCATGATGGTCTTGGCTGTCTCGTTGCGCGGAGTGTCGGCGTTCGCCGAAGACGAAACTGGGCCCGCGGACGGATGCGCGCCGTCACTGGCGGGCGAGGGCTTTTTTTCGCGCTTCGAGGACACTTACAAGGATATGTTGTTTAACTACTGGAAGGATCCCACAAACTACCCTGCCTACATGGCGAATGAAGGCAAACCAATTCCGCAACCGTCTGATCAGCCCCCTGCATATCGTGGCGCACCGCCGCCGCTTGACGAGCCGCCGTTTCCATATTCGACCTGGCCCATCGGGGGAACCGAGACGATCGGTTACCAAGGCGGCTATAACTCAACCTATGCAACTCCTTTGATGAATACGCTCTGGTGCGGTCCTTACGGTAAGTGGATCAAGGACACCAGAATTGAGGTCTTCGGCTGGGTCAATCCCGGCTTCAACGCTAGTACGTCCAACAGCCAGTTCCACATCGGCAAGGGGACCGGTGGCCAGAATCTCACCGGCGTTGGCGGCAACGGTGTCGTCGCATACGACGTCTACCCGAACACGATTCAACTAGATCAGCTCACTTTGTATGTCCAACGGGAGGCGGACGAAGTGCAAACCGATCACTTCGATTGGGGCTTCCGTTTCACGAACCTCTTCGGATCGGATTACAAGTATACGTTTAGTCACGATATCTTGAGCGACCAGTACATCAGGGCGCACAACAAATATGGCTACGACCCAGTCATGGCCTACGTCGATCTGTATTTCCCGTGGGTCGCACAGGGAATGAACCTCAGGATGGGCCGGTACATCTCCCTTCCGGATATCGAAGCCCAGCTCGCACCTGACAATCTAATGGCCAGCCATTCCGACACTTACGCGGTCGATCCGTACACCCAAACTGGCATCGTCGGTACGATAAGATGGAACAAAAACTGGACAACCCAGATGGAATTTTCGGGTGGCAACGACGTTGCGCCCTGGGACACCAGGAACGTCAAGCCGACGCCCGCGTTTTGCATCCAATGGATGTCCGACAGCGGGAATGACGACATCTATCCCTGCGCCAACGGCATCAACGACGGCAAGTACGCGTACAACAATCTCCAGCACATGGTTGTTACCTGGTACCACAAGTTTGCAGGCACGCAGTGGAATACCGCCACAGAGACCTACTACGAGTGGGAACGCAAAGTACCGAACGTACTTAATGCGAAAGCCGCTCCGCTGTTGATACCAAACGCGAATGGCGCTTTCTGTTCCGGAGGAGCCGAAGGGCCTATCACCTGTACGGCCCCTGCCTACGGAATAGTGAATTACACCAATTGGCAGTTTCGGCCAAATGCGTTCCTTAGCTTCCGAAACGAGTTTTACGATGATTTCAAGGGACAGCGTACTGGCTTCAGAACGGACTACTCCGAACAGACGGTCGGTGTTAGTTGGTGGATTGGCAATGTGATCGAGATCCGGCCCGAAGCGAGGTTCGACTACTCATACGAGACCCCGGCCTTTGATGGCGGGAGGAAATGGGGCCAGTTCACCTTTGATACGGACGCTATCTTTTTCTATTGAGATGAGAGCGAACGGTCGAGGCGCCCGGAAGGGGCGCCTCGACTCTACCTCGACTGTGTGAGTTCCGCGCTGCGCAGCGTGATTGGATAACAACTTGAACCCGGCGTGATAGGTGCGCAGGCCCTGTCAAAGTGTTCAGGGGGAGATTCAGATGGGAGGTCTAGATGCAAACTGATAGATGGATTAGATGGACGAGGTCGCGCCTGGGGATCGGGCTATTGTCCCTGTGCCTGCTGGTAGGACTCTCCGGCTGTTGGAATGCGCCGAACGCGACAACTTCGGCTGAGTACGGGGCTGGGATTGGCGGTCTGGTAGGTGGCATCGCCGGCTGTTCTTTCGCTTACAGTTTCTCCAGTACTCATAATCAAGGAGAGGCTTACGCGATTGGATGTCCGGTTGGTGTTGCGGCCGGTGCCCTGCTAGGCGGGACACTCGGCTATCTCATGTATGGTCCGCCGCCTACGCAGTGGACACCACCTCCGAAGCCCGCTCCGCCGCCGCCTCCACCGCCACCACCACCTCCTCCGCTGGCTAAGCAGAAGCTGGTGCTGCGCGGAGTCCACTTCGACTTCAACAAGGCGAAGATCCGGTCGGGAGACGCAGCGGTGCTGGATGAAGCCGCAGCTGCTCTGAAGGCGAATCCGAACACAGTGATCAACGTCAACGGCTACTGCGACGCGATCGGCAGCGAAGAGTACAATTTGAAGCTCTCCGATCGGCGTGCGGACGCGGTCGTGGGCTACCTTGTCAAACAGGGAATCCCGTCGAGCCAGTTGATTCCGCACGGCTACGGCAAGACCGACTTCGTCGCGCCCAACGACACGGCTGAAGGACGCGCACAGAACCGACGCGTCGAGCTGGTGCCGCAGGAGTAAGCGCACAACAAGGTGGGATGCTCGCGAACGCGCGAGCATCCCACCGATTCAGC
>Ga0209333_1000584_pt1 | contig 19789 bp, 23 predicted proteins | sample BlaSpr_A8_OM2_O3_FD_187982 | JGI IMG/M metagenome (GOLD analysis project Ga0209333, IMG submission 187982) | Forest soil microbial communities from Thunder Bay, Ontario, Canada - Black Spruce, Ontario site 2_A8_OM2_O3 (SPAdes) (version 2) | ecosystem: Environmental > Terrestrial > Soil > Boreal... | reverse complement strand
TGAAACCCGCGGTGGGTTTCACGCTTCCTTCGGCAGGGGTGACCCTGCACCCAGTGATAGGAAAGAGAAGATGCGGGACTTCGTCCCTGTTAAAACTTCTTAATGTGAAAGATCGATGCTCCGCGTCCGGTTCCCCTTCCCGCTCGGGAAGGGGTTAGGTTGTGCGAATCCAGAGCGACCGGCGGCAGGTCGGGCTTTCCTGTGGGCGTGCGGACTGATAATACTTCAAGATTGCCCCGTGCTCGGGGACAAGAGGCAAGGACTAAATTCTATGACTGAAATCAGTATGAAGCAGCTTCTGGAGGCCGGCGTTCACTTTGGCCATCAGACCAGCCGCTGGAACCCGAAGATGAAACAGTACATCTTCGGCGCCCGCAACGGTATTTACATTATCGATCTTCAGCAGACCGTGAAGATGTTTCGCGCGACCTTCGACTTCGCGCGCGACCTCGCCGCTGCCGGCGGCACGATGCTGTTCGTCGGCACCAAGAAGCAGGCCCAGGACATCGTCAAGGAAGAAGCCGAGCGCTGCGGCATGTACTACGTCAACAACCGCTGGCTCGGCGGGATGCTGACCAACTTCCAGACTATTCGCGCGTCGATCGACCGGCTCCGCAAGCTCGAAGAAACGATGGCCGACCCTGAAATGATCAAAGCGCTGACCAAGAAAGAAATGAGCGACAACGGGCGCGAGCACGAGAAGCTCATGAACACGCTGGCCGGGATCAAGAATATGCGCAAGCTCCCGGACGCGCTGTGGGTGATCGATACAAAGAAAGAAGATATCGCGGTGGCGGAAGCGAACCGTCTCGGAATCCCGGTGGCCGCGGTGGTCGATACCAACTGCGACCCGGATCTGATCGCGTATCGAATTCCCGGCAACGACGACGCCATTCGCGCGATCAAGCTGTTCACCGCCGCGGTCGCCGACGCGATTCTCGAGGGCAAGCAAATCGCCGAGGAGCGCGCCAAGGGGCAGCAGGATATTCGCGCGGACGCGGGCGCATCGGCGGACGCAGGCGCGTCGTCGCCCGATTCGCCCAGCGCCGTTTAGCCGGCAGATTTCGATTTTCAAGTTCGCAACGGAGCTGGTCGATGAGCCGGTCGCTTGCAGTAGAGCGACCGGCCAAGAATACTAGCTCAACCCAGGAATTGTGATGAAAGTAACTCCGAAGCTGATTCAGGAACTGCGCGAAAAGACCGGCGCCGGCATCATGGATTGCAAACGGGCGCTGGCGGAGACCGACGGCGATCTCGAAAAGGCCGTCCTGTGGCTGCGCGAGAAGGGTATCGCCGCGGCTGCCGGCCGTGCTGGCCGGGTCGCGTCCGAGGGCGCGGTCGGTTCGTACATCCACGCGGGCGGCAAGATTGGCGTCCTGATCGAAGTCAATTGCGAGACCGATTTCTGTGCCAAGTCGGAAGCGTTCCAGGCGCTGGTCAAGGAACTCGCGCTGCAGGTCGCTGCGCTCAATCCACGCGTGGTGCGGCGCGAGGAACTGTCGCCCGAGGTCATCGAGCAGGAGCGCCAGATTTATGCGTCGCAGGCTGAAGGCAAGCCCGCGGCGGTGGTGACGAAGATCGTCGACGGCAAGATCGAGAAATTTTACAAGGAAGCATGCCTGCTCGAGCAGGCTTACGCTCGCGATCCGAATAAGACTGTCAACGACCTGCTGGTCGAGGCCGCGCTCCAGATGCGCGAAAAGATCGACGTGCGCCGGTTCACCCGCTACCAGTTGGGCGAGGCGCTCGACGCCAAGGCTGGGCCGGCGTAGGGGCGTATTGCGTTAGGGGTTAGGTTCCTTTCTCGGGAGCTGTTCCGGGTATATCGAGGGGAGCTTCGAGAGATGGCTGAAGTTCATAGTGCGCCGGACGGGAAACCGCGCTTCAGCCGTATTCTGCTCAAATTATCCGGCGAGGCGCTGGCGCCCGCGCAGGGCGCGGGTCTCGATCTCGATGCGCTCGCCGCGATTGCACTCGAGATCAAGGAAGTCGCGGCGCTCGGCGTTCAGCTCGCAATGGTAATCGGCGCGGGTAACTATATCCGCGGCAGCGACTACGAGGCGCGCGGGATGGATCGATCGACCGCCGATCAGATGGGGATGCTGGCGACGGTGATCAACGCGCTCGCGCTGCAAAACGCGCTCGAGCAAGTGGGCGTGGTCACCCGGGTGCTGTCGGCAATCGAGATGCAGGCGCTGTGCGAGCCGTACATTCGCCGCCGCGCCGTGCGCCACCTGGAAAAGGGCCGCGTCGTGATTTTCGCGGCCGGCACCGGCAATCCGTATTTCACCACCGACACGGCGGCCAGCCTGCGCGCGATGGAAATCGACGCCGAGGTAATCCTGAAGGCGAGCCACACGGTGGACGGGGTGTACGATCGCGATCCGGTCCGCGAGCCGGGAGCCAAGCGCTTCGACCGCCTCACTTATATCGAGGTGTTGCAAAAAAACCTGAAAGTGATGGACTCGACGGCTATCTCGATGTGCATGGATAATCATCTGCCGATCATCGTGTTCAATCTGCGCAAAGCAGGTAATATAAGAAGGGCCGTGATGGGCGAGCAAATCGGGACCCGGGTGGAGAGCGCACCGTGAGCATGCTTACGGACACAATCGAGGACGCGCGCAAGGAAATGGACAAGACCGTCGAGGCCTTTCGCCACGAGCTCACTCGCGTCCGCACCGGCCGCGCGTCGACGGGACTGGTCGAAAATCTGCAGGTAAACTACTACGGCGCGAAAACTCCGCTGCGACAACTCGCTGGGCTATCGGCGCCGGAGCCGCGCCTGATCGTGATCACACCTTATGACAAGGGTGCGATGCACGATATCGAAAAAGCGATCCAGACTTCGGACCTCGGCTTGACCCCGATGAACGACGGCAAGATCATCCGGATTCCGATTCCCGAGCTGACCGAGGAGCGCCGCAAGGACCTGGTGAAGCACGTCCGCAAAATCGGCGAGGAATTCCGCGTTGGCGTCCGCAACCATCGCCGCGACGCCAACGACATGCTCAAGGAGCTGCACAAAGAAAAGCAGGCCACCGAGGACGAGATGCGCGCGGGCGAGGCCAAGGTCCAGGCCTACACCACCGAGTTCATCGAAAAAATCGACAAAGTGCTGACCGCCAAAGAAGCGGAAATCATGGAGGTCTGAGTTCGCCCGTCACCATGTTCAAGCGGCGTGCGATCTTCGGTGAAGACTGAACCTCAAGTGGCAATCTCACTACCACTCGACGATTTTCCGAACCTGTCTCTGGATCCATCGCGGATGCCGCGTCACGTGGCGATCGTGATGGACGGCAACGGCCGCTGGGCCAGCCGCCGCGGACTCTCGCGCCACGAGGGCCATCGCCGCGGCAAGGATTCGGTCCGCGCGGTGGTCGATGCGGCGCGCGAGCTCGGCATCCCGTACCTTACGCTGTACGCATTTTCGAGCGAGAACTGGGGCCGTCCGACGACCGAGGTCAGCTTCCTGATGGGACTGTTCCATCGCTATTTGATCACCGAGACCAAGCGTCTGATGAAGCGCGATATTCGCGTGTTGGCCCTGGGAGACACCGAGCGGCTGCCGCCGCGCGTACGCGACGCGCTGGCCGAGACGGTGGCGGCGACAGGCGACAATCGCGGGATGACGGTGGCGCTGGCACTGTCGTACGGCGGACGCCAGGATATCGTCAATGCGGCGCGAGCGATCGCGCGCGCGGTCGCAGACGGCGCGCTCACCCCTGATCAAATCGATGAGCAACTGGTGGCACGCGAACTGACTACCACCGGGCTTCCCGATCCCGACCTGCTCATTCGGACCTCGGGAGAGCTGCGGGTCTCCAATTTTTTTCTTTTCCAGCTCGCCTACACCGAACTCTATTTCACCGACACGCTGTGGCCCGATTTCCGCGAGCGCGAATTCCTGAGCGCGATTGCGTCCTACCAGCTTCGCGAGCGCCGCTTCGGCGCAGTCACGAACGGCTCAGACACCCGCCTGCGTGCTCAGAACTAGGCTCCTGACAGCGGCGGTCCTGCTGCCCGCCGTGGGAGCGCTGGTACTTTTCGCGCCCGCCTGGCTGTTCACGATTGCCAACGTGATCGCCGGTTTGTGGGGATTCTACGAAGTCGCCGCTATGACTGGTGCTCTACACTGGGTCGCGATACCGCTGTTCGCGGTGGTCGGCGGCGTGCCGCTGTTCGGCCTGCTTTACGGCGGCAACCTCGGATGGGTCGGATGGGTCGTGCCGCTGATTGTGATCCTGATGGTGCTGGGGCTGGCGCTGCGAATCGAACTCAATAGCAGCGCCGAGGGACTGCGGGGCCCGCGATTGGTCTTCATCGGTGCGGCCTACGTTGGATTCCTGTTCCCGTTCTTCGCGCTGCTGCGCAACAGTCCCGGCGGTATCGACATGCTCCTGCTGGTAATCCTGCTGGCAGTGGTGAGCGACAGCGGCGCGTACTTCGTCGGCCGGTTCATGGGCCGCACGCCGCTGGCACCGACCGTCAGCCCCAACAAAACAGTTGAGGGCGCGGTGGGCGGCTTGATCGCGACGATTGTGGCGGGAGGGTTGCTGTTTAAGATGATAGGCGGGACGTGGGACGTGGGCCGAATCCTGCTATTTGCAGCTATGATTTCCATCCTTGCGCAGCTAGGTGATCTAGCGGGGTCGGCATTCAAGCGCGCGGCGGGGGTCAAGGACTCGGGTTGGATTTTCCCCGGCCATGGCGGACTGCTCGATCGAACTTGTTCACTGGTCTTGGCGCTGTTTTTCACCTATTATTGGTTTCAATGATGCGGCTTTGGGAGCCGCATTTTTCGCGCCCCGGAAACCTCCGCGACGGAACCGCGAGCAGACTAAATGATACATTCGATTCTATCCGCAGCACTGGTTTTCGCCGTGCTGGTGGTCGTGCATGAGGCCGGACATTTTGCGATGGCGAAGAAGGTCGGGGTTCGCGTGCTGCGATTCTCGGTCGGCTACCCGCCAAAGGTTTTAGGTTTCCGGCGCGGCGAAACCGAGTACTCGCTTGGCGCGACTCCATTCGGCGGCTACGTCCGAATGCTGGGCGACGAAGTCGGCGAGAAGCCCACGCCCGACGAAATAAAACTTTACCTTCACGAAATCGGAATGGACCTGATCGGCGCGGCGCGTGAGCACGGCGTAGTTCTGGCCGGTTCCGAATTCGACGACCATCTGCGCGCACTGGCCGAGCGTATGAGCGCGTCTGGCGACGGCGTCGCGCAGACAATTCTCGGCCGCCAGTTGAAGCCCGATGAGGCGCTGCTGCTCAATGAAGTGCGCGGCGAACCCAAAGTTGACGACGCGATCAAGGCCCTGGCCGAGCACCCTCCGACCCTGCTGGTCGAGGCATATTGCAGCCGCGCCTTCCCCACTCAGTCGCTCGGCAAGCGCGTTCTGATCGTGCTGGCTGGACCGTTGTCGAACATCATTTTCGCGCCCCTGCTGCTCACCTTCGTCTTCATGTACGGCGTGCCGCAGCTGTTGCCGGTGGTCGGCAAGACCACGAAGGATCTCCCGGCGGCCAAGGCCGGGCTTCTAACCGGCGACCGGATTCTCTCTGTTAATGGCCAGCCGATGGATACGTGGGCCGATTTCTCGCAGACCGTCAAGGCGGGCGACGGCTCGCCGATCAAGCTGGAAATCGCTAACCCGCAGGGCGCGCGCAGCACGATTGTGATCAAGCCGACCCGGCTCGATCAGAAGACCATTTACGGCACCAACGCGACCACCTGGGTGATCGGGGTACAGCCGAGCGGCGACGAGAAGACCATGCATTACGGCCCGATCGGCGCGGTGGAAGAGGCGGGAAAAACTTCGGTCGAGATGACCGTCCAGATGGTGGTCGGGATCGCCAGTATCTTCAGCGGCAGCACCCCCGTCCGCGACGCGCTCGGCGGCCCAATCATGATCGCGCAGATGGCCGGCCAGGAAGCGCATCGGGGGCTGGCGAACCTCGCGATGTTCACCGTGATGCTCAGCCTCGAGCTCGGCATCATAAATTTGTTGCCGGTGCCGCTGCTTGACGGCGGGCATCTGCTGTTCTTCGTGTTCGAGGGAATCAAGGGCGAGCCGCTCGCACTGCGTTACCGCGAGGCGATGCTCCAGGTCGGACTATTTTTGCTCGTGGCGCTGATGGCGTTCGTAATCTTCAATGACATCTCGCGTATTGTGCAGGGTTAATCGGCTGATCGAACAGGCGGCCGCAACGCGCCCGGTCCTGGGACTCGACACTTCTACATCAATCGCAAGCCTCGCGCTGATTGCGGGAGGCCGAGTCGCCGGATCGCTCCAGCGGCCGGCGACGTCGCATGGCGCAGCGCTGCCGGGCGCGGTCGACGAACTTCTCCGCGCGGCGAACGTTTCAATTGGTGAGGTGGGCGCGATCGCGGTCGGCACCGGCCCCGGCTCGTTCACCGGACTGCGCATCGGCCTCAGCTACGCCAAGGGAATCGCGATGGCGTCGGGATGCGCGCTGCTGGGCGTGCCCGGTTTCGACGCGATGGCATTATCCGCGCTCGAGCGCGACAATGCGGAGGCGGGCCGGCTGGTCTGCGTGGTGGTGGATGCTCGCAAGGGCGAAGTTTACGCGGCCCTTTACCGCGTCGTGGCCGATGGGCTAGAAAAACTGTCAGAGGAACTGGTAATCGCGCTGGAACACTTGGCATCGCGCATCGCTGAGGACGTAATGTTCGTCGGTGACGATAGAGCGAAGGATGCGGCGGCCCTTGTGGAATCGCGAGGGCATAGGGTGGCGGTCTTCGATACAGGGATGCTCGATTTGCGCGGAGTGTGCGTCGCGGCGTTGGGCGGCGCGCGGTTTACCCGTGGAGAAACGGAGCGGGCGGCATCGTTGGAGCCGCTGTACATCAGGACGCCGGAGGCTACGTTCAAGCCCACTTCAAAAAATCCGGTAGGCATAGGCACGGAGGGCGTATGGAGCATCGAGAGGAAGAACTCATTCGGCAGCATCTGACCCATGACGAGGACCTGAGAGTCCTCTACGCGGAGCATCAAGCGCTCAAGCAAAAACTCGAAGTCTTTAGAAGTAAGCATTACCTGACCAACGAAGAGGAAGTTGAAGAAAAGCGGATCCAGAAACTCAAGCTGGCCTCGAAGGACCGCATGATGGCGATTCTCGGCCGCTATCAACAAGAGGCTCGCTGACGCCAAGGGTCCGGCCATGAGCGCGCGCACTCCACCGCATGACAAGTCATACGATATCGGTTCTGGTTGAAAACGAATTCGGCGTGCTCGCACGCGTGGCCGGACTGTTTTCGGGCCGCGGCTTTAACATCGAGTCCCTGACCGTCAACGAGGATCCGCTCGATCCGACGGTCTCGAGAATCGTGCTGGTGACCACCGGCGACGATCAGATCGTCGAGCAGATCAACAAGCAGCTCAACAAGCTGGTCTCGGTGATCAAGATCACCGATTTCAAGGACGTCGAGACGATCGATCGCGAGATGGTGATCGTCAAGGTCGCGGTGGACGAGCGCACCCGATCCGAGCTCGACTCGATCGTCAACGCCTATCGCGCCCACGTGATCGATATCGGCCCGCGCGCAATCACGGTCGAGCTGACCGGCAGCTCGGAAAAGGTGAAAGCGTTCATTGGGATCGTGCGCCCGCTCGGAATCAAGGAAGTGGTGCGATCGGGCAAGGTCGCGATGGCGCGCGCAGTCCAGGCCAATCACGACAATCATCAGAATCGCCGGACGCGCGAAGCTGAATAATCTGACAGCGAACAAATTCGGGAGAACATTCAAATGAAGGTTTATTACGACCGCGACGCGGACCTGTCCGCGCTCAAGGGCAAGAAGATCGCGGTCATTGGCTTTGGAAGCCAGGGACATGCGCATGCGCTCAACTTGCGCGACAGCGGAATGGACGTGTGCGTCGGGCTCGGCGCGAAATCGCCGTCGCGTGAAAAGGCCGCCAAGCAGGGCCTGCAGGTATTCGATACGGCCGAAGCGGCGAAGCGCGCCGACATAATCATGGTGCTGGTGCCGGATGAAATGGGATCGGAGATTTACGAGGCCGAGATTGCGCCGCATCTGACCAAGGGCAAGTACCTGGCCTTCGGTCACGGCTTCAATATCCATTTCAAATTCATCAAGCCGCCCGCCGACGTCAACGTCTTCATGATCGCACCGAAGGGCCCCGGTCATCTCGTGCGATCCGAATACACCAAGGGCCGCGGCGTGCCGTGCCTGCTCGCGGTCGAGCAGGATCCGTCGAAAGATACCGCCAAAGTAGGACTCGCGTATGGCAGCGCTATTGGCGGCGGACGCGCGGCGATTATCGAAACCTCGTTCAGAGAGGAAACCGAAACCGATTTGTTCGGCGAGCAATCCGTGCTGTGCGGCGGACTCACCGAACTGATTCGCGCCGGCTACGAGACGCTGGTCGAAGCGGGTTACGCGCCTGAGATGGCGTACTTCGAGACGCTGCACGAAGTGAAGCTGATCGTGGACCTGATCTACGAGGGCGGAATCTCGAACATGCGCTACTCGATCAGCAACACCGCCGAGTACGGCGATATGACGCGCGGCACCAAGGTCGTGGGCAAGGAAGCGCGCGCGGCGATGAAGCAGATCCTCGCGGACATCCAGTCGGGCAAATTCGCCAACGAATGGATCGGCGACTACAAGGCGGGGCTGCCGCGTTTCCGCGAACTGCGCAAGGAAGCGGAGAAGCATCCGGTCGAGGAAGTCGGACGCAAGCTGCGCGCGTTCATGCCATGGCTCGCGAGCGATCGGCTGGTCGATAAGTCGAGAAACTAAGATTCCCATGGCGGGCGAGACTGACAGCGGGCGGCCGGCGGCGGGCGCCGTCCTCGCGCGCATCGCGGGCGCGATCGGGATCGCGACCGAGGGCGTGGCGATTTCGCTCGGATTGGCGGTGCTCGGGATCATCCTGATCGTGATCGGGCTCGAGTCGATCGGCGCGATCGTCGTAATACTTTCAATCCCGATTGCGCTTTTCTTTCGCGACCCCGATCGCTATCCGCCGCGCACCGAGAACGTCGTAATTTCCGGCGCCGACGGCAAAGTGACCGACATCTCCGACGTTGCTTTTCCCGGCGCGGCCGGAAAGCTGTGCCATCGCGTGTCGGTGTTCATGTCGCCACTCAACGTCCACGTGAACCGCGCCCCGATCGGCGGCGAGGTTACGATGGTCGAGCATACGGCGGGAGAATTTCGAGCCGCGTTCCGCGACGACGCCAACGAGCACAATGAGCGCAACCTGATCGCGATGACCGACGCGGCGGGCCGCATGTTCGGGATGATGCAGGTGGCTGGATACCTCGCGCGCCGGATAGTTTGCCGGCTGCGCGCGCATGATAGAATACAACCAGGTCAGCGGATCGGCCTGATTATGTTTGGAAGCCGCGTCGATCATTTTTTTCCGTCCGAGTACCAGGTCACGGTGTCGATGGGGCAACGGGTCCGCGCCGGAGAATCCATCATCGGAGCAATCGAATCATGAGCCGCAATTCCCGCCGTTCGCGCGAAGAGCGCCTGCGGATGGAGCTGTATTCGGATAAGTCGCGCGAGCCGGGAATCAAGCCGGAATCCCCGCTGCGGCGCGGCGTCTTCCTGGTACCCGCGACAATCACTTCGATCGGCCTGTTGTCGGGCTTCTACTCGATGGTGTCGGCGGTGAGCGGACACTTCGAAGTGGCGGCCGTGATGATCGTTATCGCGTTCGTTTGCGACGGGCTCGACGGGCGCATCGCGCGCGCGTCGCGCACCTCGAGCCAATTCGGGGTCGAGTACGACAGCCTCTCCGACGTGGTCGCGTTCGGCGTCGCACCGGCGATGCTGGTGTACGCGTGGGCGCTGAAACCGATCGGATCGCTGGGGATCGGCGTCACCGGACTGTTTGTGATTTGCGCGGCGTTGCGCCTGGCGCGCTTCAACGTGCAGACTGCGACCGCGGACAAGAGCCGCTTCGTCGGGCTGCCGGTGCCCGGCGCCGCGATTATGATCTCCGGGCTCGCGTTGGCGTACAGCTACTTCGAGCTCGACTCGCCGCGCATGCTCTGCACGATCATGGTGCCGATCACGCTCGCGCTGGGCGGCCTGATGATTTCGCGGGTGCCCTACCCCAGCTTCAAAACGATGAAGCTCGAAAAGCGCGCGCAGGTCGAATTGGTAATCACGATGATGGTGGCGGCGGCGATGCTGTTCGCGATGCCGCAGCTCACCGCCTGCCTGCTCTCGACCGCATACGTGCTGTCAGGTCCATGGCTGATGCTGCGCGGCGAACGATTGAGCGCAAAAGTCCCAGTGCTGCGGCCGGTCCCAGCCGCGAAGTCTCACGAAGCCAACGGCGGCGCGGCTCACGCCGACACGGCTCGAATCACCCGCGCCCTCCGCGACCATCAACCCGGGCAACGCTAGCGCTCATCGGTACGAAGGCCGGACACTTGTTCCGGCCTTTTGCTTTCTGGTAAACAGCGTGTGGTATGAAGCGCAAGTCAGTTCCACTGACAGTTGCCAGCTACTGCCTGGTCGGCGTCGGACTGTTTCTTTTGACTATGCTGTCCGCCTGCAGTTCAGGCGAGAATCACACTGACAAGCAGGCCGCGATGGCGCGCATGACCTACTCGCCCGAGAAATGCGAACAGGTCGGCGCAGTCTATTACACCTGCAGCGGCGAACACTCGCTGCCTGATGCGGACGCGGGCATGATCGACTCCGGCAAGTCGAACGACACGAGAATACTCCGCACAGGCTGTGGGGCGGGTTTTCACTATGAAGAGGGCAATGGCTGTCAGCCAGACTGAGCATTCTCTTGTGCTGCCCGCAGGTGTATCTCTCGACTGGTATCCGAAAAATGAAGTCTGAGGCACAAGCGGCACTTATAAAGCTGTGGAGCGCGATTGCGCTGAACGCACAAGTATCGACAGCAGAGCATGTGCGCGACTGCGCCAGGTGCCGCCACTTGTTCGAAGTCGCTTTCGATGAGGCCGAACTATCCGACCAAGTGGTGTACTCAGAAATGGTGGTTGGTCCCAACCCGTTTTTCGTTATGACTCAAATCCTGCGGGAATTGCGAAAATGCCCCGGTTGGCCGAAAAATATTTAAGACATCCGTCATTTTTTCGGCCTTGACTGAGGTCTTCGGCGCCGCTTAGAATCCGTACAGTATGTTTTCCAACCTGCTACCGGAGCTGCTGCTTAGCCTGGCCCTTACAGGGGCCCACGCCAGGCGCGCGTCCGGACAGGTTTAACGGCCTGATTAAACTGAGACACACGCCCCGGGCAGTGGGCCGATCGAAGCCGCCCGGGGCGTTTTCTTTTTTCACTTCCGCTCACGGCGCACGATCGGCAGACTGATCCCGCGGCAACGATGCGGGAGGAATGACGATGGCACACGCGAACACGGCTTCAAGCGACGGCACAGATTACGTCCGGATCTTCGACACGACGCTGCGCGACGGCGAGCAGTCGCCCGGCTGCACCATGAACGTCGAGGAGAAGATCGCGCTCGCGCGGCAACTGGAACGGCTCAACGTCGATATCATCGAGGCGGGGTTTGCGGTTTCCTCGCCGGGCGATTTCGAGTCGGTTAGCCGCGTTGCGCAGGCGCTGACGGAGCCGGTGGTGCTCAGCCTCTCGCGCACGCAGGAAAACGATGTCGATTCGGCACTGCGCGCAGTGGACAAGGCGGCGCATCCTGGGATTCACATTTTCATCGCGACCTCGGATATCCATCTCAAGTACAAGCTGAACATGAATCGCGAGGACGTGCTCGACGCCGCAACGTGGGCCGTCACCCGCGCGAAGAAACATCTCGACTATATCGAGTTCTCATGCGAGGACGCGTCGCGATCCGACTGGGACTACATGGTCGATGTTTGCAGCGAGGTGATTCGGGCCGGCGCCACCGTGATCAATCTGCCCGACACCACCGGCCACGCTATCCCCGAGGAATTCGGCCGGATGTTCGCCTACATGCGCGAGAAAGTTCCCGGCGCCGACAAGGTCATCTGGAGTGCCCACTGTCATAACGATCTTGGGCTCGCGGTCGCGAACTCGCTGGCAGCGGTGCGCAACGGCGCGCGCCAAATAGAATGCACGATCAACGGGATCGGCGAGCGCGCGGGCAACTGCTCGCTGGAAGAAGTCGTGATGGCGATGAAAACGCGTCACGACCTGATGGGCGTACAGTCGCACGTCAACACGCGCCAGATCTACCCGGCCTCACGCTTGCTGTCGCAAGTGATCGGACAGCCGGTGCCGGCCAACAAGCCGATCGTCGGCGACAACGCGTTCGCGCACGAAGCCGGAATCCATCAGGACGGCGTGCTGAAGTACAAGCTCACGTACGAGATCATGAAGCCCGAGGATATCGGCATCCCGTCGAACAAGCTGGTGCTGGGCAAGCATTCGGGGCGTCACGCGTTCATCAACCGGCTCGAGGAGCTTGGGGTCGATGTCGACGACGTCGACGTGAACAAGGCGTTCGCCGAATTCAAGGCGCTCTGCGACAAGAAGAAAATCGTGTACGACGACGATATCCTCGCGCTGGTCACCGAGAGCGCGCGGCGGACGACCGATCACTTCGAGCTGGTCGATTTGAAGGTCGGATCGTCGAGCAAGAGCACGCCGCACGCGGAAGTCACGTTGCGGGTTGAGGGAAAAGAGTGTTCGGCCGAGGGCGAGGGCGACGGGATGGTGGACGCGTGCTACAAGGCGATTTACAAAATCGCCGCGATCAATCCCGCGCTCGAGCGTTACGCGGTCAAGGCGATAACCGGCGGCACCGACGCGCTCGGCGAAGTGAGCTGCATGATTCGCGAAAACGGCGTGACGGTCGCGGGCCAAGGGGCGCACAGCGATATCGTCATGGCCAGCGCGCTCGCGCTGGTAAATGCGCTCAATCGGCTGAAGGCGCGCAAGCATGCGCCGCTCAAGCCGACCACCGACGTACGCTGAGCCGCGCGCATGGGGGCTTGCCGCAACTTCCCACTTGGGCTAAGTGCTTGGGGAGATTGAGTTTGAATTTGAATTCGGTCCTCATCCTGCTCGATGTGCGGCTTGCGGCGGCTCCCGCCACTGTGGCGAGGTTTGCTACAGCGCAATGGCGTCCATCCGGAGTCTTAATTTTCGAGGCTATCCACTGACGGGTCGAACTGGTCTGACGCTCCTCCCGATCATTCACTTCCAGCGCTCAGCGCTTTCGCATGGCCTATAAAATTCTAGTTCTCAAAGGTGACGGCATCGGCCCCGAGGTCGTCGGCGAAGCTCTGCAGGTTCTCAAGATCATCGCGCGGCGATCGGCGGTCGATCTCGAGTTCAAGGAGGGCATGATTGGCGGTCACGCGCTCGACACTGCCGGCACTCCGCTGCCCGACGAGGTGCTCAAGCTCGCACAGGACAGTGACGCGATCCTGCTCGGCGCGGTCGGCGGACCGAAATGGGACAAGCCTAACGCGGAGAAGCGTCCCGAGCAGGCGCTGCTTGGACTGCGGAAGGCGCTGGGACTGTTCGCGAATATCCGGCCCGTCAAAACTGTGAAGGAACTGATGGCGGCGTCGCCGCTGAAGGCCGACGTGATCGGCGGGGTTGACGTGGTAATCATTCGCGAGCTGACCGGCGGCATCTACTACGGCAAGCCGAGCGAAAAGCGCGCATCGAAGGACGGCCGCGAGGCGGTCGATACCTGCTTCTACACCGAGGCCGAGATTACGCGCGTGCTCAAGTTTGGTTTCGAGCTGGCGCGCGAACGCCGCAACAAACTCACGTCGGTCGACAAGGCCAACGTACTCGCAACCTCCCGCTTGTGGCGCGAGATCGCGACCGAGCTGAGCGCGCAGTTCAAGGACGTCGCGTTCGAGAATCAGCTGGTCGATTCGATGGCGATGCATTTGATTCGACGCCCCAAGGACTTCGACGTGGTCGTCACCGAGAACATGTTCGGCGACATCCTGACCGACGAGGCCTCGGTGCTCGCGGGATCGATGGGCCTGCTGCCGTCGGCGTCGCTCGGTGAGGAACTCAACAGCGCCGGTTTCCGGGTCGGGCTCTACGAGCCGATTCACGGCAGCGCGCCCGATATCGCGGGACGCGACGAGGCCAATCCGCTCGCCGCGATTCTGTCGGCCGCGATGCTGCTCGAGCATTCGCTCGGGATGCGATCGGAAGCCGAACTGATTTCGCAGGCGGTCGATTCGGTGGTGCGCGACGGCTATCGCACTCGCGACCTTCACGGCGGCACTGGCACGCAGACGGTGGGATGCAAGGCCATGGGCCGGCTGGTGCGCGAAAAAATCGAGAGCAGCGAAAGCGAAGGCGAATGAGTACCACCCGCGAGCCGAGAGTGGCGGTTGTCGGCGCCACCGGCGCGGTCGGCAACCAGCTTATCGAACTGATTGCGGCGCGCGGGTTCCAGCTCAGCGAACTGAAACTGTTCGCCACCGAAGCGGGCGCGATGCAGACGGTGGACGCGGCCGGTGAGGAGCGGCTGGTCGACGCGCTCGAGAGTCCCGCCGATCTTCGCGATTTCGACATCGCATTTCTCGCAACTCCCGCGCCGCGCGCCGCCGAAATTGTTGCCGCGCAGCCCGGCCCGATTCTGATCGATCTGAGCGCGGCGAACCGCCCGCATTCGGACGTGCCGATGGTCGCGCCCGGACTGACTTCGCGCGAGACGTTCGCGCAGTTGCGCAACGCGAAGCTTTTCGCGGTTCCTCATCCCGCCGCGCACGTGCTTGCCACCTGTCTCAAAGCGCTTGGCATCCACGATGGCTTCGTCACATCGACTGCGATGCTCGGCGCGAGCGCGAGCGGCAGGGACGTGCTGACCGCGGCGGTCGATCAAACCACGGATCTGCTGAGCGCGCGGCTCGAGCTCGACGACGATGAAACCCAGCGCGGCTTCAACGCCTTCATGCGCGAGCATGAGCGCTCGCTCGCGACCGCGATCACAGCGCAGATCGCGACGCTGCTCGAAAAGGCGCCGCCGCTGTCAGTGCAGGTGGTCGCGATTCCCGTCCTTCACGGTTCCGCGCTTACTGTCGATATCCAGCGGCCGCGCGCGATCAAGGGCAACGGCGACGACCCGGTCGAACTGTTGCGCGTCGCGCCGGGAATTCTAATCGCCGAAGAGGGCGAGCCGCTCGGCGTAATCGATGCCGTCGGCCAGGAAGCAATCGTGGTCAGCGTCGAGACGCGCGCCGACTCGCTTTCGCTGTGGTGCGTATTCGACAACACGCGCTTGACGGCTCTGGGAGCGCTCTGGATCGCAGAGACCCTGGCGCTCAGTTCACCGACTCTCGCCTGAACCGCCGGTCGATGGTTCTCAAGCTCACGCTCGAGTACGACGGCAGCAACTATTCGGGATGGCAGCTTCAGCCACGCCAGGATTCTATTCAGGGAAGGATCGAAGCCGCGCTAGAGCGAATTTTTAGCGTGCCGATCCGCGTGTTCGGTTCGGGCCGCACCGACGCCGGCGTACATGCGCGAGGGCAAGTCGCGTCGATTTCGATTCCGCGCGCGTTCGACCCCGCCGAATTGCAACGCGCGCTCAACTCGATTCTGCCGGACGACATCGTGGTGCTCGACATTTCTGTCGCGCCTGAGGATTTCGATCCGCGACGCGCGGCCCACTCGCGCGTGTATGAATATCGCGTATTGAATCGAAAAGTCGCGTCCGCCTTCGAGTATCGCTACAGCTGGCTGGTTCGCGACCAGCTCGATCACGCGGCGATGAACCGCGCCGCGCAAATCTTTGTCGGCGAGCATGATTTCGCCGCGTTCCGTTCTCTCGGCACTGAAGTCAGGACCACGATTCGCCGCGTAATTTCGAGCGAGTGGACGCTCGACGCCGACGTTTTCATCTACCGCGTCGAGGCCAACAGTTTTCTGCGGCACATGGTGCGTGCGATGGTCGCGGCGATGATCGAGGTGGGGCGCGGCAAGCTCACGCTTGAAAAAATCGCGGCGATTCTAGCCGGACTCGATCGCCATGCGGCTCCCGCCAACGCTCCACCCGGTGGTCTCTACCTCGTCGAAGTCCGCTACTGACGGCGTGATCGTGCACTCGACGCGACTGGCCCGCGCAAAACCCTTGGGGCTCAAGGCGCGCGTGAACAGCCTGTGCAAAAACCATCACGATCCCTAGAAAAAATCGCGATTTTCGTGGGGTCCTCCCTTGAATTTCCTGCGCCACTCGTTCACCCTCACTGAAAGCCCGAAACCCGGGACGCAAGGAGGAGGATGATGACTCAGTCGCAGGTGGCAGCCTACATGGCTGACAAGCTCGGACTCACCAAGAAGCAGGGGAAGACCGTGCTCGAGGAACTCAACGCACTGGTCGTGCGCGAACTCAAGAAGGAAGGATCGCTGCGGCTGGCCGGCCTCGGAATCTTCCGCAAGCGCAAGACCAAGGCGCGCATGGGCCGCAATCCGGCCACCGGTCAGGAGATCAAGATTCCGGCGCGCACGCGGCTTCGCTTCACCGCCGCCAAGGCGCTGAAGGACTCGGTACTCGGCACGAAGTAACCTCCCGGCCAAATTTTTTGTGAACCGCGGGAACGGACGCACTCCGGTTCTCGCGGTTTGCTTTTTAGCGATCAGTCTTTGCTGTCGGGTTTGCGCCGGGACGCGGGGGTGCGCGCAGCGCGGGCGCGGGCCAGGAACTCGCGGATTCTGATTTCGTAGCCGCGCTCCGACGGCTCGTAATATATTTTGTCGCCGAGTTCGTCCGGGAGATAGTTCTGCGCGACCAGCGCGCCTTCGAAATCGTGCGGATAGCGGTAGTCCTTGCCGTAGCCGAGTCCCTTCATCATCGGCGTCGGCGCGTTGCGCAAATGCAGCGGAACCGCAAGCGCGCCAAGGGTTTTCGCATCTTCGCTCGCGGTCCTCATCGCGCGATACGACGCGTTGGACTTGGGCGCACTGGCGAGGTAGGTCACGCCCTGCGCAAGCGGTATGACGCCCTCCGGCATCCCGACGAAATCCACGGCGTCCTTCACCGCAATCGCGACTTGCAGCGCGCGCGGATCGGCGTTGCCGACGTCTTCGGACGCAAACACCACCATCCTGCGCGCGATGAACAACGGATCTTCGCCGGCCTCGACCATCCGCATCATCCAGTAAACCGCGGCGTCGGGGTCGCTGCCGCGCATGCTCTTGATGAAGGCCGAGATAACGTTGTAGTGCTCTTCGCCCGCGCGATCGTAGAGCAGCGCCTTCTGCTGCGCCGACTCGCGAATATGTTCGGGCGTAATTATGGTAGCGCCCGCATTCTGCGCGAACTCCGCCGCAATCTCGAGCGTGCCCAGCGCGCGCCGCGCGTCACCGCCGGCGTAGCGAACGATTTCGTCGATCGCGCCGACGCCCAGCTTGAGTCCGCTGTTGCCAAGCCCGCGCTCATTGTCGGCGAGCGCACGATGCACCAGCGTCCCGACGTTTTCCTCCGACAGCGGCTGAAGCACGAGCAACCGCATCCGCGACAGAAGCGCCGAGATCACCTCGAACGACGGATTCTCGGTGGTCGCGCCGATCAGCGTGATCAGCCCGCTCTCGACGTGCGGCAGGAACGCGTCCTGCTGCGCGCGGTTCCATCGATGGATCTCGTCGATGAAAACCACGGTGCGCTTGCCCGCCTCGAGATCGTGGCGCGCCGCCTCGACCGCATCGCGCAAGTCGGCGACGCCCGAGGTCACCGCCGCCAGCTTGCGGAAAATGGCACCCGATTGCGTTGCGAGCACTATTGCGAGCGTCGTCTTGCCCGTGCCCGGCGGCCCCCACAGGATCATCGAGTGCAGCACGTGCGCCGCGACCATCTGGCTGAGGAATTTTCCCGGACCCAGCAAATGCTCCTGGCCGACAATCTCGTCGAGCGTGCGCGGACGCATCCGATCCGCCAGCGGCTGACTGAGCGGCGTGCGTGATGGAAACAGACTCTGCGATGAATCGGCCTTGCGCCGTGCCATTTTTGAAACGTAGCACAGAGACGAGGTCTGTGCGTGATCGAGCTTTGTTGATCGATGCGTGCAACCTAACCCCTAGCCCCTTCCCCTAGTGGGAAGGGGAACTGGACGCCCTCTCGCCGTGTCGTTGCGCAGGTGGCAGTCGCTGATCTAGCTTCATGACGGGCTGGACAGGAGCCGGCACCACCTATGATCGTTGGCATCGATATCGGCGGTTCGACCACCGACGCCGTCATCCTCGAAAATGGCGGCGTGCACGTCGTGACGATCGAGGCCAACGACCCGGTCGCGGCGGCCGCGGGCGCGCTTGGCAAACTCGTTTCCGACTTCGGCATCAAGCTCGAAGAGGTCGAATGCGTGGCCGCCACCGGCGCCGGATCGCGCGTGCTGACCAAGTCGCTGCTCGGCAGGCCGGTGGTCAAGGTCAACGAGTTCACCGCTATCGGAATCGGCGGCACTTCGCTGGCCGGGCTGGACAGCGCGCTGGTCGTCTCGCTCGGCACCGGCACCGCAATCGTGTCGGTCACGCGCGACAAAATCGCGCACTTCAGCGGTACTGGAGTCGGCGGCGGCACGCTGCTCGGACTCGCCAAGCACATGCTCGGCGTGTCGACGATCGAGCGGCTCGAAAAGCTCGCGCGCAAAGGTGACTTGCGGCGTATCGATCTCAGCGTTCGCGACATCGCGGGCGGCTCGATCGGCGACCTCCCGCCGAACACCACCGCCGCGAACTTCGGCAAGATAAGCGCCGACGCGACGCCCGAAGACAAGGCGCTCGCCATCATGAACATGATCACGGAATCGATCGGCGTCCTCGCGCTCGCGAGCGCGCGCGCATGCGGCCAGGAAAATATCGTGTTGACCGGAAAGCTGTCGCGCCTGTTCCGATTCATGCAGGAGATGAAGCGCCTCAGTTTCCCGTTCGGCCGCCGCTTCGTGATCCCCGAGCACGCCGACTTCGCGACCGCGATCGGCGCCGCTAGACATGCTCGGCAGCAGAAGTAGCGGCACTGCGAAGGGCATCTGATGAAGAGACACCTTGCCGCGTTCGCCCTGGTCGGTTGGTTCCTGATGATGCCGCCGCCAAGAACCGTCGGAGATCATTTCGAGACCAACTTCTCCGCGCCACTGTCCAAATGGACGAGGCTCCGCAGGTTTGACCTGCAATCGCAGTGCGAATCGGCGCGCGAAGCCTACCGGCAAAAGCCCACTGGCAACCTGGTCATCATGCTCGGCGCGGTGGAGGCGCAGGCGACCACCAAAGCCTCCCGGTGTGTTGCGTCCGACGACCCGCGTCTCAAGGTGAACTAGCCATCGACGATGGTGACGTTCGATCGTTCATCGCGTTGAGCCGGATTTTCTCCTAGTAGGGCCCGCGAGTTCAGGGATGAACTGTTCAGCCTGACGCCCTCCGATTTTCACTGGTATACCTGGCGTTATGGACGATCAGTCAGGATGCCACTCACTCGCCCATCTCAAATTTGGAACCAGGCGGCGTCCGACTCTTGCAAAAACAATTTTCGACGGAACGAAACTACCCTTGGTAGCGAAGCCATCCAAAACCACAACGAGTGAGTGGTGTTAGCTCCACTGGTTTGCTCCGCGACCAACTGCTCAAGCTGCGCGCGACGTTACATCTTTGGCGGGGTGGGATATAAAACTCCGAGGTTCACCCGCGCGGATTCGCGAGGACTATTCACCGATGCCATCAGAGTTGCTCAAGGGATTTCGGCTGCTCGATTTGACCGACGAGAAAGGCGCGTTGTGCGGGAAGATGTTCGCCGACCTCGGCGCCGAAGTTATCAAGGTCGAGCCTATCGGCGGATGCACAACG
>Ga0209333_1000583_pt1 | contig 19920 bp, 11 predicted proteins | sample BlaSpr_A8_OM2_O3_FD_187982 | JGI IMG/M metagenome (GOLD analysis project Ga0209333, IMG submission 187982) | Forest soil microbial communities from Thunder Bay, Ontario, Canada - Black Spruce, Ontario site 2_A8_OM2_O3 (SPAdes) (version 2) | ecosystem: Environmental > Terrestrial > Soil > Boreal... | reverse complement strand
GGAGGAAGATGTTCCAAACCGGCTTCTGCAAGGTCGTTCGGTTATCCTGAGGGGCAATCCATATCGAGCCCAGGGTGCCTGCGAAGGGGCCGGTGGTATTGACGAGATTCGCGTCGAAATCGCCAAGTTTATTCTCTACCTCGCTCATGCCCGTGTTCCCCTCCCAGCGCAAGCCGAGGTTGAGGGTGAAATTCGGCTTGATTTTCCAGTCGTCTTGAGCGAAGGCCTGCGGGCTCTTCAGCCGCATGCCCGTCAGGCCCTGATTGTTCGCGGACCATTGAGCGACGTTGCCGAGCAGGAAATCCGCGAAGCCCGAGCCCGTCGCTCCCGTATTCAGCGTTGCTACGCCGTTGGTGGTTTGTACGCCTGCGGTGTATTGTCCGGTAAAACCGTAGTTGCCGGCGCTGTTGGAGCCCCAGGCCGTGGTGTTGCCCTCGGCCATCAGCACCTCAATCCCGAAATGCAGAATGTGCTTGCCCTTAACCAGAGTCACCATATCGGAGGGGTCAAAGGAGTTCTCAATGTAAATGGCGTCGGTGGCGGGCGACAAGGTGCTTACGTTGTCCGGGCCGCCGAAATTGCCATAAATGCTTGAGTTGCCGATGAAGGGGAATTGGTTAAAATGGGTACCTTGCAGGCCAAATGCCGTTGCCGGGTTCAAGCCGAGGGAGTCGGAATTGAACCAGTTGCCTTGCTTGGTATAACCCATCCGTATTTCGTTGACGATCGTCGGAGTGATCATCCAGGTTTCGGTGACCTGCGTGTTCCAACCGTCCACGTCCCCGCTACCGCAATTCAGCGGGCAGGTGAACAGGCCGTTGTCGACCCCGGGGTTATCCTTCTGGCTAATTGAGAACATGATGCGGTGCTTCGCGCTCAGGTCGTAGTCTATCCGCCCAAAATATCGGTGAACCGGGGCGGGAGTTTTAGGCGCGTTGAAGAAGTTACTTGTACACTCGTTCGGGTTCCCACTCGTGCTGCATGTTCCTGCCCCTTGCGGTGCGGTGGGCCAGCCATACACAGAAGCCATAATGGCCTTCGCCACGGGGTCGATCCGGTTGGCCGGGATGATGTTGCCGGGGAACTGCGTGCGATTAAGGGGACCCGTGGTGACTGTACATCCTCCAGCGGCAGGACACCCGGTTGTGGTGAGCGGGTCATAAATGGGTTGCATGCCGGTGAAATCACCGGCCTCCATGGCGGCCGTAGGAACGGTAGCGAAGTTGTTCGTCCCGTTGTTATACACGGTGTTATTGACGATCCTGTCTACATCGAAGAAGAAAAAGAGCTTGTTCTTGATAATAGGCCCGCCGACCGAGCCGCCAAACTGGTCGTACCGCAAATACGGCACTTGCGCCGCTGGGTTCGGAATTAGGGGGCCCGTGGGGTTCAGGTTGTTTGTAGTCAACTTAGGCTGCTGATCACCAAAATAGGTATTGGCATTTAGAAAGCTCTGCGAGAAAAACTCATAACCGGACCCATGCCAACCGTTGGTTCCACTCTTGCTGATCTGGTTGAACATGACGCCGCCCATGCCGTATTGCGCCGAGAAGGAAGAGGTGTTGATCTGAACCTCTTGAATAGTCTCGAAGATCTCATCGTCGTTGTTGTAGCTCGCCGGCAGTAAGGTGCTGGCCCCGTCCTGTAGGAAGTTGCCGAAGTTCGGCAGGTTGCCGTTGATCGAAACCGCGTCGCCGGCATTCCAGGAGCCCCCGGCCTGCGAGACCCGCCCGTTTGTAGTGCCTCCGGCACCCGGCAGATAGATGTTAAAAGAAGCCCAGTCAGCGCCGGTGATGCCGCCCCCCGACTGGGGCAGCTCTGATATGGTTTTGAAATCCATAACCGAACCCTGCTGGCCGGTTTCGGTCTCCACCAGCGGCGCGCCTACGCCCTCCACCGTCACCGTTTCCGATACCGAGCCAACTTCCAGGCTGGCATCCTCGGTGATCACGTCCACCTGCAGCGGGATAGGACCGCGCACCAGCTTCTTGAATCCCTTGGCGGTGAAGCTGATAGTGTAGTTTCCCGCCGGGGTCGAAACCGTGTCGTAGATGCCGTCCTTGTTGGTGACGAACTCCCTCGTTTCCCCCGTGTCTCTATTGGTGAGCGTAACGGTTACATCCGGTACCACGGCTCCCGCAGCCGACACCGTGCCGCGAATCTCGCCGGTGTTTCTGCTCTGAGAAAATGCCGGCGCGGCCAAACCCAGAAGAGTACCAGTTACCAGTGCCCAGCGACCGAAGCTCGTCATGGAGTTCCTCCCACGTTGGTGGTTGATACCGTCGTCTTGGACGGCTTTTGAGTTGGACAGATTTTGATCACCCTGAGCCGCATCCCCACTCCCGGCCAAGTATCCGTCGCCGGCGCCCATACCGCGCCTTCAGCAAGTCTCTAACACAATCGTTTGTCTACAAACGATGGGAGACGCGTTCCTCAAAGCGCCCAGAGAGTAATGGTTTTGTATCAGAGCTGTCAAGAAGAAAATTGAACAAACAACAAAGGTTTGTTTTTAAGTGTGGCTCTTTCCCGCTTAAGGGGGGAGGGTCTGCCAACGAACGTGCTCCCGGTCTCTCCCGGTCTGGCTTCAATGTACACAATCGATTGTTTCATGGTAAAAGATTCGTGTCCCTAGGAGGACAATCTGCGACAGGGAACGCATATGCAAACCTGCACACGGCGAGGCTTTTTGCGATTCACGGCGGCGGCCGGCGCTTCGGTGGCCCTGGGCAACTCTCTACTGGGGGCGCTCCCCGCGACTCGCGCGAGAGCTTGGACCACCGCAAAAGATAGAAGATTTGCCCCGCTTGAGATCGCAGAACGCGATCAAACCGGCGCCGCTGTTACCAAAGGCATTCAGGTGGATTCGTCCTCGCGAGGGCAGAAAATTCTAGGTTTTGGGGCTGCATTTACCGATGCGTCCTGTTACTTGTTTTACAAAATGAGTGCGCCACAACGGCGGGCTATGCTCGAAGAGTTGTTCGGATCCGGTGGGCTGCGGCTATCGGTTGGACGCAGTTGTATCGGATCGAGCGATTACTCGACTGCGGCCTACAGTTTTGATGACGGCAGCGAGCCCGACCCCGAGTTGAAGCGCTTCAGCATTGAGCACGACCGCGAATATATCCTCCCTGCGCTGCGCGACGCGCGAGAAATAAATCCGGACTTGTACCTTTTCTCCACACCCTGGAGCCCTCCGGGATGGATGAAGACTGGAGGATCTCTGCTGGGCGGCTCCATGCGAAAGGAATATTTCGCCGCGTATGCGAATTATTTTCTGAAGTTTCTCCAGAGCTACGCTAGCGAAGGCGTCAAAATCAACGCCGTCACCATCCAAAACGAGGTTGATACCGACCAGAACGGCAGAATGCCGGCCGCCTTATGGGGACAGGAATATGAAATTGAATTCGTAAAGAAATACCTCGGGCCGGCACTAGAGCGTACAGTCCCCGACACAAAAATCTGGGTGCTTGACCACAACTATAATCTGTGGGGCCGAGCCCTGGATGAGCTAAGCGATCCCGAGCTATTCCGATACGTGGACGGAATCGCTTGGCACGGCTACTTTGGCACCCCTGATGCCATGACCCGCGTCCATCAGGCGTTTCCCTCCAAGAATTGCTACTGGACGGAAGGAGGACCGGACTACACCAGTCCCGACTACTCGACCGACTGGGTCAAGTGGTCTCAGATCTTCAGCGGAGTTTTACGCAACTGTGCCCAGTGCATTGTCGGATGGAATCTCGCGTTGGACGAAAAAGGACAACCTAATATCGGTCCGTTCTCTTGCGGTGGACTGGTGACCGTTGATTCTCAGACGCACGCAGTGACCCGCAGCGGGCAATACTGGGCCTTTGCGCACTATTCGAAAATGATCCGCCGGGATGCACAGGTGATTGCTTCTCAGGGCGATTTAGCTGGAATCGAACACGTCGCCCTGCTGAATCCGGACGGCAGCCGGGTTCTAGTGCTCACCAACCCGGGGGAGGAACAACAAATTCAGTGTCAGGTTGACGGCGAGTCGCTGGCTTTAAACCTACCCGCAGGCTCCATTACGACTTTGGTTGTGTGATGGACCTTATTATGACCTCCAAGAGATGACCTTCATCAGGCGCAGCTTTGCGCCGAGGGTTGACCAGATTCTAGTCTCTAATTTTCGGAAACCACCCGTGTTGCGCTAGGATGAAACCGTGATGGAATGAAATTTCACAAAGGCTTGGCGCTCGAATCTCTTCAGTTGGGGCAGTACACATGAAACCGAAGCGACCGTCCATGGATGGGCCGATGAGCTTAAGAAAATTGGCCGAACATCTTAACTTGGACCCGGCCACGGTTTCTGTCGTGCTGAATGATGTGCCTGGCCGCTCTATTCCCCAGGTAACTCGCGATCGCATCAAGGCGGCGGCCAATAAGTTCAACTACCGTCCGAGCCTTCTGGCTCGCTCTCTCAGAAACCGCAAAACACAAACCATTGGGATACTGGTTCCAGAACTGGGCGATGGTTACCACACCCAGGTGATGAGCGGAATTGGCGATCACTTGATCGCGGCGGGATACTTCTACTTTACCGCCCATCACAGGCACCGAAAGGACTTGGTGGAGGAATACAGTCAGATGCTCCTGGGGAGGGGTGTCGAGGCTCTCATTACCATCGACACCGTACTGGAACATTCCTATTCTGTTCCGGTTGCCTCTGTTGCCGGACACCGCGTGGTGGAAGGCGTAACGAATATTGTTCTCGATCATCGTTTCGCAGCGGAACTCACTCTTACGCATTTGTACTCGCTTGGACACAGACGCATCGCGTTTATGCGAGGGCAGCCGTTCAGTTCCGACTCGGATGAACGTTGGAACAGTCTTGTTCAGACGGCACGCGAGACCGGCATCACGATCGATCCGGCACTCATCGTTCAACTCAGCCGCGACGTTTCCTCGCCTGAACTCGGATACCCAGTGACCCAGCAACTTCTCACCGGAGGGCACAAATTTACCGCACTCGTTTCGTTCAATGATATGTCGGCTATCGGCGCCATCCGTGCTCTTCAAGATTTTGGCTTGCGGGTGCCGGCGGATGTCTCCGTCATTGGCTTCGACGATATCAATGCTGCTGCCTTCAATAATCCAAGATTAACCACGATTCGCCAACCCTTGTCCAACATAGGAAGAATCGCGGCGCAATGCGTTCTCAACCAGATTCACCGGTCCGAACCATTCCGGAAGGAAATCACCGTAGAACCGGAGTTGATCGTTCGAGAATCCACCAGCGCTGTCGAATTGAAGAGCGAGCGTAAAGGAAAGGCCAAGGCAACGTAGACAGCCTTAACTTTGCCCGCGCTGATTATGATTCGTGACCACAACTACACGCGACCAGTTGGATGGCTTTACGTAGGATTTGCTTTGACTGGCACTGGAACAACGTTACTCGGCTGTATTCTCCCGAGTCTGAGTGCCATCTGGCATATGGATGACGCCCGCGCCGGGATCTTGTTTGCGGCGCAATTTTCTGGTTCCGCTCTGGGCTCGCTGCTTGTGGGACCTAACTACTTCAGAAGCATGATCACCGGTTATTTGTTGCTAATTGTCAGCGGCATTACTCTCGCCGGTTTCGGCCATACTTTCGGTGGATCGTTGTTCCTTATTTTTGGACTGGGGCTTGGGCTGACTATGACGGCTACGAGCATGCTTATCAGTAAACGATATGCCGATCATCGCGGAGCGGCACTGGCCCTGCTGAACGCCTGCTGGGCTCTGGGCGCAGTTCTTTGTCCAGTACTGGCGTCCCTATGGGTGAGACGAAGGCCGCCAGGAAATATCTTTTTCGGCTACGCTTTTGTGCTGTTGATCGTATTTGCGGTGATCATGAGGTATGACACCAGCTTCTCGTTCCACAGCTCCGCTCCAGCTGGCATCAAGTCTGGGTCCCTGCCGCTTACATTGATATTTATTATTGGCTTCGTCGCGTTCCTCTATGTGGGTGTCGAAGTCTCCGTCAGCGGTTGGATGATGTCCTATGTCCATCGACTGACCAGTTCAGGCAACCCACTGCCTCCTGTCGCCGTCTCGTGTTTTTGGATTGCGCTACTCGGCGGCAGAGCCGCGACGCCATTGTTACTACGCCGGATGTCTGAAGTGCACTTGCTTACAGCGTCGGTGGCAGCCGCTTTGATCAGCGTTTCGTTCCTCATTCTCAACCGAACCACCTTCGGGATTATGCTAGGCGCGATTTGTTCAGGCCTCACGCTGGGGCCCATCTATCCGCTCTGCCTGGCCAGGGTTCTGGCTCTGGCCCATGATTCATTGAATACCAAGTGGATCTTCGCGACGTCGGGATTCGGAGGCGCATTGCTGCCTTGGCTGACGGGAAAACTTTCAACCTACAACGGATCGCTAAGCGCGGGCTTAGTGGTTCCGTTATTTGCCCTGGGTACGATGTTCGCCCTTCAGCTTTTTTCGCAGAATTCGTCAGAGGTGCCTGCCTGAAAAAGAGCACGGCGCCGGATTTCACAGATCGACTTCTTCTCGATTCATTTTCGTGGGACGCCGCAGGTGGCTTGACTTTGCCGTCCATGAACTTTTGGGCTTGAATGAGCGGCTGTCGAAGGAGACCGGCGATCGTTACTTCGATGTGATTTCGGACAGGCTTCGGCTGCCAGAATTCCTGCCGCGTAGTCTTTACGCGCGGTTTGATCTGGAAATACTGGCGACGACTGATTCGCCATTCAATTCCCTGTAAAATCACGCGGCGGTTACGGCGAGGCCTTGAAATCGAAATAGGCGAGATTCATATTTCCTGCGGTAAGAATATGAATGGTCAGTACGTTCTTTCCTCGCGGAAGGTGAAACTTCACGACTGCCGGCAAGATGTTCCAGTGATGCCACTGCCGCCATGCGATCGGGTCGGAAGCATTGTAGGTGGAGGCGATCTTTAGTGGGCGAGTGGCAGGCTTTCCATTTACGTCGATCGAAATAGTTCCGCCCCGATTGGAGGCATACAGGAGATCGCCGCTGTAAACACCCGCATGAGCAACTTCAACCGTAATGTTGAACCATTCTCCGGGCTCAGTCCATCCGACATAAAGTTGGTTTTCCGGAGGCTCAACGATGTTATACGGACTGTCATCAATCTGGTCATGAAACTTGGTATAGGAGATGTCGACGCCTTCGTCCATTCGGAATTGATTCAAATACGTTCCGTCCGCGGGATTGAGACTTCCGCTCCCGTTATTCTTGGCATCGACATCGTGATATGCAACGCTTTCTCCGCCGCGATCATAGAAGGCGCATTCGACTCTCCCGGGAATCTCTTGGGCACCGGCTTGATGGCGCGAGTTTTGATAGGGAGTTCCTTTGTAATGTTTTAGGAAATCTTTCTTCGAGGCAGAGACGGTAACGACGGTAAGGCATGTAAAGAGGGCGAACAGCGCCAACCGACGCAGCGAGCTGGACTGACTTTTTTCATGAACCATCCGGACCTTCCGCATGTCGCACACGCTACAAACATAAGATAAATCGCCTCTTCTAACAATGTCTGCGTTGGCAAACGCTTTTTGAGTGTATGCCGTCGTTCGCTCGAAATATTCTTGACAAGGCTGACAATTTGTTCGAGACGCGATATGAAGTCAACTATGCGGCATTCCACGTCGACGGATAGCCCACTCACCAGCAAGGTGGCTCTTTACATCCTGCACTCGGCCTGTCCATTCACCACCCTGACCGAGCCAATATTGAATCGCGGAATGGATCGTGGCGCCCGTATAGAACAGTGCGATCAGAGGAAGCACGGGCGCCCCACGTCAGCGAGCGCGAATAGAACCGTAGCGTCGGCCAGAATGCAACGCTCATCAGCAGCCCAAGCCGCGCCTCCCCAAACCGCCGCCCATCCGCCGAAGAAAACCACAAGCGGCGGCACCAGGTATGTGATCGCGAGTCCGAGAATGGTTGCGATCAGCAACCAACCCGAGTGTCGCAACTGCTAGAACGCGGTGCGCGAGATCATGCGGCCAACACTGCCGAAGCTCGCGTAACCACGAATACTGCATGTGTTCAGCGTCAATGCTAGCCATACACTGCCATTTCGCTTGATTTCCCGTGCCAGAGCGCAATCATCGATCGATTCGTTTTGGATGGAGGTGATCCCCCCTATCCCCGCAAGAGCCTCGGCGCGAACCAGGATGTCGCCGCCGGCAGCTGCCGCCGTCCTACGCTTGGGGTTCCTGACCCACTCCGGTGGATAGAGCATGAAAAAGAAGGAAACGAATGCCGGGATGAGTGCACGCTCGGCCAGTGACGAGCAAACGTAGCAAGAGCACCATCGACACGAGGTCAAGGTTGCCCGCCTGCGCGCGCAACCAGACAGGTGACGCTGTCTGGGGCATGGATGATGTCTGCATCTGCGAACAGGAAGTAATCAGGAGCGAACTCCGCCGCTTGCTGCACTCCTTGCGATAGCGCCCACATTTTTCCCGTCCAGCCCGTCGGACTGTGGTCATCTACCACGAAGGTCTGCAGTCGCCCGGCATAATCCTGCTCGACCAACGACCGGATAGCCCGTCCAACAACATCCGCCTGGTTGCGTGCGGCCACTACGACCGCCACGCGAGGGGCGGACGTAAGCGACAGTTTCAGGTCGGTCACGGCATGCGATACTTGCCAAAATCGACCTCTGCCGGCGAGCAGTAGATCCATGTAGAAAAGGACAGTGCGCCAACCCAAGCTGCGATCATGTCGTTATGTCCGCGCCATGCGTCTGAGGCCAACTCACAATGACATCAGCGGGCTTATCTTGCGCGACTTTCGGATCGCGTCTTATGCCACGCACGGGGCAGGCGCGACGGTATTGGTGAACGCCATGCGGATCCCATGTTTCGGCCGCAGGATCACCATCGGGCGAGCTTCGATCGTTTGGCCCGGAGCCAACTGAAAATCGTATTTTCTGAGCAGATCGCTCAAAATCATGAGGATCTGCAGCATCGCGTAATTTCCGCCGATACAGCCTCGCGGCCCGGCCCCGAAGGGAAGATAGGTGAAGGGTGTGCGCAGCTTGTCGTTTTCTTTCGTGAAACGCTCCGGATCGAAAGTCTCCGGATTCTGCCAATAGCGCGGAGCGTGGTGCGCACCGTACACATACACAATGACCATCGATCCGCGGGGTACGGCGAGGTCGCCTACGCGGTCGTCTGCGACAGCCATGCGGTCGATCATCCAAAACGGCGGGTAGAGGCGGAGCGCCTCACAAATGACCTGTGTTACAAATTCGAATTTGGGCACGTCGCTGTAGCTCAGGGGCGCTTCGCCGAGCACGGAATCAAACTCGTGTCGCACCCTTTCGAGACAATCCGGGCGCGAGCTCAAAAGATAAAGAAGCCACGATAGCGCATTCGATGACGTTTCATGCCCGGCAACCAGAAGCTGCATGCTCTCGCTCAGGATGAGCTCATCGGGCATGCCTTTGCCATCGCTGTAACGCGCGTCCATCAAAGTCTGCAGCAGATCGTGGCCGGGCGGTTCTTTGCGGCGCTTCTTGATGTATTCGAGCAGAACGGCGTCCGCGCGGGTGCGCATGTCTTCGTGTCTGCGCAGTTCGCCCGAGACGGCGAACCAGGGATTCAGATAGGGTTGAAGGGTTTGCCGAACGATAAATTCCTGGACGGTGCAGATGGTATGGCTGACCAGATCGATGTCTTCATGCTTCAACCGTGCGCCGAATAGCGATCGCGCGACCATGGCGAAGGTAATTTTCATCAGCTGGGGGTAGATATCGACGGGGCCACTACGGACCTGTCGGTCGAACTCCCGCAGCGACTCGGCAAGGGAGTCCTGCATGATTGAGGACAGCGCATCGAGTTGCTTTCGATCGAAGCCCGTCTGGATGAGACGCCGCTGCGTGCGCCAGGCTTCTCCGTGGGTCGTGAGCAGGCCTTTTCCCAGGAAGTGGCCCATCCGCTTTACTTGAATTTCGGATTTCTGGTAGTTCTCCGCATTGGTCTTCAACACGTGCTGAATGACAGCGGGATCGATGGTAACCATCGCCTCCTTGAGACCACCTATGCGAAGCCAGAATGTGTCGCCGAAGATTTCGTTGTACCTGGACAAAACCTGCACGGGATTGCTGGCCATGGCGCGAGAATCCGCAAAGCAGCGAAATCGGGAGATAACGGGGACAGGCGTTGATGTCGACGAGTTCATACCCAGCCGTCCTGATACTTGCCTCGAACCGCAAGAAATTTCATGTCACTTGTTGGAAGTGGTGGCTGGGCCATACGCAGAAAATAAAACGCTCAGAATCAGTTTTCGTTCCCCAGTTGCTTCAAAAGTATCAGATGATGGCGGATTGCCCCCGTCATGGTGGGGTTCTGCCGATAGGAAACCCCAAACTCTTCGGCGGTCTCCTTGACGATCCTGGTCAGCGGAGCATAGTGGGTATGGCATACGAAAGGGCACAGGTGGTGGACGACGTGATGATTAAGCCCGCCCACGAGCCAACCGACAAGCGGGGTTTCCGTCGCATAATCGGCCGTTGTCGCGAAGATGTGATACACCCCGTTCTCAAACTCACCGCGGTCCGAAGGAAAGTAGGTGCTGTCGACGGTGTGGGTCGACTGGAATACGAGCGTTACGGTTAAACCGACGACCAAATTGACCAGGAGGAACGACCCGCCGACCAGGAGAGGCGATTTTCCCAGCACCAGGACCGGCAAGACAAGCATGTAAGTGAGGTAGAAGCCCTTGCCGGCAAAGAGAATGGCGTATTCGCGCAGAGAATGTTTGGTGCGCCTCAGATATTCGTGGGTGGGAAAGAAAAAGCACTGGAAGTCCCTGAAAAACACATAATCGAGAGAGAACATGGCGTAAACCAACAGCGCATAGATGTGCTGGAACCGGTGCCATGGCAACCGGGACTCATAGGGCGTGAAGCGGAAGATGCCACGTCCCGAAAGCGCGTCATCTTCGCCGTGGAGATTGATGCAGGAGTGATGGCCCCGATGATGGAGGATACGCCACATGTACGAGCTCATTCCGCACAGATCGAAGACATAGTTCAGGGTTTTGTTGACAACCGACCGGGACGAGATGGCGTTGTGATTGCTGTCATGGGCGATGTTCAGCAAAAGGAATGTCTGCGCGAGGCCGCCTAAAAGGTAGAGGGCAATAAACTTCCATGAACCGGGCCTGAGCGCATAGACAGCGATCCAGGCGCCCACGAGGACTGCCAGACCCGCAGCGATCTTGACCAGCATCGTGCGGTCCGCTTTGGGAGAAATGTTCTGATCGGCAAAAAAACTATCTAGGCGGCTACGTAAGATTTTCGGGAAGGAAGACAAATCGACCGGTTCGATAATCGGCGACGCTAAAGTTTCCGATGGTACAAGATCCGCTATCTCCGGCTCTTGAGCGATCCCCGCTTCGGTCTCCAACGTCACCGGCGCCTCCGCGATCATGGTAATTGGGCCCAACGCATTCCATATGGCTTATGCCTAGCCCTGGCCCGCGGCGAAATCGTATGCCGGGCCGTCGACAGTCTCACTGCGCAATTCTAGTGCGAGCCCTTAACGACAAGCAAGCAAATTCGGAACCAGTACCAACCTTGGGTGGTGCGGCACCTGATCCCTGAAAGCGATGATGCATGGCAATTTCCAAATGCTTTGCTAACATAGAGCTACCAATGAACTGTAACCAACGGGCCTTTCTGCAGGCGGCCATAGAAGCTTGGCGTTGTCCCGCAAGTCTCCTTCGCGCCCTGTGGCAAAAGGAGAACCTCTGTTCCTCAGCGAGTCGAGCGACCCCGGGCAGAGAAAAAAAATACGCGGACATTCTCACACTCGGCGCACATTTCAGACCTGCGCTTCTCAGGTCTGCACTTCTCAGATCTGCACTGGGACACTCAATCGTGTTTCATCTCGCTCGCTGGGAAGGGATGTTTCGTTTACACTATTCAACCTTGGAGGATCGCTGATTGATAATGGCATCAGTTTTAGACCACCTGGATAGGCTGGCCGATAAGCATCCGGATAAACTCCTCTATTCGTACCTTGACGTAAACGGCGATCCGATCGAAAGCTACACCTACGCGTCGTTCCTCCACCGAGCGCAAGCGATCTCTGGACATTTGCGGAAAGAGGGTCGTTTCGCGGCGGGCGACCGGCTTCTCCTTGCCTACCCTCCGGGGCTCGAAATGATCTGCGCGTTCTTTGGTTGCATGCGCGCTGGATTGATCCCCGTGCCGGTCTATCCCCCCAGTTCGCGTGGCTTCCAGAGCGCCCTATACAAGATGGTCCACATCGCCAAGGATTGCCAGGCGGCAGGGGTCTTAACCAGCAGAGACTACCACGCATCCCTCAAGACGAACCTCGCCAGGAGTGGAGTCTCGACGTCCGGCGTCGACGTAGATTACATTTCCGGTCTTCCGTGGATCTCCACGGAGGATTTCGTGGATACGATTTCGGACCAACCACCGGTCGATCCTTCGAAGATCTTGTTTCTCCAGTACACGTCGGGTTCGACGATGGAGCCCAAGGGCGTGATCGTGTCCCACGAAAACATCCTGACTACCTGTCCGCTCGTCATCGACCATTCCGCGCCGGTCGTCGTTTCCTGGCTTCCGCAGTATCACGATATGGGACTGATCGGGTGCTACCTATATCCAGCACTGAAAGGTGGCACGACGTACGGGTTCGCTCCCATGGACTTCATTCAGCGGCCGATTCTGTGGTTCGACGCGATAACGACCTACCGCGCCACCGCCACGGCTGCCCCCAACTTCGCCTACGACTATTGCCTGCGCGCCGGGAGGCTTTCCAAGGAAAGCCTGGAGGCTTGTGACCTCAGCTCGCTTCACGTATTGATGTGCGCTGCGGAACCCGTAAAGCCGGATACGTACACCCGGTTTCTAGAAGCGTTCCAATCCTATGGACTCAAGTCCGAGAGTTTCTATGTCGCCTACGGGCTGGCCGAGAATACTCTGGCAGTCTCGCTGGGCGGTCGCAACATCGTTTCGGTCAACAAGCGTGCCCTCGCGCTGGGCAAGGCCCGCATGACGACTGAGGTCTCAGAAATCGACGGAGCCACGCAAATTGTCAGTTGCGGAACCCCGCTCCCAGGTCTCGACCTTAAGATCGTGGACCCGGAAGGGCATTTCGCTCTTAAGCCAGGGCGCATCGGCGAAATTTGGGTCGCCGGAAGCGGCAAGTGCCAGGGTTACTGGAATAATCCTGAATTGACTCTGAAGCAGTTTCGTGCGCGGCTGGTGGACGATACTCCCTATGACGACGGCTACCTTCGGACCGGCGACATAGGATTCATGCACGACGGCGAACTCTACGTCTGCAGCCGCATCAAGGACATGATTATTCTCCGCGGGCAAAACTATTACCCGCAGGACATTGAGAACGTCGTGGAGCGATCATCCAGTCTGATCCGGCACAATTGCATCGCTGCGTTCCAAGTTCAGGAAGACAGCGAACCTGCGCTGGCAATCGTCGCCGAAGTCAAAAATCCTAAGGCGCTTCCCGAAGCACGAAAGATCGCGGCCGCGGTCCGGAATTATCTCAACGTGGAAGTGGCGAGGATTTCCCTCATCGCGCCTCGCGCCATCCCGAGAACGAGCTCGGGGAAGATCATGCGCCATAAGACCAAGCAGATGTGGCTGCAAGGTCAGTTCACCGTTCTCTCCGACTTTTCGCGGGAGAAGGACGCCGGGAACTGCGCGTGCGATTCCGGCATTCATTCTACTTTCGCCGAATTGAAAGCCAGGTACAACCTGACGGGTCAGGAATCGTACAACCTGGTCGAAGCCGGCCTGGATTCCCTGGATCTTGTCGTGTTCATGCATGAGCTCAAGGAACTCCTGAAAGATCAAGGCGCCGAGATGCTGGCGAGGCAGGTAGATATCGGTGTAATTCAGCGTGTCAGTGTAGCCGAACTGTTTGCACTGGCAGAACAACTGGAGCGCGCTCCGGAAGCGGCACTGGTTCATCTGCGTCATTCCCTTGCGGCTTTCCGTGAAGAGCAGTGCGCCGCTGAGAAACAGATGATGAACAACGACAGGAAGCTCATCTTCGAGCCTCCGGTGCCTTCGCCCGTCCTGGCGATACCGATGCAGAATCAGGTGCTGCTCACGGGCGGGACCGGCTTCATCGGGCCATTCCTCATGAAAAGTTTGCTGGAGCAGACACGAGCGAAGATTCATGTTCTCGTCCGGTCTTCCGACGAAAAGCAGGGCAAGCAAAGGCTGAGAGCTGCGATGGAGTCAATGGGACCGTGCGGGGTAGGTCTGATGGAGATGTTCGAGGCCCGTGTGATCCCCGTCTGCGGCGATCTGGGGCAGCCAAAGCTGGGCCTGATGCAGGACGTGTGGGATTTCCTCGCGAGTGAAATCGACACAGTGTTCCATAACGGCGCAAGCGTGAACTACCTGTTCAACTACGACCTGATGCGCGACGCGAACGTGCTGGGAACCAATGAGGTCGTTAGATTAGCGTTCGAGGGAAGGCCGAAAGAGTTCAATTATGTCTCGACTACCTTCGTGTTTGGCTGGGCGGTCAAATCAGTGTTGTATGAGACCGACCTGAACGAGAATATGGAGCTTCTCGATTTTGGGTACAGCCAATCGAAATGGGTAGCGGAACAGGTGGTCGTCGACGCGCGCAGCCGGGGACTTTCCGCGCGGATTTTCCGGCCGGCTCTCGTGAGTCCTTCGGTCACGGGCGGAGGTAACAACTTCGATATCGCGGTTCGCCTGGTGGCCTTCATGGTGAATCATGGCATTGGCGTCGATACTCTCAACCAGGTCAGCTTTGTTCCGGCGGATATTGTGGCGAACAACATCGTCGCCATCTCCACCACTCCCGGTACAGCGAATAAGACTTACCATGTGGTGCGCGACGATTATTCGAACATGATGGATATTACCGGGCTTATTACCACAGCGACGGGCCGGCAATTCGAAAGATTCAGCCTTCCCGATTTCGTTCCCGAGCTGATCCGGAGATGCCGGAAGGAAGATCTTCTCTTTCCGCTGCTGGATTTTCTGGTGGGCTCGGTCGACAACATCTCCGCCATGGAATTCAAACGCTATGACAACTCTTCGTATCAAATGGCCCGAGATGCCTCCGTGTGGGGCAAACCGGACCCATCTCTGGAAGATACGGTCAACGGCATTCTGAAATTCATGCATCGCAAGGGGATCATTTCGGTCGCGGCTCGTGAGGTCAACGTGGTGGCGCCGATCTGCGAGCCCGAAGTGAACATCTCGGCGAGCGCGGACTGAACCTCTCTGCGAGGAGCGAGAGCTATCGAAGATGGTATGGATTGCGGTGCGCATTGCCTCCGATACATAGCCGCTGCTGGGAATCCCGAGTGCGTCGACGAGATTCGGATGGTTGAGCGTCGGAGCGGCTTTGAGATTATCGCCGGGATTTCGTTGGCTGGCGTAACTCGCCATTTCGCTCTTCGACCCCAGAGCCATCGGCTTGGGTTGCATCGATGCAATATCCGCTACTTCTTAAACGCGAGCTTCTCCGTCACCTTCTGGCCTGTTTCCAACGTACCTGTGGTGGTTAGCGTCATCTGCTGCCCGTCCGCGGAAACGAGCCACTGATCCTTTTGAGTGACCTGATCGTCCCGCCGGTAAGTCGCATCCACGGTGTGGGGATCGACAAGTTCAAGCGTCACGGTATCGTTGCGCGAGTTCTTTAGATCGTATTGCTTTCCGTCAAAACGGGCGGTATAGCTGAACTCACCCAGAAAACGAGTCGCCCCCGTTCCGTCCGCCTCGATTTTCAGCACCAAACTTTGCCGCATACGCGTCTTGCTGAGATCCTGCGTCCAGTCGCCAGCGAACAGGTCATTGGCAACCTTCGCGCCTCCGCTTCGCGTCCACACGGCGATCTTATCGGGGTGGCCCCTGCTCGCGGTCGTGGTCGTCAGCTCGTTTCCATCCTTTGAAAGTTTTTCGCGAATCGTCCCCACAACAGTTCCATCCTTTTCCTCCTTGACCTCCGACTGCCTCTTATTGATCCTGCGCAGCTCAATTTGATTGAACCCGAGGTTGCCGGGTGCAGACGTTTCGTGTCCGTTCCGATTCGCAGTGAAATCGACATGGGTTTCGCCTGACACGACGACATGCAGCCCGTCATGCGAATGGGTAATGGAGAGCCGGTTCGGAGGATCCAGGCTGGACTCCGCAGAGGTGAGCATCCAGGTGCCAACGCGAGGGTCTGACACTCCAAGCTGGGCCACTGCAGGTTGGACGACGGCAAGCAGTCCGAGCGTCAGTCCGAACGACAGTAATGTACGAATTGATTTTCCGGAGCCGATGGGGAAGAGTTTAGCAGATTCACATAGCTACTTATGTGATTCCTGCGCAAGGGTATACTCGCGGAAAGCTTCACTGACGCCGATCTTGTATGACATGATGAGTTCAATGCATGTGCGCCGTTTTTGGGTCTCCGGGATCGTCCTCGCAGCCACCATTGCACTTCTTCCATTCTCTTTTCACGCCGAGCGCTACCTGGAAACTGCAACCCGTGTGGAGGGGAGCCAAGCTGCAACTGTCCGGCAGGAACTGGTCGATCGTTTTCGGTCGCCTTTCGTGGACCAAGTTGTTCTGGTGATCCAAGGACTGCCGCCCGCGGATTCGGAGGAAGGCGGGCAAGCGTTAGAACCCGTCGTGACCGGACTGAAAGACCAGCCCGGGGTTTCGGGAGTGGTTTCCTATCTCGATTTGCGCGATCCGATCTTTCTGGGCCGGGGAGGCGGGACGTTTGTTCTCATCGGACTCTCGTCGGCCGACGGTCCCGTGGAGTCGCTGGTTCCGAAGCTTCACCAGTTGGCAAACTCGCTTGCAAATCAGCTGCGGGGCCGCTATCCGAGGGTGAACCTCGAACTCACAGGCGAGATTCCACTGAATTTCGACATTCGGAAGGCGAGCGCCGACGACGTGCAACGTGGCGAAAGTCTAGTGATCCCCGCGACCCTCGCGCTTCTGCTGGTGGCTTTTGGAAGCCTGGTCGCCGCCGTGATTCCTTTGGCGGTTGGCCAGCTTGCCATCGCGACCACTCTGGCGATTACCGGGTTCCTGGCCCAGCGCTGGCACTTGTCCATTCTGGTTCAGAATTTGGCCACCATGCTTGGCCTGGGCCTGGGAGTGGACTACGCACTCCTCATGGTCAGCCGCTTCCGGGAGGCGATTTCCGCTGGGAATGACGGACCAGCGGCCTCAGTCATCGCGGCACGTCAGGCAGGTCGCACGCTCTTGATTTCAGCCTCCACGGTAGCCATCGGATTTCTAGCTCTCTTGACGGTTCCGATCAGCGAAATCCGCTCCATCGGTATCGCGGGATTCCTGGTGGCGGGAATGAGTGTGTTGCTTACCAACACCCTCGTTCCGGTGGTGCTGGCGTTGCTCGGTCCGCGAATTGATCTTGGCCGATTACCCTTTACTCCTAAGTTGGATGCGCACCGGGCCGAGCGTACGGGAAATCGCTGGCGGCAATGGGGGAAGGTGATTGTCGCGCATCCCTGGCTTGCCCTTTTAGTGGCAGGCACCCCTTTGCTTCTGCTCGCCTGGCAGGTCAGGCGACTGGATACTAGTCTGCCCCGAGGGGATTGGCTTCCGCCAGCGGCGGAATCAGTCCATGCGCTCCACACCCTTCAACAGATGAATCGGAACGGTGTTGTTGAATCGTTGCGCGTCATTGTCGAGCTTCCAACGGATTCCATCGCGCAGACCGACGCGGGGTGGAATGTACTTGATCGTGTCACCAAGCGCCTCGCAAGCGACCCGCGCTCGGATCGCGTGATTTCTATCACTTCGATTGCGGAGAGCAACCGGTCTTCCCTCCTCGATCTCTCGCGGGAGACGCGTCGAACGTTTCTGAGTAGTGACGGACGCGCGGCGCTGCTTGAGGTGTTACCCGCGGGTTCGGTCTCCTTGCGCGACCAGGTCGACTGGGTCCGGGAGCTCCGCAAGACCGGCGCGCTCGCTCTCACCGGAGTGCATGGCGCAACGCTTCTGGTTGGGGGCATCCCGGCCCTCAACGCCGATTATGAAACGATTATCAGAGACCGCTTTCCGTCGGTCATGGGGCTGGTCGTGGGGGGGACGCTGCTTGCGCTACTCTGTGGGTTCCGATCTATCTTCGCCGCCCTGAAGGCCATCGCACTCAACCTGTTCTCGGTCGCGGCGTCCTTCGGAGCATTGGTTTTCGTTTTCCAAAACGGGCACGGAAGCAGATTCCTGGGAGTTCCGGGAGGAACCGGTAGCGTGTTCCCCCTGGTTCCGATCGTCACCTTTGCCATCGTCTTCGGATTAAGCATGGATTACGAAGTATTTCTGGTTGCCCGTGTTCTCGAAGCCAGAAGGAGCGGGCTGAGTGAAATGGATGCGATCCCGGAGGGTCTGGCTAGAACCGCCGGCCTGATTACGAGTGCCGCCGCGATCATGATCGTGGTATTCGCGGCATTCACCTTCGGAAGTTTCCTGGTGGTCAAGATGATCGGATTCACGTTGGCGGTCGCGGTGTTGATTGACGCCACACTCGTTCGTATTGTGATCGGTCCCGCGCTCCTTCGTCTTGCAGGCGATTGGAACTGGTGGCCTGGCGGGCTCGCGAAAGCGCGCAGCACGCCCGTGACGGCGAGTCGCGGAACAGGTCAGCGCGGTTTTCTGGAATGAGAACATTCCGAAAGCGTTAGTTCCGGCCCCCTTGGTGACTCCCCTTACAGGGCTTCTCTGGAAGCACGGATCGCAGCATCCAGCGCGTCCAGAAACTGATGCGGCGTAGCGTAGATATGATCGACCGAAGCGAGCTTTTTCTGTAGCTTATGGAAGGGATGATCTGGCAGGTCTTTGTCCCTGCGCGGCACCCACACGGTTTGCATGTCTGCTTTCTTTGCACCCCGCAGGTTGCCGATCGTATCTTCTGCCATGATCGTCTCGAACGGCTTAATCGGGTCCGCCGGGTCGCGCATGCTGTTGATGGCCGCAAGCGCTTTCTCAAAAACCTCCGGGTGCTTACCCTTTTTATTGGGAGAAATCTCTTCTAGCCCAAAAACATTATGCTCGGGGATCACCCCTTTGAGGCCAAGCTTTTCCAACTTTTCCATTGCCTGTCCTTCGCCCTGCTTGAACGAATGCGAGAGCACAGCAACCTCGACCCCAGCGTCCGTTAGCCGCTGTATCTTGCTTACCAATCCGGCATCGGGCCGGATGAACCCGCTGCCCATGTGCCTATTCCAGAGCCGCGTAACCCCTTTTTCTCCCTCCAGGATTTTTCCTTGCAGTTCGTCACGCGTGAGTCCTGCCTTCTTTTTGCTCCTGCGATCCTGAAGTAGCCTCAGATTAAAGGCCATGGCGATCATGTCCTTGTATGGCGGATCAAGGTAAGGTGGGTCAAGGGAGTGATTGTGCCGCATACCTTCTTCCGCCCCGCCCGGGCGCGCTACCCTTCGGCCGCGACGATAGGCTTCCAGCATGCCGAGCACGGAAGCACTTCGGTGGCCCATGCTTTCCAGACGTTCCGCCGTCTCGCTGATGTAGCGGGATAATGCGTCAGCTGGATTCTTCTTCGCTTCCTGCTTTGCCTCTTCAATCAGCTTTTGCGCTATTTTCTTCCGGAATATGGGAAGGCCGTATTCCTTTTCTACCGACCGCCAAGCTCGCAGAACGGCCTTGCGGTATGCCTTATCGTAAGGGTAGAGAAAGGTATCCAGGTCCAAGATAACGAGCCGTACCTTCTCGGGATAAGGCTTAGGGTCGGGGTAAGTTTTAGTTTTCATGGACTCAGGCGCACGAGCCTGAGATTGCGCACAACAGTCGCGTTCTCCGTGAGCATGCGGTTCATCACGGCCCTACTGCCTCTCGGCGCATCATTACTCCAGTTTTCGGTAATTGATCCGGACCTTCACAGACTGAATTTCAAGTCA
>Ga0209333_1000582_pt1 | contig 19951 bp, 13 predicted proteins | sample BlaSpr_A8_OM2_O3_FD_187982 | JGI IMG/M metagenome (GOLD analysis project Ga0209333, IMG submission 187982) | Forest soil microbial communities from Thunder Bay, Ontario, Canada - Black Spruce, Ontario site 2_A8_OM2_O3 (SPAdes) (version 2) | ecosystem: Environmental > Terrestrial > Soil > Boreal... | reverse complement strand
CGTTGGCGCTCGGCGTCTTCCCGGTCGACCGAGCGGAAGCGTTCCCGGTAGATGCCGGCTTCCATAGGGAGGGTGCGGTCAAGACGCCATTGAGCGGCGGCGATGCGCTGGACCAATTTTTCTTCGCCGGCGCCGACGGGGCGGAAGCGGTCGTAATGATCTTTGAGGAGGATGAGGAATTCTTCGGGATCTTCATCGGAGAGCATATGCTTATTGGCGCAGAGGCCGTGGGTCAGTCCGTTGCGGCTGGACGCGTTCTTGCCTTCGGGTGTGCGCGGGCCGGTTGATTTCGTGGCATTCTCTCGGTTGGCGTTGATTTGGGCCTCTGTGGCCGTGCGGCGGTTGTTCCTGCTTTTGTTTTTCATTTTGATTCCGCGGGCGCTGTGTGCTCCCGACCTTTCGCTTGCATGTTACAGGGCGGCGCTGCGGGATGCGCGGGGCATTTCTTGCATGTGGTTGAAAACAGGGGAACGGAGAGAATGCCGAGTGTCGTGACCGAAAAAGGCGAAGCCGAGATCTCGAAGCCGGCGAATGAGGTCGCGGCGCTTACAGGGTGTCCACCGGCTCAAGAACCGGCTCCCGGTTGAGATCGATGCCGCAGATCACGGGCAACCGGTGCACCAGTTTCATCCCCAGAAGTACCCAATCCTCCAAGGTAGAGCGTAGATCCTCGGAACACTCACCGGGAAGATCGCAGTGGGGCGGACAGGTCTGTGCGCGGGTCCCCTTGGATCCGCTTTACGCTTGTGAACGGCGCCAAGAACGGGTCTGGAGACCCGCTGCAGGCGTCGACGCCTGCCCCACAGGCCATTCTATGGCGAATTCTACGGAACCACGGACCTTGGAGGAGCAGGCAGTGCCGACCGTTATAGGTGGCACCATTTTCAAGATCACTTCACGAACTTCGGACCTGTAATGGGTATCTAACTTGGCCCCACAACACCCACAACATAAACCTCATACGAGCCGTCGAAGCGGCCTACGGCGAAGCTCTTGCCGTCCGGAGCGAAGGCGAGCGAGAGCGCCCAATCAGGTTGACGCCACGTCTTCACCACACTCAGATCGTCCGCCTTAAATACTTTCACCTCTTTGTCGGCTGAGGATGAAATGAGGTAGTTGCCGTCGGGCGACCAAGCCAATTGCAAAATGGCGTCCTCATGCGCAATCAGCGAATTCAGCAGCGTGCCGCTCTTCTCGCCCAGCGACCATACGCGAATGGTGCGGTCGATCCCCGCCGCCGCCACACGCTTGCCCGCCGGATCGATCGCCAGCGTGTTCAAACCGTCGGTTGCCTCGGTCAACGTGTAAATCCGCTCACCCGACGCCACGTCCCAAACCTTCACGCCGCGATCCGCCGACGCCGAAACCAACCGCTTGCCATCCGGGGTGAACGCCAGCGCATACACCGCGTCGATATGATCCTTCAAAGTGCGGATCTCTTTACCGCGGTCGACATCCCACAGCTTGATCAGCTTGTCATAGCCGGCGGTGGCGACAGACTTGCCGTCCGGCGCAAACGCCACCGCGTAGATACAATCCGTATGGCCGGCGATCGTGCGCAAGACCGCGCGCTTCTCGACGTCCCAGATCTTGACCTCGCCGGCGCGCGCGGGCAGACCGCCGGCCGCGGCCAGCAGTTTCCCATCGGGCGAAAATGCCACTGCGCGCACGTCTTCCGCTTCGCCGGGAAGCGTTGCGACAACCTTACCGGTCTCCGGTTCCACCAACCGGACCTCCTGGAATGTGCCCAGCGCCACCAGTTTGCCGTCGGGCCGGTAAGCCAGCGCACTGATGAGCGGCTTCACCGCGGTGCGCGGCTTAATCTCGGGAATCGCGGGAGGGCGCTGCGCGACAGCCTCGCCCGGAGCCGGCGGCTGCGCGCCTGCATCGATCCACTTGCGGACGATTTCGATTTCGCCGTCCGCCAGCTTCTTCCCGCCCAGGGGCATGGCGGGCGCCACCGCACCGGCGATTCGCAAATATAGAAGGCTCACGCGGCTGTTGCCAGGTACGATTACCGGTCCGCTATGGCCGCCCTTTTGGAGGCCCGCGAAGGTGTCGAGATTCAGGGCGGCCATGGTGACGTTGCCGGCATGGCATCCCGCGCAGTTCGCCGCGAAGATGGGTGCGACGTCCTTAGTGAAGGAGGGCGCCTCATCCGCACACATCGGCATTGCGAAGCAAAGCAGGACACCCCCCGCGAGGGGAACAATACCTCTCATTCCGGCATTCTCCAAGCTACTCCCATTTAGCTTACACCCGATTCAAGATTGCCAAGCTCATGCGCGAGCCGGTGCGGGTGAAATCCATGCGCCACTCCAGGCTGTCCGGGTCGATCGAGGCCGGCACATCGCACCGATAGTCCCTTACAGAACACTGGCGGTTCGGTTGCACCGCGGCGCCTCGTGGCGGTCGCAAAACCCGGCTGAAAGCCGGCTGCGGGCAGGATTGCCCGCCCCACAGACGCCATACTCACTTGTCAGCCAGCGCGGATATGCGTTTTACCGATTGCCGACGGACTCCAGCGGCGGAGCGCTTGGCGAGCGAAGAGTCCGAATATCCCGCATGGGCGGTTGGCCGAAGAAACGGCTGTACTCGCGGTTGAATTGGCTGGCGCTTTCGTATCCGACCTCGTAAGCCGCACTGGCGGCGTCCAAGCCATCCATGAGCATGCGTCCCCGCGCTGCCTGCAACCGAATCTGTTTCTGATATTGAAGAGGACTCATGGCAGTCAGCACCCGGAAATGATGGTGCAGCGTAGAAACGCCCATTCCCGCGACTTCCGCGAGATCTTCCACCCGGAGCGGCTTCGCATAGTTCGCCCCGATCCAGGCGATGGCTCTTGCCGTCCGGTGGCTCTGCTCTCCTAGCGTTGCAATCGCTCGAAGGCGCGCACCCTCGGCGCTGCGAAGGATTCGGTAGACGATCTCGCGTTGAATCAGGCCACTGAGAAAGGGAATGTCCTGCGGCGTGTGCAGCAGGTCCACGAGCCGGCAGCAGGCACTGAGGAACTCCAGCGTGGTCTCACCGGTCGCCATGCCAGGACTTTCGGACGGCGGCTCAGCCACCCGAATCTCCTCCCGGCTGAGAAGGTCTCGGACCATGGGCATTTCTAGTTTGAGCGACAAGGCCAGGCAGGGCGCCTCTTCACTTGCGTCGATCACCCGGCTGACGACCGGCAAATCGACCGACGTCAGCAGGAATCGGGAGGCATCGTAGATGAAAATGTTTCGGCCGAGTTCTACCCGCTTCCGGCCCTGGGCGATCACGGTCAGGCCCGGCTGGTAAGTCATGGAGCACGGGGCGGTCGGGGCGGTCCGGCGGTGGAGCGTCAGCCCGGGAATATCCGTTGCCCGGCTCTCCGCGGAGCCAACGATCAAGGCAATTTTGCGTGCCAGCTCCTTCCGCAATACTTGTGCTTGATCGCGTAGCGGAAACGCCTCTGCATTGCGGTTTTCCATGGTAACGGTTTCGCTCTCCTCTACCGTAGGATAACCGACGCTTCTGTGCGTAGATCAACAGCGCAAGAGGAATAGGCAACAAATCGGAAGGATCGGGATACCGCTTTCAGGACGTTCGAATTTAACCTGGAGATGAGAGAAACGCTTCCTAAAGGAGAAACAATGCAGAAACGCAAACTGGGAAATAGCGGCCTGGAAGTTTCGGCTCTCGGGCTCGGCTGTATGGGAATGAGCTTTTCCTACGGCCCGCCCAAAGACAAGCGAGAGATGACCGCACTTCTCCGGGCAGCCGTGGAACGGGGCATCACGTTCTTCGATACGGCCGAGGTCTACGGCCCGTTCTTGAACGAAGAACTGGTGGGCGAAGCTCTCGCCCCGTTCCGCGACCGCGTGGCGATCGCCACCAAATTCGGATTCGACCTCAGTCCCGATTCCGATCCCCGCGGGATGAAGGGTGCGCCGGTCCTCAACAGCCGGCCGGAGCACATCAAGCAAGCCGCCGAGGGCTCGCTCAAACGGCTGAAGATTGATGTCATCGACCTGCTCTATCAGCATCGGGTTGACCCGGATGTGCCTATCGAAGACGTAGCCGGAGCAGTGAAGGACCTGATTCAGGAAGGCAAGGTAAAGCACTTCGGCCTTTCCGAGGCAGGAGTGCAAACCATCCGCCGCGCACACGCAGTGCAGCCGGTCACCGCTCTCCAAAGCGAATACTCGCTGTGGACGAGAACTCCGGAGAAGGAAGTGATACCAACCCTTGCGGAACTCGGCATCGGCCTGGTCCCGTACAGCCCTCTGGGCAAGGGCTTCCTGACGGGCAAGATCGACGAAAATGCGAAGTTCGACAGCTCCGACTTCCGCAGCACCCTGCCTCGCTTCACACCGGAGGCGCTCAAGGCGAATCAGGCCCTAATCGATCTGCTCGCCGGCATCGGGGAACGCAAGCAGTCGACACCCGCTCAGATCGCACTCGCCTGGCTGCTGGCCCAAAAGTCGTGGATTGTACCGATCCCAGGTACCACAAAGCTGCATCGCTTGGACGAAAACATCGGGGCAATCCCGGTCGAACTCACGCCCGGCGACCTCCGTGACATCGAGAACGCCGCCTCGAAGATCACGGTGCAAGGCGCCCGGTACCCCGAAAAGCTGGAGCAGATGACCGGCCGCTGAACGGCCACCAAGTGAAGGAATCCCGAAATGGACATTAAGAGAATTGGCTCGCAGCCTTCCGCGAAGGGACCTGCGGAGTGGTTTACCGGCACGGTACGTATCGATCCGCTTTTTAAGGCGCCCGATCCGGCATTTGTGCAAGGGGCCAGTGTCACTTTCGAGCCGGGCGCCCGTACCGCCTGGCACACCCACCCGCTGGGCCAGACCCTGATCGTGACGGCCGGTTGCGGCAAGGTACAGCGCTGGGGCGGAGCAGCCGAAGAAATCCGGCCAGGTGACGTCGTCTGGATTCCGCCCGGAGAGAAACATTGGCATGGCGCCGCGGCAACCACGGCGATGACCCACATCGCCATTCAGGAGCAGCTCGAGGGCAAGGCCGTCGACTGGATGGAACACGTCACCGACGAACAATACCAGGCCTGAGTATGGGTCAAAAACAGGAACTAACAGGAGCACAAACCATGTACAAAGCGAAGGCTTACTCCGCCGGCAGCGCCACATCGCCGCTTGCCTCCACGACGGTCGCGCGGCGAGATCCAACCGAACACGACGTGCAAATCGAGATCCTATTCTGCGGTATCTGCCACTCCGATCTCCACCAGGTCCGTAATGAGTGGAGCAAGGTCATGCCGACCGTGTACCCTTGCGTGCCAGGCCATGAGATCGTGGGCCGTGTCGCCAGGGTCGGCTCCGCAGTCGCCGGGTTCAAACCCGGGGACCTCGCCGCGGTCGGTTGCATGGTCGATTCGGACCGCACCTGCCCGGAGTGCCTGGCTGGCCTCGAGCAGTTCTGCCCGAACCCGACCCTCACCTACAACTTCCCCGATAAGCACCTCGGAGGCGTCACTTACGGCGGCTATTCCGACAGCGTAGTCGTCGATGAGCGCTTTGTCCTGAAGGCGCCTTCCAACCTCGACCTTGCCGGCACCGCGCCCCTGCTCTGCGCCGGCATCACAACTTACTCACCGATGCGCCACTGGGGCGTCACCAAAGGCAAGAAAGTAGGCGTGGTGGGTCTCGGCGGGTTGGGCCACATGGGCTTGAAGTTCGCGCATGCGCTCGGCGCCCACGTGGTTGTCTTCACCACCTCACCCAACAAGAAGGAAGACGCGCGCCGCCTGGGCGCCGACGAAGTCGTTGTCTCGCGCGATGCCGACGAGATGCAGAAGCACGCTGGCAGCTTTGACTTCATCCTCGACGCCGTCTCGGCCAATCACGACATCGACGCCTACATTCAGCTCCTCCGCCGCGATGGCAACCTCACGCTGGTCGGCGCGCCTGAAAAGCCCCTGGGCGTCTCGGCATTCGGCCTCATCATGGGACGCCGCAGCCTCTCCGGCTCGCCCATCGGCGGTATCCCCGAAACCCAAGAGATGCTCGACTTTTGCGGCGAACACAACATCACCGCCGATGTCGAGGTCATCCCTATTCAGAAGGTTAATGAAGCTTATGAAAGGCTGCTCAAGGCCGATGTGAAATACCGCTTCTCCATTGATATGGCTTCTCTCAAAGCCGAGTAAATAGCTTACGCCATTAAAGATTGCCGAGTTCCTCGGCCATTTCGGCCAGACCGATCGCCTCCAGGCCTCCGGTCGTCGGATACCGCTCGCTGCCGGAATTCACGAGGAATTGGCGATCCGGCTTCAGGTCCTGGACGGCCAGATGAAACCCCTTCTCGGGCTTCGCAGACCGGCTTCGTTTGATGTCGAAAGCCCATCGGCCGTGTCCGGGAATCTCCAAAACGAGATCGATTTCCGCGCCCGCCGCGGTGCGATAGAAGCTGGGCGCAGTGCGGACAGGCGCAGCCGCAATGAGGTTCTCGATCGCGAAACCTTCCCAACTGGCGCCCACAACCGGATGGCCTGACAACGCATTGTAGTCGCCGATGCCGAGAAGGGCATGCACGATGCCGCTATCCCGGACGTAGACTTTCGGCGATCTGACCAGCCGCTTGCCTACATTGATGTGAAAAGGCCGCAGGCGGCGGACGAGCAGCAGGTCGACCAGGAGGTCGATGTATCGCGTCACGGTTTGCGCACCGATCATCGGCGACGTGGCCAGATGCGACGCGTTCAGAAGCGCCGCCTGCTCATGCGCGAGCATGGTCCAGAGACGCTCCAGCGTCTCCGCCGGGATGCGCGGGCTAAGCAGGGGGACATCGCGCTCTCGGGGAATCCACCACGAATCCAGAGCGTGCCGGCGTCGCGGCCGGTGGCCAGGGTGGTTTTGCCGACTTGACGGGGGCCGGTTAGGGCGACGGCGGCTTGGCGGGCCAGAGCGTCCTGGACGGCGGTCCTGGCGCGGCGGGGAATCATCCTTGCATATTAGCCATGGCGTGGACGATTTGCGAGGATCGGGAGAGCGTGAGCGTGCCGTGAGTGGCCGTCCACATACGCGCGCGGCGCCAGCGGTTTTGCGGTTCTCCGGTGCTTACCCGGACAGGACTTGCACCTGCTAGAACAACGCGTCTTTTCAGGACGCACTATTGCCCAAATTATATCCGGCTCGGGCGGATCTCTCCGCTCGGCGGGAGTGGGCTACCGGATACTGGGTGTCTTCGAAAGTCGCGTCGTCGGGGATCTCGTCAAGTAGTCGGCGCACCTCTTGTTTAGCTGTGCTCATCTTGATCTCAGGTTAAACGATCCTGACGGCTTGGAGCGGCTTATGGCAACTTGCTTGCGCCCATAAGGTGCTGGTCGATGCCGCACGCGGCGTTGCGGCCTTCCGCGATGGCCCAGACTACCAGAGACTGGCCGCGGCGCATATCGCCGGCGGCGAAGACTCCGGGGACGGAAGTCATGTAGTTCTCGCCGGCGTGCACGTTGCCGCGGATGTCCAGCTTAACCCCCAGGCTGTCTAGGAGACCAGACTTAGCGGGACCTAGGAAGCCCATGGCGAGCAGCACCAGGTCCGCATCCAGGGTGAAATCGGTGCCGGGGATGGGATCGAACCGGGGCACGTGTCCGACGCGCGCGGCGTGCAGTTGCCTGACGTTGCCGTGTGCATCGCCCGTGAACGCGGTGGTGGCGACGCTCCAATCGCGGATGCCGCCCTCTTCGTGCGAGCTTTCGGTACGTAGCTGCATGGGCCAGAGGGGCCAGGGAGTGGACGGCGAGCGCTCGGGCGGTGGTTGCGGCAGCAGTTCGAATTGGTGCACCGATAGGGCCTTCTGGCGGTGACAGGTGCCCAGGCAATCGGCGCCGGTATCGCCGCCGCCGATGATGACCACACGCTTGCCCGCGGCCGAGATCGGAGACGAGCGTCCCAGAAACTGCATGGCGAAGTGGATGCCGTTCAACTCGCGGCCGGGTACGGGCAGATCGCGGGGCTGCTCTGCGCCGCCGGAGAGCAGGATGGCGTCATAATCGCGGCGCAGATCCTCCACCGGGATGTCGCGGCCGATGTGGGCATTGGGGACGAACTCGACGCCCTCGGCGCGCATCTGCTCGAGACGCCGGTCGATGAGATGCTTCTCCATCTTGAAATTCGGGATGCCGTAGCGCATCAGGCCGCCGATGCGGTCGTTCTTTTCGAAAACCGTGACGGCATGGCCGGCGCGGCGCAACTGTTGGGCAGCGGCCAGACCGGCGGGACCGGAGCCGACGATGGCGACGCGCTTGCCGGTGATATTAACGGGTGGCTCGGGCTGGATCCAGCCCTCGGCGAAGGCGCGGTCCACGATCGTTTTCTCGATCTGCTTGATGGTGACCGGCGGCTCGTTGATGCCGAGCACGCAGGCAGCTTCGCAGGGCGCGGGGCAGATGCGGCCAGTAAACTCGGGAAAGTTGTTGGTGGAATGCAGGACCCGGATGGCTTCCCGCCAGCGGCCGCGATACACCAGGTCGTTCCAATCGGGAATGATGTTGGTGAGCGGGCAGCCGGTGTGGCAGAAGGGTATGCCGCAATCCATGCAGCGAGCGCCTTGCGCGCGGATCTTCTCCTCGGGGAAATCCAGATATATTTCAAACCAGTCGTTGACCCGCTCGGCTGGCGGGCGCCGCTGCGGCAGTTCGCGTGTATATTCGAGGAAGCCTGTGGTCTTACCCATTGGCCACCTGCTGGATGATGGGTTGTGGGTGGAGAGTTATGGGATGCGGGTGCTGGGTTCTGGGTGCTGGGTGCTGGCTTAGCACGCGCTTGTATTCGTGCGGGAACACCTTGATGAACTTTGGCTGCATGGCCGGCCAGTTTTCCAGGATCCATTTGGCGCGGGGACTGCCGGTGAATTCAAAGTGGCGTTCGATGAGGCTGCGCAGAAGCGCAGCGTCGCCGTCCACCGGTTCCAGGTCTACGGCTGCGGTGTTGCAGCGCTTTTCGACGAAGTCGCCGCCCTCGTCCAGGACATATGCGATCCCACCGCTCATTCCCGCCGCGAAGTTGCGGCCGCAGCGGCCCAGGACTACGACCAGGCCTTTGGTCATGTATTCGCAGCCATGGTCGCCGAGTCCTTCGACGACCGCCGTGGCGCCTGAATTCCGCACGGCGAAGCGCTCGCCCGCCATGCCGTTAAAATAGGCCTCGCCGCTGGTGGCGCCGTAGAGGACCACATTGCCGATCAGGATATTTTCTTCGGGCAGGAAGGTGGAGTCGCGCGGCGGATAAACTATGATTCGGCCGCCGGAGAGACCTTTACCGACATAGTCATTGGCGTCGCCCTCCAGCATAAGAGTGACGCCTTTGGCCAGGAATGCGCCGAAACTTTGGCCGGCCGAGCCGGTGAATTCGAACCGGATGGTATCGTCGGGCAGGCCGGCGGAGCCGTACCGGCGGGCGATTTCACCGCTGAGCATCGCGCCCACGGTGCGGTGCACGTTGCGAATGGGCAGCTTGATCTCGATGGGGCTTTGGTTTGTGAGAGCCTCGCCGGCCAGTTCGATCAGCTTATAGTCGAGGGCCTGGTGCAGGCCGTGATCCTGCGACTGGATGCATCGGCGCGCAATGCGCGCGGGCACTTGCGGGCTATACAGGATGGCGGAGAAATCCAGGCCTTTGGCCTTCCAATGGTCCAGGGCCTGGCGCGGGTCGAGCATATCGACGCGGCCCACCATCTCGTTGAAGGTGCGGAAGCCCAGTTGGGCCATGTACTGGCGGACCTGCTCGGCGATAAAGAAAAAGAAATTAATCACGTGCTCGGGCTGGCCCTGGAACTTTGCGCGCAGGGCGGGATCTTGCGTGGCGATGCCGACCGGGCAAGTATTCAGATGGCACTTGCGCATCATGATGCAACCCATGGCGACCAGGGGAGTGGTGGCGAAGCCGAATTCTTCCGCGCCAAGCAGCGCGGCGATGGTTACGTCGCGGCCGGTCTGCAGCTTGCCGTCGGTCTGCACGCGGATGCGCCCGCGCAGGTCGTTCATCACCAGCACTTGCTGCGTCTCGGCGAGGCCCAACTCCCACGGGATGCCGGCGTGCTTGATGGAGCTGAGCGGGGAAGCGCCGGTACCGCCGCTATCGCCGCTGATCAGCACCACGTCGGCATGCGCTTTGGCTACGCCCGCGGCCACCGTGCCGACACCCACTTCGGCCACCAGCTTGACGGAGATGCGGGCGCGAGGGTTGGCGTTCTTCAGATCGTAGATGAGTTGGGCCAGGTCTTCGATGGAGTAGATATCATGGTGCGGCGGCGGCGAAATCAGGCCCACGCCGGGGATGGAGTGGCGCACGCGGGCGATCACTTCATCGACCTTGTGGCCGGGGAGTTGGCCGCCTTCGCCGGGCTTCGCGCCTTGCGCCATCTTGATCTGCAGCTCGTCGCAATTGACCAGGTAATTGGTGGTGACGCCGAAGCGGGCGGAGGCCACCTGCTTGATGGCGCTGCGGCGCCAGTCGCCGTTGGGGTCGCGCTGGAAGCGGGCTTCATCTTCGCCGCCCTCGCCGGTGTTGGATTTTCCGCCGATGCGGTTCATGGCGATGGCCAGCGTTTCGTGCGCCTCTTTGGAAATGGAGCCGAAGGACATGGCGCCGGTGGCGAAGCGCTTGACGATTTCCGTGGCTGGCTCGACGTCCTCAATCGGAATGGGACGGCCGGGCTGCTTGATTTCGAGCAGTCCGCGGAGGGTACACAACTGGCGGTTCTGTTTGTCGATCAGGTCCGTGTATTCCTGAAAGGCGCCGGGGTTTTGCTGCCGCACGGCGTGCTGCAGCTTGCTCACGGTAAGCGGATTCAGCAGGTGATATTCGCCGCGCACGCGGTACTGATAATTGCCGCCCACCGGCAGTTCGGTATCGTAACCGGTGATGGGCCGGTAGGCCAGCGCATGCTTCATTTGCGCTTCGCGCGCCAACACATCGAGGCCCACGCCTTCGATGCGGGAAGCGGTGCCGGTGAGGTACTTGTCGATCAGCGACTTATTTAGCCCGATGGCTTCGAAGACCTGCGCGCCGCGATAGCTTTGCAGGGTGGAAATGCCCATCTTGGAGAATGTCTTCAGCAAGCCCTTGTTGATGGCTTTCTTGAAGTTGGCCAAAGCTTTTTCGAAGGTCAGGCCGGGGGGCAGATTGCCGCGCATGGCCATGTCTTCGAGCGTTTCGATTGCCAGGTAAGGGTTGACGGCGCTGGCGCCATAACCGATCAGCAACGCAAAGTGCATGACCTCGCGCGGCTCGCCGGATTCCACGATCAGGGCAACCTGGGTGCGCGTTTCATCGCGGACCAAGTGGTTGTGCACGGCCGCGAGCGCCAGCAGGCTCGGGATAGGCGCGTAATCTTCGTCGATTCCGCGGTCCGAGAGAATGAGCAGGCTATAGCCGGACTTGATGGCCAGCGAGGCGCGGCGGCAAAGCTGATCGAGAGCGCGTTCCAGCCCTTTTTCGCCGTCTTCGGCAGGAAAGAGCGTGGGCAGCGTGGTGGCCAGGAAATCGCCTTGGGAGACGCGGCGCAGCTTTTCGAGCGAGCGGTTGCCGAGAATCGGGTGCGGCAGGCGCAGGGTGTGGCAGTGCCGCGGCGTCTCATCCAGGATATTACGCTCAGTCCCGATGTAGCTGATCAGGGACATGACCATCTCTTCGCGGATGGGATCGATGGGCGGGTTGGTGACCTGCGCGAACAGTTGCTTGAAGTAGTGGAACAGAGGCTGCGGCCGGTCGGAGAGGCAGGCTAGCGGCGTGTCGGTACCCATGGACCCGATGGGTTCTTCGCCTTTTTCAGCCATGGGGGCCAGGATCATGCGCAGATCTTCGTCGGTGTAGCCGAAGGCCCGCTGGCGCGGGAGAATGGTGCCGTGATCGGTGCCGTGTTCACGGGGCGGATCGGCCAGTTGATCTAGCGTGACTTGGTTTTCGGCCAGCCACTGGGCATAAGGGTGGCGCGAGTAGAGGCGTTCCTTGATCTCCCGGTCGGAGACGATGCGGCCCGCCACGGTGTCGACCAGTAGCATCTTGCCGGGTTGCAGGCGGCCCTTCCTTTTGACATTTTCAGGTTTGACGGGGAGCACGCCGGTTTCCGACGACATCACGATCAAGTCGTCGTGCGTGACCAGATAGCGGGCCGGGCGCAGGCCATTGCGGTCCAGGGTGGCGCCGACCACGCGGCCGTCGGTGAAGGCGATGGCGGCGGGGCCGTCCCAAGGCTCCATGAGAGAGGCGTGATATTCGTAGAACGCGCGCTTCTCCGGATGCATGTGGGGGTTGCTGGCCCAAGCTTCCGGGATGAGCATGGCCATGGCGTGGGGCAGTTCGCGTCCGGCCATGAACAGCAGTTCGAGGGCGTTGTCGAAGCTGGCGGAATCGCTGCCGGCAGGGGCGATGATGGGAAAGAGCTTCTTGATATCGGCGCCGAACAGCGGCGAGGCCAGGATGGATTGGCGCGCGTGCATCCAGTTGACGTTTCCGCGGAGCGTGTTGATTTCGCCGTTGTGCGCCACGTAGCGATAAGGGTGTGCCAGTTGCCAGGTGGGGAAGGTGTTGGTCGAAAAGCGCTGGTGCACCAGGCAGAGAGCGCTCATCACGTCGGGGTCGGAGAGTTCGCCGTAGAAAAGGGCCATCTGGGGCGCGAGCAGAAGGCCTTTGTAGACGATGGTACGGGCGGAGAGCGATGGCAGGTAGAAGTCGCCCTTGTTGGGCAAGCTGGTGCGCGCGACTTCGGTTTCGGCGCGTTTACGGACGATGTAGAGCTTTCGTTCGAGGGCCTCGGGGTCGCAGCGCTGGGTGCAGCCGACGAAGATCTGCTGGATGTAGGGCTGGGAGGCGCGGGCCACGCGGCCGATGGCATCGCCATCCACGGGGGTGTCGCGCCAGCCGAGCACGGTGAGGCCTTCTTCGCGGACGATACGTTCCAGGATGCCTTCGCAGGACAGCCGTTGATGCGGCTCGACGGGCAGAAAGGTCATGCCCACGCCGTATTCTCCTTCGGCTGGGAGGGTAAAGCCGAGGGCGGCGCATTCGCGGGCGAAGAACTTGTGCGGAATCTGGATCAGGATGCCTGCGCCGTCGCCGGTTTCGGGATCGCAGCCGCAGGCCCCGCGGTGCGTCAGATTGATGAGGACCTGAATGCCCTTGGCGATGATGTCGTGGGATTTGTGGCCTTTAATGCTGGCCACGAAGCCGATGCCGCATGCGTCGTGCTCGTGGCGCGGGTCGTAGAGGCCCTGCGCCGCTGGTAGCTGACCGGGGATACACGTGGATTCGGTCATATTTTCTCCGTGGAATGCCCCTAGTGTAGCAGGCATTTTAGTATCACGCAATATGGAGTTGATATTTATACAGTATAAGAAAAGCTGATATTAATAGACGTTAGTAAACATCGATATTTATAATGTGTTTAAGCGGATACGGCTCAGTGCGGACCGGGATTGCCTACGCTGGCCTTCGAATGGTTGACCCGGGACGCAAGCAGCACCTTGACGAGGTGGCATCGGGCGTGCGTTTTTGCACAGATAATTTGAGCACTTCCAGTGCTCAATAATCGAAAATGTGCTCGACGGGCAACCCGCCGACGATGACGCCAAGATCCGCAACCGGCAACCGGAGAGCCACGTTTGGATAGCCTGTTCGTCAATCTCTCACTTGAGAACAGCAACTCGCCCACGGGCAATTGAAAGGTCCAGTCGGCGGGCACAATCGCCGGCGCCGCGGGAATGCCGGCCCAGCCCGGCTCCGGCGCATTTTCGATTGACGCGTAAGTGACGTCGTCCTCGAGGCCGTATACTGCGTGACTGGCCAGTTTAATCAGGCCGCAATATACTCCCTCGATTCCGTAGTCGAGCGAGAGCCACGCTTTTCTTTCCCACTTGCGCACCACATGCGGGCCCCACAGCTTCGTCTCCGTCCAGAGCCCGCGAAAAGCGGGAAAGAAAAGAATGGGAATTCGTAGAAGGGGCGGTCCTGCACGAAGGCGCCGTAGTCGTGCGCCACCCGCGCGGCATAGCGGTCTTCGCCGGTCGGCGCATGTCCCCCAATCCATTCCGTTAGCCGGCCAACCGTATTCTCATACGCGCCTTTGAGCGCATATTCCACTGTGAAACTGGTGCTCCAGTATTGTTCGATCGCTCTGAAATACGGGAATCCCGAGGGCAAGTGCGCTTGCCGGCAACCTGACCCACTACGGGTTTTTGCATCAACATGGCAACCGCTCCCTTTCCCCCTACGAGCGCGGCGAGCATCCGTGCCGCCGTGCAACCATGGCATCCACAATCCGGATCTGGCGGGTGTAGTCGGTTTCATCGGCGGCACCATTCCACAACACGCTCACATTCAGATCGTGAGACGCCTGCTCAACTCCGGCGTGTACGGCGCCGGCAGGGTGGAATGTCGAAGCCGTCATGGCAATTTCACGCCGGTTGCACTGGCGCTCCTCGCTCCTCGGCGATCATGGCCTGCATCCCCGCCGAAATTACCTCTTGCGCACGCAGGCCGTCGCGGTGGCACGCCGGAAACGGCGAATCGGTCCTGCAACAATCGATAAAGGCGGCGAGTTCGGCCTTGTACGCCGGCCCGAACCGATCCACGAATTCGGGCAACGGCCGGCGGTAATCGCGCATGCGGAATACGCGATGTGCAAGTGGTTCGGGCCGGCCGCGGCGGCCATACGCTTCCACTACGATCTCGAAGGGCTTCTGATCGAAGTGCCCTGCATGGATTTGCCCCTCCTCGCCGAAAATCAGCGTTTCGACGCGATACCCGGAAACATGGTTTCGGCTCACCTGCACTTGTGCCACCATCTCGCCGGTGAACCAAAGATAGAGGAGCGCATCGTCGAAGTCCTCGCGACAGGTGGTGAGGCGATGACTATAGATTCGGGACCCCACCGCGAGAGCCGTACGCGGCATCTGTCCGCTCAGCCACAGAATTTCGTCTACATTGTGGATCGCCATGTCCGGCAAGATCCCACCGCTCTTATACCCGTTGGGCGCGGGGTTGGAGTCTTCCATCGATGAGTAGATCTTGAAAACGCGGCCGATCGCGCCGCTTTCGATCAAGTCTTTCGCGTATTGCAGGGGTGCGTCGAACCGGCGCTGGAACGCCAGCATGAGGCTGTGCGGTGCATTGCGGTCGAGATCGGCGGCAAATTCGCGATCCGATTCCACAGCGCCGGTCAGAGGTTTTTCGAGAAGTACGCGGTGTCCGGCCGAAATCAAAGCAGAGGCGGTTTCGCGATGGTTCTCTGTAGGGGTGACCACCACTGTCGCCTGGCAGACGCCGGCTGAGGCGAATTCCTCCACGCCGGAGAACACGGGAATTTTCAGGCCCATCTCGGCGGCGATGCGTCCCGCGCGTTCGCGGTCGAGATCCACCAGCGCGGCCAGTGCACAGGGCACGCCATCGCTCGCAAGTTCGCACAGATGCAGCGCATGCACCAGGCCCATGCGCCCCAGGCCAACCACCGCAACTTTCAAAGGTTCAGACATAGTGTGACAACCAGCCGTATCGCCCGTTTCCCGGCCGGCGGCGATCTCCGGGAAGGTCCGGGGTTGCATTTCGGTTTGCGCCGCAGGCCGCGCCCGAACCGCGATAATACCATTTATGCCTATCGCGATCGCCGACGACTGCTAAACACCCGTGGAATTGGCCGTCCCCGCCCGCAGAATCAAAAGTGATACATTCCTTGAAGGAGTAGCCATGACCAAAGATCAGAGGAACGAACCGAAGAACGGGGCGCATTCCGGCGATATCGCACGGCGCGACTTTGTAGCGCTTTCAGTGACGGCGAGCCTTGCGGCGACGGCAGGGTCGGCTGCGGCAGCCTTTGAAGTGGTCGAGACAGACGTCGAAATCAAGACTTCCGATGGAACGTGCGATGCCGCGTTCATCCGCCCGAAGGCCGGTTCGCATCCGGGCGTGTTGATCTGGCCGGATGCATTCGGTTTGCGGCCCGCGACGCGCGGCATTGCCAAACGCCTTGCCGGCGACGGATATGCTGTGCTGGCGCCCAACCCCTTCTACCGCGTCTCGAAAGCTCCTTTCACGGATGCCTCCAATTTCAACTTCCAGAATCCGACCGACATGGCGAAGCTCCGGCCGCTGATGGCGTCGGTGAGCGCGCCCGGCAACGCCGAGAAGGATGCGGTCGCTTACGTTGCCTTCCTCGACGCGCAAAACGAAGTCAACAAGGCAAAGAAGATCGGCACGCAGGGTTATTGCATGGGCGGACCGCTGGTGGTGCGGACCGCCGCGGCGCTGCCCGATCGCATTGGCGCGGGCGCGTCGTTCCACGGCGGCGGCTTGGTGACCGACAAGCCCGACAGCCCGCACCTGCTGGCACCCAAGATAAAGGCGCGTATGTATTTCGGCGTGGCGTCGAATGACGATGCGCGTCAGCCGGATGCCAAGGACAAGCTGCGGGAAGCCTTTGCCGCCGCCAAAGTTCCCGCCGAGATCGAAGTATATCCCGGAGCCCTGCACGGCTGGTGCATGCCGGATATGCCCACACAGAACGGCACGCCGATCTACAACAAGGCCGACGCTGAGCGCGCTTGGGCCAAACTCCTCGCCTTATACAAAGCGGCCCTTGCCTAAGCCGGTCCGTGGCCTGGCCCGCCGATCCCATCGCGTTTGCGCCGTCTGACCAGGAAATAAGCGGCCGTCAGAGCCCCCAGCCACGGCAATCCGGCAACCATCGTTACCCGCATCCCATCGACCCACCACGTGGTCCCGATGATGGCGGCGATCGCGGCCATTCCCAGCAGCGAGGTGTATGGGTACCCGATCATTCGCACGGGCAAGCGTGGGCGGCCGGAGGCATCCCACCGCGGACGGAAATAAAGATGCGTGACGAAGATCATCAGCCACACAAACAATCCGCCGAACAGGGAGATCCCGAACAGGTAAACGTAAGCGCCATCGGGATACAGCACTGCAACCACCAGTGCGAGCGCCAACCCCGCGGCTGAGACTATTAACGCGGCCACCGGGGTCCCCCGCGCCGAAACCCGGCCAATGGACGTGGGAGCATACCCTCCGCGCGCGAGGGAAAACATGATGCGGCTGGCCAGATACAGGTTGCAGTTCATGCTGGACGCCGCGGCGGTGATCACCACGAAGTTCACGACGTGCGCCGCGGCTGGCACGCCGATCACCTGAAACACCTTCACGAATGGACTCGCCGTGACATCGGAGCCAGGTTGAATCCGGTTCCACGGAACGATCCCGACAAGCACGACGATGGCGCCCACATAGAACAGAATCAGACGGCCGAGCATCGATCGCATGGCGCGCGGCACGGCCGTCTTGGGATCCTTCGCCTCACCCGCCGCGACCGCCACGACCTCCGTTCCGATGTAGCTGAAGATCACGAACGCCATCGCCATCCACACGCCGCGCCAGCCGGCGGGAAGAAATCCTCCATACGCGGTGAAGTTCTCCAGGCCGATGGCCGGCGCGTGGCCGAACCCCGCCAGCAGCGCCATACCGAAACCGATGAACAGCACGATGGCAACCACCTTGATCATGGCGAACCAATATTCGAAGCTGCCGAAACTCCCCACGCTGCGCGCGTTGACGTACAGCAGCGCGGCCGAAAATCCGAGGATCCAAAACCATTTCGGCGTGTGCGGGAGCCACCATTGGCAATAGATCGCGATGGCCGTCGCCTCGCCGCCGATGGCGATGCATTGCGCCGCCCAATACGTGTAGCGCACTGTGAAGCCAGCCCAGGCGTTGACATAGATTTCGGCATACACTCCAAAAGAACCCGCGGTGGGATGCGCGACTGCCATCTCCGATAGGGCACTCATGAAGAGCAGGGCGATCGCAGCTCCGATCAGATAGCTGACGATGACGCCAGGGCCGGCGATACGCACGGCGAGCGAACTGCCGAGGAAGAGTCCGGTCCCGATCGCGCCACCGATGGCGATCATGCCGATCTGCCCCGAGGCGAGCTGCCGGGATAGCTGCTCGCCCTTTTCGATGGCGTCGGGAGCCGCGTTGGTCATCTTTAGATAAGATTATTGAGTGTTCAAAATCTTCAGCCGCCGCTGTCCGTTGGCGTTGTACGGGTTCAACTGCAGTGACTTCTCGTAATTCTTAATGGCCAACTCCTTGTCGCCATTGTCCATGTACGCTTCAGCGAGGCTATCATAGGTGTTGTACGAGAGCGGATAGGCTTCCACGCTCAACTTAAAAATCTCGATCGCCTCCTTATATCTCTTCATGCCGATCAGCCGGTATCCCAGGCCGATGAATTCGCTCTCGCTGAAGTCGTATGCGGGCGGTTTGGCGGTGGATAACTGGCGATACTGCTGGACGGCGGCGCCCACGTCCTTTTCCTGGATGGTCTTGAACAGGGCATCCGAAATCGGTAGTCTCGCGGCGGCCGATTCCACTTCGGCGAGCATCTGGTCAAGCGACGGCCGAGGGTATAACTTACCTCCCTGAACTACAGCGGCTATCTTCGTGGTGTTCTCTATATCTTCCAGCGGATTGGCATCGAGCAGGACTAAGTCGGCAATCTTGCCTTGTTCCACCGTGCCAAGGACCTCCTCTTTCGCAAAGAACCGCGCCGGGTTTAGCGTGGCCGTCTGCAGCGCCTGCATCGGCGTAAGACCGGACTTCACCAGATATCGCAGTTCCTCGTGCAGGCCGAAGCCTGGATAGCACAATGGATTCGCCGTATCGGTGCCTGCCAGTATCCCTACGCCGGCCCGCTGCATCGCGCCTACCGCCTCCAGATCCTTCTGGAATTCCCGCTTGGCGAAGGCGAAATCCTCCGGTGTGTGTTCGCCGTCGACCTTGGACGGGTCCCACGATGCCCTCATCAGGCGGGGCAGATACTTCAATCGGGGATCGTTCCGAACGGCCGGATCGTCCCCGTAGGCGAACATGTGCAGCAAGGTAAGCGTGGGGCACTGCCATGTGCCGTTGCGTCTCAGCAGAGCGAATAACTCGGCGGCCTTCTCCAGGCTGTAAGTGTCCAGCATCATTTGCCTGGTCTGCTTTACATGCGGTCCCCAAAACTTAGGCCGGCCCCATTCGGCGATGTCCTGGGCCAGGTCCGCGTGCTGCGCTTTCAACAACTCGTCGCTGTGGGTCGAGCAAGCCGGCAGAATACCGACCAAGTGCTCGAAGCTTTTTTGGCCTGCGTTGGAAGCTTCCTCGGCCGAAACCGCAATCGGCACATGCCCCTCGAATGGGATACCTTGCTTCTTCGCCTCCTCGGCGATGGCGAAATACAATTCACGCGGGAGGTTTTGATATATCTTCACGAAATCCGCGCCCTGCCGCTTCATGTCGGCGACTACTTGGCGGGCCTGCGTCTCGTTGGTCACCGAGATCGATCCGAACCAATACGGTCTCGGCCCATCGACGATGGGGCTGGCGATGACCAGGCGCGGGCCAAGCATTTGCCCCGCTTCGATCGCTTTCCGCCACTCGCGATGCGCGGGCTGGCCCCACATGACGCGCACGCCGGTCACGCCGTTGGCTAGGAAGAGCGGCAGATAATCCTTGTCTATCGGATGGACATGCATGTCCCAGAGACCGGGGATCAGAAACTTGCCGGTAGCGTCCACGGTTTGGGCATTCTTCGGAGCGCGAATCCGTGCGCTGTCGGCGATCGCGGCGATGCGATCGCCGGTGACGACTACGGTTTGATCGGGCTTGGCCGGATCGCCGGTGGCGTCAATTACTGTGACATGCTTGATGACCAGTGTGCCCCTTAGTGCGGCCAGTGCGGGCCGCGCGACTGACAGGCACAGGAAGACAAAAAGCAACGATCGGGTATCCTTTGTCATACAACCTCACGCTTCTGCCGATTCATACGCCTCGCCCGGACTACCCGACGGATAAAACGCGCCCAGGAGCTTAATGGTGGAAGGCCCCGGATTCTCCATGCAATGGCGCACGCCTATGGGGAAGTAAATGCTGCTGCCTGCCCCGAACTCAGACGA